>JACCDH011320146.1_pt1 | contig 28154 bp, 26 predicted proteins | sample 7442481 | NCBI WGS metagenome assembly JACCDH01 (sample SAMN15323433, study PRJNA562643) | freshwater metagenome | isolation source: river surface water | place: USA:Blue River Watershed | collected 2017-08-15 | reverse complement strand
TTGGCTCTGGTATCGTACAGCAGTCGGGCATTGAGTTCCTGCACAGCAGATTGAATACGCTCTGTGCTAGCCATTTGTTGCAATCCTTCTAAAGCGTCATCCATCATCGGCAAATCTGCCATCTGTTTTTCAATGGCATGGACTTCCTCAGGCGTGGCTTTGCCTGCAGCGTAACGCAGCAACACTTCCTCAGAAATGGGCTGGTCATCGGGTAATATGTTTGTCCATTCGGCCATCAGCCTTGTTTCATTTTTTGTTCAATCAGTAAACGCAGGTTACGCTTACCGTTTTGAATATGACTTTTCACCTGTAATAAAGTAAAACCCGTGCTATCTGCAATTTGCTGGTAACGCTGTTGTTGAAGATAGAATAAAGTTACGCAGGTTCTTTGTGCTTCGTTTAATTCGGCTAAACAAGCTTCCATCATAGCTAAAGAAGCATCTTTGAACGTATGCAGCTGCTGATCGGTTTCTTCATAGGTTAAACCTGTATGTTCCTCTACCGGTAAGTGAATATTCCTATCGCGCAATTGCATCAAACAATGGTTACGTGCAATCATATATAGCCAACTTTTGAAATAGGCTACTTCATACTTTTCCAATTCAGTAATCGCTTTTAGGAAAACCTGTTGAACAGCATCTTTGGCAGCCTGTTCATCTTTCAGGTATTTCATGCACACACCCAGTAAGAGCATGGTATAACGTTGCAAAAGCACCCCCAGCCAAGCATTATCATTGCTTTGTTTGAATTGCCAGAGCAATTCACTATCGGCCATATGATCGTACCGCTTGTCTTTCACAAAAGAAATGTACTGTTTTTTTGATAGATGCACAGCCGGTTAAATTCCATAACTTACAGTAGAAATTTGTGTATGGAATATGCTGCATGTATAGTGCCTGTTGCTCCTTTGTATACAACTTCGCAGCATACTGCTGAAATGAGTAGTCAGCTATTGTTTGGCGAAACAGTTGAGCTGTTGGAAACAGATACCATCTTCTCTAAAGTGCGTTTATTGTTTGATGGCTATGAAGGTTGGTGCTTGAATAATCAATTGGTGATGATCGATGCTGCACAAGCATATCGTAAAACGCATTTGTTGAATGGCGATTTGTGGCGAGAAATATCTTTTCAGGGTCAGCCTATGCAAATGCCTTTTGGTGCGCCATTGGATTTATTCGATCATGGGAAAGCGCAGATCGGTCCTTTTCAGGTGGTGTATGAAGGTCGCTTTTGGAATAGCACCATGGCGCATGAGAACAAAGAAACCATTCGATGGATAGCAGAGAAATACTTGAATGCGCCTTATCTATGGGGCGGAAGATCACCGCTGGGTATTGATTGCAGCGGATTCGTACAACAGGTGTATCGTTTTATGGGAATTGATTTACCACGCGATGCGTATCAGCAAGCAGAGAAGGGAGAGAGCGTTGGCTTTCTACAAGAAGCGCATTGTGGTGATCTGGCTTTTTTCGATGATGCAGAAGGCAGAATTGTGCATGTAGGATTATTGCTCAATGATCACGAGATCATGCATGCATATGGAAGGGTGCGGATTGATGCGATAGACCATCAGGGTATAGTAAATAGTGAAACCGGCCAGCGTACCCACCGCTTGCGTATCATCAAGCGATTACATAAAGTATTAGAAACAGAGTACGATGTATAAAAAATCCCCCACACAAGTGCAGGGGATGATTATTTCAAAAAAGTTCAAGCATTAAATCAGGTCCATGCCCAAAGCAAAATAGGTGGTTGCACCAGGCAGGGCCAACCAGAAGAATGGACGGAATGTTGGGTCCCACAGCATATAGAGCATAATTGCAGTCCAGATAAAGCAGTAAACCCAGTACTTGGTTCTTGATTGTTGTTGAGCTTCCATTGCATTCAGAATTTGCGCAAAGATAGGGGGGCAGGTTTATTTGGGAAAATCAGGTTTTGTGGATTTTTGTCGCCTTTTCAGATTGGTTTTCAGCCGTCTTTTTAGGCTTATCCAAAAACAACATTTTCAAGGAAAGTAGTAGTAAAATGATGGCAAAAACCTTTTTCAACATCAGGTCTGATAGGGATAATGCCAATTTGCTACCAAAATAGCTACCTAGGGCAAAACCCAGTGCTACTAATCCTACCACCCGCCAATCCACATAGCCTTGTTTGTAGTATTGAATCACGCCCAATATGCCAACAGGCAAGAGCAGAATCGCCAGCGAATTGCCTTGTGCGGCTTTCTGGGAGAAAGCAAGTAGGTAAACCAATGCCGGAACAATCAGGATACCTCCGCCAATGCCAATCAAACCACTCAGCATGCCGGCAGCCAATCCGGTGATCAGCAATAGCAGGATAGTATTGGTGTCCATTTTGATCATGCTTTTTTGCCAAAAACTTCCTTATAGTACTCTATTGCTTCTGTTACAATTTTTAAAGCAGAGGTTTTGTCGCCAAACTCTTCCACAATCACTGTCTTGTTCTCCAGCTTCTTGTATTCTTCAAAGAAATGTCTGAGTTCATCAAAGAAATGCGGCTGCAGTTCTTCAATATTGTTGTAATGGTTTACCGAAGGGTCGTTGGCAGCAACTGCAATGAGTTTATCATCAGCATCGCCACTATCTACCATCTGCATTACCCCAATTACTTTGGCTTCCATCAAAGTAAGTGGCTGCACGGCCAAAGATGTAATTACAAGAATGTCTAGTGGATCTTTATCGCCACCATAAGTCTGAGGAATAAAGCCATAGTTGATAGGATAGTAGAAAGAGGAGTAGATCACTCTATCTAGCTTCAACAAGCCGCTGTCTTTATCGATCTCGTATTTGCAGCGTGAACCTTGTGGTATTTCAATAATCGCGTTGACAATTCTTGGGGCGTTGGGTCCGGGATGGATGCCATGCCAGGGATGTAAAACGGTTAACATAGTATGGTTATTGATATTGTTTCATAATCCAGTAGCCGACGAACGTAGCGGTAAAACCGCCAAATAAAGTTAGCGCACTATACACGATAAATGTGCCCAATCTTTGCTGCTCCAATAATTGCAGGCTTTCCCACGAAAAAGCAGAGAAAGTGGTGAAACCACCGCAGATACCAGTTGCCAAAAAGAGCCGCCAATCGCCCAAATGGTGTTTCTGTGCCAGATAGCCCATGATTAAACCGATGAGCAAAGAGCCAACAAGGTTAACGATCAATGTTGCATTGGGAAAACTTTCATGTTTTACAAAAGTGCTCACCAAGTAGCGCAGCACAGAACCTGTCATGCCACCTGCAGCTACCAATAGTATGTTTTTGAGTAAGCTCATGGGAATGCGGGTAAAGCCTTCCATTCTTGGTTTACTTTAATCACCATTAATGTTTTAGGCGTTGTATCAAAGGAGTAACTGTATTGAATCAAAGTAGTATCCACATGCTTCTCCTGCACACTGGCAATATTGATGGATGCTTCGCGTGATTGCTGTCTGCCACCGCGATCTAACTTGCGATAGTTTTCTTCTTCAGTTTTCAGCCAAGCTTGCTGTTTTGCATCATCGAGCATATAGAAGGCAGCACGTTCAAAATCACCTTTCAATTGGGCATCAATGAATTCCCGGCCTGCGTCTAAGGCGTTGTCTGCCGGACTTAAACTTTGCTGAGTGCTACAACCCAATAAAGCAATTAGGCCATAAGCAATAAAAATGCTTTTGCGTATCATACGTAGTTATGTAAAGTTACGATAAGCATGCCAGCAATAAAAAAGCCATTCCGAAGAATGGCTTCACTTTTTCGATTGCTTGCTTTATTTGTTTTCAGGCAGCAACAGGGCTTTGATCATATTGTTGCTGTTGAAATACTTATTGGCCAGTTCCTTGGTTCTGGCAGGTGTCAGCTTTTTCAGGATATCCTTGTCTTTCAGGATTAGGGTAGGATCTTCCCCGAAATAGAACTTGTCTTCCAGGTTGCTGAGCCAGTAATCGTTTTCACGAACACGGTTTTCCAGTCCGCGGGTATCTTCTGCAATTACTTTCTCTACATCATCCTTGGTAGCGCCATTCTGCTTGATTTTGTCAATCTCGTTCAAAGCGGCTTTCACCAGTTCGTCTACTTTATCAGGCGCGCAGGTCCAGCCGATTGTAATCTTGTAACTGCCCACAGGTACGCGGCGCATATCTACGCTTGCACCAGTGCCATAAGTACCGCCTTTTTCTTCGCGCAGAATCTCACGCAATTTTATGTTGAGTGCTTTTACAGTTTGATCTAGTTGCATAGACTCTTCATCGCTGTATTGTGCATCACCGGTATAAATTAACTGAACGGAAGCTTTCTGCTCTTTACCCTTGAAGACTTTCTTCTCCAGATTGCCTTTAGGGTAACGGATACCCAAATCTTTCCATTCTTCTTTCTGTCCGTTTGAAGGCAATGAAGCAATATAGGTTTCTACATAACTACGGAACTGCTCAGGATTGATATTACCTACGAAGGTGAACAGAAAATCACCTGCATTAGCAAAACGAGCCTTATAGATTTCCATTGCTTTGTCCAGATTCATCTGGCTTGCCATGCTTGCTTCAAAAGGTTTGGTGCGTGGATGATAACTACCCAGCACATATTCCAGTGTATCGCTGAATACTGCTTGAGGATTGTTGTTCTTATTGGCCATGATGGCATTAATCTGCATCTTGATCACATTGAACATGTTCTCATCCTTACGTGGTGCAGTGAAATACAAGTGCAGCAATTGCATAGCTGTTTCAAAATCCTTGGGTGTGCTGCTACCGCCAATTCCTTCACTATAGTTGCGGATAGAAGGGAAGACCTGTACTTGCTTACCCGTCATTTCTTTCTGCATTTCCATATAGCTCATCTCACCAATACCACCCACCAGCACCAATTGAGATGCATTGTCAGCGGTAATGAAGTCCGCATCAGGTGTTAAGGATGAACCACCCCGACTGATCGCTGAGAACTGAATCTCATCATTCTTGAAATCAGTTGGCTTGAAGACCACTTTTGCGCCATTGCTAAGGGTCCACTCTGTTACACCGAGCTCAGCAATTTTCTTTTCGCCAACGATCTTACCTGCCACAGGTTTATTCGGCATCATACCGCCTTTAGCCACTTTGTCTTCATAAGCTTTCAGGCCTTTGCTGAAATCAGTATTCAGCATGCCTGCATAGGCATCTGCAGTCTTGAGTTTCTCTGCATCTTTCTCAGGCGCCTGAACCACTACAGCACGATCTGTAGGTTTCAGCCATTCTTTGATCAGGGCATTGACTTCCTCCAATTTGATGGCAGGCACCAACTCTTGATGCAGTTTGAATTCTGTTTCCACACTGGTAGCAATACTGCCTTTGAGGAATTGATTGATATACTCACCCACAAAAGCACGGCTATTGGTTTTATCGCGCTCATTGTAGCGCGTTTCCATATTGCTCAGCAGGGCTTTCTTCGCACGGTCTAGTTCAGATTGATTAAAACCAAATTGCTTCACACGCTCATTTTCTGTCAGCAATGCTTCTAATGCTTTATCAATGGCAGGTGCATCTTTGGCAACGGCTACCAGATTATAGCTGGCCACATCACCAATCAGTTCACCATAAGAGGATGAGCCAAAAAGGAAGGGGGCATCCGGCTTTTGCGCCAATTCTTGTAAGCGGGTATTCACCATCTCGTTGTACAAGCTTCTGGCCAAGCTTTTCTTGTAGTCGGCATCTGTTACAATGGGACTGCCCTTGCCTTGCTTATACATCACCTGAATTACGTTGAACTGTTGCTCAGGATCGGTTACCACAATGCGCTTTACATCGGTATGCGATGGTATCGTAATGGCAGGCTTGGCTTTCTTTGGTTTCACAGGAATGCTGCTGAAAGTAGCTTTCACCATTTTCTCCACTTCGTTTACATCAAAATCGCCAACGAGTACAACAGCCTGTAGGTCCGGACGATACCAGTCTGTATAGAACTGTTTCAGCGTTGGATGCTTGAAAGATGTCAGCACCATGGAATCCCCTATGGGAATACGCTTGGCATATTGGCTGCCATTGAGTACCACAGGCATCCATTTGTACATCATGCGCAAGCCGGGGCTGCGACGCACGCGGCGCTCTTCCAGGATCACACCACGCTCTTTGTCAATCTCAGTGCCTTCAAAGCTCACTTCATGGGCCCAGTCTTTCAGAATCTGGAAGCCTTTTTTGAACACTGCGGGACTATCCGTAGGCAGCTGCAGTTCATACACCGTTTCATCAAAAGAAGTGTATGCGTTCAGATCGGCGCCAAAGTTGACACCGCTCTTCTCTAAGAAATTAATCAGTTCCTGCTTCTTGAAATTCTTGGTACCGTTAAATGCCATGTGCTCCACAAAGTGGGCAAGGCCTTGTTGCTGGTCGGTTTCCAAAACAGAACCCGCTTTCACCACCAAACGCAGTTCGGCGCGGTTGCGTGGTTCTTTGTTCTGGCGAATGTAATAGGTGAGTCCGTTCGCCAGTTTTCCGGTTCTCAATTGTGCATCAGTCGGTAAAGGTTTTTGTGCTGTTAGCTGGGTACACAGCAGGGTTGCAAGGCCGGCAATAAGGCCCACGCGTTTGAATGGTTTCATACGTTTTTGTTTGCTAGGTTTGAATAGGTCACTATTCCATCAGGGGAGTGCACAAATATAGTTCCAGACCTGACTTGGCGGAATGGAAAATTATTCCTGAATGTTGTGGAATTGTTAATAAGCCTGACACTTGCTGGTCGCCTGACCAGCAAATAAATCTTTTTGGTTGGTGTCTGTTGGTCGGGCGACCCACAGGGATTAAGAGGCTGAGATATATTCTTAGCAATCACCATTATTCATTTCTCTGGAAAAATCGCTTAAATAATGTTATCTAATGACATGTTTATTTAAATTATTAAGCAACATGCTCCATATCTGACCAATAGCGACTGTATAAATTATCTGTCTGCAATAAGGTCTTGTGATCGCCATAATGCTTTATTGCTCCTCCTTCGACTACATAAATGGTATCACAAAAATTTTTCAATACATGTAATCTGTGGGTAATAAATACAATGCCCATTTGAAATTTTAGCCTTTGTAAAAGTTTTAATACGAACTGTTCAGAAACTCTGTCCATTGACGCTGTGGCTTCATCCAGAATTAATAATTGAGGTCGGTGGTACAAAGCCCTGGCAAGAGCAATCATTTGCATTTGGCCTCCGGAAAGATTAATCCCTTCTTCTCCAACCAAGGTCATAAAAGATTGCGGTAAACTGTTGATAAATGGAGAAAAGCCATACTCATCCAAAAAAGTTAATACTTCTTGCAGCTTTTCAGCGGCATCATCAAAGGCAATATTCTCTATAACGGTACCATTAAAAATGTATACATGCTGAGGTACTAAAGCAACAAGGCGTCGCCAATCCATTGTGTCCACTTGGCCTAGTTGATGTGCCTTATTAATAACAATATTGCCATTCTCCGGGGCGTAATGCTGCATTAAAAGTTGTACCAATGTGCTCTTACCACACCCATTCTCTCCCATTAATGCAATAATCTCTCCCTTTTGTACACTAAAAGAAAGATTTTGAAGTATTTGTGCTCTACCAGGATATCTAAATGCTACCTTCTCTACATCAAGGCGGATAAAGTCAGTAAGGTGATCTGTGCCAAGTTTATCAGGCTCAATTCCTGCGAACTCAAACATTCTATTGAATGCTATTTTGGCCTCATTAATCGGGATGCTTAATAATGCCAGATTAGCAACTGCAGGTAACAGAGAGCCAACCATTCCTAAAATAGCCATTAACTCCCCAGCTTTTAAAGTCCCACTTAATACTTGATGACTTAAAATTGCCAATTGGGCGCATAGTAGTATTGCCGCAAATGTATTGGCTGAAAAAGATAAACGCACCTGAATTTGCCCGAGTTGAAAAATGGCTTTTTGGTAACTACCGTATATAGTGGTATTCTGTTTGCTATATAGTTGTTCCTTACCGTGGTTTTTAATTGCCTCTACCCCTTGCAAGGAAGATATATAATTACTCTCCGCCAAAGCATAACCGGCCATCGTTTGTCGTTGTGCTTCTGTAATCTTTTTATTTTTCAGATAGATGAGTAAAAAGAAAATGGGCAGACAGCATACTGTAATGAACCCACTTATTCGCGAATAAGTGAAGATGAATACTAGTGTGACTAAAACAACAATGGCATCTAACAGGGTGTTTCCTGCTAACTGGCTAATGACACGTTGAATACGCGTGGTATCATTTAAGCGAGCAGTTAACTCACCAATCTTTCTTGTATCGAAGAATGTTTTGGGTAAGAAAAGTAGACGTGAGAAAAAATGCTCTACAATACGAAGGTTGAATTCCTTAGATTGTCTAAGCAATAATTGTGTGCGTACTAAACCGAGGGTTTCTTTTGCTACTAATAACAAAAACACCAAAAAAATACCTGTAAATAATTTGGTGTGCTGTTTTTGAGGTAGAAACTCATCAATTAGCTTCTGGGAGAAAATTGCCATGGTTAAACCCAGAGCCGAAATAACGATTCCTAATAGTGCAGCAATAGCCAGCAGACTAATGTCTTTTTTTACCAGATCTTTAATCCAAAGCCGTTTTCTTGCAGTAATGAAAGATCTTTGCTGAAACTGATCATTTGGCGTTAAGACTAGACATGCTTTAGATTGCCATATTTCATCAAGTTCTTCGGTTGTTAGATTAACAATCCCTTTTGCGGGATCTCCTATAACCAATACCTCCCTGCCTTTCTGATTTATTTTACCAAAATAGACCACATAATGCTGCAGATGATTATCTATTACAACATGCAGAATACATGGTGATGGATATGCCATTAACGCATCCATATCAGCTTCGCAACCCTCTGCATTAAAGCCACAGGCGTTGGCTGCCTGATATAAGCCGAGTAGCGTAGTGCCTGTAATATTGGTGCCGCTTAAGCGACGAAGATTTTCAAAATCATTCTCTCCCCCATAATATTGAATCAATGATAGCAAGCATGCTACACCACAGTCTTTCTGGTCTTGCTGTTGAATTATTTTGAATAATGTTGACATGTTTATTGTAGTAATAAAAACAATAATTACTTTAACCCTAATAAGTAATGAATACTACACTCTCCGCTATGCTTTCTAACTAATTTTCTATCTCTGTATACGTAGAAAGAAGGAACTCCTCCGGAGCCGAAAGTTTGGATAAAATTGTAGGCTGTATCTAAAACAACGGTTACGTTAGGTAACTCATTTAATCGCATACTGTCATAAAAAGCTTTAGTCGCACTCTTTGGTGCTGCTGTAATCATTATCCAACTAACAGTATCTAGTAGGTTTTTTTCTGCATGCATTTCTTTGACCATGTTTTGGCAATGTTCACAACCCGGGTTAAAGTAATTAAACACTAAAAATTGTTCATTTGCTTTAACACTATCGCTATTGAAAATACTGCCATCTATTTTGCGAAACTGAATAGAGGGTAGGTGTTGAGTAACTGCTATAAGTTTTTCCTTTGATTTTGATATACTCCAAATTTTATAACCCAGAAAAGATCCTAATAAAACTATAATTACCTGCACGGTAAAAAGGATGGTTTTTTTACGGTTCATAAATATGTTTAAGGTTGAAACACAACAGATAAATAACTTACCAGCAGCAACCACAAAGCCAAGCCTGGCAGGTATGTAGATGCAACGAATTTTAAAGAAGGTAGAAATTTCTTTTTGGATTCCTTAGCAAGTAGGTATGACAGAAACAAAATATATCCTAGCTCAAAAATATTAAGGGTATTAAAAAAGTAGCTGCTCCATTTAGGCATCGTTGATGCAGCAAATACCTGTACTGAAAAGGGGTTTATGGACAGTTGTTCCAGCGATTCTACATCTACAAAAAACTCGGTGTACAAGAGGCCAGCCACCGCTCCAATAGCAAAAACAATTTCTGCCTGAATGCATATTTTCCAAAAAAAAATTTCTGAAAAGTTTTCTGCAATAAAACTACCTGCTTTTAGACAAGTCCATGCAAAAGAAACGCGTATTAGCAATGCAACCGGAATAAATATATAGCTCACCCATTGCCATTTATGTACAAACTCCAGATAATCACCAAAACGACTTTCGGTCATTTTAGAGCCAACTATTAACCGATATATATCATCCGTTAGGAGATAAGTTTGACTGTAAAAGGCAATTAAGCCTTGTATTAAGATTATTGAAAAAAAAATTATTGATATCTGATGTATTTTCATAGTCATGATAAAGAAGGGTAACAATAATTTACCCTTCTTTGAAGTTTTTCGTATACAGGTTTTGCTCCATTGAAATAACCTAATTTCAACTTGATTTCCTCGCTTTTTTTCGAATGCCGAAAAAAGTAGTAAGCACAATCATTAAAATTGCAGAGGCATACTTTAATAATTTAATTGCAGTTGAATCAGATTTTGCATCTATTAAGACAAAGGCGATCAATGCCAATAGTGATACTGCAGCTAAAAGTTTAAGAAATTTATCTGTATCCTTCGTTTGCAGCATTTAATGTTTGGCTGTGTATGCAAGACAAGCAACATTGTTTTAATAAATGATAATATTATTCTTTCTATATTTTTTTGTTAGTACTAATTCTAAAATACCACTTTGAAGCAAGAAAAGTGTAGAAAAGAATAGGAATAAAAAAAACTAAAGTTGCAATACCAGAAATATATGGTTCTACCATACCCACCAATGACAAAACGGCTATAGGAATGATGATAAAGGCCGAGATGATGAAATAAATATCTGGTAAAACAAAACTGATTTTGATAACTGGTTTATCTTTTGTTATTGTTATATGCTTTCTACTCTTTACCCAAGCAGACTTAACTTCAACGTCATAACTCCCTTCTTGTGGCAATAATATTTCTTTTAATTCACCAGATTTCATTGTGAAAACAGGCAAATTGCCAACTTTAATAAAAGTATCGGTATTGAATGGGAAAGTACTTCGTTTAATTTCAACATTAATTCCTTCCATAGTAAGTAATTTTTTAATTTAATGAAGGAGACTGTATTTAATGCACAGTCTCCTTTACGTTATTAAAAAAACGCACAACGAATTCCACCAATTGCTACTCCTAATGCAGTAGGGCCAAGCACTGCTACACCTACTGGGCCACCAAAAAATAAGCCGGCGACAGTTACAGTTGCACCAACAACAGCCAAAACCTTATTATCACTATCGGAGCAACCTTTTTTAGCGCCTCCTGAAATTGCTTCTATTTGGGAAAGTTTAAGTTTTTTCATCTTACCTAGTTTTACAGTGTTCAAAATCTCTTCTTGCATTCGCTGATCAGGCGAACAGGGCATACAGTTAATACTCCCTCATACCTTACGGTAATCCTTACAATGCTTACTGCCACTGCTTAGCAGGCTTATTTTTTTTCTTTGGGTTACCAAGCAGACATCCCGCAATTCCCGGCCGGAGAATCTGAACTCAACTCTGCAGTAATTGAATTCGCTTCAAACATATCTTTCAACTTGTTAACTAAAAACTGTGTTTTTCCGCAGGTCCGTAATATTTAAAAAATTATTTATTATAAAGCATTGAAAAACAATGTAAGTTCTGAATCACTCTTTTTAAAAAACCGTTGTTTAACGGTATTTTGGAGTAAAAACACCCCCCTGAAAAAACGGGAAATTTCCCATTGTTTATGTTATTACAACTCTATATGCGCAAAGTGCTACAGGATAGCTGTTTAGCTTTATTTGTTAAAAGTCTTGTTAGTATAGCCTAATTCTAAAACCTGCAATTTTTTTTGAGGAATACTGTGCCCTTACTGATCGCCTGACCAGCAAGTAACTGTTTTTGATTGATGCCTGTTTGTTGGGTGACCAACAGGGGCTAAAACCCAAACCCCAAACTCCTAATCAATGCTTCAGGCAATTGTGGCAATCTTCTTCTTTCAATCAAGTAAGTAGAGAGGCCTGATAAATCTTTATAGATATAATGCTTGCTTAAAGCACCTTCCAGATAGCCGGCACCACTGGTATTACCGGTACCTACGCGCATGCCAATCATTCTGCGAACCATAATTAAATGCTTGTGTCGCCAGTTGCTCAGCATATGGTCTATTTCAATCAATGCATCCAAAATCTGGTAAGAGGTTTGGAAAACCGGAAAATCTCTGTATAACATAATAAATAAAGCTGCACGCAGGGCTTTGGGTGTAAACTGACTGCGCAGGATTTGTTGTTGCTCTTCAGACAGATTGGCCTGATTGGCTTCAAAGAAGACAAAATCAAAATCATCAATCTTGCCTTGCTCACGCTCCGTTAATCCGCTGAAATAACGATGGCGGTAATCATTCCAGAAAGGATGCTGCACAAACGAAGTGGGCGTATCAGAAGCATAGCCTTGCCAGAATGTTTCATCAAAGAAAGGCATGCGCTCCAACCAATTGTTCACCAATTGCAGTAATGTTGGTTTCTCTTCTGTATTCGTAATCGTTTGATAATCTTGCTGCGTAAAGCCGCCTTCATTCGTGCGTTTGTAATAGTCTGCATGATGGCGCTTTTGTAATTGCAATCCAAGTCTTGCTTCAATTAACCTGAACTGCATGCTTTGAAAACCGGAAGAAGGCGTGAGCAGGTTTCTGAATTCCAGAAAGTCCAGCGGCGTCATCGTATCCAGAATATGCACTTGCTGGTTCAACAAAGCAAGAATGCGCGTGATGCGTTGCAGTCGGTGACGCACCAAGTTCAAGTCCTCAGAATTGTCGTTGATATGGGATTGGTTGAAGATGCGCTCACAATAGTCCAATTCAAACAAGATTTGCTTAAACCAGATTTCATAGGCTTGGTGGATAGAGATGAAGAGCATTTCATCGTGTGCAGGTGTATTGCCTGCTTCAAAACTCACAGGGTACTGACTATCCAATACTTTATCCAAATGCAGGTAATCTGCATAATACATGGGCTTCTTTTCCATACGGCAGGCTTTGCTGCAAAGAAAGGTGTTCAATAGCAATTGTGGCCTGATTTTGCTCAGTTCTTTTACTGCCTGTTTTGTGCTAATTTGTAGGCTCAAATTATCATTATGCGTAAACTTTCATGGTTGCTGCTCTTGGCAGTAACAAGTGTATGGGCTGTTTCTTGCAATTCAGGCAAGACGGAAGCGCCAAATCTCGATACTGTTGTTACAGATGGTCATCCAGCGTGGATACTACAGGGCAATGTGTACGAAGTGAATATTCGTCAGTATACCCCTGAAGGCACATTCGCTGCTTTCAGCAAACATCTGGATCGTCTGAAGGAAATGGGTGTGCAGACTTTGTGGTTCATGCCTATTAATCCCATCAGTAAAGTAGATAGAAAAGGTACACTCGGTAGTTATTATGCTGTGAGCGATTATACCGCCATCAATCCTGAATACGGCACATTGGATGATTGGAAAGCATTGGTGAAGAAAGCCCATGACTTGGGTTTGAAAGTGATTATCGACTGGGTGCCCAACCACACTGGCGCAGATCATTATTGGTTGGAGAAGCATCCTGATTTTTATGTGATGGATAGTGTGACTAAGAAAGCAGCTTACCAATTTGATTGGACAGATACCCGTAAACTCAATTACAATAATCCGGCTTTAGCCGATACCATGATTGCACAAATGCAATACTGGATTCGTGAAACGGATATTGATGGTTTCCGTTGTGATGTAGCAGGAGAAGTGCCTGATGCATTTTGGGCCAAAGCCATTCCAGAGCTGAAGAAACTGAAGAATATTTTCATGTTGGCTGAAGCCGATAAAGCTAGCATACATACTGCTGGTTTTGATGCAACCTATGCTTGGGCTGATTTTGCCATGCTAAAAAAAGTAGCTGATGGCAGCAGAACAGCCAATGCTTTCGATAGTGTAGTGAACAAGGTGGATACAACTTTCCCTGTAAATGCCTTGCGCTTTTATTTTACCAGCAACCATGATGAGAACAGCTGGAACAAAGCAGACTATGGTACCATGCCTGGTGATGTGCATGCGCCATTTGCTGTCTTAACCCAAACCATGAAGCGCAGTATCCCAATGATCTATAGCGGACAAGAAGAACCTCACCTGAAAAAGATTGAATTCTTTGAAAAGGATACGATTCAGTTTGGCAAGTTTGCCAGAGCGCCATTCTATCAAAAGCTACTCAATTTGCGGAAAGACAATGCAGCTTTAGCAGCGAATGCGGGCTTCAACAAACTTACAACGGATAAGGATGCGGCCATCTATGCTTTTGTACGTGAGAAAGAAGGCAAGAAAGTATTTGTATTGCTCAACTTGAGTAAGGATGCCCAGACTGTTACCATCAATAATGCATTGATTGACGGTAAGGCTAAGGAACTGTTTACCGACAAAGCCGCGGATTTGAAATCAGGCACAGCCATGCAACTGCCGGCTTGGGGTTATCAGGTTTTTGTTTATTGATTAAAGTAATAGCCAAAAGCCTGCCTGCCGAAGCCTCGGCGTAGGCAGGGCAAAAGCAAAAAGTCAAAAAACCAAAAGCGAAAAGATTGGTCTCGGAAAAATGTCGTGCTGTTGCAGTGCGACATTTTTTTTAGCTAAATAGGATTTCAGGCTATGCCGATAAAAGTATGGCTAGCTATAGTAAGTAAGCAAAAGGTTGCCGTGGTCGGGTGATTTCTGTGGGAATCTGGATATAGTTAAAGCAGCTTATTCACATGTCATTTTCAAATCTTAGTTTCGCGGCATGAACCGTCAGCAACTGGTTGCACAAATACAAGCGAAGCGCAGTTATCTCTGTGTAGGTCTTGATACCGATATAGAAAAGATTCCGGCACATTTGCGTCATCGTCCCGATGCAGTAGTGGCTTTCAATAAAGCCATTATTGATGCGACTAAAGATGCTTGTGTGAGCTATAAAATCAACACAGCCTTCTATGAGTCCATGGGTATCAAGGGCTGGGAAGCCATGGAAGAAACCCTGCACTATATTCCGGATACACATTTCAAGATTGCTGATGCCAAGCGTGGAGATATTGGCAACACATCTGCACAGTATGCCAAGACATTCTTTGAAGTGTTACCCTTTGATGCAGTAACTGTAGCGCCATACATGGGCGAGGATAGTGTAAGGCCATTTCTGGAATATCCGGATAAAGTGACCATTGTTTTAGGTCTCACTTCCAACAAAGGCAGTAATGATTTTCAGCAATTGCTGGTGGAAGAAACAGAAGACAAAAATTTAGTGCCCAATATCATTGGCGGCAACAGGCCCAAGGCTTTGTATGAAAAAGTATTGGAGCGCGTAGCCAATTGGGGCACGCCAGATAACCTGATGTTTGTGGTAGGTGCTACCAAGGCTTTTGAGTTGGAGAATATTCGCTCAATTATTCCAGATCATTTTCTGTTGGTACCCGGTGTAGGCTTTCAGGGTGGTAGTTTGGCCGATGTGAGTCGCTATGGCTTAAATAAAGACTGCGGTTTGCTGGTAAATGCCAGTCGCGCAATAATTTATGCTGCCGCAGATGAAAACTTTGCAGCAGAGGCAAGAACCATTGCCGCGCAATATCAGGTAGAAATGAGCAGCTATTTACCTGCCTGAATCATCTTTTGAAAAATGAATGCCACTTGCTCAGCCCATTTGGCGTGTTCCTTTCCCGAATAATGTAATCCGTCAGCGGCAAGTAAACTATTGTCTTCTTTCGCATGTCTGCTGCCTTTGGTGATTTCAACATAGTGTACGCCTGCAGCTTGCGCGATATCATGATTGATCATATTGAAAGCATCTATCTCTTTGGCAATCTGTGCTGCATCTCTTCCTTTAGCAAAAGGCGTAACACCCCAATCTGGAATGGACAATACCACTACATGGTGTTTTTTGTCCTGTGCTAAATGAATGGCTTTCTTCAGCAGAAATGCAAAATCGTTTTTGTAATCATCCATCGACCAGCGGCGGTATTGATTGTTTACACCAATTAATAATGTCACAAAATCGTATTGTTCTTCATAGTTGTGGTGCAGTAAATGTTCAGCTAACTCTGAACTCGTCCAGCCAGTCTTGGCCACAATCTCCGGAGCATGAAAAGAAAAGCCCTGCTTACGCAACAATTGTACTACTTGATACGGAAAGCTATCATGCAAGGGAACAGATTCGCCAATGGTATAGGAATCGCCCAATGCTAAGTAGGAGTGAATGTGTTTAGACATAACTTAAAGGTAGGGTCGAGCGTTGAGATAAGAAAAACGAAAATCTATATCAACTAATCAAGTTTCTTTAAAATGGCACCAAATATGTTAATCAGCTCAATAGCTTCTTTGATTAAGGCATTTCTTGTCTCTTCTATTTGTTTTTGATCAGTTTCAAGATGCTTGAGCCAAAGAATAGATTCCTTAGCTTCTTTTTTAGCAATTCTAAGACGCATTTTAAGATCATTAGGGCCGAGATTTTCATTGGCTTCAACGTAGTTTGCAGCTACAGACCCAGCAGCCCTAACTAATTGCCTGATGTATTCTTTTTCAATAAAATCATAAGGAAACTGTTTGCAAAAGTTTTTCACATGAAGTGAGAAAGCTAAACATCGTTCTTCCAAAACCGCATATTTGTTTTGAGCAGCCATGCAGTAATTTTTAAGACTTTTCGGTTTTCGTTATTCGTCCCTCGAATTTATTTAAAAGTTGTTTTTCAAAATTTCAAAGAATGAGTAAACGTCTTCAAAACTACAATACAATGGTGCAGGAGCTACTCGTATTACACCTGGTTCACGATAGTCCACAATGATGCCGCTCTCAATCATTTTCTGGTGAATGGCTTTGCCATTGTTTGGAAAATACAAACTCAATTGCGCACCACGTTGTGCCGGATCAGCAGGTGTGATGATTTCAAATTGAAGGTTGGGTAATTGCTGCAAAAGAAACTCCAGATAGTTGGTTAACTGAATGCTCTTGGCACGTAGTGCATGTATATCTGCTTGATCAAATACTTCCAATGATGCTTTCAAGCAAACCGTATTGAACACTTGTGCGGTACTGATATTCCAGCCACTCGCATCTGGTTTGGCATAAAATCCTTTTTCCATTTTGAAGCGGGTCTTTTCATCATTGCCCCACCAGCCGGCCATTCTGTTTACATCTGTTTGTTGGGCATGTTTGTTGTGTACGAATACACCGCCCACTGCACCGGGACCAGCATTCAAATATTTGTAACTACACCAGATGGCAAAATCAACCTGCCAATCATGCAACTGCAAAGGAATATTGCCCGCCACGTGTGCCAAATCCCAACCGGCAATAGCGCCCGCAGCTTGTGCGGCTTTGGTGATGATGGGAATATCGAAGAATTGTCCGGTGTAATAATTAATGCCTCCAAAAATGGTGAGGGCCAGACTGTCTTTATGCTCTTCAATTGCTTGCAGAATATCTTCTGTGCGCAGTGTTTTTTCTCCTGCACGAGGGGCAATTTCTATAATGGCATCATCGGGATTGAATCCATGGTGTTTGGCCTGGGTTTCTACTGCATATTGATCAGAAGGAAATGCACCTGCTTCCAACATGATCTTGTATCGGGTAGATGTTGGCTTGTAAAAGCTCAGCATCATCAGGTGCATATTTACCGTAAGGGCATTCATCACAGTGATCTCTTCTTTAGATGCGCCCATGATTTTGGCCAGCGCAGGTTTGCAATAATCCTGATAGTATAACCAAGGATTGGCACCATTGAAATAACCACCCACTGCTTGCTCGCGCCAGGTCTTTAACTCTGTTTCTATCGCTGCGTGTGCAGATTTTGGCTGCAAGCCCAGCGAGTTGCCGCAGAAATAAATAACTTCTTTACCATTATGATGCGGAAAGTGGAATTGCGCTTTAAAATGGTGTAGTGCATCTGCCTGATCCGCTTTGCGTGCATAATCGAGACTTGCTTCAAATGGGGCCATCGTCCAATATTTCCTGCAAAGTAAGTGCTGCAATTGATTTTTTGATAAATGGTACCGTTTCAACAAACGAAAGGCCTATTTTCATTGCCCCAAAATCAATCGCATATGAGATCCTTGTTCGTGGCAGTTTTGCTCGTATTCGGATTGGCGCTACAAGCCCAAACCCCCGTTTCAGAAGCCAATTATGCATTGGCCGCACGTTTCTCTCCTAAAAAGCTGGAAAAGATGGTCTTTAGTACGGCCGTTGATCCGCATTGGTTGAAGAAATCTGATCGCTTCTGGTATATGTATCAAACCACAGAAGGTAAGAAGTGGTATATCGTAGATGCAGCCAAGGGTGAGAAGAAAGTATTGTTTGATAATGCTGCACTTGCTGCCAAGCTTACGCGCATTACTGATGATCCAATGGATGCCCAGCACCTAAATATCGACAGTATGCGTTTTGTACGCGATGAAAACTGGATTCAGTTTGAGGTAAAGAGCACCAAAGAAATCGAGAAGAAAGATTCTACAGCCAAAAAAGGTACACCTCCAGTAAAAGAAAAGAAGGTGTTCTACTTTGAGTATAATATCAACACTGGTGAGCTCATAGAATTGAATGATTTCAAAAAGCCTAAGCGTAAGCCAAGCTGGGCAAATATTTCTCCTGATGGTAATGTTATTCTTTTTGGTAGAAACAACAATCTCTACTGGATGGATAAAGCCAACTATGAGAAAGCTGTCAAGAATGAAGATGATAGCACTATTGTAGATTATCAATTAACCAAAGATGGTATTGAGAACTTTGGTTACTATAATGATGGTAACCTCTCTGGTTCTGGTGATAGCAATGTTGACAAAGAGAAAAACAAAATGAAGCGCAGACCAGTATTTGTTTTCTGGTCGCCCGATTCTAAATACTTCGCATTAAACCGTGTAGACAATAGAAAAGTAAAAGACCTCTGGGTGATCAATAGTATTGCTGATCCACGCCCAACACTGGAAACCTATAAGTATTGGATGCCTGGTGAAAAAGATGCACCAGTGGAGCATCTGCTGGTATTTGATCTTACTGCGAAAACTTCTCGTGAAATTTCAGTAGGCATGTTCAAAGATCAGGATGTGAGTGTATGGTCTGAGCCTGCCAAGATGAGCAGCAGAGATGATGATTATCGTCCTGCTATTTGGTTGGGTAATGGCAATCAGTTCTATTTCAGCAGAACCAGCCGTGATCTGAAGCGCATCGATCTTTGTTTGGTGAATGTACAGACCGGCGATGTGAAGACTTTGATTGAAGAGCGTTTGAATACCTATGTTGAAATCAAACGTCCCGGTTTGGTGAATGGTGGTAAGGAATTGATTCAATGGAGTGAAGACGATGGATGGGGACATTTCTATCTGTATGATGAGAATGGTAAACTGAAAAATCAAATCACTTCAGGCCCTTGGCATTGTGAAGATATTCTCGGTATTGATGAAAAGAACCGCGTATTGTATTTCTCTGCTAATGGTAAGGAAGCTAATGAAGATCCATATTACCTGCATGCTTACCGCATTAATTTCGATGGTACGGGATTGAAGCTATTGACACCCGGCGATTTTGATCATTCACCCAGCATGGATGACAATAGTCGTTATGTAGTGAACAATTTCTCTCGCGTAAATACGGTACCTAAATCAGTATTGTTCGCTGCTGATGGCAGAAAGATTTTGGATTTAGAAACAGCGGATCTGAGCAGCTTGTTCGCAGCAGGGTATAAATTCCCTGAACCATTCAAAGCCAAAGCAGATGATGGCATCACTGATATCTATGGTGTTATGTATAAGCCTTTTGATTTCGACAGCACCAAGAAATATCCCATCGTTGAGTATGTGTATCCTGGCCCGCAAACCGAAGCTGTGAATAAAGCATTCAGTCGCGGTATGGATCGTACAGATCGTTTGGCACAGTTGGGTTTTGTAGTAGTTACATTAGGTAATAGAGGCGGACATCCAAGTCGTAGCAAGTGGTACCACAATTATGGATACGGTAATCTGCGCGATTATGGTTTGGCCGATAAGAAAGCTGTTGCAGAACAACTGGCTGATCGTCATAAGTTCTTGGATATTACTAAAGTGGGTATTCATGGTCACTCTGGTGGTGGCTTCATGAGTACTGCTGCTATGCTGGTGTATCCTGATTTCTTCAAGGTAGCTGTATCATCTGCAGGTAACCATGACAACTCCATTTACAATAGATGGTGGAGTGAGAAACACCATGGTGTGAAGGAAATCATCAGCGATAAGGGCGACACTACTTTCCAATACAGCATTGATAAAAACCCAGAGTTGGCGAAAAACTTGAAGGGAAGACTGATGCTGGCGCATGGTGAAATTGATAACAATGTGCATCCTGCGAATACCATGCGTGTGGTGAATGCATTGATCAAAGCCAATAAGCGTTTTGATATGTTGGTGCTGCCAACACAGCGTCATGGCTTTGGCGATATGACAGAATACTTCTTCTGGCGTATGGCAGATTATTTCACAGAGCACCTGATGGGTGATAATAAATCACGTAAGGTAGATGTGGAAGAAATCAACAAAGAAGTAGAGCAAACGAATAAGCAACAGAGAAGAGGGTAATCACTCCATTAAATTAAAATCCCCCTGCAGTACTGCAGGGGGATTTTTGTTATTCCTTCTTTGGTATACCCGGTACAAAACTACCCATCGGTGCCGTGTACCAGGGTTTGATGATATAATTCAACCGACCAGCGCTAACAGCAGGATCAGTTTGTAATAATTTTTCTACTTCTTCCTTAGTGGCACAATCGAAAATGAAAATGCCTTGCCAGTCGCCAGCTTCACCAAATGGTCCGGCTACTTTAATCTTACCTTCATAATAAAGTCTGTCAATATTGGCTATATGTCCTTTTTGAATTGTCATAGCAGTAACTGAATCTTGATCGCGCTTTGGCCCCTTGGTAAGCATTACAAAATAGTATTTCCTGATTTGCTCAATTGGCTTGGGTTCAGTGGTAGTTTTTTGTGCCATAACTAGGCTGCAAAAGCCCATCATCGTCAGCAGTAGTAAGGGTCTCATGGGTTGTTTTTTGGTTAAATTAAGTATCCGGCATGGAAAAAATGTAGGCAGTTTGTTGAATGGTATGGCCTCAGGAGGTAAAATAAGCTGAGGAATGCATCAGCGGGTGGCATTCGACACCTATTTTTGCAGCGCTAAGCCCTTAACAAAGCTAAAAGAACGATCATGGCTGCCAGAACAGACACTTTCCAATCGCCCGATTATTATTTGCTCGATGAATTGCTGACCGATGAGCATAAGCTTATTCGTGAATCCGTACGCAATTATGTGAAGAAGGAAATTTCGCCCATCATTGAAGATTATGCGCAGCGCGCGGAGTTTCCGCAGCAGATTGTGCAGCAGCTGGGTGAAATGGGTTGCTTTGGTCCAACCGTGCCGGTTGAATACGGCGGTGGTGGTCTGGATTACATTAGCTATGGTTTGATGATGCAGGAATTGGAGCGTGGCGATAGTGGCGTACGTTCAACTGCATCTGTACAAGGCTCATTGGTGATGTTCCCAATCTATGCTTATGGCAGTGAGGAACAGAAAAGAAAATACTTACCTAAACTCGGCAGCGGTGAATGGTTGGGTTGTTTCGGTTTAACTGAACCTGATCATGGTAGTAACCCTGCAGGTATGGTCACCAATTTTAAAGATGCTGGTGACCATGTGATTTTGAATGGCGCCAAAATGTGGATCAGTAATGCGCCTTTTGCACAAGTAGCTGTGGTTTGGGCTAAAAATGATGCTGGTGAAATTCAGGGCATCATCGTGGAACGTGGAATGGAAGGATTTACCACACCAACCACACATGGTAAGTGGAGCTTACGTGCCAGTGCCACAGGTGAGTTGGTATTCGATAATGTAAAAGTGCCCAAAGAAAATATTTTACCTGGCGTAAAAGGCTTGAAAGGTCCTTTGAGCTGTTTGTCCAAAGCGCGTTATGGTATTGCTTGGGGTGCTTTGGGTGCAGCAATGGATTGTTATGATACTGCTTTGCGTTACAGCATGGAGCGTGTGCAATTCGACAGACCGATTGGCGGATTTCAGTTACAGCAGAAAAAGCTGGCTGAGATGATTACAGAAATTACCAAAGCGCAATTATTGGTATGGCGTCTGGGTGTATTGATGAATGAAGGTCGCGCTACACCTGCCCAAATCAGCATGGCAAAACGTAACAGCTGTGAAATAGCCACCAATATTGCCCGCGATGCACGTCAGATGTTGGGTGGTATGGGTATTACTGGCGAATACAGCATCATGCGCCACATGATGAACCTGGAAAGTGTGATCACTTATGAGGGTACACATGATGTGCACTTACTGATCACCGGTATGGATGTTACAGGGTATAACGCATTCAAATAAGATGAAGGTTTTTTTGATTGGTTTGATGGGGAGTGGTAAGTCTTATTGGGCAACGCAATTGGCGAAAAAGCTCAAGACAGGTGGCTATGATTTGGATAGCCTAATTGAAAATCTGGAAGACAAAACGGTTGCTGAGTTATTCGATGAGGATGGGGAGGAGTATTTCCGCAAAACAGAAGCCAAACTCTTACGTTGGTTTGGGGAGAAGAAAAGCTTTGTACTGGCAACTGGCGGTGGTACACCTTGTTTCAATGATAATATGGCTTGGATGAATAAGCAAGGCATTACCATCTGGCTTGATGAATCAATCGATGTTTTGGTAGAAAGACTACTACCTGAAAAAGCCCACCGTCCACTAATCAGAGATCTAAGTGATGCTGGATTAAAAGATTTCCTGATTGCTAAGAGAGCCGAGCGAGCAGCATTTTATAGTCAGGCCAAACACCATTTAACAGGCAAGGACATCAGTTTAAAAGCATTACAGCAAATCATACAATCTCATGCATAAAGGATTCATCAAAACAGCTGCTTGGTTAGGTGCACTGGCTGTTGCACTGGGTGCATTCGGGGCGCATAAACTGAAAGAACTCGTAAGCGAGCAAGCTGTTGCTACATTTGAAACTGGGGTGAAATATCAATTCTTCCATGTTTTGGCCTTATTGCTAACTGGTATGCTCTACGCCAGCTATCCCAATAAATTTATCCTCAATGCTGGCCGCTTTTTTATAGCTGGTATGCTTTTGTTTAGTGGCTCTTTATACGTACACACTGTAAAAACTGGGCTTGTTTTGAGCGGGCTTTCATGGGTTGGCCCTATTACGCCAATTGGCGGACTCTGCTTTATCCTTGGTTGGGTATTACTGGCATTTGGCGTAAAAAAAGCTTAGTTATCCACTTTTACTTGGTTTGGAGCCCTTCATGGGAAAAGAAATCCACAGCTGGCCTTTCACAAGAATAGGGCATGGGCAAACGTTATATTTGTACACCTGAGTACCCATGGCCAATTCATTAAGGAAAAAAACACCGCCGCTACCCGATCCTGAGCAACTGAATCCCGATAAGGAAGCAGAAGTGAACGTAGCGGAAGTAGTGAAAGACGAACGTACTACCAAGATTGCCGGCTCTGTGAGTCTGCTGTTTGGCATATTTCTGTTCATTGCATTTACCTCTTATTTATTTACCTGGCAGGATGATCAGGATAAAGTGCACCAATTTGGTGTACGCATTTTTGCTACTGCTGATGTAAAAGTGACCAACCTCTTGGGTGTATTAGGTGCTTATGCTGCGCATCAATTCATGTTCAATGGATTTGGTATTGCGGCTTATCTCTTATGCACTTTCTTTTTTGTATTAGGGGTTAATCTCTTGTTTGGCAAAAAGATTTTCAATCTCTCCCGCAATATCAAATATGTGTTGGTGGGGTTATTGGTGATTAGCATGGCTATGGCATTTGTAACACCCGATACTGCTTTCAGCTGGGGTGGTGCCGTGGGAGAATTGGTGAATAGTTGGTTTATTAAGTGGATTGGTAAAGTTGGTACAGGCGCTTTATTGCTGCTAGCCACTTTCAGTTATTTTATCTGGCGTTTTAATCCACAATTCCATTGGCCGGATTTTAATTGGATCAAGCCTGCGGAGAAACAAGAGACTTTTACACCTGAGCCGGAAGCAGAGCCAGTGAAAATGGATTGGGATGAAGCCGGCAAACCCATTGCCGAGCCCCCAATGCCTGAAGAACCTGTTAGCCAGAATACCTTGAAGAATGATGGTGGTGCGATATCAGTGATCATGCCCAAAGACACAGCACCTGAGCAGCCGGCTTTTGATGTGGTAGAAAAAGAAGCTATACCTGAAGCAATAACCGCCATTCCTCCTGTAGATGCAAAGACCGTACATGATTTGTATTTAGGTAATGAAGCACTCAGCATAGAAGACACGCAAGAATCATTGACAGAGGAAGAAGAGATACTGGAAGAAGAAGTGGAAGAAACAGATGAGGATGCCGACATGGAGCTGGAAATTAACGAAGGGGTGGAAGAAGCGGTTGTGGCTGCAGCAGCAGTCAGCAGAAAGGGTTTGGATACCAAGTATGATGCAACTTTGGATCTGAAAGATTATAAGTATCCCTCACTTGATTTGTTGGAGAATCATAGCAATGATAAAATTGTGCATGATCCAACAGAGTTGGAGACACATAAAAACCAAATCATTGCTACGCTGAAGAATTATGATATCACGATTCAACGTATCAGTGCCACCATCGGACCCACAGTAACGCTCTATGAAATTGTACCGGCTCCGGGTGTGCGTATCAGTCGTATCAAAAATTTGGAAGATGATATCGCATTAAGCTTGGCCGCATTGGGTATTCGTATTATCGCGCCAATTCCTGGCAAGGGTACAATTGGTATTGAAGTGCCCAATTTGCGCAAGTCGGTAGTGAGTATGCGTGGCTTATTGGCTTCAGAGAAATTTCAAAACAATCATTTCTCTTTACCTATTGCGATTGGTAAGAAAATCGATAATGAGAATTTTATTGTCGATTTAGCCAGCATGCCGCACTTGTTGATGGCCGGTGCTACAGGTCAGGGTAAATCAGTTGGTATCAATACACTGCTGGTTTCATTATTGTATAAGAAACATCCTTCGCAGTTAAAGTTTGTACTCGTCGATCCGAAAAAAGTAGAATTGAGTTTGTATCGTGTGATTGAAAAACATTTCCTTGCTAAGCTGCCCGGAGAAGATGAAGCCATCATCACGGATACCAAAAAAGTAATCAATACACTGAATGCCTTGTGTATTGAAATGGACAACCGATATGATTTATTGAAGGAAGCAGGTTGCAGAAATATCCGTGAATACAACGATAAGTTCACAGCAAGAAAACTGAATCCCGAAAAAGGACATCAATACTTGCCATTCATTGTACTGGTAGTAGATGAGTTTGCAGATTTGATCATGACAGCAGGCAAGGAAGTGGAAATGCCGATTGCGCGTCTGGCCCAGCTGGCGCGTGCCGTGGGTATTCACCTGATCATCGCTACACAGCGTCCTTCTGTAAACATTATTACTGGTACCATTAAAGCCAATTTCCCTGCACGTATTGCATTTAAAGTGTCCTCTAAAATCGATAGTCGTACCATTCTGGATGCAGGCGGAGCTGAGCAGTTGATTGGTAAGGGTGATATGCTCATTAGTTATAATGGAGAAATCACCCGTTTGCAGTGTGCTTTTGTGGATACGCCCGAAGTGGAGCGTGTGGCAGAATTCATCGGTGATCAGCGTGGCTATCCGCAGGCATTCCTTTTGCCAGAATATGTGGATGAAAAAGATGCAGAGGGCAGAGATTTTGATGCCAGCGACCGTGATCCATTGTTTGAAGACGCAGCCCGATTAATTGTTCAAAATCAAGTGGGTAGTACTTCTTTGATACAGCGCAGAATGAAACTGGGCTATAACCGGGCGGGCCGATTGATGGACCAACTGGAAGCGGCGGGCATCGTTGGGCCTAATCTGGGCAGCAAACCCAGGGAAGTGCGCTTCAAAACAGAGGGTGAACTGCTGCAATACCTCGAGACTTTGTGATGAACGGAGCGCTTTGGTTTTAAACCGATTCGTGCTGTACTGGTCTATTCAGCGTGACTCGTGTATATTTGCCACCCAATTCTACAAAATGAAACAATTTTTCCTGCTGCTAATGGCTACGGCCTTGATGCTCAGTAGCACTCAGGCACAGAATGATCCTGCAGCAAAAAAAGTATTGGATGCAGTAGGTGCCAAGTTCAAATCATACAAAGGCATCACAGCAAAATTCTCCATCAAATCATTTACCAGCAAGGGTAAACTCAATAGTACAAAGACAGGAGATATTTCTATAAAGGGACAGAAATATGTACTGAAGCAGGGCAAAACAGAAGTGTTGTGCGATGCGACCAATGTCTATAGCTATGATGGGGCCAAGACCATCACCGTTACTTCTGTGGAAGAAGGCAATCAGACCCTGAGTCCGCAAAAATTATTGGCCGGTTCTTACGATAAGGATTTTACCTACAAATTGGTGAGCTCCGCGGGCAGCTTTCATGAAATTGAAATGATGCCTGTTGATAAACGTAAGAGTTTTCAGAAGGTCAATCTTTTCGTAGACAAGACCAAGAATGTCATTACCCGCGCTAAAATTTTGGATAAGAGCAATAATGTGGTGGATTTCTCTTTTGCCAACCTGAATACAGCTGCTGCACTTGCAGACAATTTGTTTGTCTTTAATAAGGCGAAATATCCAAAAGATGTAGAGATATTGGATTAACAAAATATTTCAAGAGATCAGGCCCTGATGTGAAAACATCGGGGCTTTTTCTTTTGGATCATTCGTACATTAGAAATATGAAATACCGTTTGCTATTCTTTTTATTGCTCTTGGCGTGTCAGGCACAGGCGCAGTTTAGTGTGCGACTCATCCTTACAGATATTGCAACGCGTAAGGATGATGATGTATTTATCGCCGGTAGTTTCAATAATTGGCAACCGGCTGATCCCGCATACAAACTCAAACCTTCTGCCGGTGGTAGAAAAGTAATTGTATTGAAAGATGTAGCACCGGGTACTTATGCATTCAAGTTTACACGCGGTGCTTGGGATAAAGTAGAGTGTAAAGCTGATGGGGCTGATGTAGCGGACAGGGTTATTGAAGTAAATGCAGACATCAGTCAGGAAATTACCATTGCCGGCTGGAAAGATGATTATCCCATCAAAGCAAAAAGATACACTGCTTCACCGCAGGTGCGCATCATTGATACTGCTTTTCAAATGCCACAATTAAGTAGACAAAGACGCATCTGGATTTACCTGCCTAAGGGCTATGCGACTTCATCCAAAACTTATCCTGTTCTGTACATGCATGATGGTCAAAACTTATTCAACGAACAAACAGCACCATTTGGCGAGTGGGGTGTGGATGAGTGTTTAGACAGTCTGCAACAGCAGTTGAAGAAAGAGTGTATCGTCGTGGGCATCGATCATGGTGGTGATAAGCGTTTGACCGAGTACAATGCATTCGATAATACGCGATTCGGAAAAGGAGAGGGCAAAGCTTATGTTGACTTCATCGCTAAAACACTTAAGCCTTTTATAGATGCTAAATACAGAACCATCAAAGGACCTGCAGGCACATTTATAGCCGGTAGCAGTATGGGTGGTTTGATCAGCTATTATGCGATTTTGCAGTATCCGGATTTGTTTGGTGGTGCTGGTGTATTCTCGCCCTCTTTCTGGATTGCACCAGAGATGAAAGCACTTACCCAAAACTTTCAGACTAGTTCGATGCCGCGGTTTTACTTCTACGCAGGAGGTAGAGAAGGGGCCCAAACGGTAAGCGATATGGATGCCATCATTCAAGTGCTGCAGACAAAATCACGTTACGAAATCCGTCGTTCCATAACGCCACTGGCACAACACAATGAAGCTGCTTGGAGAGCAGAGTTTCCTTTGTTCTATACTTGGTTGATGCGTTAGATAAGGAAGGTGGTACCTTCTGTAGCCAACTGTGTTTGCGGAAAAGCCGCTTTGGTTTCTGCTAGAAAAGCATCCAATGTTTCGTACTTGCTGCTGAAATGCCCAATCAGTAATTTTTGTGCACCAGCTTTTTGCGCAATAGCAGCAGCTTGTGCCGTTGTGGTGTGGAATCTGCTGGCAGCACGTTCAGCCTGATCGGCTAAATACGTAGTTTCATGATAGAGTAAGTTTACTCCGCGTACTTTCTCCGCAATGGCTTCATCATAAATGGTATCAGCGCAGAAAGCATAGCTCCTTGGTGCCATATTGGGTAATGTCACTAACTCGTTAGCAATCACTTCGCCATCCTTGGTTACATAATCGGCA
>JACCDH010165318.1_pt1 | contig 28157 bp, 40 predicted proteins | sample 7442481 | NCBI WGS metagenome assembly JACCDH01 (sample SAMN15323433, study PRJNA562643) | freshwater metagenome | isolation source: river surface water | place: USA:Blue River Watershed | collected 2017-08-15 | reverse complement strand
GTTGTTCTGAAACGCTTTATTTTGTTTCGTTTGATGAAAGTTTTTTGTAAAACCTGGTTGATAAATCAAAGTGGCACCAGTGAGACCCATAGGTGTCATATTGAACATCATACTTGGTATCACGCTGACCCCAAGAAGTTTCTCATCACGAACTCTTGAATCCTTACTACTTGGAACAACAGCTCTCACCTGCTGGCCCATAGTAAGAACTTTTCCTTTTCTCCAAAAACCATTGTTAACCCAGCCGATAAAACCATCATTTAATTTGGCTTCACGACCACCATTTTGCTCTTGAAACCCACTAAAAGAAGCTCGAGCTAGATTCTCACCAGAGAAACGATAGTTTGCGAGAACACTAGCAGTTCCAAATGCTTGAGCGCTAGGACCACTCTGGTTATACATGTTGGATGAGTAACCCATCGAAGTGAAACCGGACCAATTGGATCTCTGACTAGGAGCTTGTGTTTGGAGTGTTGTGAGCTGAGCAAATGCTGCTTGCGCAGAAAATAAAGAGAGAAGGATAATGAAGGCACTTTTACCCATTTGGGACTCCAAAAGTACGGCACTATCCATGTGACCGGGTTTAAATCGAGATCCACACTGCAAGAAGTATGACAACTTTTGACTGCTTCAAAATTACAGGCGATCAAACAGCATAAATTAATGAATCCATGCGTTATGCATAGTGTTACCAGAATCCGAATGAGTTAAAAGAGACTTTGAATTATTTTCACTTTTTACTTTTCATAATAAAGCCCTGTGAGTTAGTGAGAGGTATGAAAAATATACAAAATCTTCTTTCTTTTATTTTTATTCTAACCGTCTCGTCAGTAGCACAGGCCACAGAACTAGAGACTATTTATGATGTTATTGGGCTTCATCAAAAAGATATGTTGAAACGACGAGGAAAAGAAGTATCGCTCATGATCGTCAATACTCCTGAGACAAATGCTACTTCTTCCTACCAGGCCCCAGGAAATGCTCCTCTGATTAAAGTCAATACTGGCTATCTAGATCTCTTCATTGATGATGAGATCATCACACCCGTTTGTCATGAACTCGGGCACTTTTTAGGTGAGACATCTTTTGCGAGCTACTATTCAGGTAGCTTTGCTATTGAGAGTGAAGCCGACTACTACGGTGGAAAGTGCGCAGTAAGATACTACCAGTCCAAGGGTATGCGACTTGATAAGGCCCAAGAGCTCACAATCTATCTCGCTAGAAATGCACGTTCAAAAAATCGTCGAATGAGATTTGATCCAGATCGAGCAAGGCTAGATCATGTGGTCGTCATCGATACTGATTACGCCCATGGGGACTGCAGAGTACTCTCCGTAGTTCATGGGGCAATGGGATGGGCAAGGCCTTCGTGCTGGTACTCAAAACCGGTCAAGCTTAAATAAATCATCCATCAATGAATCCAACATAAGAAATCCTGTTGAACTAAGATAAATTCTCCCAGACTCAAACCGACCGAGACCAGACTTCTCCCATCTGGTAAACAAATGGTCGAGCTTGTCAGTAATTTGAGCCGGCCTCCAACCATCCGAAGTCCTGAGTGAGAGGTAAGTTTCTTCTAGCTCAAGTTCGGCAATCCCTAGATCTTCAATTTCAATTTCAGGCTTCGATACTTTCCACTTATATCTTAATGCCTTCTCTGCAGAAGCCTTTAAGTAACCAGTGCCTGTGGGACCAAAGGCCGCGACACTTTCCCCGCGCCAGTATTTCTGATTATGCTTTGACTCAAAACCTGGAAGCGCGAAATTCGAAACTTCGTAATGGCAAAATCCATGGGATTTTAAATAATCACTCACGAAAAGGTATTCCTCACGAATAAATTCATCGTCCGGAATGTTCATTGTCAGAGGGTATTTGGATCTTGCGTTTAGGATATAAAGGCTCACATGCTTAGGTGAGAACTTCAGAAGAAGATCCAATTCTTTTTTAATCTCTCTCTTTTTTTCTTTGGAAAAGGGAATGCCTAAAAGAAAATCTAAAGAATAATTCCAATTCTCATTTTGCATCTTTTCTAAAAAGAGAAGACTATCATCGAGAGAATGAACTCGGTCCATGATTTTAAGAAAGGTGGGATCAAGAGTTTGTGTCCCAATAGAAATCCGGTTTAGGCCAACCTCTTTCCAGGCATCAAGCATCTCTTGGGTCCAGGTCCCTGGGTCGATCTCCATCGTGAACTCGACCTCAGAGGATCTTGCAGGAAGAAGCTTTTCAAAAAAGGAGGCCCCCGAAGCTCCCCAAAGAGAGGGTGTCCCACCTCCGAGATAAATCGTCTTGAGTGGCGCCCAACTAAACCCATGTGTCTTAAACAAAGTTTCATGGCGAGGGAGGGACTCAAGTAAAAACTGATGAAAATCCTCAAATTGAGAATGACCCGGTTCGAGCTTTCTTTTATAAAAATCACAGTAATTGCAAAGATGTTTGCAAAACGGCACATGTAAATAAAGACTGGACACCTGAGTCATTAGAGCGAATTTCCTTCAAAAACATATAGTCTAAAGTGATAATAGAACGAATCGTTCATGATGTCTCACATAAGGAAACTATGAAAATTGATCAAGTCCAATTAGATAACGAATTAAATACTCTATTTATCCACTCTCCGGGTTGTTCCGCTGGGACTGTTCAAATGTGGTTTAGAGCTGGATCAGCGCTTGAGTTAAAAGATAATCAGGGTATTGCTCACTTTTTAGAGCACATGTTTTTTAAAGGAACTCCCAAACGCCCAGGGCCACAACTTGCTCATGATATTGAGTCCTACGGTGGTGAAGTCAATGCTTTCACTTCATTTGATTACACCTGCTACTACATCAATACCCCAAGTCTCTTCTTAGATAAGTCTGTTGATATCTTACTTGATATGGTAGCGAACCCACTTTTTGGTGAAGAAGACATCCCTTCTGAGAGACAGGTCGTTTTTGAGGAGTACAGAAGAGCGATGGATAATCCCTCTCAGTATAATTTTATCCAGCTTCAAAAATCTTCATTTGATGGGGGCTATGCTCACCCGATTCTAGGCCGAGAAGATACTATTTTAAATTTTTCACGAGATCAGATTAAGCATTTTAGAGAATCGTACTATAACCTAGAGAATGCTCTATTGGTTGTTGCCGGGGATCTTACGAAGCGAGAAGAACTTGAGGCCAAAATTCGTTCATTTAGGCTGCCACATGGACAGAAATCTGAGTTTGAAAACTTCAAGATTAAAGAGAAAGAGTCTATCAACATCCATGAAAAAGAAATACGTCAGGCGACGTTAACAATCTGCCTTCAGTCTCCAGATTATTCCAATGAGAAAGCTGCCGCCCAAGACCTCGCGGTGAACTGCCTTGCTCATGGCGAGACTTCTCGTTTTTATCAAGCTCTTGTGGCGAAGACTTCTCTTTGCAATGGGATCGCAGGATCAAGTATGTATTTCGCCAAAGGCGGAGTGCATATGCTCAAGATGAGTTTTCCAGTGGAGAACCTAGGTAAGATTTCAAAAATATTCATGTCTACATTGAACGATGCAATTACCAATGGATTTAAGGCCGAAGAACTAACGAAGATTAAAAATCAATACATTTCATCTAAGATTTATGAGCGTGAGTCCATTGAATCATACGCATTTAGCTTAGGTCATGGCTTCGCTCAGTCGGGAAATATTTTTTGCGAAGACGAGTTCATCGACAGGATTCGATCAGCAAATGTTGATGAAGTGTGGGTAGGACTCGGTGCTATCGTAAAAAATGCTTCGCACTTTACTCTGCAAGTACCGCAAGGAACGAAGACAGCGCCTCTTGAAAAAGAGCTTAAGAAATGGCAACAAGAGCTTAAAAAAGCATCCACTAAGATTAAAGCTCAAGCGGCAAAACTTAAAACTCAAGACTCACAAAAAGATCCTGCGGTTCTTGTTGTCGAACTAAAGCCCGGTGTGAAACTCATTTATCGCCAGAACAAACTCACTCCTACTTTTGTTATGCATGCATATATGAAAGGTGGTCAATCTATTGAGACGGCCAAGAACGCTGGAATTCATCACCTCTTAAACCGTTTGGTGACATACGGATATAAGGGAATGGGTTACGAGAAGCTTAAAACGGAGCTTGAGTCCTTTTCATCTTCGCTAAATGGCTTCTCAGGGAAGAATGCCTGTGGACTTACTCTCCACGGTCAGACAAAAGATTTTGAAAGATTGTCTCAACACTTCTTTGGTACCTTCTTTTCTCCAGAAATCCCTAAGAAGTTTTTTGATCATGAAAAGAAAGTGATTCTTCGCGCTCTAGATAATCAGAAAGAAGATGCGATGAAACAGGCCTTTAAGACTTTCTACAGAATGGTTTTTAACCAACATGCTTACTCACTAGATCTTGCGGGAACTCCGCAAACGATTAAAACATTCTCACCAATGGGGCTTAAAAAACTCCACAGCACCCACTTGAAGAACTCTGAAATCGTTCTCACTTATTGTGGTGACCTTGACTTCTCTGTTGTTCATCAACATATGGTTGAAGCCGTTAAAGGCCTTGCTCCAAGAACGCCTAAGAAAAAAGTTCTCAAAAAGCCAAAAGGTCTTATTGGCAAGAAGGAGCATTTAGATTTCAAGCGTGAACAAACTCAAATTGTGATTGGAGCTCCAGCTTTTTCTATCGGACAGAAAGAAGACCTCTTCCTTAAAATGATCACGGCCCACCTTTCAGGTCAAAGCTCAGATCTTTTTGTGGAAGTGAGAGACCGCCAAGGTCTTTGTTATTCAGTCTCACCAGTGCATGTTTCAGCTTTAGAGGCTGGTTGTTGGGGGATCTATATTGGATCAGGCCACGATAAGACTGAAGCCGCTATTAAGGCGATTCTCCATATCTTAGATGGTCTCCGTGATAACGGAATTAAGCGTGAAGAGTTTGATCGGATTAAAACGATGATCGATGGACAAAATCTTCTTGGTATTCAAACCAATGAGGACTACGCCCAGTTCTACTCTATTCCGGTACTCCATGGTCTAGGGCTAGATTTTGCTCATAAAAATAATGATATGATCCGTGAAGCAAACTACGAAGAGTTCCAGGCGTTCTTGAAAAAGTTCTTCTCAAAGAAATGGAATATTGTTCAAGCTGGAAGAAAAGACTAAGAAACTTTCTTGGTAAGCTGAGGTAAAACTCCGCTTACCAAGAGCTCTTTATCCGAGACAGGTTTATCCGCCATAATCTTTTTAAAAATTAAATTATCCTCATTTCCACCTCTATTCTTAGTGGCCATGATAGTCATGAGTGTTGTGAGAGACTCAAAACAAGTCGAAACCATCCCATAGAAACAAGGGATATCAAGAAAACTTGGAGTGACATTGTTTAAGTGCGAGTAGGCCATCTTACCAAGCTGCGAATAGTAGTTAATATCCACGATCTTTTTGTTCACCGACTCAGAAAAATAGCCACAAACCATCAAGGACATGTCCGCGACTTCTTTATAAATCTTTTTCTGCTCTTCACGGCTTAATTGAGAGGCTTCAAGTAGTTTCATACCGAGAATTTTTTCTCTGACCTTACCTTCATTCGTTTCAAAAAAGGTTTGAGACAAAGAGAACTTATCAAGAACATCACTTGAGTAATAGATCACTGATTCAGGAACGGGGCAAAGAGATTTTTTGTTTATCTCTGAGAGACCTTCGAAGAAAAATCCTTTCAGGTTAGACGATAAGATAATCTGGTTCGGCATAGAGTATCTCCTCCTATCACAATGATATCATAACTCTAAAACCTGACTTAAATGTCCTGGAATTTTTTGCCTATCTCTAGTTTGGAATATATACCGACCATCAATATGCCGAAGAGAGTTGGCAATTAGATCGGATAAATAAGGTTTCATTTAAAATGAGCCGTTTTTAATCAAGGAGAGAAGAACAATCAATATCTCCTCTAAGAGCGGCGCATGTAGAAGTCATTTTATTCGATTTTCCAATACCATGCTGATTGGTATAAACGATCCAGAAAAATTCTTCACAAAACTTTTTCTTCAATTGTGGTGAATAATTTTTATTCTTAAGATAAGAATGAAGATGATCTCCACAAATTTTCTCAACGTCTTCTCCAAGAGGTTGCGAAGTTCCCAGAGTCTCAACCATAGATGTCTCAACCTGAAGATCTACACAGTCTCCATAACAAATATTTGCTCTAATAGGATGGGCACAATCTCCCTTAGAAACCGAGATTGACTTCACCACGTCTGAAACAACTTTTTTGAGTGACCCTGGAGAGGTGGAATCTATTTCATCATTTTGTATTGAAGAAAAACCATCAAAAGACTTGGATAAAATTTTTAAGGGAACCCCTTCAATCCTCTTTGAATTTGAAGTCTCATCAAAAGGTGAAAGTGTACGTTGAGACTCTTTACACCCAGGAAATTTTCTTAGGTTCCAATCTCCAGAGGACAGCAAGGCAACATTACTCTCAGCAACCTTCTCATAACCACCACACACTTCATTTGCCTTACCTAAGCAAATCTCGTCAGACCATCTTTTTAACGTTAATCCAAGGGACGCCCAGATGATGTTACTCTCAGAAGAACCGTTACCTTGCTTAAGACCAAGTTTTCTTGGCAAGAAATCTTCCTTCACAACAATTGATTTTTTCTCTTTTCCCAGGCAGGTCAAATCACAAGATATGTCCATGATTAACCCTTCATCCTTTGGAACTCCCAATGTTTGACACTGAAGATTGGCAAGGGCTGCGTGAGCTTCCTGCCTGCTTTTCATCTCTTCCATAGGTCCAGCGGCAAGATTTTGGTAGTATAGAGTTATCAAAGCAAGTATTAGGTTCTTCATGCTCATTATATTCGGCAAAATTAAGGAAAAAAATAAGTTAAAGAAATAACTCTTTTTCAAAATAAGACAAACTTACTCCGTTAGATAATTCTTGGGTAAAGATGGAGTAAAGAACCTAAGGTTTATAAGCTATTTTACGGTACAACCCTTGGCTGACTTTAAATAATTATAATGTTCTATCATACTCAAAACTTCTGCATTATTTCTAAAAATTTTCAAACAAGAAAAAGCGTTTTTTGAGTATTCCTGTGCACTTATTATCATTTCGTTATAAAAACTACACTTCTCTAAGTGATGATGCTTTTTTCTTTCTTCGTCGCTACAGTTTATATTTTTCATGCGTTTTTCTAAAAATCTCAACCCTTCATATAAGTTGTTATTAAAATTTATATCCGTGGACTCTTTTAAATATGCTGACTCATCAATAAAATTTTTCAACGATATAAATCTCTTTTTCTGAGACTCAAGCTCAGCAAGCCTATATTTAAATGATTTTACTAATAGCTGTACCGTTTGATCGTAAGACAGTTCTTTAAATTGTTGTTTCACTTTATTTTTTGATTTATTGTAGTCATTATCTCTCTCGGATGATTCACCAACTCTCACCCATCCTTCATGTACATCCATTGTATAAGGAGCTTCTACCGTATACCCCATAAGATAATCAATTTTTGAACCTGGCGGCTGTACTCTAAATCTAAATTCTTTCCTTTCTTTATCGTAAGCATTTCCAGAATAAAGATAGGCTCCATCCTTGTTAAAAGTAAGGAGTTTACCGCTTAATTCACCTGGTTCGTTTAATGGAATGTCGTGGGTTCCATGATTCTCTTGATAGGAAATAGTATTGTGTTATTCAAATGCGCTGTAACAGTCATATAAGTCAGAAAAATGAGGATATTCCGCGGCTAAACTAATGTTCATTCCAACCGTTACACTTGAGAAAACAACAAATAAATTCTTAAAGAAACTCATAATAAATCCTTTTGATTAAGACTTTTGAACTTATCGTCAAATTCTAACTAAACTTTAAATCATTAATTTTTTTAGATACAGTAATGAATGTAGAAGTGAATGCAATGCTAAAACCTGTAATCTAGAAAGACTATAAGAACTTTCTTACCTAAATTAAACTCAACGAATTCAGCGCCCATCAAATTGATGAGCGCTGAAATAAGATTACTCTTCGATCTCAACCATCAAAAACCCAGACTCAAGCGCCTGGCCTTCTGAAACATTAATAGATTTAACAATTCCATCTGCCCCAGATTTAATTTCATTTTCCATTTTCATGGCTTCAAGAATCAGGACAGTCTCACCTTTCGTGACCTTATCCCCTTCCTTCTTCAAAAGCTTCACCACTTTACCAGGCATCTGAGTAATAAGCGCTCCAGCGCCGCCTTTATTCAGCCCAGATGGTTTGAAACCTCGGTAGACCTTATAGACCTCCGAATTTGAAACCAAAACCTCGTTTACCCCTAAAGAAGCGAGCTTTTTCCAGCCGACACCATCAAATGAGTAGAAGTGTTTTCCTGCAAGATTTTTTACGTGAAGAGTTTTCTTAACTCCCTCAAAGTTGAATTCCATCGTCTTATTTGAATGAACATCGACATCAATCGAAAACTCTTTCATGTCTTGGTTTATGAAATAATATCTCATGCTCGACTCCCCATTTGATTGAGCTCAATAGCTGCAATCTTCAGCATAAAAGCCTCAATCTCTTCTTTCGGCTTCACTTTATCCTGGGGCTTCACTGTCCCAATGTAGTTCGTTGAATAATGACCTTTAACAAAGTTCTCTTCACTCAGAATCACTTTATGAAGAGCAATATTCGTTTTAATCCCATCGATCACAAGACCATCTAGGGCATTCTTGATTTTACGAAGGGCAACCTCACGGTTAAATCCTTTCGCAATCAGCTTTCCAATCATCGGATCAAAATCTGGAGTGATAGTGAACTTAGGAAAGATACAGTGATCAAAACGAATCCCTTGCGGAAAAGTCGTCTCAAAACCAACAATTTTCCCAGGGGCCGGAAGCATAGTGATCGGATCTTCAGCACAAATACGAAGTTCAATCGCATGACCGCGGATTTGAATATCCTCTTGTGATTTGAAATCAAGTGGCTCACCAAAAGCCGCTTTAATCATATTCGCCACCAGATCAACACCAGTGATTTCTTCCGTGATTGGGTGTTCAACCTGAATACGTGTATTCATCTCTAAGAAGTAAAACTTCTTATCCTCACCCATGATAAATTCCACTGTTCCCGCAGAATCATAGTTAACGGCCTTCGCACACTTAACTGCGGTTTCACAAATATCCTTACGGACAGCTTCGTCAGTTCCGATAAATGGCGACGGAGCTTCTTCAATAATTTTCTGGTGACGACGCTGAACCGAACACTCACGCTCAAAAACGTGATACACATTGCCTTTTTTATCGGCAAGGATCTGCACTTCAATGTGATGTGGGTTCAAAATATATTTTTCAACTAAAAGCCCAGCATAACCAAACGACGACAGAGCTTCACGCTGAACGGCCGCAAAGTTATCTTGAACATCTTTTTCGTTGTAGCAAGGACGCATCCCCTTACCACCACCGCCGGCCACGGCCTTGAGGAGGATCGGATAACCGATTTCATTGCCGATTTTAATCGCTTCTTCAATAGTTGCGACTTCTCCTACAGAACCCGGAACAACAGGGACCCCTGCTTCCTTCGCTACCTGCTTAGAAATATCTTTTGCACCCATTTTGTAAACGGCCGTAGGGTTCGGTCCGATAAAGACGATCCCTTTCTTCGCTAAGGTCTCAGAGAATTCTCGGTTCTCAGATAAGAACCCATACCCAGGATGAACTCCATCGATTTTATAGTCTTCGATGAGTTTCATTATTTTCGGTATATCTAAATAAGTATCTTTATTGTTTGATCCAGCAAGATGCACCCACTCCTGACAATACTCAAGATGAGGTGGTTCCGTTTCGTTATCAGTCCATACACCAACAGAAACTAATCCAAGCTCATTTAAGGCCTTCGCCACACGGATAGCAATCTCGCCACGGTTAATGATTAATACGCGTTTACCTTTCATAGAGGAATGTTCCCATGTTTACGATCCGGACGAGGGATCTTTTTATTTTCAAGTGCTTTCAAGTACTGATACAAGCGCTGTCTTGTCATTTCTGGGTTGATGATCTCATCTACATACCCAAGTTCAGCTGCACGGTAAGGATTAGCAAAGTTATTTTCGTAGTTTTCCACAAGACTTGCTTTCTTCTTGTTGAAATCTTCACCTTTTAATCCTGTGAGCTCATTTCTAAAAATGATATTCACGGCCCCTTCGGCCCCCATCACTGCAATTTCTGCCGTTGGGTACGCGAGATTAATATCTGCTCTGATGTGCTTCGAGGCCATCACATCGTAAGCTCCGCCGTAGGCTTTTCTCGTGATCAATGTGATCAACGGAACAGTGGCTTCCGAATAAGCGTAAAGAAGTTTAGCTCCGTGACGAATAATTCCACCGTACTCTTGAACTGTTCCCGGTAAGAATCCAGGGACGTCAACGAGTGTAATGATCGGGATATTAAAAGCATCACAGAAGCGCACAAAGCGAGCGGCCTTCACTGATGAATCGATGTCCAAACAACCAGCTAGAAAACTTGGTTGGTTCGCCACAATTCCCACTTTGATTCCGCCAATTGAAGCAAAACCTGTCAGGATGTTTTTAGCAAAGTCCGCATGAACTTCCAGGAAATGTTGATCATCAATCACCTCTAGAATCAGCTCATGCATGTCATATGGTTTTTTTGAGTTGTCTGGAACAAAGTTTTTTAGTTTGTTGTTTGCTCTCACGACTGAATCAGTTGTGAGCTTCAAAGTGTGCTTGGCTTTATTGCAGCCTGGGATAAAAGCAAAAAGCTCTCTCACCCGCTCAAAACAGTCATCTTCATCATCTGTTCGAAAGTGTGCGACACCCGATTTTTCGTTGTGAGTATGAGCTCCACCGAGAGCATCTTTTGTGACTTCTTCATGAGTCACAGTCTTAATAACATCAGGGCCAGTCACAAACATGTAGGAAGTCTTATCCACCATGAAAATAAAGTCTGTCATGGCCGGAGAATAAACCGCTCCACCAGCACACGGCCCCATGATTAGTGAAATTTGCGGAATCACGCCTGAGGCCTGAACGTTACGGTAGAAAATTTCAGCGTACCCAGCGAGAGACTCAACCCCTTCCTGAATACGAGCGCCACCTGAATCGTTGATCCCAATCACTGGAATTTTATTTTCAATAGCAAAGTCCATGACCTTGCAGATTTTTTTCGCGTAGGCCATTCCAAGGGCCCCACCCCAACAAGTGAAATCTTGAGAAAAAATTGCCACCTGCTGGCCGTTGATTTTTCCAATCCCAGTGACGACACCATCGCCAAGGTACTTAGTTTTTTCCATCCCAAACGATTCACAACGGTGAACAACAAACTTATCAAATTCGATGAAGCTTTCTGGGTCTAATAGTTTGTTGATTCTCTCACGGGCAGTGTACTTACCTTGCTCGTGCTGCTTATTGATTCTTTCAATCCCACCACCAAGCTCAGCTTGTTTTGTGAGAGTTGCGAGTTGCTCGCGTCTTTGGTCGTTAGTCAGCATTTATCACTCCTGAAATATGTCCCAAAGTTATACCTTGGCACTAGTTCAGGCGTAAAGATTTGACCCGTATTGTCAGATGGTTATTTTTGGAGTGAGGATATTGTCCCCACTCCAAGATAGATCTACTCGCCAGCAGCTCTTTTTAATGCACGCTTATCAAGGCCGTACTTATCAACTTTCATAATGAGTCCAGCACGTGAAATCCCTAACTCTTTTGCAAGCTTTGATTTGTTAAATGCACAACGCTTAAGGCCTTCACGGATCATTAAAATTTCTAATTCTTCAAGAGCATCTTTGAGTGAGCCGTTAGTGTTAACACCTTTTAAGAAGCTTCCACCTGAACTTGAATGAGACTGATTGTGTGACTCACCACTCTCCAAAATTCTAGCAGATAACATATCTGGTGTGATTGATTTATCTTCACCAGCAATAACCACAAGTCTTTCGACTTCATTTTGAAGCTCACGAACGTTACCTGGCCATTGGTGGTCGAGCATCTTCTCTAAGCACTTTTTAGAGAAAGTCTTAAGAGGTAATCCCGCTTCTTCACAACGTTTTTGTAGGAAGAAATCCATCAACACTGGAATATCCTCTTGTCTTTCACGTAATGGCGGAAGAGCAACGTTAATGACGTTAATTCGGTAGTAAAGATCTTCTCTGAACTCACCTTTAGCAATCATCTCTTTAAGATTTTTGTTAGTCGCTGCAATCACGCGAACATTCACTTTGCGAGGAGTTGTTGCCCCGACTGGCATATATGTTCCCTCTTGAAGAATACGCAGAAGCTTAACCTGCATCGATGGAGATGTGTCTCCGATCTCATCCAAGAAGAGTGTTCCACCGTTTGTCACTTCAAAGACACCCTTTTTATCTTTTATCGCCCCCGTAAAAGCACCCTTCACATGACCAAATAATTCAGAGTCTAGAAGGTTATCGTTAAAAGCAGAGCAGTTCACTGCCATAAAAAGCGCATCTTTTCTCGGCGAATTGTAATGGATTGCTTTCGCCACCATTTCTTTACCCGTACCGTTCTCCCCTTGAATCATGATGGTTGACTCAGAGTTAGCAACCTTCGAGAGAAGATGGTAAACCTGCTGCATCTTTTTCGATTTACCAATTAGGTTATGATAACGGTACTTATTCCCTAGCTCAGAGTTTAGGTCCATAATACGCGCTTCACGCTTAGAAATCTCCGAGTGAAAGGTGATGACTTCGTCACTCACGATACTCACAAGCTCTTTCATTTTTGTGAAGTCACGATCAGAGAATTTTTTTACTTTCGACACCGCTAGACGAGCATCAGGCTCAGAAACACCACACTCCATCATCTTGTGAACAACCTTCTCAAGATCTTCCGACGTACACGTTTCCTTGAAATATGGATAAGCGAAGATTGCTCCATGAAGCTCTCCATCCACTACAACTTTTTGAGCAAACCCAAAAGTCTGAGGAAAGAATGCTTCGAACTCAAGACTCGAATTTTCTGAGTGATTAAAAATCTCAAAAACTTTTTCAATATCTGCCTCAAGCCAGTCATTACCGAATGACTGAGACATCTGAAGTTTAAAGAATGGTGACTTAAAAGGGTAGTCCGTTTGGTTTACAAACTGAATACGCCCTTGTTCATCAGCGTAGAAGATATCTAGGCCGTACCATCCGCCAATAATCTGCTCAAGCTTCTTATTAACGTGTAAATCTTTAATGGATTTCCAATCGATCATAACCTGTTCTCCTGTGCTTAATGTTCAATCCGTGAACACTATTATTTAATACGTCTGACTTATCGACACTTTGTCGGATTTCTTGACAGGAGATTTGATTAAATGAGGATTTTATTTACAACTTATGGGAGGAAATCTGGATAAATTCGTCAAATGTCTGAAAAAACGAGGGATTATTCCACGTCTGAGGGCCTACAAATTTTCTCAAAGTCGACTTATCTGATGAAAAAACATATGTTTCTGGTACACGAGTAGTTCCGTATACATCTCTGTGAATATTGTTATTATCCAAAAGCCAAAAAATCGAAGATCTTGGAACAGCTAACTTTTTAAGATGCTTCTCAACCTTAATTTTCTCGTCATTAACGGCCACTAAAAGAAATTTTACATCTGCTTTCCCTTCAAACTTTTTAATAAAGTTTAAAAGATCAGGTAGCTCAGCCTCACAAGGAGCACACCATGTTCCCCAAAAGTGAACAACCGTAAGAGTCACTTTCTCAGCACCGTAAATCTCATCATGAGCATTAAATGGTTTACCCTCAATCGTCTCAAATAATCCCTGCGGCATCTTCGCTAAAATAGCCTCAGGCTTCATCGAGAGTTGTGATTCAAGAGTTTGCTTCTGGTAGACCGAATAACCGATCGTGGCAGCAATAATAAGGAGAATAATGACAATTCTTTTTAGCATATGTCTAAACTAAAAAACCTTCCCAATCATTAAACTGGGAAGGTTTTTATTAAAAAAGAGCTTTTTAAAATTATTCAACAAAAGCGATATAAGCTTCTTTAGCACCATCACCAAGACGGCCTTCAGCAATTTTCAACAGACGAGTATAACCGCCCGGACGTTGCTTAAACTTAGGAGCTACAGTTGTGAAAAGAGTAGCAACTGCTTCTTTATTGTTAAGTTTTGTGAAAGCAAGACGACGATTTGCAATCGTATCGTTCTTAGCAAGAGTAACAAGCTTCTCTACGAAAGGCTTAATAGCTTTTGCTTTTGTTTCAGTTGTTTTGATCTTGCCGTGAGTGATTAGCTCAATACAAAGATTCTGAACAAGTGCTTTTCTGTGTTGTGGTTTAACACCAAGTTTGTATTTGTGATTACCGTGTCTCATAAAATTCCCCTAAAATAGAACGCTTTCTATTCAGCGTGCTGTACTTGCTTCATAATATTGTCGACTTTCATACCAAGACCAAGTCCCATTGATGATAAGATCTCTTTAATTTCGTTAAGAGACTTACGACCAAAGTTCTTAGTTCTAAGCATTTCGCCTTCAGTTTTAGAAACGAGCTCATAAATATATTTAATATTAGCATTCTGTAAACAGTTTGCTGAACGAACTGACAATTCAAGCTCTGAAACCGGCTTAAGAAGAGCATCGTTAGCTACGCCACCAGAAGCCGCAGCAGCCGTAGGCTTAACTTCAGTTGGAGTGTCTTTATCTTCGAAGTTAAGGAATACTGAAAGCTGATCACGAAGAATTTTCGCAGAAATAGCTACCGCATCTACTGGATCAATTCCAGCATTTGTCCAAACTTCAAGAGTAAGTTTATCGTAATCTGTTCTCTTACCAACTCGTGAGTTAGTAACAGTATAGTTTACACGATGAACCGGCGAGAAAAGAGTATCGATATAGATCCAACCAACCGGTAAATCGAAATTTTCTTTGTTATCAATCGCAGTTACATAACCTTTTCCGCGAGCAACTTTAAGTTCCATACGAATAGAACCGCCAGAAGAAACGTTACAAATTGTATGTTCTGGATTTAAAACTTTAACATGTGTATTTTCTGCGATATCTGAAGCTTTAACTGCACCCTCAGAATTCTTTTCAAGAACAAGAGTAACTTCTTCTTTATCGAAAATTTTGAAACGAATTTCTTTCAAGTTTAGGATAATTTCAGAAACTTCTTCTTTGATGTTATTGATTGTGCCGAACTCATGATCAACGCCATCAACTTTAACAGCAACAATACCTGCACCCTGAAGTGAAGATAAAAGAACTCTTCTTAAAGAGTTACCAAGAGTAAGACCGTAACCGCGCTCAAGTGGCTTAGCCGTGAACTTACCATAGTTCGACTTAAGACCTTCAGTATCGACTTCTAAAGCAGCTGGACGAATCATGCCAGCCCAATTTTTACTCATAAATGAATTCATCAATAACCCCTAATTGCTAGCTGTAAAACAGGAATACCTGAAACTATACTCGTCTTCTCTTTGGAGCACGACAACCATTATGAGGCATCGGACTCAAGTCAGCAACAGAAGTAATTCTGAGGCCAGCAGCAAGAAGAGCACGGATAGCGTTTTCACGACCAGCTCCTGGACCTTTAACTTTTACGTCAACAGAGTTAAGGCCATGTTCAGCAGCTTTTTTAGCAGCCTCTTGCGAAGCAACCTGTGCAGCAAACGGAGTTGATTTTTTAGAACCACGGAAACCTAAGCCACCAGCAGAAGCCCAAACAACAGCATTACCGTCAGCATCACTGATTGTAACGATTGTATTATTGAACGAAGCGTGAATGTGACATACACCGTGATTTAAGTTTTTTCTTACTTTTTTCTTAGTAGACTTAGATCCACTATTTGATTTTGATTGAGCAGCTTGAGCATTAGTTTGCGCCATATGATCCTACCTTAAATTATTTCATTGCCTTAATTGACTTCTTACCTGCAATTGCAACCGCAGGACCTTTACGTGTACGAGCATTTGTATGCGTACGCTGACCACGAACAGGTAATCCCTTACGGTGACGAATACCACGGTAACAGCCAAGGTCTTTAAGACGCTTGATATTTAAAGCAACTTCTCTACGTAAATCACCCTCAACTGTGTACTCATCTAGAGCAGTACGAATCTGAAGAACTTCTTCTTCGCTGATGTCGTTAGAGCTCTTATCCCCACTGATGCCAACTTTGGCCAAAACCTCAGCAGCTACCTTTGGACCAACACCATAGATTGCTCTAATGGCAATACTCATTTTTTTATTTCTTGGTAAATCTACACCTAATAAACGTGCCATATTTTTCCCCTACTAGCCTTGTTTTTGCTTATGTTTTGGATTCACTTTACAGATAACACGTAGAACGCCTTGGCGTTTTACGACTTTACAGTCTTTACAGATCGGCTTTACAGATGAACGTACTTTCATAAATTAACCCTTGCTTCTAAAAATGATGCGACCCTTATCTAGGTCATATTTACTAATCTCGATTATTACCTTATCCCCAGGCAAAATCTTGATAAAATTCATTCTCATCTTCCCCGAAATATGAGCTAAAACCACATGTCCGTTAGGAAGTTTCACTCTAAAACGCGTATTGGGTAAAAGTTCGAGAACTTCCCCTTCGACTTCAATTGTGTCTGTTGACTCAGCCATGCCCGTCCTAAAAAGTAAGTGACCTTATATAAAAATAAAATCTATAAGACAAATAATTTAATTGTGAAACGTCACACTTTTGACGAAATCTGATTAAAGATCCCCTCAACTGACCCTTCAGCGTCTACTTTCATCAATCGACCAAGATCTTGGTAGTACTTAAGGACAGGATCAACAGTATCTTTAAATACTGAAAGGCGATTTTTGATCACCTCTTCCTTATCATCAGCTCTCTGAACGAGATCTGTACCACCGCACTGATCGCATACGCCTGTTACCTTAGGCATTTTTGATTCAAGGTTATATATAGCCCCACAAGATTTACAAGTCCTGCGGTTAGTTAATCTTGAGACTAACCTTTCTACATTCATTTCAAAATAAACAGCAAGTGAGGGTGCTCCCTTTAACACTTCTCTGTCAAGCGTTTCTGCTTGAGAAAGATTTCGAGGGTAACCATCAAAAATATACTGAAATGCATTTAAATCAATATTCGCCTGAAGGAGCCTGATAACTAAGTCATCAGAAACAAGCTTACCTTCATCCATCACCTTTTTAACCTCTAGACCCAATGGAGATTGTTTAGCAATCTCAGAACGAAGTAAATCACCGGTTGAAATGTGCTTTAAAGCTTTTTCAGCAACGAGCTTACTTGATTGTGTTCCTTTTCCAGAACCAGGGGCGCCTATGAAAATTAAATGGGATTTCATTAAAACCTTTTCACTCCCGAATACTTACCTTTAACTTTGTAGGCTGTATCAAGACGCTGAGAAATCATAAACCCTTCAGCTTGAGCCATAGTATCTATAGCAACACCAACAAGAATCAATAGTGATGTCCCGCCGAAGTAGAATGGTACTTTAGCGTAATTAAATAAAATTGAAGGCATGAGGCAAATAGCTGCTACATAAACAGCGCCAACTAATGTCAATCTGGCCACCACTTGATTCAAAAACTCCGCGGTTTGTTCACCAGGACGAATTCCAGGGATAAATCCACCATTTTTCTTTAACGACTCAGAAACATCATCTGTTTTGAATTGAATAGTTGAGTAGAAATAAGCAAAGAAGATAATCAATGCAATGAAAACGCAGTTATATAGCATTTTACCTGGATAAAATAACTGCTCAATATTCGAGAAATAAACTTTCAAAGGACTTTCTGCAGGAACAAACTGAGAAATAGTCGTTGGAAAGCCTAATAATGCACTTGCGAAAATCGGTGGCATCACACCTGAAATATTCACTTTAATTGGAAGGTGAGAAGACTGCCCACCGAAAACTCTGTTATTTACAACACGCTTAGCATATTGAACAGGAACTTTTCTAAAGGCTCTCTCAACAAAAATAATGAACCAAAACGAAGCAAGCATAATTCCAACAACAATCAACAAATTAATGAAACTCATTTCACCATTTTGAAGAAGCTGGAAAGTATCTCTTATTCCACGAGGAATTCCCGCTGCAATCCCTGCAAAAATGATAAGGGAGATACCGTTACCAATCCCTCTTTCAGTAATTTGCTCTCCAAGCCACATTACAAACATTGTACCGGCCGTAAGACTGATTACTGTTAAAAGACGAAAACTCATTCCTGGGTCAATAACAACCGGAAGACCATTTGGTGATTTGATATTCTCTAAGCCAACAGCTAAACCATATCCTTGAAAAAAACACAAAATTACCGCTGCGTATCTTGTATACTGAGAAATCTTTTTATGACCGTCTGGTTCTTTCTGCAGCTCAGCGAGTGCTGGTATCGAATATGACAAAAGACTAAAGATGATCGATGAAGTTATGTACGGCATTATCCCTAGTGCCAACACCGAAAAGCGCTCAAGAGCACCACCAGAAAACGTATTGAACACACTAAATAATGAACCTTTCATTCCATCAAAAAATGATGAAAGGGCAGCCCCATCAACTCCCGGTGTAGGGACCTGTGTTGCCACCCGATAAATTCCAAGCATTAAAATAGTAAAGAAAACGCGTTTTTTAAGCTCTTCGAGCTTCGAAACATTCGATGACATCCTTGTATCCTTCCTTAATTAGGCATTCTCAACTTTGCCGCCAGCTTTTTTAATCAATTCTAAAGCTTTAGCAGAGAACTTTTCAATACCTTTAAAGGTAAGTGACTTATTAAATTCGCCCTTAGCTAAGATTTTAATAGGCATAGACTTATTAATACCGCTTAAGAAGCCTTTATCAACAAGAGTCTCACGAGTCACAGCTTCTGTTGTGAATTTCTCAGCTAGTTTTTCAAGGTTAAGAACTGCGTACTCAACTTTGAATGCAGCATTAGTAAATCCAACTTTCGGTAAACGTCTGTAAAGTGGCATTTGACCACCCTCGAAACCGATTCTGATACCGCCACCATTACGAGCTTTTTGCCCTTTGTGACCTTTACCAGCTTGTGTACCTTGACCAGAACCCTGACCACGGCCAATACGCTTAGTATTTTTATGAGCGCCTTTCGGACTTTTTAGTGTTTTAAGAGTTAACATATACAACCTCTAATTATTTTGCGATCTCAAGCCACTGGATCATAGCTTTAATCATTCCTCTAACTGCTGGAGTGTTCTCAAGAGTTTTAGTATGATTAATTCTTCTTAGACCAAGGCCTTTGATTGTTGCTTTTTGCTTATCAGTACAACCGATAACGCTTCTTTTTAACTTAACTGTAATTTGCTTGTTCATAATATTACCTAAGCTTTTGTAGCTTTAGCCTTCATACGAAGACCTTTAGGGTTTACACCGCGAACAGTCGCTACTTCATCAAGAGAGCGAAGGTTTTTAAGTGCTTTGAAAGTTGCTTTCACAATGTTGTGTGGGTTAGATCCACGTACTGACTTTGTCAGAACGTTTTTAACACCAGCAAGCTCAAGGATAGAACGACATGCACCAGCAGCTTTAATACCTGTACCGTCACCAGCTGGCTTAAGAAGAACTTCGCCTGCACCGAATAGACCAAGAACTTCATGAGGAATTGTTCCATTCTCAATCGATACTTTGATCATACGTTTTGAAGCTTTCATTCCGGCTTTACGGATAGCATCAGGAACTTCTTTTGCTTTTCCTAGTCCGTAACCAACTTTACCGTTCTTGTCACCAACAACGATTAGTGCTGCAAAAGAGAACCTACGTCCACCTTTAACAACTTTAGCTACGCGATTAACTGCAACTACTCTTTCTTCAAGATCAGGATTGATACCATCTTGTGCAGCTGGCTTCTTCTCTTGTCTTGGAGCTCTTTGAGGGCGTTTTCCACCCTTTTTATCAGCTTTTGATTCTGTTTCGTTTTCTGTGTTTGTATTTTCTTCGCTCATAAAGTCCCCTAATTAAATTTGGATACCGTTTTCACGGATAGAGTCAGCAAGTGCTTTAATCACACCTGTATACTGTTTTCCGCTTCTATCAAAAACGGCTTTAGTTAGGTTGTTCTTTTTGAGATTAGCTGCAACCTCAGCCCCAACTTTTTTAGCGCCTTCAGCATTACAGCTGCTAGCAACCTTAGTTTTCCCGTAAGTTTGAACAGAAAAGAGAGTAGCTGACTTAACATCATCAATAATTTGCACACGTATGTGCTTATTTGATTTTGTTACTGACAATCTTGGCTTCTCAGCAGATCCAACAACTTTTTTTCTAATTGAAAGCTTACGACGGTATTCTTTGGCTTTCGTTTCATTTTTAATTTTCGAAATATTTTTTCTCATAAATCACCTATTATTTTTTAGCGCCTGTTTTACCGGCTTTTCTAATGATCGTCTCATCAGTGTACTTCAAACCTTTACCTTTATAAGGCTCTGGCTCTCTGAAAGACCGAACTTGAGCAGCAACGAAACCAACAAGCTCTTTATCAGAACCATGGATCTCAATTACGTTCTTGTTAACTTTAGCTTCAACACCAGCAGGCAACTTATAGTCGATTGGGTGAGAGTAACCAAGGTTAAGTGTTAGCGTATTACCTGCAACAGCAGCTTTATAACCAACACCGTTGAACTCAAGAGATTTTACGAAACCAGTTGTTACACCAGTTACCATGTTTCCAAGTAGAGTTCTTGACATACCCCAAAGTGCACGAGCAGATGTTGTTTCATTTGCTGGCGATACGTTAAGTGCCTTCTCTACTTTCTCTACTTTTACATCTTTGTGGAATGTATAAGAGATTTGACCTTTTGGTCCTTTAATATCAACAGTATTACCGTTGAGTTTAACTTCTACTTTATCAGGAATGCCTATTGGCTTTTTACCTATACGTGACATAAGTCGCTCCAATTACCAAATGTTACAAATAATTTCGCCACCAAGTTTCATTGAGGCTGCTTTGCGGGAAGAAATAATTCCTGCAGAAGTGGAAACAATTGAAACACCTAAACCCGAAAGGACTCGTGGCATTTCAGTATAGCCTTTATAAACTCGTAGACCTGGCGAAGAAACTCTTTTAATTCCAACAATCGCACCTTCTTTAAGACCAATTTTAATTGTGATCTCAGATGGTGATTTCGCAGCAAGCTTAAAAGATTTGATATAGCCTTCTTCTTTTAAAACACGGCAAATATTTGCTTTAATTTTGCTAGCAGGAATTTCAACTTTGTCTAAGCCTGCTTTATTTGCGTTACGAATTCGTGTTAATAAATCTGCAATAGGATCTGTCATCATAAAATTATTCTCCTTACCAGCTGGCTTTAGTCACACCAGGGATGAGACCGTTGTTTGCGAGGTCACGAAACTTACTACGTCCAAGTTTGAAATCGCGGAAAACACCACGAGGACGACCAGTTAGCTCGCAACGATTACGTACGCGATTAGGGTTCGCGTTACGAGGTAGTTTTTGAAGCTTCAAGCGAGCAGCATCTCTTTCTTCATCAGAAAGTTTCATATCTACAGCTTTGGCTCTAAGAAGCTTAGCTTTAGGGCCAATTTTCTTAGCTAGTTTTTCTCTTTTTTTATTTTTAATTACTGCGCTTAATCGTGCCATCGTTCCCTCTTACTTCTCTCTGAAAGGCATACCGAATTGTCTTAATAATTCGCGGCCCTCTTCGTTGTTAGTAGCTGTCGTAACAAAGCTAATTCCCATTCCACGTATCTTATCGATTTTATCGTAGTCAATTTCTGGGAAAATAATTTGCTCTTTCAGACCCATAGTATAGTTACCTTTACCATCGAATCCTTTAGGTGAAAGACCACGAAAGTCTTTTACGCGAGGAAGAGAAAGATTGATTAAACGGTCAAGGAACTCGTACATTTGCTCTCCACGAAGAGTAACAAACGCACCTAGAGCTTGATCTTGACGAAGTTTGAATGAAGCGATCGATTTTTTTGCTCGAGCCACAACAGGTTTTTGACCTGTGATTGACGCTAAATCACTTACAATACTATCTACGATTTTACCGTTAGAAACTGCGTCACGAGTAACACAGTTAACGATGATTTTTTCTAATTTTGGAATCTGATGAACGTTCCCATATTTGAACTTTTCATTCAGCTTCTTTCTTACCTCTGATTCATACAGAGCTTTTAAACGTGCCATATGTGTTCCCTCAGCTTACTTAAGTTCGGATTTGCTTTTTGTGGCAACTCTTACATTTTTGCCATCAACTTTTTTAACTGTAACTCTTGTTGGTTTTCCAGATTTTGGATCCAATAGAGCAACGTTACTGATATGGATGGCTTTTTCCATATCCACAATTCCGCCTTGCTGATTAGCTTGATTAGGCTTAATTGCTTTCTTAACTACATTTACACCTTCTACAAGAACTCTATTAGTCTTGAAGTTGATGTCCTTGATTTTCCCTTGCTTGCCTTTATCTTTGCCTGCAAGGATTTGAACGGTGTCGTTCACTTTCAGCTTTTGCATTTTTCCTCTCTTATTACACGCTGATTTAGAGCACTTCGTGAGCTAGAGAACAAATCTTCGAAAAGTTTTTGTTTCTCAATTCTCTTGCGACTGGCCCAAAAATACGTGTACCTACTGGTTCATTATTTGCTGCAATAATGACCACGCTGTTTGTATCAAAATTGATATATGATCCGTCTTCACGTCTAACTGGATAAACTGTTCTTACGATAACGGCTTTTTTAACGTCACCCTTCTTAACTTTACCGCCAGAAATTGCTTGCTGTACGGCTACGACGATAACGTCTCCTACATTCGCACTCATGTGTTTGGAACCGCCCAGAACTTTAATACACTGGACAGTCTTAGCACCTGAGTTATCGGCTACGTCTAGAATCGATTGTTGCTGAATCATAAATTACTCCACTACTTCTGAATAGAAACAAGTTCCCATCTCTTTAATTTAGAGTAGGGTTTTGATTCGATAATTGTGACAATGTTACCTACTGAAGCCAGTTCTTTCTCGTCATGAACATGGTACTTTTTAGATGTAGTCACGAATTTGTTATACTTAGGGTGCATAGTTTTTCTTTCAACTTTAACAACTACTGTTTTTGTAGCTTTGTCGCTAGTAACTTCACCTGTAAGTGTTCTTTTAAATGATGTGCTCATGAGATCCCCGTCTTATTTTTTAGCGTTTTTAACTGTTAAGAGACGGGCAATATCTTTTTTAAGCTGTTTAGCAACATGTGGCTTTTCTGAGCCCGTTGTAAACTTTGTGAACTTGTTTGTGAAAAGTTCAGCTTTAAGAGTTGCAACCTTCTCGGTCAATTCTTTAACGCTAAGTTTAGAAATTTCGCTGGTTTTTAACATAACTACCTCTGATTATCCAGTTTTATTTAGTTGCTGCTTTAGCTTTAGGAGCTGGAGCTGCTTTTGCCTTTGGGGCTTCAGCTGCAGGAGCTTCTTTTACTGCTTTCGCAGGCTTAGTGTTTGCTGTTTTAGAAACAACACCTGTAGCAGCATCGAGCTCAGCTTTAGTAACAATCTTTGTTCTAACTGGAAGTTTATATTTTGCTAATCTTAGGGCCGCATCAGCTGTAGCCTTATCAACACCACCGATTTCAAAAAGAATACGGCCTGGCTTAATAACAGCAACCCACTCCTCTGGCGATCCTTTTCCTTTACCCATACGAACTTCTGCTGGTTTTTTAGAAAGAGATTTATCAGGGAAAATTTTAATCCACATCTGACCACCACGTTTTGTTTCACGTGAAATCGCGATACGGGCAGCTTCAATTTGGCGGTTTGTAATAAAACCGCAAGTTAATGCCTGAAGACCGAACTCACCAAAAGTGAGAGTGTTACCCGTGTGAGCAGCACCAGTCATACGACCTTTTTGCATTTTTCTATGTTTTACTCGTTTAGGACTTAACATATGTTACCTCTAACTACTTATTATTATTTGTAGATCTCGCCTTTATAAACCCATACTTTAACACCAATGATGCCGTAAGTAGTTTTTGCAGACGCTGTGTTATAATCGATATCAGCACGAAGTGTATGAAGAGGAACTTTCTTCTCAGCATACCCTTCAGTACGAGCAATCTCTGCTCCACCGAGACGACCTGAACACTTGATCTTAATACCTTTAACTCCAGAACGGAAAGCTGAAGTCATCACTTTTTTCATAGCGCGACGGAAAGCAACTCGTTTCTCAAGTTGTTGAGCAATATTTTCTGCAATTAGCTTAGCTTCTGAATCAGGACGTTTTACTTCTGCTATGTTGAAAAACAAAGGGCAGTTAGTAATTTTTTTAAGGTCATTACGGATTTTTTCGATCCCTGTACCTTTTTTACCGATCGCAACACCTGGCTTAGCCGAGTAAACTGTAACTTTTACCTGGTCAGCAGTACGTGTGATTTCAGTTTTAGCAATCGCAGCTTGCGAAAGCTCTGTATCAACATAATTACGGATTGCTAAATCTTGTTGAAAAATTTCTGCATAATTGTTTTTTACGTACCAGTTAGAGTGCCAGGTCTTGATATAACCTAATCTAAAGCCGTACGGATTAACCTTTTGTCCCATTAGTCTTTTCCTTGCTTACGCTTCTTTAAGCGATAGTGTTACGTAACTTGATTTCTTCTGGATCTGATAAGCACGACCCTGAGCTCTTGGCATAATACGCTTAAGAGTCGGACCTTCATCAACCTTGATAATATCGATAATGAGATTATCTAAATCATACTTTTTAGATTCAGCAGCGATCGCAAGACCACTGTTGATTAACTTAGTTACGATAATTGCTGTTTCTTTCTTTTCGCAGAAACGAAGAATTTTTAATGCTTCTTCAACTTTTTTTCTACGAACCAAGTCACACACTTGTCTAACTTTACGAGCGGATGTTCCAACATTATTGTTTTTTACAGTAATCATAGTTTTTTCCTCTTATGCTTTCTTGTCGCCAGCACCGTGACCGCTGAAAGTACGAGTTAAAGCGAATTCGCCAAACTTGTGCCCAACCATATTATCAGTCACATATACAGGAATGAACTTCTTACCGTTATGAACAGCGAAAGTTAATCCGATAAAATCTGGAACAATCGTCGAGCGACGTGACCAGGTTTTAATAACTGTATTGCCTTTAGTATTTTTCTTGGCTTCAGCCGCTTTCTTAAATAGATAAGTATCTACGAAAGGACCTTTTTTAATTGAACGTGCCATTATTTACTCCTACTTTCTTCTCTTAACGATGAACTGGTTAGTTCTCTTGTTTTTTCTCGTCTTCAATCCACGAGTCTGAAGACCCCAAGGAGTAACTGGGTGACGACCACCACTTGTACGACCTTCACCACCACCATGCGGGTGATCTACTGGGTTCATAACTACGCCTCGAACTGTAGGACGGATACCGCGATGACGGTTTGTACCAGCTTTACCAGTATTAGCAAGTTCGTGCTCGATCTTACCAACTTGACCGATAGTAGCTCGGCAGCCTGACTTAACTTTTCTTACTTCACCTGAAGGTAAACGAAGAAGAGCATACTCGCCTTCTTTTGCCATGAGCTGAGCGTAAGCACCAGCAGATCTAGCCATTTGACCACCACGTTTTGGGTTAAGCTCAACGTTGTGAACAAGCGTACCAACTGGGATATCTTTTAGAAGTTTTGAATTTCCTGCCTTGATATCTGCTGAATCAGAAGAAATAACAACATCGCCAACTTTTAATCCGACTGGTGCGATGATGTATGATTTTTCACCGTCAGCGTAGATAACAAGAGCAATGTTACATGTTCTATTTGGATCGTGTTCGATAGTCTTCACTGTAGCAGGAATATCTAGCTTAGCTCTTTTGAAATCAACTAAACGATATTTTTGCTTAACTCCGCCACCATGGTGACGAACAGTGATTTTACCAGACGAGTTACGACCAGCATTCTTTTTAAGTGGAGCGAGGAGAGATTTCTCTGGTGCCACACCTTTTGTTATATCACCAGTCACAACTACTTTCTCACGTTGAGAAGGTGTGATTGGTCTAAATTTCTTTAAAGTTGCCATAATTTTTAGCCCTTACCTTAAATGCCTTTGAAGAATTCAATCTTCTGGCCGTCTTGAAGTTGAACGTAAGCTTTCTTAGAAGCAGAAGATTTTTTATGACCTTTGCCTGCACGTTTTGTCTTCCCAGGAAGAACAGAAGTGCGAACGCTAATAACTTTCACATCAAAGAACTTCTCTACAGCGCTCTTGATTTGATTCTTATTTGCTTTTGTGTTCACTACGAAAGAGTAACGATTAAACGCTTCAGTTTCTTTAGACGTTTTTTCAGTTAATAGTGGTTTAATTAATACGTTTTCTAAACCTAACATCTTACACCAGCCTGCTGATTAATTTTTCGAAAGCAGCTTTTTCGATGACTAGGTTTTCGAACTTGATTGCTTCGTAAACGCTGAATCCATCAACTGGAGCATACTTTGCTTTTTCTAGGTTACTTACGGCATTACAAACTTTCTCATTCAAGTCAGCTGTGATCACAAGAGCTGGTAAAAGCTTTCTTGAGTTAAGGGCCTTGAACATGTCTTTTGTCTTACCAGTAGATTCTAATTTTTCTACGATATGAAGTTTTCCGGCCTGGTGCTTATCAGCAAGAACAGAAGCGATAGCTACAAGCATAGTCTTCTTGTTAACTTTCTGAGTGTAATCACGAGGAACCGGTCCAAATACAGTACCGCCTCCAGGCATTAAAGGAGAACGAGTAGAACCCTGACGAGCGTTACCAGTTCCTTTTTGCTTGAATGGTTTTTTACCGCCACCTGAAACTAAAGCTTTTGTCTTAGTCATAGCAGTACCTTGACGGCGACCAGCTAGAGTAGCTTTAACTACTTGGTGAACAACTGTTTGATTGATTGTCTCAACAGAGAAATCAACATTGGCCTTAAGAGAGCCAGATTTTTCAAATTTTGTATTTAATACTGATAATTCAGTCATATTTACCTACCTTACGCTTTCTTAACAGATTTCATGATTTTCACGAATCCGTTCTTTGAGCCAGGGATTGAGCCTTTTACAAGCATGAAACCAGCTTCTAAATTAACTTCTACCACTTGGATGTTTTGTACTGTTGAAGTCTCAACCCCTAAGTGACCAGGCATTTTTTTGTTAGCGAATACACGTGCTGGAGTAGCACGACATCCGATAGAACCTGGACGACGGTGGAAGTGAGAACCGTGAGCTGCTGGACCACCTTGGAAGTTATAACGCTTCATAACCCCAGCGAAGCCTTTACCTTTAGAAGGTGCAGTAACATCGATGTAAGTTGCTGGCGGGAACTGATCCAAAGAAGCTTCTTTTCCTAGAGCATCAGCCGACACTTCAGGAACAACGATTTCTGATAGTTCAGAAAAAGATTTAGCAATGTTCGCTTTCTTTAAATGGCCCTTAGCTGGAGAAGTGATAAGAGATTCACGCTTTTCGTTGTAAGCAACTTGATAAGCAGTGTAACCGTCTTTTTCTGCAGTTTTGACTTGAGAAATAACGTTCGGAATTAGTTTTACTACAGTGACTGGAACGTGGTTACCGTTCTGGTCGAAGATTCTGGTCATACCAGCTTTAATTCCGTAAAAAGCAGGCAGACTAATTTTTGCGTCTGACATTCGCCCTCCACAGCATCACCCTCTCTCAGGGATGCATTCATGGTTAATAAAATAAACTAAACAAATAAAAAGCGTTGAAGCTTTATACTAGTACTTGATTTCTACGTCAACACCAGCTGAAAGATCTAGCTTCATAAGAGAATCAACAGTCTGCTGAGTTGGCTCAACGATGTCGATAAGTCTCTTGTGAGTACGCATTTCGAACTGCTCACGCGATTTTTTATCGATGTGAGGTGAACGAAGTACCGTATAACGGTTGATTTCAGTAGGAAGAGGAATTGGACCAGCAACTCTGGCGCCTGTATTTTTAGCTGTTTGAACAATTTCTTGAACAGAAGCATCAAGAATATTGTAGTCATAAGCGCGAAGCTTAATTCTCAGTTTATTAGTCTTCATTAAATCTCCAAAAAAATATTTTTGTCAAAATAGAAAAAGAATGGGCCTTTGTAAAGCCCATTCCGTTAATTTTTTGACATCTTATGCGATTATCTCTGAAACAGTACCAGCACCAATCGTACGACCACCCTCACGGATAGCAAAACGAAGACCTTTCTCCATCGCTACAGGAGCAATAAGCTCTACAGCAAATGAAGTATTGTCACCTGGCATAATCATTT
>JACCDH011732036.1_pt1 | contig 28192 bp, 27 predicted proteins | sample 7442481 | NCBI WGS metagenome assembly JACCDH01 (sample SAMN15323433, study PRJNA562643) | freshwater metagenome | isolation source: river surface water | place: USA:Blue River Watershed | collected 2017-08-15 | reverse complement strand
GGCATGGTGTCCAAAAATCTCCGGCGCATAAGTGAGCTCGCCACTTAGTTGATGCACGTAGGGATCCAACAAAACCTTTGCCGGATTAAACCGCCAACCTTGCTCGGGCTGCCAAGGGCCGTAAATGCGGTAGCCATAATGTTGGCCGGGGCCAATGCCGGCCAAGTGACCATGCCAGATGGGGCCTTCGCGGTGCGCCAGAGAGAATTTGGTTTCAACCCATTCAAAGCTCCCAGTTTCATTTTCCCGCTTATTAAAGAGACACAACTCGACCGCATCCGCAGCTGGGGCCCAGATAGCGAAATCAGTTCCGCCGGCCACAACATGGCTGCCCAAGATATGCGGATTGGCTGGTTTCACTTTGCTATCTAAGCATCCACCCCGAAGTATTCGAGGAAGGCCGAGTGGAGGGCGAGATTACTGACCAGTAACATACCCGGTATGAAGATTGCGATCTGCGTTAAGCAAGTGCCCGACTCTTGGGCCGAGAAAAAGATGGTCAATGGTTTGCTGGATCGAGAAAGCGTCGATGCGGTGCTAAATGATCTTGATGAATATGCAATCGAGGAGGCGCTGCGAATCGTAGAGCCACTTAATGAAGGCAAGGAGAGTCCAGAGCACACCATCACATTGATCTCCATGGGACCAGATCGCGCATCAGAAGCGATTCGCAAAGGTTTATCTATGGGTGCAGATGATGCGGTTTTGGTTACAGATGCGGCGTTGTCTGGCTCCGATGCTATTGCAACCTCAAAGGTCCTATCTGAAGTGATTAAGAGTGGTGGCTTTGATTTGGTTTTCTGTGGCACCGAATCAACTGATGCTCGCATGAGTGTTGTGCCTGCGATGTTGGCCGAGCGTTTGGGTTGGGCGCAGCTCACCTTTGCTGGCTCAGTCAAGGTTGATGCGGCGGCTAAAAAAGTAGAGATTGCGCGCATGACTGAAAGTGGCGTAGAGAATATGTCCGCTAGCTTTCCATGTGTCATTAGCGTCATTGAAAAGATTAATGAACCGCGCTACCCATCATTCAAGGGAATTATGGCGGCCAAGAAAAAAACTATCGAGAGTAAATCTCTTGCAGACATTTCTCTAACTGCAAATGAGGTTGGCAGCACCGGAGCGTGGAGCGTTGTAGAAAATGCCCAAGCCCGTCCACCTCGAGACAAGGGTGTAAAGATTGAAGATTCTGGTGATGCCGGAACAAAGTTGGCCGATTACTTGGCAGAGAAGCGATTGGTGTGATTATGAGTAATGTATTGATTTTGGCTGATCACGACGGTGGCAAGGTTGCGAAAACCGCTGCGGAATTAGCAACCTTAGGAAAAAGAGTTGGCTCTGTAACCGCCGTTTTGCTAGCCCCAGCTGGTCAAGGGGATGCCCTTGCAGCACAACTATCCAATACCGAGATTGAAAAAGTTGCATTGGTGGAAAGTGATGATTTTTCACGACATGGAATTCCCGCTCTGGTTGATGCGCTAGCTCAGATCGTCGGTGCTCAAAATCCTAAAGCGGTTTTGGTTCCATCTACCGCTAGAGGTAAAGAGGTAGCGGGACGTTTAGCGGTACGTATCGGAGGCGGAGTAATCACCGACGCGGTTGATGTTAACTCTGATCTAGGTGCAACCCAATCTGTTTTCGGTGGCTCATTTACGGTTTCATCAAAGGTAAAGACTGGAACCCCAGTCATTACAGTTAGACCGAGCGCGGTTGAAGCAAGCGCTACATCTGTCTCGCCTGCCATTGAAAAAATTTCACTTACTATCTCTGATGTCGCCAAGTTGGTAACCATTACCGGTTCTCAGCCAGCAGCAAAGGGTGGACGCCCTGAGTTAACTGAGGCAAAGATTGTTGTCTCTGGTGGTCGCGGCACAAATGGTGATTTCTCTCAGGTAGAGGCTATGGCTGATCTTCTTGGTGGAGCAGTTGGCGCATCTCGCGCTGCTACCGACGCAGGTTGGTATCCGCATACTCATCAAGTAGGGCAAACTGGAAAAACCGTGAGCCCTCAACTTTATGTCGCATGCGGAATTTCTGGAGCAATCCAGCATCGCGCAGGTATGCAAACCTCAAAGACCATTGTCGCCATCAACAAAGATCCGGAAGCTCCAATCTTTGATTTGGCAGATTTTGGAGTAGTAGGAGATTTGTTTGCGGTGTTGCCGCAGGCTCGCGAGGCAATCGCGTCAAAACGCGGCTAATCGTCCGGTTCTATTGCATTTAGAACAGCAATTAGAATTGGCTCATGCCACGCGTCTATTTTGATAATGCTGCGACCACGCCGGTCTCAGAGGTTGCGCTACAGGCCTTTATCAAACAATCACGTGAGGTGGGTAACCCATCAAGCTTGCATACATTCGGCCGCAATGCGCGAAGAGAGTTGGAAGAGGCGCGCGAGAGACTAGCTGAGTTGATCGATGCACATTCCACCGAGTTGATTTTTACCGGCTCCGGAACTGAGGCAAACAATCTGGCTTTAAAAGGCATCTACTGGCAGCGTAATCAGGAAGATGCCAATCGAAAAATTGTTGTCATCTCTGCCTTTGAACATCATGCCATCTTGGATCCAGCAATTTGGTTGAGAGAATTCAACGGCGCAGAGTTGGTTCAGATTCCGGTTGACTCCCAAGGTTATTTGCAGATTAATGAGTTAGAAACTCTCTTAAATCAACGAGGGCCAGAGGTTGCGGTAATTAGCATTCTGCATGCCAATAATGAGATTGGCACCATTCAGCCAATTAAAGAGATTGCTGAAATCGCAAAACGCTTTGGTATTCCAGTGCATACCGACGCGGTACAAAGTTTTGGAAAGGTCCCACTTTCTTTCAAAGATCTTGGGGTATTTGCTTTAACAATTAGCGCCCACAAAATCGGCGGACCAATTGGAGTTGGTGCGTTGGTGCTACAAAAAGGCGTAGACATAACCCCATTGCTACATGGTGGTGGCCAAGAGCGTGACATTAGAAGTGGAACATTGAATGCCGCAGGTATCTCCGCATTTGTAGCAGCTGCCCAAGCTGCGGTGCGTGACATGGAGGCAAACCACAAACGGGTATCTGATTTACGTAGAAGGTTGATTTCTGCGATTCAAGAGCAGATTCCCGATGCAACATTAAATGGCGTGCTTGATGGACAAACCTTGCCTGGAATTGCAAACATCACCTTCCCGAACACCGAAAGTGACTCATTGCTCGTGCTTTTTGATGCTGAGGGGATTGCCTGCTCTACCGGATCTGCTTGTAGTGCAGGGGTGCAGGAGGCTAGCCATGTTTTGCTGGCTATGGGCAAAAGTGAGGCGCAGGCCCGCTCTTCGCTGCGATTCTCGCTTGGAATTACAAATACCGACAGTGATATCGAATATCTTCGCACATGTATCAAGCGGGTTATCGAACGAGCACGTGCAGCGTATTCAGTAGCTAACTCAGTCTCCAAATAGAGAAGCGGGCAGATGAAATTAATTGCAGCAATGAGTGGAGGGGTTGACTCTGCAGTTGCTGCCGCACGCGCTAAAGAGGCGGGTCACGACATCATTGGCGTTCACCTTGCGCTCTCAAAAAATCCCAAGAAATATCGATCTGGAGCTCGAGGCTGTTGCACCATTGAGGACTCTCATGATGCAAGAAGAGCTGCAGATGTAATTGGAATACCCTTCTATATCTGGGATATGTCAGATGAGTTTCACGAAGGTGTAGTTGAGAATTTCTTGTCAGAGTACGCAGCTGGCAATACTCCAAACCCATGCCTGCGTTGCAATGAAAAGATTAAATTTGCAGCGGTTCTTGATCGCGCACAAGCGATGGGTTTTGATGGAGTAGTCACCGGTCATTATGCACAGACCAGAGATACAGTAGATGGCAGATTGCTGTACAGAGCGGTGGATCCTGGAAAAGATCAATCTTATGTTTTAGCGGTTTTAAACCGTACACAAATTCAGGGCGCGTACTTTCCTCTAGGCGACACCACAAAGGACAATGTAAGAGTTGAAGCTAAGGCGCGTGGCCTTTCTGTGGCATTAAAGCCCGATAGTCATGACATTTGTTTCGTTCCTTCGGGAGATAACGCGGGTTGGTTGCGTGAGAGATTAGGTAGCGAGATTGGCCCAATTGTTGATGAAAATGGAAACAAGTTAGGCGAACACAAAGGCGCCTATACATACACAATTGGGCAGCGCAAAGGTTTGGGACTAACTGTTCCAGCCAAAGGTGGAGAACCGCGATATGTATTGAAGATAGAGCCGGTGACCAATACCGTGGTGGTAGGTAATAGAGATGCACTGGCAATTGATGAGATTTATGGAGCAACTCCAATTTGGTGTGGACCAACTCCAGAAGCCACTGAAACTCAACCAAATAGGGGCTTTGTTCAGGTAAGGGCTCATGGCACACCTCACGCCTGCAGCTATTTCCGTCGCCTTGATGCAGGGATTGAAAACTTGGTTGCAGTTGTCGATGAACCAATTTACGGATTGGCCCCTGGTCAGGCGATGGTTATTTATGATGGTGATCGGGTAGTGGGTTCCGCCACCATTACAGGAACAAAGTAAAGATGGCTGCAGCTCAAGGATCGCGCGATCAAGTTCGCCGCGAGATGTCTGAACTTTCTGAGCAAATTAGGGATCATCAATATCGTTATTACGTTTTAGATAAACCAACTATCTCTGATGCTGAGTTTGATCAACTTTGGCAACGCTTAGTAAAGCTAGAGGGAGAAAATCCTGAGCTACGCGACCCTCATTCGCCAACTTTGGATGTTGGCGGTGGTTTTGCAACACACTTCGAACAATTTGATCATAAAGAAAAGATGATGAGTTTGGATAATGTCTTTAATGACGCTGAGCTCGATGCCTGGTTTGACCGAGTAGCAAAAGAAAGCGCCAACAACACCTGGTTATGTGAGGTTAAAGTCGATGGCTTGGCTATCAATCTACTTTATGAAAAGGGTCGATTGACCAGGGCGTTGACTCGAGGAAATGGAACCACCGGCGAGGATGTAACGGTCAACATAAAGACCATCAAGAACATTCCACAAGAACTCAAGGGAAAACAGTTTCCTGGGTTAGTTGAGATTAGGGGAGAGGTTTTCTTCCCCATTGAGAAGTTCAATGAATTAAATGAAACCTTAGAAGAATCTGGAAAGACCGCATTTGCAAATCCGCGTAACGCAGCGGCTGGTTCATTGCGACAGAAAGATCCCAAGGTGACCGCTGCTAGACCTTTAGACATGGTGGTGCATGGTGTTGGTGCGATTTCAGATATGGAATTTGCTACGCAGAGTCAGGCTTACGAAGCTTTGAAGAGTTGGGGGCTGCCTACTAGCCAGCGGTACAAAGTGGCTAAAAACAAGGCTGAGGTCAAAGAGTTCATCGCCTACTATTTGGAAAATCGCCACTCAGTCGAGCATGAGATTGACGGGGTAGTAATCAAGGTTAATGAAAGAGAGATTCAAAATTCTCTGGGAGCAACCTCTCGCGCTCCCAAATGGGCGATTGCTTATAAGTATCCACCTGAAGAGGTGACTACAAAACTTCTAGATATTCGGGTAAGTGTTGGTAGAACAGGAAGAGTCACACCATTTGGATTTATGGAGCCGGTACGAGTTGCTGGCTCTACCGTTACCAATGCCACCTTGCACAATATTGAAGAGGTTGAACGCAAAGGTGTGCTAATTGGTGACACCGTTGTGCTTCGTAAAGCCGGTGATGTAATCCCAGAGATTCTCGGTCCAGTTATTGAAAAAAGGACTGGGGCAGAGCGTAAGTTTGTAATGCCGAAAAATTGTCCAGATTGCGGCACCAAATTAGGTGCCATGTCTGAAGGTGATGTTGATATTAGATGTCCCAATGCGCGTAGTTGTCCTGCGCAACTTCGTGAACGCCTTTACTACATTGGTTCACGTGCCGCGCTTGATATTGATGTCCTTGGTTATGAGGCAGCTAATGCGTTGTTGAGCGACAAGCTCATAGTTGACGAGTCAGACATTTTTGCCCTGACTGAAAAAGATTTGCTAAGCAGTGAGTTCTTTCGTAAGAAAGATGGCTCACTCGGTGCAAACGCTGAGAAGCTTTTGGCTGCGTTACAGGAGGCAAAGACCAGACCGCTGTGGCGAGTTCTAGTTTCATTATCCATTCGTCATGTCGGCCCTACCGCGGCACAGGCTTTGGCGAAGCGTTTTGGCTCGATTCCAAAAATCGCTTCCGCTTCAGTGGAAGCGCTGTCTGAGGTTGATGGCGTGGGTGCGGTAATCGCAGAGAGTATTCAAGAATGGTTCTCTGAAGGCTGGCATAAAGAGATCATTAATAAGTGGCAAAAAGCTGGGGTTTTGATGGAGGGGATTGAGCTCTCAACTTTGCCTCAAACATTGCAGGGTCTGACCTTGGTAGTAACCGGCTCCTTAGAAAACTTCACCCGTGATGGAGTGAGCGATGCCATAACCCAGCGCGGTGGAAAGGCCGCCTCCTCAGTCTCAAAGAAAACTGATTACGTTGTGGTTGGCGATGCTCCGGGATCTAAAGCGGCTAAAGCCGAGGAGCTGGGCGTTCCAATTCTTGATGAGGCGGCATTCCTTAAGTTGTTAGAGAATGGCCCAAGTTAGGAGTTAGGATTACAACATGATGAAGTCATTGCTAACACTGAAGGCACAGAGCTTGTTTAGCGAATCCGGCGAAAAAGTACGTGAACTTCCAGCTTCACCTATCTTTTTCGGAGTTTTTACATTTGCGGTATTGATGTTGATGCTTTACCTAGTACTTCGCCTTGATCGCGATTAAACGGGTCGGCATTTTTGGTGGGACCTTTGATCCCATTCACTTTGGTCACATTCATTTGCTCTCTGAGTTAAGCAAAAAGATAGAGTTTAATGAGCTGGTTGTAGTTCCGTCAGGACAGCCTTGGCAGAAAAATCCAGTTGCTTCAAAGTTTGATCGCCTTGAGATGGTTCAAATTGCCTTGCGAGACCTACCAGTTCGAATTAGTGATGTTGAGGTCAAGCGTGAAGGTGATAGCTATGCGATTGATACCGTTGAGGATATTCAAAATGAATATGGCCCTGCCCAGATTATTTGGATAGCCGGCAGTGACACACTTTCACAGTTAAAAACTTGGCACCAAATTGAAAAACTGGCGCAGTTGGTTGAGTTTTTAATCGTGAAGAGACCTAATGCCAATGTAGATACCACTGAGCTCCCTAAATTTGTAAACTTCACAGAGATTGAGATAGCTGCGCTAGATATCTCAGCAACTCAGGTGCGCGAGACGATCTCGGCTAAAAGTGACACCTCGAAGCTGATTCCTGCTAAGGTCGCTGAATTCATAAAGAGCAAAGGACTATATGGCGCCGCGTAAGACAACAGTAGAGCTCACCCAGCGCGCTGCCCACGCCGCAATAGAGAAGTTAGGTACTGATTTAGTAGCTATAGACCTCTCTGCTCAGATGGTTTTGAGTGAAGTGTTCCTGCTGGTTAGTGGACAAAATGAGAGACAGATAGATGCCATTGCTGATGAGATTGAAAGAGAGCTAGCAAAGGTCGGCGAAAAACCAGTTCGACGTGAGGGCTCAGAGCATTGGATCCTTTTGGATTATGAAGATTTGGTGGTTCATGTTCAAACAGAGGAGATTCGCCAGTACTACATGCTGGATCGACTTTGGAATGATTGCCCTACCTTGTCTCTAGATGCCGTTGCACAGGCTGCCAAGTTCAAAAAAGGCGATGCTTAAATGGCCAAGAGTAGACAGCGGATTGTTTTGTGGCGCCACGGCCAAACTAATTGGAATATAGAAAATCGCTTTCAAGGGCACTCTGATATTCCATTGAATGATGTGGGATTACAACAAGCCGAACGTGCCGCTCCATTGCTACTAGCCCTTCGCCCCAGCAAGATTGTTTCCAGTGATTTAATCCGTGCGCAGCAAACTGCGGCCGCTCTTGCAAAGATCGCCACATTAGATGTGGCTATTGATCCAGGTTTGCGTGAAACAAACGGTGGAAATTGGGAGGGAAAAACCGGCGCAGAGAATCGTGCCGAGGATTACGACCGCTTTGTTAATTGGCTTGATGGAGATGACCAACCTGCAGGACAAACCGGTGAGCGACGAAGCGAAATTGCAGGTAGGGCAGTGAATGCAATTAATGCAGCTTTACATGAAGATGTGTCCACTCTAATTGTCGTGACTCATGGTGGCACCGCGCGCTGCATATTGGGCAAAATGTTGGATATGCCGATGAATCAATGGTCTGCAATTGGTGGGCTTTCAAACGCCTGCTGGTCGATTTTGGAAAGCGGCCACCACAGAGATGGTTGGGTATTAGTCGAGCACAACTCTGGATCTTTGCCCGAACCCATATACGGAGAGGAAAGCGGGGCCTAGTTCAGGTAAGGTCTGCCGCGCAACAAAGTTCGGGGCTATAGCGCAGCTGGTAGCGCACCTGCATGGCATGCAGGGGGTCAGGGGTTCAAGTCCCCTTAGCTCCACAGATTGTTTTAGAAGAGAGTAGGGAATGAGTAATTCGCGGCTGGCATTGCAACACATTCCAAATGGTTGGTCAGCAAAAGATCTACCAGATCTCACTGGAAAACGTTTCTTAATTACCGGTGGAACAAGTGGAATTGGCAAAGAGGCTGCCCGCGAATTAGTTCGTGCCGGCGCGCAGGTGACCATCACCGCACGGAACCAAGAGAAGGCAGAGCGCACTCAAAAAGAACTTTCGAGTCAGCTAATTTCGACTTTGCAACTAGATCTGGCTGATTTGAATAGTGTTCGCAAAGCAGCACGTGAGTTCGAGGGCGATCTCGATGTTCTGATTTTAAATGCCGGCGTTATGGCGGTTCCTTTTACAAGAACAGCGGATGATTTTGAATTGCAAATGGGAACAAATCACCTGGGTCATTTTGCATTTGCTGGTTTGTTAAGCAAGCGCATCAAATCCCGCGTTGTAACAATTTCTAGCCAAGCGCATCGCGCTGGATCTTTCGGTGATGGTTCAGTACAAACCATCAGAGATATCTGCTTGGGGCGCAATAAATATCAACCATGGGGCGCATATGGCGCCAGCAAGCTAGCTAATCTTTTGTTTACCTTTGAACTAGAACGAATAGCAAATGCTCGTGGTTATGGCTTTAATGCATTTGCAGCTCATCCGGGATACTCAAATACTAATCTGCAGAGCGTGGGACCACAGATGCGGGGTAGTTTGCGTGAAGAGCGCGCCACCGCATTTATGAACTCGATAATTGCGCAATCCGCTGCAAAAGGCGCCTTGCCAACTTTATGCGCAGCGACTTTTCCAAATCTTTATGGCGCTTCATATATAGGACCGGATGGATTAATGGAAATGCGTGGCCACCCCAAAGCCACGCGGGCTAGATCAATTGCTTACGACCAGAGTTTGGCCCGCAATCTATGGAACGTCAGCGAAGAGTTAACTGGTGTGCAATGGCATTAAAACAATGGCGGTAACCTACGCACATGCATGAGGCCTATGACATCAACCATGTCCAGGAGAAGTGGCTTCCGATCTGGGATCAGATTGCGCCATTCCGCTCTGGAAAGGCTGATGATCCACGTCCCAAGAAGTATGTACTGGACATGTTTCCTTACCCTTCCGGGGACTTACACATGGGACATGCCGAGGCTTATGCCCTAGGTGATGTTATTGCCAGATATTGGGTGCAAAAAGGTTTCAATGTTATGCATCCAATCGGCTGGGATGCTTTCGGTCTGCCCGCTGAAAACGCGGCTATCAAGCGCAATGAAGATCCAAGTGTTTGGACCTACGAAAACATCAATACTCAAAAAGCCTCTATGCGGCGCTATGCCTGTTCCTTTGATTGGGATCGCGTGCTTTACACATGTGATCCTGAGTATTACAAATGGAATCAGTGGATTTTTATCAAGATGTATGAAAAAGGTCTGGCTTATCGCAAAAACTCTGCGGTTAATTGGTGCCCTTCTTGCCAAACCGTTTTGGCAAATGAGCAAGTAGTCGCTGGGCTTTGTGAGCGTTGCGACAATGCGGTTACAAAGAAGAAGTTGAATCAGTGGTATTTCAAAATTACGGATTATGCCGAGCGTCTTTTATCAGACATGGAACAACTAGAAGGTAAGTGGCCGGAAAAAGTATTGACCATGCAGCGCAATTGGATCGGTAAATCTACTGGTGCAGAGGTTGCATTTGAAATTGAAGGCAGAGCTGAGCCGGTCGTTATTTACACAACCAGACCAGATACTTTGTATGGCGCAACATTTATGGTGGTCGCGGTCGATAGTGAATTGGCTCGCGAGTTAGCAAAAGGTAGCCAGGTTGAAGCAGAGTTTGAAAAGTACTTTGATTCAGTAAAGGCCGCTAGTGACATAGATCGATTGGCTACAGATCGACCTAAGTCAGGTGTGTTTCTGGGACGCTATGCCATCAATCCGGTAAATGGTGAACGAATTCCGATTTGGGCTAGTGATTACGTATTGGCTGATTATGGAACCGGTGCCATCATGGCGGTTCCAGCTCATGATCAGCGAGATTTAGATTTTGCTCGCGCCATGAACCTTCCAATTCGCGTAGTTGTAAAGACCGATGAGGAGGATCCCTCTGTAACCGGAGTTGCAACCGCAGGCGATGGGGAGTTAGTTAACTCTGAGCGCCTAAATGGCCTCTCTAGCCCTGCTGCAATTGCGCAGATTGTTAAGGAGCTCGAGGGTAAGAAGTTGGGTAAAGCCTCTAATAATTACCGTCTGCGCGATTGGTTGATTTCGCGGCAACGTTATTGGGGAACTCCGATACCGATTATTCACTGTGAAAAGTGTGGAGAGGTTCCAGTTCCAGAGGATCAATTGCCGGTCAAGTTACCCAACTCTGCAACATTAGATTTGAAGCCAAAAGGAACCTCGCCACTAGCAACCGCTACTGATTGGGTAAATGTTTCCTGTCCAAAATGCGGCGCAGCAGCGTTGCGAGATACCGACACGATGGACACCTTTGTTGATTCATCTTGGTACTTCCTGCGTTACACCAGCGTTGAGTCTCACGACCAGGCATTTATCAAGGAAGAAGTTGAGAAATGGCTTCCGGTTGATCAATATGTTGGTGGAGTCACCCACGCTATTTTGCATCTTCTCTACTCAAGGTTTTTCACTAAAGCTTTACATGACATGGGTTACTTAAACTTCACAGAGCCATTCACAAGATTGTTAAATCAAGGAATGGTGATTATGGATGGCTCTGCTATGAGTAAGAGCCGCGGCAATCTCGTCAGACTTTCCGATGAGTTGGAAAAGCATGGTGTTGATGCGATTCGACTAACCATGGTCTTTGCTGGGCCTCCAGAGGATGATGTCGATTGGGCCGATGTTTCACCTGCGGGATCAGCAAAGTTCTTGAACCGGGCTTGGCGATTAGCTGGAGATGTCACAAGCACCCCTGGTGTTGATTTCACAAAAGGTGATCTAGCTTTGCGCAAGACCGCTCACAAGAGCTTGAATGACATTTCATTAGCTGTCGAAACATTTAGATTCAATGTTGCGGTTGCTCGTGTAATGGAGTTGGTAAATGCAACTCGAAAGGCGATTGATTCCGGCTGCGGCCCGGCCGATCCAGCGGTACGCGAAGCAGCTGAGATTGTTGCTATTTCCTTATCATTAATCGCGCCTTACACCGCTGAGGAGATGTGGGAAAGGTTGGGTCACAAACCATCAGTTGCATTGGCTGGTTGGCCGACCTTAGATCCTGCATTACTGACTGAGGATTCAGTTACTGCAATCTTCCAAATCAACGGAAAAATCAGATCTCGAGTAGAGGTCGCTCCCGATATCTCTGATGCCGAGCTAGAAAAAATGGCGCTTGCAGATGCAGATGTTGTTGCCGAGCTTGCCGGGGCGCAACCCAAGAAAGTAATCACCAAAGCGCCAAAGTTTGTAAACATAGTTCTATAAAGCTTTTCCACATCCTATAGTTTTACACCAGATTTACTCTTGATCTGCACTGCAGTTTTGGAGCCTGCTTTTATCGATATATGAATATTGCAGAGCTCAAGGAAACGTTCACAAATTACACAGATCAACAACGACGTGCCCTAGTTTTTATCAGTTTAATTGGAGTCGGATTAGCGTTGTTTTTATTTAGCACTTCTAGAGGAAGTGCAGAGGCGCAGGAATCCCCAATACCCAAGTTAAGTATCGCCCCTGCTGCAAAAAATATTTTGGTTCATGTTGCTGGCAAGGTAAAGCAACCAGATGTTTATCCCTTGCTGCAGGGCTCTCGAGTGGCAGATGCAATTAAGGCTGCTGGGGGAGCAAAGAAAGGAGTAGATCTCAGCGATATAAATCTGGCGCGGATCCTGGTAGACGGCGAACAAATATATGTTGGATATCAACCGAAGGTGGTTTCTTCCTCTAAAGGTAACTCAAGTAAAAAGAGTTATTCCGGAATTGTAAATATCAATCGGGGCACCAAGGCGGAGTTTGATTCTCTTGTAGGAATTGGTCCGGTAATTGCGGCACGAATCGTAAGTTACAGAAATCAAAATGGACCATTTATGAGTATCGAGGATTTACTGAAGGTTTCAGGTATTGGTTCTAAGACCTTGACCAGAATAAAACCGAGATTAACTCTATAAAGGAGCTCTCAATAAAGCCGCGGCTTGAGCTGCGGCTTTTATTGTTTGGTGCTGGTATTTGGATCGGCGCATTACTAGCTAGCGCCTATAGCTGGAGATTGGCGATTGGGCTTTTGCCCATTGTTCTCTTGCTCCAATTGCGAGCGAAGAGCTATGCAATTCTGGCCTGGGCGCTTCTAGTTGGTTGCTGCATTTACTCGCTGCATTTGGCGACATTGCAACATAGTTTGTTGGCTCAGATAGCCCAAGAACGTGGTGAGGTACTTTTACGTGCCACCGTAACAAGTGATGTTAAATCAACCGGCCATAAGGTACGAGGTTCCAATCTGCACCAACCGCAAAGCTCATTTCTCATTCGAGCGACCCAGGTCCAATGGCAGGGCCAACACAGCACAGTTCGACTTCCGGTACGGGTGCTATCTCGTTTCAACTCCAAGATTTCAGTGGGGGACCAGATTCAGCTGAGTGGCCATTTAATTTTAACTAAAGAAAAGAGAGTTGCTGCCACTCTGGTTGCCAATCAAGCTCCTCGGGCAGTGAAATCAGCCGGTGAACTGGCACAACTCCTAACCAAAATAAGAGAAGATTTTCGAGAAGAGGCATCGAAGTTGAATTCAGATGCCGGATCGTTAATCCCCGGCATGATTCTGGGGGACACGCAACTGCAATCTCAGAGTTTCACTACACAGATGCGTCGATCTGGACTTTCACACTTGACCGCTGTCAGCGGTGCGAACTTTGCAATTGTTAGCGCTTTGGTTTTGTGGCTGAGCAGATTGATTTTCAAAAAAATCTCTATTCAGCTTCTAACGACAAGTGGATTTTTGGTGCTGTTTCTACTTTTGGTAAGGCCGTCGCCCTCTGTATTGCGCGCCGGAGTCATGGCGGCGGTTATCTTGCTAGCCCGCGCTACCGGCAACAAGAGAAATGCCGCTTCAGCTCTGGCAGCGGCGGTAACGGTTTTATTGTTGTTTGATCCTTTTCAATCCCATGATCCTGGCTTTGTTTTATCGGTGTTGGCCACGGGTGGATTGATTTTTCTAGCTCCGGAAATTGTCACGCGTTTGCAGCGGTGGCTGCCGAATTGGTTGGCTGAAATCCTTGCGGTTTCATTAGCGGCAACCGTCCTGTGTACCCCTTACATACTCTTTCTATCAGGTGAGATCTCAGCGCTTAGCGTTCTCTTTAATGTTTTGGCGGCTCCCGCCGTAGCCCCAATTACGATCATGGGGTTTCTATCAGTTTTACTGCTTCCCATAACTTGGCTTTCGACTCTACTTCTTTATCTGTCAGCTACTTTGGCAAAATGGATTGTCTTTATTGCTTCGCTATCGCTATCTACGCCTACTTGGCAAATAAATCCGATGTTTTTCCTGTTGGTCATCTTTACAGGATTGTTGCTGCATAAGAGAAAACGAAATCTGCTGTTTCTTTTGCTGGCAGTGGTTTTGATAATTAACATCACACCTCGTTTAGGATTCCCTGGCTCGAGCTGGCAGGTGGCGCAATGTGATGTAGGTCAAGGAGATGCTCTAGCAGTTTCCTTGGGAAAAGAAAGTGCGCTGCTGTTTGATGTTGGACCAGATCCAACTTTGATTGATCGCTGTTTAAAACTGTTGAAAATCAAGAAGCTCCCGCTAATACTTCTGTCACATAATCACGCCGACCACACCTTTGGACTTTCCGGTGCACTTAGGAACAGAGCTGTTGGAGAGATTTGGAGTAATGGGGGTGTTGCTGTACCTGAAAATCTAAAACCAATTATCCGAGTTGCCAAAAAAGGTGATATTGCAAAGATAGGAGATACGGTTCTCGAGGTTATATGGCCAAAACCAGATTCATCGACCATCATTGAATATCAAAGCCTTCCCGGAGATGGTTCAAGGGAAAACAATCGCAGTTTGGTGGTTAAAGTCATTCATAAGGGAGTTTCCATTTTGGTTACAGGGGATATAGAGCCAGAGGCGCAAAGTGAAATCGCGGCGCAAGGGAGTTTGTCCCAAGTAGATGTATTGAAAGTAGCTCATCATGGCTCCCGTTTTCAGGATCAAGAGTTTTTGAAAATTGCCCAACCCAGGCTGTCTTTGATTAGCGTTGGGAGCGGAAACAGTTACGGTCATCCAGACCTTTCATTAATCAACACCTTGCGGGAAATGGGCAGCATCGTGCGCAGAACTGATTTACATGGCCCAATCGCGGTGGGGTGGAGATTTGATAGTGAGAGGAAGCGTTATATATTCACCACGAGAGATATGAGAAAGGAGTGGTGGCGGGTTCAATGGCGTTAGCTCAGATTGTCCTAATTCTCGGTGGCGAATCGGTATTGGCCGATCGCGCTCTATCTCAAGTCATGGAGCAAAGAGCCGACTTTGAAAAAACCACTTTAGATGGCTCTCAATTGGATTTAGGAAGATATGCCGAAACTGTCGCACCCTCTCTTTTTGCTGATAAGCGTGTTGTAGTTGTTAGAGATTTGCAGGATGTGGTTTCCGAAGTACAAGAGGAGATTGAGGAACAGTTTTCACATCTCGAGCCGAACCTCCATTTAGTTTTTCTCCACAAAGGTGGGGTCAAAGGCAAGGCTTTACTGGAGAAGATCAAGAAGTTAAAGCCCGAGCTGATTACCTGTGAGCCAATTAAGAAAGCTGCTGACAAGGAGAGTTTTGTAAGAGAAGAGTTTGCTCGACATGGAAGAAAGATTTCCGCAACAGGCGTTACTGCACTTGTCGACGCGACTGGGAGCGATACACGAGAGTTGGCTGCGGCATGTAGTCAGATTTCTTTTGATACCAATGCCGGAAAAGCTGTTATTGATGAAACCGACATAGCTAAGTACTACCAAGGTCGGGTAGAGGCAACTGGGTTTGATGTTGCAGATGCAGCTCTTTCTGGAAACCCGAAGGCGGCGCTGATAGCGCTTCGCAACGCCTTAGATACCGGCACTGATCCGGTAATGATTGTTTCAGCGCTAACCTCTTCAGTTAGAACTTTGGCCAAGGTTTCCGGTGCGCCTCGAAATGCCAACGCATTCCAATTAGCTGGCAGCCTGGGACTTGCCCCATGGCAAATAGATAAAGCTCGTCGCCAATTGGCTAAGTGGTCCCCAGCCCTAATCGCCTTTTCAACTCAAGAGCTATCTCGGGCTGATGTCGCCATCAAAGGGGCGGAGGCGGACCCGATTTACGCTCTAGAGCGCACCGTTATGGCGATAGCCAATCAGGTGGCCAAAAACCACTGATAATGAAGAGCTTTGCCCAAGCTTTAGGCTCAGTTTGAGCCTAATCGCGGTCGGCTGATACCCTTCGGCGCTCAATAAGTCCTAAGCACCACCGATTTCTTAACTGGAAGGCTGTACGTTCGTGGCAAATATCAAGTCTCAGATCAAGCGAATCAAGACCAATGAAAAGGCGCGTCTGCGCAATAAGTCAGTTCGCTCATCTTTCAAGACCGCGATCCGTCGCTTCCGTGATGCTGTTGCATCCGGTGATTCCAAGGCGATTGCTTCAGAGCTGAGCGCAGCTACCCGCGAGCTTGATGTTGCGGTTTCAAAAGGTGTTATTCATGCCAACCAAGCTGCTAACAAGAAGTCAGCGATGGCAAAGTCAGCTCACAAAGCTGGCGTTCGTTAATCACCCCGACACAAATCATTTAGTAGGCGAGCGCTAATGCCTGCAATACCCTTAAGTAAAGCGCCGCAACCTGCTGCCACAAATCCGGAGCAGATTCGAAACTTCTGCATCATTGCCCATATTGATCATGGCAAATCTACTTTGGCCGATCGCATGTTGGGAATCACTGAGGTTGTAGAGGCGCGCAATATGAGAGCGCAGTATCTCGATCGAATGGATATCGAGCGCGAGCGCGGAATCACAATCAAAAGCCAAGCTGTGCGTCTGCCATGGAAATCTGGAATTGATGGTCAGGAATACATCCTAAACATGATTGATACTCCAGGCCATGTTGATTTCACTTATGAGGTTTCCCGTTCATTGGCGGCCTGCGAAGGCGCAATTCTTCTAGTTGATTGTGCACAAGGAATTGAAGCGCAAACTTTGGCCAACTTATATCTAGCTATGGAGAATGATTTAACAATCATTCCCGTATTGAACAAAATAGATCTACCTGCTGCACAACCAGAGAAGTTTGCCTTAGAGCTCTCTAAGTTAGTTGGTTGCCAACCCGAAGACTGCTTAAGAGTTTCCGGTAAAACAGGTGTCGGTGTTGAAGAGTTATTGGATCAAATCGTGGCTCAGATTCCGCCACCCAAAGGAAAGCCAGAGGGCCCAGCACGCGCTCTTATCTTTGACTCGGTTTATGACACCTACCGTGGCGTAGTTACATATGTCAGAGTTGTAGATGGCCAGTTATCACCTAGAGAGCAGATTCAGATGTTCTCTACCGGTGTTAAGCATGAACTTTTGGACATTGGAGTTATCTCACCAGAGCCAGTATCAAGTAAGGGCCTAGGCGTCGGCGAGGTAGGTTATTTGATTACAGGCGTTAAAGATGTCCGCTTATCCCGTGTTGGCGATACGGTAACAACTTTCCACAAGCCTGCTACGGAAGCGTTATCTGGCTACAAAGATCCAAAGCCAATGGTGTTCTCCGGTCTCTATCCGATTGATGGAGATGAGTACCCAATGTTGAGAGATGCACTGGATAAGTTGCAGCTGAATGATGCGGCATTAGTTTATGAACCGGAAACATCAGCTGCGCTTGGATTTGGTTTTCGCTGTGGATTCTTGGGCTTGCTTCATATGGAGATTGTTCGCGAACGTCTCGAGAGAGAGTTCAATCTAACCTTGATTTCAACCGCGCCCAACGTGGTTTATCGAGTAACCACTGAGACGGGACAGGAAATAGTTGTTACTAATCCAAGTGAGTATCCAAGTGGAAAAGTAGACAAGGTGTTAGAGCCTATTGTGCGGGCAACAATTCTCTCGCCAAGTGACTTCATCGGCACCATCATGGAGCTATGCCAACAACGACGGGGCACATTAAAGGGAATGGATTACCTTTCTGAAGATCGAGTTGAGATTCGCTATACCCTGCCACTGGCTGAGATTGTTTTTGATTTCTTTGATCAACTCAAATCTCGCACTAAAGGTTATGCATCTCTTGATTACGAACCGATTGGTGAAGCTGAAGGAGACTTGGTAAAAGTTGATATTTTGCTACAGGGTGACACAGTTGATGCCTTTAGCTCTATTGTGCATCGCGAAAAGGCTTATGCATACGGCGTGATGATGACGACCAAGTTGAGAGAGCTGATTCCGAGGCAACAGTTTGAGGTTCCGATTCAGGCCGCTATTGGAGCAAAAATCATCGCGCGCGAAAACATCCGTGCGATTCGAAAAGATGTTTTGGCAAAGTGTTATGGCGGCGACATCACCCGAAAGCGCAAACTTCTGGAGAAGCAGAAGGAAGGCAAGAAGCGCATGAAGATGGTGGGCCGAGTTGAAGTTCCTCAAGAAGCGTTCATCGCTGCGCTCTCGACCAATGCGGATGCCGAAAGTGGAAAGGTGAAAAAGTAAGGTGAGCCGCAGGCTCTCGTTTTATGTTCATATTCCTTACTGCATTAAGCGCTGTGGTTATTGCGACTTCAACACCTACACCCCAGCAGAGCTAAAAGGCCCCGATCTCTTATCGGTTTCTAGAAACTACATCGCTGCGGCAATTTCAGAGATTGGGTTGGCCAGCAAAGCTGTCGGAATGGTTGAAGTGCCGAGCATATTCTTCGGTGGTGGCACGCCTTCCTTAATGCCAGCACATGAATTGGCGGCGGTAATCAGCGAGATTCGTAGCAAATTTTCACTACTGCCTGATGCCGAGATAACTATTGAGGTCAATCCAGATTCAGTAACTCCAGAGTTTTTGGATGAAATGCGAACCGCCGGTGCAAACCGCATCTCTATGGGAATGCAATCTGCCGTGCCACATGTTTTGCAGGTACTGGATCGAACCCACAATCCAGAAAATGTCGCACAAGCTGTAGCAAATGCTAGGTCCGCAGGATTTGAACATGTTAGCGTTGATTTGATTTATGGTGCGCCAAAAGAAACTTTTGCTGATTGGCAAAGCTCAGTTCAATCTGCGCTATCACTTCCGATTGATCACATCAGCGCTTATGCCTTGATTGTTGAGAAGGGAACAAAGTTAGCGGCCCAGATATCTCGCGGAGAGTTGGAGTTACCTCCCGAAGATGAGACCGCAGAGAAATACCGCTATGCCGACGATCAATTTGTAGCAGCGGGCTTTGATTGGTATGAGTTAAGCAATTGGAGCAAGCCAGGTGGAAATTGCAAACACAACATCGCTTACTGGGATGGCTCACATTGGTGGGGAGTGGGGCCAGGCGCACACTCATATTGGAATAACAGGAGATGGTGGAATGTAAAACATCCAAATACCTACATGCAAAAGGTATCTGAAGGTGTGTTGCCAGTATCCAGTGAAGAGAATTTAACAACCGAGAATGTTGCCGATGAATACATCATGTTGCAGATAAGAAGAAAAGAAGGAATTCCACTGGATAGATTGAGCAAAAAGCAGATTGAGAACTGCACCGAGTATTTGGCGACTGGGCATTTAGATGAGCAGTGCTGGCAGGATGGAAAGTTGGTACTGACCCAAACGGGCCGCTTAATTGCGGATCGAATCGTGCGTTTCCTTGTGATGTAGTAAATTTGTGCCCATGTCCACACTTCACACTGTGATTACTCTGTTTCTAGCGGTGGCTTTCTTATTTGCTGGGTTATCAAAAGCCAGTGGCAGCAACGCTGGCCTATCTGGAACAAGAGATGTGGGTTTTCCTGATGGATTGGCTAGATTCGTAGGAATCTTTGAGATTCTGGCCTCATGCTCTCTTTTCATCGGCTTTGCTTTGGAGAATACGGATTTGAAGTTGTATGGATTTGTGATTGTTTGGTTCATAATGGCAGGAGCCATCTTCTTTCACTTCAAAGCTAATAAGGCCCGTACCGCATTTCCAGCTATGTTGTTGATTATTCTCTCGACTATTGGCATTGCAACAATTTAGAGTTTTGCAAAAATGGAAACCCGTCAACTAGAAATCCTGCGCGCGATTGTTGAAGAGTATGTTGCAACCGAAGAACCGGTTGGCTCTAAGGCGATTTCCCAGAGACATGGATTGGGAATTTCACCAGCTACCATCCGTAATGAGATGTCGGTTTTAGAGGACGCTGGTTTAATAACTCAACCACACACAAGCGCCGGTCGAATCCCGACCGATAAAGGTTACCGTCTCTTTGTAGACAAAATCGCAACTGTGAAGCCATTATCAAAGGCGGAGCGACGTGCAATTGAAACCTTTTTGGAAGGCGCCAACGATCTAGATGACATTGTTATGCGTACGGTTCGTCTGTTAGCGCAAGTGACAAAGCAGGTTGCAGTTGTGCAATACCCCTCGTTGACCAGATCTCGAGTGAAGCACATTGAACTTGTGCAGCTAACCCCTTCCAGGCTCATGATGGTTTTGATTACCAATACTGGAAGAGTCGAGCAGCGAGTTCTTGAACTCCCTTATGACCTAAGTGAGGCATTGTTAAATGACCTGCGAACCCGATTGAATCAAGCGGTTACTGGCAAGCCAATGTCTGATGTTGCACCCCAGTTAGAGGGAATTCTTTCGGCGTTTGGTAGAAATGAAAGAACTTCAACCGCGCTGATAATCTCCAATTTGATGGAAATGGCTATCGAGAAACCAGAGGAGAAAGTTGTACTGGCAGGCACCGCTAACTTAGCTAGAGCTTCGGGAGATTCTTCAGCAGATATACATGGAATTCTTGAAGCACTGGAGGAGCAGGTTGTTTTACTGCGCTTGCTTAGTGATGCCAATGACACGATGAGAGTGCGCATCGGTGAAGAGCAAAATGAATCAGTTCTAAAGAGAACCAGTTTGGTGAGTATGGGTTATGGATTTGAAGGATTATCTTTTGGTGGATTGGGAATTATCGGTCCAACTCGAATGGATTACTCATCCTCGATGTCTGCGGTAAATGCGGTTGCTAGATATGTAGGACGATTTTTGACGGATAATCAATCATGAGCGATCACTATCAAACCCTTGGTGTAGATCGCAGCGCTTCCGCTGATGAGATAAAGAAGGTTTACCGAAAGCTGGCGCGAGAGATGCATCCAGATGTAAACCCGGATCCCCAAGCGCAGGAGCGTTTCAAGGAAATCACCGCTGCCTATGAGGTGTTAAGTGATCCTCAAAAGCGCAACGCCTATGATCGTGGCGGCGATAACTTTGGCGGTTTTGGCGGTGGCTTTGGTGGATTTAGCGACATCATGGATGCTTTTTTTGGCGGTGGTGGATCACCGCGTGGACCAAGACCACGAATGCGCCAAGGTCAAGATGCCTTGATTAGAACTACGATTGATTTACATGAAGCATGTTTCGGAACGGAAAGAGAGATCGGTGTCGAAACCGCTGTTATCTGTACAAAGTGTGGCGGTGATGGATGTGCGCCTGGCACATCACCTAAAACCTGTGACATCTGCCGTGGCCGTGGTGAAATTCAGCAAGTTACTAGATCATTTATCGGTCAGGTAATGACCTCAAGACCCTGCGGTAGCTGTCAGGGATTTGGAACGGTAATTCCTTCAGTCTGTAGTGAATGTTCAGGTGATGGCCGGGTTCGAGCCAGACGCACGATAGATGTAAAGATTCCTGCCGGTGTTGAAACTGGAAATCGCATGCAGCTTTCAGGACAAGGCGAGGTTGGACCAGGTGGTGGACCAGCTGGTGATTTATATGTGGAGATAATTGTTGAAGAGCATGAATTTCTGGTGCGGGAGGGTGATGATTTACATCTATCAGTCTCAACCCCAATGACAGCAGCGGCCTTGGGAACCAAGATGAATGTTGAAAGCTTGGATGGTGATATTGAGATTGAGATTAAAGCTGGAACACAAAGTGGACATGTCATTCCGATAAAAGGAAAAGGTATGACAAAGCTCCGCGGCGGCGGCAGAGGTGATTTATTTGCCCATATTAATGTGGAGATTCCCACCAAACTCTCTAAACGACAAGAGGAGTTGTTGCGGCAATTCGCTGATGATCGTGGCGATAACTCAAAATCCACACAGGTCAAAAAAAGTTCTGAGGGCGGAATCTTCGGCAAATTTAGGGATGCGTTTAAAAGCTAATGCTGCCTCTTTTTCTAGTTGATAATCTGCCTAACTCTGGATCACTCGAGATAGATGGTGATGAAGCTAAGCATGCTATCTCTGCTTTGCGCATTAAGAGTGGAGAGTTGGTTTCAATTACTGATGGCAAAGGCGGAAGGGCTGAGGCTCAAGTTGTCAGTGTTGCGAGAAAAAGTTTTGTAATCGAGATAAAGAATTATCATTTGGAGCAGCACTCTGCAGTCAAGCTAACTGTTGTCCAGGCTCTAACTAAAGGGGATAGAGCTAGGGAGACTATTGAGCTTCTAACAGAGGCGGGGGTCGATCAAATCATTCCGTGGAACGCACAGCGCTGCATAGGCCAATGGAAGGATGATGCTTTAGAGAAATGGCGTGTTTGGTCTCGTGAAGCGACTAAGCAATCTAGAAGAAGTTGGATTCCTCAAGTTTCAAATATTCATAGCACCAGCGATCTGGTTGGAGTACTGAGTAACTTTGATCTCTCACTCATTTTCCATGAGTCAGGAGAGAAAAAACTCTCCCAAGTTTTGCAGGATAAATCACCTTCCTCTGTGCTAATTGTTATCGGCCCTGAAGGTGGAATTTCAGAATCAGAAGGACAGGTACTAAAGGCGGCAGGCGCAACCGAAGTTACTATGGGCAAACCGGTGTTTCGCTCCGCTCATGCCGGCGCTGCTGCTTTAGCTGCAGTTCAAACTGGGTTAAGAATCTGGTAGAGATGGCCTATGGATTGTCTTTTTTGTGCGATTACTAGAGGGGAAATCCCTGCTGCAAAGATTTTAGAGAGTGAAAAGGCTTTGGCCTTTAATGACATCAATCCGCAGGCACCGGTACATGTTTTGATAATTCCTAAATCACATTATGAAAATGTCGCTGAGTTATCTAGTAACGAACCAGAGACGGTGTCTGAGCTTTTCAAACTGGCCCACCAACTTTCATTAGAAAACTCTCTAGAGGGTTACCGAACCGTTTTTAATACAGGAGCGGCTGCGGGCCAGAGTGTTTTCCACGCTCATTTACACCTCCTGGGAGGGCGAGCACTGCAATGGCCACCTGGCTAGACTGGGCCTAATGGATCGCATAGTTCTTACTCTGCCCGGGGATATATCAAGTGTTGCGCTGACCGGGCCAAATGATTCATACATTCGCGCGCTGGAAAATGCCTTTCCTGATATCGCCATAACTGTTCGAGGCAATGAGGTGATTGTTCGCGGCAGTTCTGAGGGAACAGAGCGGGTCAAGAATTTGATGCAAAATTTCCTAACCGTCGTGCGCTCTGGCCAATCTTTGAGTGATGATGCGGTGCGTCGTTCTATTGCGATGATTCAAGGTGGCAATGAATCACCAGCGGAGGTTCTAACATTAAATATTTTGAGTAATCGTGGAAAGACCATTAGGCCTAAAACCGCGAATCAAAAACGTTATGTAGATGCGATTGATAAGCACACCGTTACATTTGGAATTGGGCCTGCAGGTACCGGCAAGACCTACCTTGCTATGGCAAAAGCGGTTCAAGCTTTGCAGTCAAAGCAAATAAATAGAATTATCTTGACCCGACCAGCTGTTGAAGCAGGGGAGCGTTTGGGCTTTTTGCCAGGGACCTTGCATGAAAAGATTGATCCATATCTGCGGCCATTATTTGATGCCCTGCATGACATGTTGGACCCCGAAGCGATTCCAAGGTTGATGTCATCGGGCACTATTGAGGTAGCGCCATTGGCTTACATGCGCGGACGAACCTTGAATGACTCCTTCATTATTTTGGATGAAGCGCAAAACACCTCTCCCGAACAGATGAAAATGTTTTTGACCAGATTGGGCTTTGGATCAAAAATGGTAGTTACTGGAGATATAACTCAGATAGACCTGCCAACTCACCAAGAATCTGGATTAAGTATTGTCAGAGACATTCTTGAGGGGATATCAGATATTTCATTTATGGATCTAAATTCAGAGGATGTTGTTCGCCATCGCTTGGTAAGTGAGATCGTTGACGCTTATGGCAAATTTGATTCCCTATCTGACGGCGGCCACGCTGGACGTCGCATCAACAAACCTCGTTCCTTAAGGAGTGATCGCTGATTCGTTTTGTGAGGCCTTAGTGCTAGCGAAATAGAGTGCGAAATGAACATAGAACTTACCAATCTCACCGCGATTGACTGCTCAGAGTCAAAGCTGGTTTCTGTCGCAGAGTTTGCGATGCAATCACTTGGACTGCACAGCGATTGCGAACTAAGCATTTCACTCGTGGATGAAAAAGAGATGAGTGCTTTGCATGTGCGTTGGATGGATGAGCCAGGCGCAACCGATGTGTTGTCATTCCCGATGGATGAGCTCCGTCCACAATCTGCAGCCTCCGGCCCAGGAATGCTGGGAGACATCATTCTTTGCCCTGAATTCGCAGCACGACAAGCATCACAGATTGGGCATAGCCTGCAGGAGGAGTTGGAGCTTTTGACGGTTCATGGCGTCTTGCATCTTGTTGGATTTGATCATCGAGAAGAGGATGAGAAGAAAATTATGTTTGGTCTGCAGGAAAGTTACCTCACCGATTGGAGAGCCCAGTAATGACGGTCAATTCTTTGATTTCAGTAACGGCACTATTACTGTTTGCCGGTTTTCTTGCTGGCTCAGAATCTGCCATTAACTCCATCTCTCGAGTCTTTGTCGAGGAGCTACAGGTTAAGTCTTCCCGAGCTGCCGCCTGGGTACAAAAGGTAGTAAAAGAGCCGGCCCGTTATTTGAATGTGATTCTCTTTGTCCGCAAAGCTTGTGAACTAACCGCAACAGTGATTGTTGCCGAGTCGTTACGTGATTACTTTGATTCAATTTTTGCATCAATGGCCGCGGCTATTGGTGTCATGCTTGTGCTTTCTTACGTTGTAGTTGGTGTTGGCCCTCGAACGCTGGGCAAGCAACATGCCGGGAAATGGATTGTGCCTGCATGTTTTGTAGGGGTGTTTCTCTCAAAGATTTTGGGACCGCTTACAACACTGTTGATTGCCATAGGAAATGCATTGACTCCAGGCAAAGGTTTTAAATCGGGGCCTTTTGCCAATGAGGCAGAGTTGCGAGATCTAGTGGATCAAGCTCATGAACGAGGTCTAGTTGAAGAATCAGAGCATGAAATGATTCACTCAGTTTTTGAACTAGGTGATACTTTGGTTCGCGAGTTAATGGTGCCACGCACCGAGATGGTATGGATTGAAGGCAACAAAAATCTACGCCAAGGCCTTTCACTGGCTCTGCGTTCAGGCTTCACCAGAATCCCGGTAATTGGTGAAAATCTAGACACGATTTTGGGAATCGCTTACGTAAAGGATCTTGCTAAGCGCACCCATGAGTATCGCGAATCAGAACAAACCGAGCTGGTCAAAGAGCATTTAAGAAAAGCTGCCTTCATACCAGAGACCAAAACCGCATCCGAGTTGCTCAAAGAGATGCAAAGGGATCAGATTCATCTGGCCATAGTTGTAGATGAATACGGCGGAACCGCCGGATTGATTACCATTGAAGATATTCTCGAAGAGATTGTTGGTGAAATCGCCGATGAATATGATGATGATGTAGAAGAAATTGAATGGATTTCGGATAAACAGGCCAGAGTTTCAGCACGACTTCATTTAGAAGATCTAGCAGATAGTTTGAATCTAGATTTAAGTGAAGAGGAGCTTCAGGATGTAGATACTGTTGGCGGTTATGTAGCAAAGGTTCTAGGAAGAGTTCCGATTCCTGGTAGCACCGTTAAGTTACATGGTTGGCAGATAACGGCAGAACGCCCAGTGGGTAGACGTCACAGAATTGCTACCTTTGTTCTGGAAAACCAAAATGTTGATGCGGCTACCAAGGTTCCGGTAGAAGAGGTTTAAGGTAAGCCAGTGCGCATAGTCAGATTCGCTCCTCCTCAAGGTTCAAAACTTGGGACCGATCCACACTTTGGGATCTTGGAGGATGACAAAACCATCAGAGCCATAGCGAGTGATCCGCTATATGCAGGGGTTTTCCCCGAGGATGAAAGTTTCGCAATTGATGATGTGCGACTTTTGGCACCAGTGATTCCGCGTAGCAAAGTAGTTTGTGTGGGCAAGAATTACGCTGACCATGCTGCGGAAATGGGTGGAGAGGTTCCATCTGAGCCAATTATCTTTATCAAGCCAAACACCTCTGTCATTGGGCCAAATGAGATTATTCAATGGCCGAGCACCTCTGAACGTATTGATCATGAAGCTGAGCTCGCGGTGGTAATTTCAAAGATTTGCAAAGAGGTTCCAAAGGAGAAAGCTCAAGATGTGATCTTTGGATACACCTTAGCTAATGATGTAACTGCCAGAGATTTACAAAAGAAAGATGGACAGTGGAGCAGAGCAAAAGGCTTCGACACCTTTTGTCCTTTGGGACCTTGGATTGACACTGATTTCAAACCAGGTAGCCAACTGGTAACCGCCCATGTCGATGGAGAGCTGAAGCAATCTGCTCCCTTATCCGATATGGTTTTTGATGTTACATTTGTTATCGAGTTTGTAACTAAGGTTATGACCCTGCTTCCCGGAGATGTAATCCTTACCGGCACCCCTTCTGGAATCGGTCCCATGAATGCTGGAGGAGAGGTTGTTGTGTCAATTGAAGGTTTGGGAAGTTTGAGAAATCGGGTGTCTAAACGTGGTTAATAATCAGAGAGAGGTCCGAGTTCGCTTCGCACCATCACCGACCGGAGATTTACATGTCGGCAATATCCGAACCGCACTTTTTGATTGGGCCTATGCCCGACATACGGGCGGAAAGTTAATCTTCCGAATTGAAGATACCGATCGTGAACGTGTCACTGATGAATACATTGCTCGGGCTATCGAAACTTTGCGCTGGCTGGGATTGGATTGGGATGAAGGACCTGAGGTAGGCGGCCCATATGGTCCATATCTGCAATCTCAACGTTTAGATGTTTACAACGAATGGGCGCAAACCTTTTTGCGCAACGGTGATGCCTATAACTGCTATTGCTCAACAGAGGAGTTAGAGGCTCGTCGCGAAAAACAGCGGGAGCTCAATCAAGCCCCAGGATATGACGGCAAATGCCGAGATTTATCTACCGCTGAAATCGCTGATTTTAAAGCTCAAGGACGCCAGCCGGTTATCCGTATGCGAATGCCAGATGGAGAAACAAGTTTCACGGATTTAATCCGTGGCGAGGTTGTTTTTGAGCATAAATATGTTCCAGATTTTGTTCTAATGCGCGCAGATGGATCACCTCTTTATACCTTAGCTGTTGCGGTTGATGATGTTTTGATGAAGGTTACCCATGTACTGCGTGGTGAGGACCTTCTTTCTTCAACTCCCAGACAGATCAGGGTTTATCAAGCGATGCAGGTAGATCCTGCAGATTATCCAGTATTTGCACACCTGCCATTTGTTATGGGGCAGGACAACGCTAAGTTGTCGAAGCGCAATGGTGAGGTATCAATTGCTTGGTACCGCGAACAAGGATTTTTGCCGGAGGCGATTTGCAATTATCTGGCTTTACTAGGTTGGTCGCCTGGTGATGATCGCGAAAATATCTCTATGCAAGAGCTTGTCGAATTGTTTACCGTAGAGCGGGTTAACAGCTCTCCAGCTCGCTTTGACATGAAAAAACTTGAGGCGATAAATGGTGACAAGATTCGTGCCCTAACAATTGATGATTTCCTGGCCCGCGCCTTGCCATTCTTGCTAAAGGATGGAGTGATTTCTGGAACTGATTCTGAAATTGCGGTAGTCAAATCAGCGCTGCCAATCATTCAAGAGCGCATTGCGCGGATGAATGAGGTCACCGCAATGTTGAAATTCCTATTTGTTGATCAGCTTTCATTTGAGTCGGAGGCAGAGACAAAACTTGCAGAAGAGCCTTCTCAACATGTAGTTAAGAGAGCTCTAGATGCGCTGCGTGATTTGCAGGATTGGAATCATTCAGAGATTGAGGCTAAATTACGCGCGGTTTTGTTGGATGAAATGGGGTTAAAGCCGAGGTTGGCTTTTGGGCCGGTTCGTATCGCAGTAACTGGTAGCCACATTTCACCGCCCCTATTTGAATCAATGGAGCTATTGGGCAAGGAGCGTTCTTTGGCTAGGTTGCAGGCCGCGGTTCGGTAGCTGAATTTTTCGCTGGTATTCTTTGCCTCTTGTCGCAACCCTTAAGGGCTGTGACCTTGGGGTATGGGGTAATTGGCAGCCCAGCTGATTCTGGTTCAGCTTGTCTAGGTTCGAGTCCTGGTACCCCAGCGCAGTACAACTGAATAAACGAGATCTGGCCCCGTCGTCTAGCGGCCTAGGACTCTGGCTTCTCAAGCCAGCTACGAGGGTTCGAATCCCTTCGGGGCTGCCAGACTCGTTGATTTTCTAGATTAATTTTTCTTCGAAATGAATTCACTTAACTTTGCTGCAGTTGC
>JACCDH011113904.1_pt1 | contig 28226 bp, 30 predicted proteins | sample 7442481 | NCBI WGS metagenome assembly JACCDH01 (sample SAMN15323433, study PRJNA562643) | freshwater metagenome | isolation source: river surface water | place: USA:Blue River Watershed | collected 2017-08-15 | reverse complement strand
TTCCGTATCTGTTCGGCGCGATGGCGATGGAAGCGGTGGGCCGCGCTGCCGGTTCGGTGGTGGAAGAGGTGCGCCGTCAGTTCCGTGAGATCAGCGGCATCATGCAGGGCACGGCGAAGCCTGAGTACGGCAGAGCGGTGGACATGCTGACTGCGGCGGCGATCAAGGAAATGATGATTCCCTCGCTGCTGCCGGTGGTGGTGCCTATCGTGGTCGGCCTTGTGCTGGGCCCGAAGGCGCTCGGCGGCCTGCTGATGGGCACGATCGTCACCGGACTCTTCGTGGCGATCTCGATGTGCACCGGTGGCGGCGCATGGGACAACGCGAAGAAGTACATTGAAGATGGTCATCATGGCGGCAAGGGTAGTGAGGCGCACAAGGCCGCAGTGACCGGCGATACGGTCGGTGATCCTTACAAGGACACCGCAGGCCCTGCAGTCAATCCGCTGATCAAGATCATCAACATCGTTGCGTTGCTGATTGTTCCGCTGCTGGTATCGTCCGGCATGATCGGCTGAACGGCGCCACATCGCAGAGCCTCGCTTTGCGAACCGGGAAAGGCAGCTTCGGCTGCCTTTTTCATTGGCGGGAGTATCATTACGCCTTTGCTTTTCTTCGCAAGAGAAGCGGCTGCCGAACTCATTAGTATTTTTCTACCCTCGACTCTGGAGCAAACATGGAATTCAAGAACAATGTTTTCATTATCACCGGCGGCGCTTCCGGATTGGGAGCGGCATCCGCGCGCATGATCGTCGAGAACGGCGGCAAGGTTGTGCTGGCCGATGTGCAGGTGGAGGCGGGTGAAAAGCTGGCCGCCGAACTGAACGGCAAGTTCATCAAGTGCGACGTCACCTCCGAGGCCGATGGTCTGGCGGTGGTGGCTGCGGCCGAGTCGATGGGCAAGCTGGTGGGCCTGATCAATTGCGCCGGTGTTGCGCCCGCAGTCAAAACGGTCGGCAAGGATGGCGCGCATCCGCTGGATGTTTTTCAGCGCGTGGTGAATATCAATCTGGTGGGCACGTTCAACATGTCGCGCCTTGCCGCTGCGGCGATGAACAACAATGAACCGAATGCTGCCGGCGAGCGCGGCGTCATCATCCATACCGCGTCGGTCGCCGCATACGATGGCCAGATCGGTCAGGCTGCGTATGGCGCCTCCAAGGCCGGCGTGGTCGGCCTGACGCTGCCGATGGCGCGCGATCTGTCGCGCAGCGGCATACGCGTGATGACCATCGCGCCGGGTATTTTCGAAACCCCGATGCTGCAGGGCATGCCGCAGGAGGTGCAGGATGCGCTGGGTCGCATGGTGCCGTTCCCCCCGCGTCTGGGCAAGCCGGCCGAGTACGCGCACCTGGCCAAAACCATCATCGAAAACACGATGATGAACGGCGAGACTATCCGTCTGGATGGCGCGATACGGATGCAGCCGAAGTAAGCAGCGAAGTAAGCCGCAAGCAGGCTGGAGTAATACGTGATCCTGACGCCGGTCAGGATTGCCGGGCCGGGTGCTGTGCGAGCATGGATCCCGGCTTTCGCCGGGATGACGACAAGGAAGGCGACAGGCAAGGCGACAGCGCGGGTGACAGTGATCGGTGGCGTTCGGCAGCTGCGACAGCCTGCCCCGCCGCTGGCGCACAGAACGGCGTAGCAGACACGCCATAGTACCCAGCCGCACTATTCGCGCGCTCCTTTCCGGGTTACCCTGCGGCTATGTCCCAGCCGCAAAAGACTGCCTTGTTCCTCGCCGGTGGAGGTGCCCGCGCCGCCTACCAGATCGGTGTGCTGCAGGCGATTTTCTCGCTGCTCAGCGAGGTGGGCTGGCCGAAAGAAAAACTTCCTTTCCAAATCATTTGCGGCACGTCTGCCGGCGCACTCAATGCGGCGGCACTGGCCAGCCGTGCAGATGATTTCGAAGAGAGCATCACCGTCCTGCTAGGCATCTGGCGCGAGCTGCAGGTCGAACAGGTCTATCGGGCGGATTCGATAGGCGTGATCCGATCGGGTGCGCGCTGGCTGTCGCTGTTGTCTTTCGGCTGGCTGCTGCGGCAGTGGCATGCGCAGCCGCCGAATTCGCTGCTCGACAACTCTCCGCTGGTCGGCCTGCTGCACAGAATGCTGGACCTGCCGCGACTCGATGAGGTCATCGGCCAGGGTGTGCTGGATGCACTGGCCGTCTCTGCATCGTCGTACACCGCCGGACGTCATGTGATTTTTTATCAGGCCAGAGAACCGGTCGCGCCCTGGAACCGGGCATTGCGCATGTCGGTGCCGCAGCAGATCGGCGTCGATCACTTGCTGGCGTCATCGTCAATACCGCTGATCTTTCCGGCAGTGCCCTTGTACTGCAATCAGCGCTGCGAGTACTTCGGCGATGGTTCGATGCGGGATGTGGCGCCCATCTCGCCAGCGATTCATCTGGGGGCCAGCAAAATACTGGTGATCGGCGCGGGAAATATCGGCGGGCCACAGCGTGACTTTGCGCAGTTTGCCGGCTATCCGAGCCTTGCGCAGATCGCCGGTCATGCGATGTCGAGCATATTTCTGGATGGCTTGTCGTCCGACATCGAAAGGCTGAACCGCATCAATGCGACTTTGTCCCTGCTGACTTCCGAGCAGCGCAAGCTGACCACGCTGCGCCCGGTGCAGATGCTGGCGATTACCCCGTCCAAGCCGCTGGATCTGATCGCCAGCCGCCATGTCGGCAGTTTGCCGCTGCCGATCAGAACCCTGCTGTCGGCGATAGGCGCGACCGAGCGCCGGGGTTCGGCACTGGCTTCTTATCTGCTGTTCGAGTCGGCGTATACCCGTTCACTGATCGAGTTGGGTCAGATCGACACTTTGTCGCGGCGGGACGAGGTGTTGCAATTTTTTGAAGTTTCCGAGGCTTCAAAAATGATTTACAAAAAACAAATTCTCGCGACAGACACCCTCTGAGCACCGCTATTGAACAAATTTCACCTGTGATCGCCTAAGTGTCTTCATGAAAGAGAATTCCGTGATTTGCGCGGAATTGCAGGGTTTTTCGTGTGTTTATTGAGAATTTATTATCAAACTCTCTATCCCATTATCCAATCGGGGGTTTTTCCGGAACCAAAGGGCGGGTATCATCTCGAATTGCCGATGATCAAGCCGTCAATCCGGTTTGGTTTGCTGAACGAGAACCCGAGCACGATCGCAGTCGTTGCAAATTCGAAAATATCCTGATACTGCGTTCGTCATTTGATGTTTCAACATTACCGTGAATATTTACATGCTCAGCGCGCCGCTGCTACAGCGCGAGGAAGAGAGCCAGGAAGTTGCCCCGGCCAGCAGTCTGCTTCGTGCCGTACCCGCCAATGTCGTACAGTCCATCCGCGCATTTCGGGTCACCGAACTGCAGGAGGAGGCCGTTCGCCTGGGCCAGCATTTTCTCTATGCGCATTGCGCGCATGCGCTGACGCGCCAGCAGGTACTTGGCGCGATCGCTGAAGCGTTCTATCTTCCCAAGCAGTTCGCCAAGAACTACGACGCGCTGACCGAATGCCTGACCAAGGTATTTCATGAGGCGGGCGAGCAGCCGGGATTTCTCGTGGTGCTGGAGCAATTGCCCAGCACTCAGAAGTTCGACAAGGAAGCCCGCGAAAATCTTCTTGATGTTTTTCGCGATGCGGCTGACTTCTGGAGCGAGAAAAAAGTCCCGTTCCGCGTCTTCTTCTCTTTCCAGTAATTCTGTTCTGGCAGTATGACGATTCCGAAGGTGCTGATCGCACTTCGGCGGACGGCCGCACTGATAAAATTCGCCTGATGAAACGCATCGTCATTCTGATCTCCGGGCGCGGCAGCAACATGGAAGCCATCATGCGCACCGCAGCTGCCGAGTGCTGGCCATCGCAGATCGCTGCGGTGATCAGCAACAAGCCTGCAGCCGGAGGACTGGAAGTTGCGCGCGCGGCGGGGATTCCGACCGTCGTGGTGAATCATCGTGATTATCCGGACCGGGAGCGGTTCGATGCCGCGCTGGCGGCCACCATCGATCAGTACCAGCCGGATCTGGTGGTGCTGGCCGGTTTCATGCGGATACTCACTGAAGGTTTTGTCCATCATTTCGCCGGCCGGCTGATCAATATCCATCCCTCATTGCTGCCGAGTTTCACCGGTCTGGATACTCACCAGCGTGCCATCGACGCCGGCGTGAAATTTCATGGTGCTACCGTGCATTTCGTGACGGCCGAGCTCGATCATGGCCCGATCATTGCGCAGGCCGTGGTGCCGGTGCATGAGAATGATGACGAGGACACGCTGGCAGCGCGCGTGCTCGAGCAGGAACACCTTATCTATCCGCGCGCAGTGCGCGATCTGCTCGAGGGCAGGCTCGTGCTCGAAGGCGGACGGGTCATCCGCGCGGCAGTTCGCTGATACCAGCGAGTGACGTCGGGTGTCGGCGATATCCGTCGATTTCCGGTGCATTGGCTGGCAACCCATTTTTTCCAGAAAGCAGATCATGAGATTGCCACCCGCGATCATCGCCAGCACCGAAGAAGCCTTGCGCGAGGTGCTGCGTTTCACCGGCCCGGCCGATGTCGTGCTGTCGCGATATTTTCGTGATCATCCCCGTCTTGGCGGACGTGAGCGCGGCATGATCGCTGAGGCGGTGTATGCATTGCTGCGCCGGCGCAACCTCTACAACCATATGTCCGAATCCGGCAGTGGCTCGCAAATGCGCAGGCTTGCGCTGCTAGGTCTGAGCGAGGCGGCGGGCACCGATGCGCTGTCCGGGCTCAGCGACAACGAACGTATCTGGCTGGAGCAGGTCATGGCGATCGATCGCGGCAGCTTGCCCGCGTCGCTGCGCGCGAGCATGCCGGACTGGATCATGAACCGTCTGATTGCGCAGTTCGGAGAAGCCGAAGCGATGCAGCTGACCGATGCGCTGAACCAGCCGGCGCCGCTGGACCTTAGGGTCAATACGCTGAAATCAGATCGCGCCGCCGCCGAGGCCGCTCTCACGCATGCCGGCATTGTGTGCGCGACCACGCCGTTCTCGCCGCTCGGCCTGCGCATGCACAAGAAGCCTGCGCTGCAAAATATGCCGGTGTTCAAGGAAGGTCATGTTGAAGTGCAGGATGAAGGCAGTCAGCTGCTGGCACAGATACTGGGTGCAAAGCGCGGCGAGATGGTCGCGGATTTTTGCGCGGGTGCCGGTGGCAAGACACTGGCGTTAGGCGCATGGATGCGCAACACCGGAAGGCTGTATGCGTTCGATGTGTCCGAGAAGCGCCTTGCCAAACTCAAGCCGCGGCTCGCGCGCAGTGGTTTGTCGAATGTGCATCCGGTGCAGATCGCGCATGAGAATGATGCCAAGGTCAAGCGACTGGTCGGCAAGCTCGACCGCGTACTGGTGGACGCGCCCTGCAGCGGTCTGGGCACCCTGCGCCGCAATCCGGACATGAAATGGCGGCAGCGCGAGCAAGACATTGAAGAGCTCAATGCCAAGCAGCGATCGATACTGGCCAGTGCGGCGAGGCTGGTCAAGCCGGGCGGTCGTCTGGTGTATGCCACCTGCAGCCTGCTCGATGAAGAAAATCAGGCCGTAGTGAATGAGTTTTTGTCCGCGCATCCCGACTTCAGTCTGCGGCCGATGGCCGATATATTTGCTGAGCAGAAACTGAATTTGCCGATGGGAGACTTTCTGCAGCTGCTGCCGCACCGTCATCAGACCGATGGTTTTTTTGCCGCCGTGCTGGAACGACAGCGCTGAGATATTGACCATCCGCATTTTTGCATTTAGCCTCAACGGCGCGCTATCGCGCATCATCGTGCGGTATCGAGCCGCCTTCACTCCGACTTTACTCCGGGGCAACAGTGAACACTGATTCTGCGCAAAGCTTTTTTCCCGGTCTGATGACGGAGCTGCACAGCGCTTCATTGCCGGTGCAGCTGCTGGCGCTGATCGCCTGCCTGGTGGCAGGCTGGCAGTTGTCTCGCTGGCTGGTCACGCGCTTTTCTCATTCCGGATCCTGGCCTGATGGCAGCGTGCCGGTGGACAGCTTTCACCGGGTGCTCGCGCCGCTGCTGGCGGTCGTGTTCATTGCACTGTCCGTGGCTGCGATGAGTCGCTGGCAAAGCGCCGGCACCCTGCGGCTGGCCCTGCCGCTGATGCTGGCCTTTCTGCTGATCCGATCGCTGTTCTTCATGCTGCGCAAGGCCTTCGTCAAGGATGGCCGCATCGGACGTGTGCTGCAATCGGCGGAGCAGGTGATCGCGGCATTTGTCTGGCTGGGACTGGCGCTGTATGCGACCGGGCTCTGGCCGGAGCTGGTGCAGCTGCTGGAAGACACCACATTGCCGATCGGGCGGCATCGTGAATCGCTGCTGGTGATACTGCAGGCGCTGATTTCGGTCGCAGTGACGGTGGTGATTGCGCTGTGGGCATCGGCGGTGCTCGAACAGCGGCTGATGGCTTTCGATGCGGTGCATTCATCGATACGCGTAGTGCTGGCGCGCGCAGGGCGGGCCTTGTTCCTGCTGGTTGCGGTGCTGATCAGCCTGTCGCTGGTCGGCATTGACCTGACCGTGCTCTCGGTGTTCGGCGGCGCGCTGGGCGTCGGTCTGGGTCTGGGTCTGCAAAAGCTGGTCAGCAGTTACGTCTCCGGTGTGGTCATACTGCTGGAGCGCAGTCTGGCGCTGGGTGACATCGTCAGCGTTGACAAATACCGGGGTGAGGTCGTGCAGATCAATGCGCGCTGCACGGTGCTGCGCGCCGGCGACGGTTCCGAGGCGGTGATACCGAATGAAATGATGGTTTCGTCCCCGTTGCAGAATTTTTCACTGTCGGATCGTCAGGTCCGGCTGAGCAGTCAGCTCACGGTCGGGTATCAGACCGATATTGACGAATTCACAACGACTGTTCGCCGGGCTGTGCAAGAACTGCCCAGGGTGATGGTCGAGCCCGCTCCCGACGTGCTGATCAGGCGGCTGGCGCCGGAAGGCATCGAGCTTGAGGTGGCGTTCTGGATCGCCGACCCTGAAAAAGGCAGCGCCGGGCTGGTGTCCGAGGTCAACCACCGGCTGCTGGCCCTGATCCGGAGCCAGAATGTTCATATTCCTCAGCCGGGTGAAAAAGAATCACCAGTCCTCCCGGAGACTGACAAGTCTTTGATTAATAAGCCTTCTTCAAGTCATTTATCCGACTAAGTTGCTCGTCAAGAAGCCCGATTCCGGGTAAAAACACGTACAATTCCGGTGTCTGCGAGCGGATACTATTTCTGTAAAGAAATCCGCGTTGCGGCTTTGTTCCACCCTCTGGAGAAAAAATGAGTCTGACTTCTGGCCTCGATCCCGTGCTGGATTTCCTTCTGAATGGCCTCACCAATGCCTCAGGCTGGCAGATCCTTGCCTACACCCTGGCGGTCACCCATATCACCATCGCTGCAGTGACGATCTTTTTGCATCGCTGCCAGGCGCACCGTGCGCTGGACCTGCATGCGATTCCCAGTCATTTCTTCCGTTTCTGGCTGTGGATGACGACCGGCATGGTGACCAAGGAGTGGGCGGCCATTCACCGCAAGCACCACGCCAAGTGCGAGCAGGCCGAAGACCCGCACAGCCCGATCACCCGTGGCATCGAGAAAGTGGTGTTCGAAGGCGCGGAACTCTACCGGGTCGAAGCGCGCAACCGTGAGACGATGGAAAAATACGGTCACGGTACGCCCGATGACTGGATCGAGCGCAATGTCTATACCAAGCACTCCGCGCTGGGTGTGTCGCTGATGCTGATCGTGAACGTGCTGCTGTTCGGCGTGCTCGGCCTGACGGTCTGGGCAATCCAGATGATGTGGATTCCCGTGACCGCCGCCGGCATCATCAACGGCATCGGTCACTACTGGGGCTATCGCAATTTCGACTGCAAGGATGCGTCGACCAATATTCTCCCGTGGGGGATCATCATCGGCGGCGAAGAGCTGCACAACAATCATCACACCTATGGCACGTCGGCCAAGCTGTCCTCGAAGTGGTACGAGTTCGATATCGGCTGGATGTACATCTCCATTCTCTCTTTCTTCGGTCTGGCCAAGGTAAAGAAGGTTGCGCCGGCGCCGCGCTTCGATCGCGAAAAGCTGGTGGCCGATCTGGAGACCCTGCACTCGGTGGTCGCCAATCGCTATGATGTGATGGCGAAATATGCGCGCTCGCTGCGTCAGGCCTGGGCGGAGGAGATCGCGCACATTCGCGCCAAATCATCGATCGAAGCCAGTGTGCTGAAGTCGTCCAAAAAGCTGCTGCAGCGCGAGCCGGCCAGCCTGCAGAGTTCTCAGGTTCAGCAGCTCTCCGAGATTTTCAAGCACAGCTCGGCACTGAAGACCATGCACGAGATGCGTGTCGAACTGGCGGCGATCTGGGAGCGCTCGCACCAGAGCAGCGATCAGTTGCTGGCGCAGCTGCGTGACTGGTGCGCGCGCGCGGAAGCCTCAGGCATCAGTTCATTGCAGCAGTTCTCGCTGCGCCTGCGCAGCTACGCCTGATCGACCGGCCGCCCGCCGGTGGAAGCTGGCGGGCATTGAGCCGGAGAACGCGAAGCAAAGTAGCAGAGCAGCAAAGTAGCAAGGTACAAAAAGAAAAGCCCGCGATGTCCGCGGGCTTTTTTGCGTCCGGAGCTCTGCTCCGGAACAAGGATTACGAAGATTATTTGATCTTCGTTTCCTTGTAGATCACGTGCTTGCGTGCTTTGGGATCGAACTTCATGATCTCCATTTTCTCGGGCATCGTGCGCTTGTTCTTGGACGTCGTGTAGAAGTGACCGGTACCTGCGGTCGACTCCAGCTTGATCTTGTCCCGGCCTTTGGAAGTAGCCATTGTCAGTTTTCCTCTCTAGGTAGAGTTGTCGGGTCGGTCAGACTTTCTGACCGCGAGCGCGCATGTCTGCCAGTACGGCATCGATGCCCAGCTTGTCGATCAGGCGCTGACCCGCGGTCGAGATGCGCAGGCGGACCCAGCGGTTCTCGGCCTCGACCCAGTAGCGGCGGTTCTGCAGGTTGGGCAGGAAGCGACGCTTGGTCTTATTGTTGGCGTGGGAAACATTGTTGCCGACCATCGGCTTCTTCCCGGTTACTTGGCATTCACGTGCCACGGCAGGCTCCTTGTAGTTCCAGAATTTGGAAAAACCGCGATTATACAGAAAAAATCAGGAGATTCAATGACTTGCAGAAAAAAACTGTGTCTGATTAAGGGTGGAATAATTTAACAATTTCTCTCGCGCTCAGGCGGCTTTCGCCAGCGCCGCGACTCTTTCAGCACAGCCCGTGCTCATGAAACGACCAGAAACGGCTGCCGGCAACGATCATGTGATCCAGTACCTTGACTTCCAGTGCGTTCAGCACTTTCTTCAGTTCGCTGGTGAGTTTCTTGTCATTCGGGCTGGGGCTGGCTTTGCCGTTCGGATGATTGTGGGCAAAGATCACCGCAGCGGCATTGTGCGCCAGCGCGCGTCGCGCGACTTCCCGCGGGTAGACGGCAGTGCGCGTCAGGGTTCCATGGGACAGGGTTTCACTGGCGATCAGCCGGTGCCCGACGTCCAGAAACAAGGCAATGAAACGCTCATTGTCCTGACCGGCAAAGTGCGAATGAAGAAACTGTTTCAGCGCCTCCGGCGATTCGAACACCGGTTGAATCCTCAGCTGATCGGCGTAGCTGCGGCGGGCCAGCTCCAGCACGGCCAGTAACTTCGAGCGCTTGGCAGGCCCCAGGCCTCTGATCCCCTCAAGGGCCCGGCCCGGTGCCGTCATCAGACGGGCCAGTGAACCGGAATCATTGATGATCATTTGCGCCAGTGCGATCGCGCTGACTCCTTGCGTGCCCGTGCCGAGCAGTATCGCCAGCAATTCGGCATCGGTCAGCGCTTCCGCACCCTGAGCAAGCAGGCGCTCGCGAGGTCTTGCGTCAGCGGGCATGTCGGTGATTCGCATCGGATTCCCTGCACTCGGATTGATCGACGCAAGCGTAACCGGCGGTAGCGGCAGCGATCGCAAATCTGTGCCACCGCACTGACATACAATAGGGGCAATTTCATCGAGCCCCCCGTTTTTATGTCTGCCACACCACAGCCTGTTGTCACCGAAGGCTCTTTTCTGACGCTGCACTATCGTTTGTCCTCCGCAGATGGCAAGGACATTGTCAGCACCTTTGGCGATAGTCCAGCGACGCTGCAAATGGGTTCGGGTCAGCTCGCTCCTTTTCTCGAGCAATGCCTGCTGGGCATGGCTGAGGGCACACACCAGCTGTTCGAGCTCTCGCCGGAACAGGCATTCGGCCCGCGCAATCCTGAGCTGCTGCAGCGCGTGTCGCTCGATACGCTGCGCGACAATTCGGATGCCGGTGCTGACTACAGCGTTGGCGATCTGGTGGACTTCAATGCACCCGGCGGCGGCAGTTTCGCCGGAGTCCTGCTTCAGCTCGGCGAGCAGGATGCGTTATTCGATTTCAATCACCCGCTGGCCGGACAACACGTAAAATTCGAGGTCAGCCTCATCGGAGTGCTCTGATGCGCGCAAACGCCCATGCGAAGCTTGCGCTGCTGAATTGGCAACGTTGCTGAGCGCAGGAGAAAACCATGGACAATGAAATTTTGCTGGCCCAGCCGCGCGGATTCTGCGCAGGCGTGGACCGCGCCATCGAGATCGTCGAGCGTGCGCTGGCCCAGTTTGGCGCGCCGGTCTACGTTCGTCACGAGATCGTCCACAACGCGTATGTGGTGAGTGATCTTCGCGACAAGGGTGCGATTTTCATCGAAGATCTTGCCGATGTGCCGGCCGGCAGTCACCTGGTGTTCTCCGCGCATGGCGTCTCGCGCGCAATAAAGTCCGAGGCGGAGTCGCGCGGACTGAAAGTGTTCGATGCGACCTGTCCGCTGGTGACCAAGGTGCATGTCGAAGTCGCAAAAATGCGCGATGAAGGCCGGGAGATCATCATGATCGGCCATCAGGGGCATCCTGAGGTCGAGGGCACCATGGGCCAGAGCGACGGCGGCATGTATCTGGTCGAAACCGTCGCCGATGTGCAGACCCTGCAGGTCAGGCATCCCGATCGTCTGGCCTATGTGTCGCAGACCACTTTGTCAGTTGACGACACGACCGAGATCATCGCAGCGCTGAAGGCAAGGTTTCCCGCGATTGCCGAGCCGAAGAAGGGCGACATCTGCTATGCAACCACCAACCGCCAGCATGCCGTGAAATTCATGGCGCCGCAGGTCGATCTGGTGATCGTGGTCGGCAGTCCCAGCAGCTCCAATTCCAATCGCCTGCGCGAAGTCGCGCAGAAGAACGGCGTGACCTCGTACATGGTCGACCATGCCGATCAGATCGAACCGTCATGGATCGATGGCAAGCGCAGGATCGGCGTGACCGCCGGCGCGTCGGCGCCCGAGATCCTGGTCGAGCAGGTGGTCGCCCGGCTCAAGTCGCTCGGCGCGTACAGCGTGCGCGAGCTCGATGGCGTGGAAGAGCATGTCACCTTCCCCCTGCCCAAGGGACTCAATCCTCGCCCGGCAGCCGCCTGATTTTTCGCGTTCCTGAAAACATCTCTCGACAATAACAAGACCCCATGGAGATACTGGTACAGCAGCTGTTGAATGGCCTCGTTCTGGGCAGCATGTACTCTCTGATCGCGCTGGGCTATACCATGGTGTATGGCGTGCTCAATCTGATCAATTTCGCGCATGGCGATGTGCTGATGATCGGCGCGATGGTCGGATGGACGCTCTTGCAGATCATCGCCACACTGGCGCCCGAGCTGCCCGGCATCATCCAGCTGACGATCGCGATTGCCGGTGCGGTTCCGGTATGCGCGGGCATCAGCATCCTGATCGAACGTGTCGCTTACCGCCGTTTGCGCAACGCGCCGCGCCTGGCACCGCTGATCACCGCCATCGGCGTGTCCATCCTGCTGCAGACACTGGCGATGATGGTCTGGGGCCGCAACCCGCTGCCGTTTCCGCAGGTGCTGTCCACCGAGCCGCTGCATGTGTTCGGCGCGCTGATCACGACCACGCAGGTATTGCTGCTGTTTCTGGCATTGTTGTCGATGATATTGCTGGCCTTGCTGGTCGAACGCACACGCATGGGTCGCGCAATGCGCGCCGTCGCAGAAAACCCCCGGGTGGCTGCGCTGATGGGCGTGGATGCGAACCGCGTTATCGTGTTCACCTTTGCGATCGGCGCCGCGCTGGCCGCCGTGGCTGGCGTGATGTGGGGCGCGAATTATGCGTCGGTGCAGTTTGCAATGGGTTTCACGCCCGGGCTGAAAGCTTTTTCGGCTGCGGTGCTGGGGGGCATCGGCAATATCTACGGCGCGATGCTCGGCGGCATACTGCTTGGCCTGATCGAGAGTCTGGGTGCCGGTTACATCGGCGACCTGACTGCCGGCGTGTTGGGCAGTCATTATCAGGATATCTTCGCTTTCATTGTGCTGATTCTCGTGCTCACGGTGCGTCCGTCCGGCATCATGGGCGAGCGTGTCGCCGATCGTTCCTAGGAGGCGGGATGGATAGCACGATGATGTCCGCTACGCGCGCTCCCGGGTTGCTGAACTCTCGTCTGGCGCAGCTACTCTTGGTTGTTGTGCTGATCGCGTTTCCTTTCGTCGCATCCCAGTTCGGTAACTCCTGGGTGCGTATCGTCGATGTTGCGCTGCTCTACATCATGCTCGCGCTCGGCCTGAATATCGTGGTCGGTTTCGCCGGCTTGCTGGATCTGGGCTATATCGCATTTTTTGCGATTGGCGCTTATCTGGCCGGCTTGCTGGCATCGCCGCAATTCAGCGTCGTGCTCGAATCCTTGCAGATGGAGTTCCCGGCTGCAGCCGAATTTCTGATCAGTGCACTGCCGGCGGACGTCGTGACGCAGGGCGTACATCTGTCGGTGTGGCTGATCGTTCCGCTGGCCGCTTTTGTCGCCGCAGTGGCGGGTGCGCTGCTGGGTGCGCCAACGCTGAAACTGCGAGGCGACTATCTGGCGATCGTTACGCTGGGATTCGGGGAGATCATCCGCATCTTCATGAACAATCTGAACGGCCCGGTGAACATCACCAACGGGCCGCAGGGCATCAACCTGATCGATCCCGTCAAGATAGGCTCGGTCTCGTTTGCCGGGCAATCGGCAGGCATGGTGTCCATCGGCGGTTTTTCCATGCCCTCGGTGAATGCCTATTATTTTCTTTTCCTGCTGCTGTGCGCGCTGACGGTCTTCATCGCCGGGCGGCTGCAGCATTCGCGTCTGGGGCGGGCATGGATCGCGATACGCGAAGATGAGATTGCCGCGAAGGCGATGGGCATCAATGTGCGCAATGTGAAGTTGCTCGCCTTTGCGATGGGCGCGTCTTTTGGTGGCGTCGCGGGCGCGATGTTCGGCGCGTTTCAGGGATTCATTTCACCGGAGTCGTTCACGCTGACCGAATCGATTGCGGTGCTGGCCATGGTGGTTCTGGGTGGCATAGGCCACATACCCGGTGTGGTGCTCGGTGCAGTGCTGCTGGCGGCATTGCCCGAGGTTCTGAGGCACACGGTGGAGCCGGTGCAGATGGCGCTGTTCGGTCAGGTGTGGATAGACGCAGAGGTGCTGCGGCAGTTGCTGTATGGTCTCGCGCTGGTGCTGATCATGCTGATGCGCCCCGCCGGGCTGTGGCCTTCGCCGCGTCATGAAGACCGTATGCTGCCCGATGAGAGCAGCGTGTCGCGGAGCGCCTCATGAGCGCGCCTTTGCTGAACATTTCGGGCGCATCGAAGCGCTTTGGTGGCCTGCAGGCCTTGTCCGGGGTGAACCTGAAGATTTCACGCGGTCAGATCTATGGCCTGATCGGTCCGAATGGCGCAGGCAAGACCACGATGTTCAATGTGATTACCGGGCTGTATCAGGCGGACACCGGCAGTTTCGAGCTGGATGGCAAAGCGTATTCTCACTCTGCGCCGCATGAGGTTGCGCGTGTCGGCATCGCGCGCACGTTCCAGAATATCCGTCTGTTCGGGGACATGAGCGCCGTGGAAAATGTCATGGTGGGCCGTCACATGCGCACGCATCAGGGCGTGCTCGGCGCGGTGCTGCGTCATCGCGCAGCGCGAGAGGAAGAAGCGGCGATTGCCAGCCGTGCGGCCGAGCTGTTGGATTTCGTCGGCATCGGCCATCTGGCAGGCCGCACGGCCAGGCATCTTTCGTATGGCGATCAGCGCCGTGTGGAGATCGCGCGCGCGCTGGCCACCGAGCCGCTGCTGCTGGCGCTCGATGAGCCTGCCGCCGGCATGAATGCCACGGAAAAAGCGGCGCTGCGCGAGCTGTTACTCAAAATCCGTGCACAAGGCATCACGATCCTGCTGATCGAGCATGATGTGAAACTGATGATGGGTCTGTGCGACCGCCTGACGGTGCTCGACTATGGCAAGGTAATCGCCGAAGGAACGCCAGCTGAAGTGCAGAAAGATCCTGCAGTGATCGCTGCCTATCTCGGGGGAGAGGCGGCATGAATGCGCCGGAAAACATCTTGCTGAGTTTGCGCGGGCTGACGGTATCGTTTGGCGGCATCGAGGCGGTCAAGGGCATCGATCTTGATGTGTACCCCGGCGAGCTGGTGACGCTGGTCGGCGCGAATGGCGCGGGCAAGACGACCACGCTCAAAGCGATCACCTGCACACTGCAGGGTGCGCACACAAGCGGTCAGATCAGCTATCGGGGCAAACGTATCGAAACACAGCCGGCGCATGCGCTGCTGCCGCAGGGGCTGGCGATGGTGCCTGAGGGCAGGGGCGTGTTCAGCCGGATGACGGTGCACGAAAACCTGCTGATGGGTTCCTATATCCGCGATGATCAGCAGGCAATCGAGGCGGACATCGAGCACTGGTTCGGGATTTTTCCGCGTCTTAAAGAGCGTGATTCTCAGCTGGCGGGTACCTTGTCGGGCGGTGAACAGCAAATGCTGGCGATGGCGCGGGCGTTGATGTCCAAACCCCGGCTGCTGCTGCTCGATGAGCCTTCGATGGGATTGGCGCCCATCATGGTCGAGAAAATTTTTGAAGTGATCCGGCAGATCGCAGCCGAGGGAGTGACCATTCTGCTGGTCGAACAGAATGTGCGGCAGGCGCTGGCAGTGGCCACACGAGGCTATGTAATGGAAAGCGGCCGTATCGTGCTGTGTGACACGGCTGCTAATCTGATGCAGGATGCGCGGGTGGCAGAGGCTTATCTCGGAGGCTGAGACAGGTTCTGGCGCAGGTTTGCGGCCTCTGTTGGCACGACCGCTTCATAATGGCCGCCCTGATCGAAAATGATGGCTGTTTTCTGTCCATCGCCGACACGCCGCCAGAGGGGTTCACCATTGATATCGGCCGTCACATAGCCGGTGCCGAGGGAGTGGCCCTGGCCGACGCTTCATTCTTCAAATCGGCAAGGCTCGCCAGTATTGCTTCAGCCAGAACCCGCTCATCAGCATGTTTCAGCGCTTGCTCATTATTGTTCTGTAATGCGAGTCGCTGCTCTTCGCTGGCGAATTACTGCAATAGCTCAACAGATAAAGTGTTCCGAGGTGTGACGGAATTCGGATGCATGATTTCCCCGCGAAAAATAAGCGACTGAATTTCGGTCGCTTACCGGCAATGCGGGTTCCTGTGCAGCTTAATTTTTATCCGAATGAAACACTCTGCCCCAGAGTCTGTCGGCATGTTGACGGGATTCCTGCAGCGCCTCGGTGGGCAGGTACTTCAGTATTCGTGGCAGCACGATTCCGGCGAGCGCGAAGTCATCCAGCCAGCCGAGCACAGGGAAAGTGTCGGGGATCAGATCGATGGGAATCAGTAAATACAGGGCGATGCCAAGCAGCAATAATTTGCCAGGGACGGGTGTTGCGGGATGGCGGAACGCATAGAAGCCCACCACCACATCTTTACCGACCAGCCGCAAGCGCCTGAAAATTCTGGATAGCATCACCGTCGGTACGACATTACGTATTGATCTGCTGATTTGACCGGGGTGACGCCGGATAGTGCGGGGCAGGGAGGGGAAGGGAAGGGAAGGGAATCATGATGCCCGTATCGGCTGCCAGACCATCACGATGCGATGTCTGGCAGCCCACTGCACGCGCAGAGAATTACTTCGCCTTCTTGTAGCGCAATACTTTCTGATGCTGTTCGCCCAGTCCCTGAATGCCCAGCCTGATTTCATCACCGGGCGCCAGGAAGCGCTGCGGCTTCATGCCCATGCCCACACCGGGCGGGGTGCCGGTCGCGATCACATCGCCGGGCATCAGGGTCATGAAACGGCTGAGATAGCTGACAATCTTGGCCACTGAAAAAATCATGGTCTTGGTATTGCCGGTCTGCATGCGCTCGCCATTGATATCCAGCCACATGTCCAGTCTTTGCACATTCGCGATTTCATCGCGTGTGACCAGCCACGGGCCGACTGGGCCGAATGTATCGCAGCCCTTGCCTTTGTCCCATTGGGGGCCATGCTCGAGCTGGAATTCGCGCTCCGACAGATCGTTGACCACCGCGTAGCCGGCAACATACTCAAGTGCCTGACGCTCGCTCACGTATTGCGCTTTGCTGCCAATGATGATGCCCAGCTCAACTTCCCAGTCAGACTTGACTGAATCCTTGGGCAGCATCACGTCATCATTCGGGCCGTTCAGCGCGGTAATCGCCTTCATGAACACGATGGGCTCTGCTGGTATCGGCATATTCGATTCAGCGGCGTGATCCGAGTAGTTCAGGCCGATGCAGATGAATTTGCCGATGCCGCTGATCGGTACGCCAAAGCGCGGTTTTCCACGCACCAGTGGCAGACGGTCTGCTTTGATCTTGGACAGTTTTGCGAGAGACTTGGGTGACAGTTCATGCGGTCCGATGTCTTCCACGATGCCGGACAAGTCGCGCAGCTTGCCTTCGGTGTCGATCATTCCGGGCTTCTCGCGGCCAGGACGGCCATAACGTACCAGCTTCATATTTTTCCTTTTTTGTTGGTATGCCGGTCGGCAAAGTTTTGTCTCAGTGACGCCAAGCCGGATTATGCCTTGCTTCTGAAGAAATCCCGAATGCTGCACTGCGGCTTGCCGCAGATTCGTTTTCGTAGGTTCAAGTGTGCTATGTTGTCGTAAAGAAATTCCGCCAACTCACCAAGAGGTCAGTCATGTCTATCAAGACCCGTTTCGTCATGCCCGCGCTGGGTCTGGCCGCGATGCTCACTGTTGCGCCCAGCCTCTCCGCTCAGAGCGATAAAGATTTCCAGATCACCCTGCCGGAGAACATCGTCTGGAAAGACGCCGGCCATGGCGTGAAGATTGCCGTTGTTTATGGGGATCCGTCCAAGCCGGGACAATATGTGATTCGTGCACACTTTCCGCCGGGGGTGATGAGTTCGCCGCATTTCCATGGTGAAGACCGTCATGTGACCGTCATTCAGGGTACGTGGAACGCGGGCAAGGACGACAGCTGGGATCCTGCGGCCACCGAGCCGCTCAAGGCCGGCAGCTACATGTTTCATCCGGCCGGTGGCGTGCATTACGACGGATCGGCCGGGGCTGAGGGCGCGATCGTGCAGATCATCGGGATGGGGCCGAGCAAAACGACCTTTCTGTATCCGAAAGAGGGTGATTTCGGCAAACCGAGGAAGCTGAACTGATGAGCAAGCTTCTGCTAACTTTGCTCACCTTGTCCTGCAGCCTGCCCGCATTCGCCGACTGGGTGTCGTATCAGCGTAACGCGGAGAATGAAGAGCTTTACGATAACCAGTTCGTCAGCCGTGACGGCGGCACGATCAAGCTATGGACGCTGACCGAATACGCGCAACCGATCACCAGCCTGGAAGGTCAGGAACTGTTATCGGAAAAATTCCTGACGACCGTCGATTGCAACGCCCGCAAGGTCGGATCGGAAAAAGTGATGAAGTACACAGGGCGGCGCGCCGAGGGCACACTGGTCAGCACGATGGACACCCGCGTCAGGCTGACCAGCGTGCGCAAGGGGAGTTCGGATGACGTGCTGCTGGATCGCGTTTGCCGATGAGCGCAACCGGCTGTGAATCTGCCCAGACCCGCTGAATTTTCAGCGGGTTTTTTGTTATCTGGCCTCGCTGTCGGAAAACTGATCTTGCACATGCGCCCAAAAGTTAATCCGTTGATAATACTGGTAAATATAAAATATAACCACTCGGTATTAGTTGGGGTAAAATCCAAGAAGGTTATTTAACTTATAAAGTTTCGGAGCATGGTGTCATCGCGCAGATGCTGCCTGAACAGGAAGGAAGGGTAGGCGGATGGAATTTACATCGCCTGAAATACTCGACTGGCTGGAGCAGGCTGACGACGAGGCCCTGGATGCTCTTGCTTTCGGCGTGGTTCGCATGAATGAGCAGGGATAAGCGACCCGCTATAACGCCTTCGAGTCACGACAGGCAGGTCTGCGTAGAACTGAGGTTCTGGATCAGTTTTTTTTCGAGCAGATCGCTCCCTGCATGAATAACCTGATGGTGGCCGGCCGCTATGTCGAGTCCCGGCAGACAAAGGCGTCACTCGACACTGTCATTGATTACGTGATCGCTTTCCGATCGGCGGTGACGCCAGTGAAACTCAGGTTGCTTTACTCCCCCAATGTCGCCAGCCAGTACTTGCTGATCCATCGCCTCTGAGGATCTGACCCGTGATCTTTGACCAAGCCTCCAGTAAGGATGAGCTGATGGAGTTCGTGTACCGGTCCCCGATGGGACTGGTGCATACCGATACGGCAGGCAAGGTCATTACGCTCAATCCCAGAGCAGTCGCGCTACTGATGCCGCTCGCAAAAAAGGGCGACATTCTGCAAAATCTATTTGTCACGCTGGAGTCGGTTGCGCCAGAGTTGCGTCATATCGTCGATGCTTACGACAGAGCCAGCGGTGTCGTCGTTCATCATCATCGGATCGTCATTGCTTCAGGTATTCGCGGGCAGACCGAGCCTGTGTATTACGCTTTGTCGCTGGTCAGGCTAGAGGGCGGTACGCTGGTAGCGACGATTGAGGATGTGTCCGCTCAGGTGCGCAGCGAACGACTGCTGAGAAAACAGGAAGCCTGGGTGAATGCGATGCTTGCCGGCGTCCGGGATTTCGCGCAGACCCTGGTGAACGCCGAGGGCGAGATCATGCGGTGGGACGAGGATATGCGCCGGATGACCGGCTACCGCGAAGAACAGGTTCTGGGTCAGCCTTATTCGGTCGTGTTTCCGCCGGATGGCATTACGGCAGACCGGGTCACGGACCGTTTGCGGGAAGCTGACCGCGCCGGTCTCAGTTTTGATGAAGGCTGGATCCGACGCGCTGACGGCAGCCAGTTCTGGTCGCACTCCCTCATCGTCCCGGTGGACAAGGAGCTCAAGTCCGGATGGTATTCGCTGGTCTTTCGCGATATTACCGATTCGCGCGAAAGCGTTGAATCATTGCTCAAGGCCGCGACCTCCGATCAGCTTACCGGCGTGGCCAACCGCCGGGCGCTTTTCGAGTCCGCAGAACTGGAGTTCGCGCGCTATGCGAGCAAGCCTCGCGATATCTCGCTGTTGATCATCGATATTGATCATTTCAAGCGCGTCAACGATACCTATGGTCATCCTGTCGGAGACGAAGTGATCCGCACGCTCGCGCTGATACTGGTTCGCAGCGTCCGGAGCATCGATGTCGTCGCGCGGCTGGGGGGAGAGGAATTCGCTGTCTTCCTGCCGTCGACGGATATTTCCATGGCCGCTGAGATAGCCAAACGCATTCGACTCAATGTGTCTGCCTCGCGGATTCAGGCCGGGGACACTACGATCAGCTTTCAGGTCAGCATAGGCGCAGCGCAAGCCGGGCCGGAGACGGCCAGCATGGATGCGCTGATAGGCGCGGCCGATGAGGCGCTGTACGATGCGAAACGCGGAGGGCGGGATCAGGTCTGCGTCTGGAAGGGAAATCGCGAGCTTCAATCCTCAACCGCCCGCTGATGACGGAGGGGGCGCTGGTCCCGCCGACAGGAATCGAACCTGTATCTAGCGCTTAGGAGGCACTCGTTCTATCCATTGAACTACGGCGAGACGCTGGCGTAACGCGAGGCTGCGCTACAGGCGCACGATTATAGCCCAGACGCTCTCTGCGACTCCGCCGCTTCAACTGCTGGCGCACCGGTGTCGCTACAATAGCGCTCTTTATAGGTCGCTGGCCTGGCTGCCAGCGCGCTGTTCTCGCAGGCCCTGCCCATGTCCGTCATTTCTCTCAGCAACGCACAGCTCGCCTATGGGCATGTGGCCTTGCTCGATCATGCTGAATTCTCCCTTGAAGCCGGGGAGCGTGTCGGCCTTATCGGCCGTAACGGCACGGGTAAATCCTCGTTGCTGAAAGTGCTGGCTGGTTCTGCGAGACTCGACGACGGCCTGCTGACGCTTCAACAGGGATTGCGCATCGCCTACGTCGAGCAGGAACCGGTATTCGAGGCAGGCAGCACCGTATTCGATGCGGTCGCCGGTGGCTTGTCCGAGATTCGCGATCTGATCACCGAATACGATCAGATCACCGCCAGACTGGGCTCAGGCGATGACGCTGAACTGCTGGAGCAGATGCAGCGATTACAGGCTCGCATCGATGTGGTCGATGGCTGGAATCTGGATAACCGGGTCGCGATCACGCTGCAAAAACTGGGGCTCGATCGCGATCGCCTGCTGGGCACGCTCTCGGGCGGCATGAAAAAACGCGTCGCACTGGCGCGAGCGCTGGTTCGCGCGCCCGACGTGCTGATCCTCGATGAACCTACCAACCATCTCGATTTCATCTCCATCGTGTGGCTGGAAAGTCTGTTACGCGATTTTCGCGGCAGCCTGCTGTTCATCACGCATGACCGCCGCTTCCTCGATAACGTGGCAACGCGCATCGTCGAACTCGATCGCGGCAAGCTGCAATCCTATCCGGGCAATTTCACGGCCTACCAGCATCGCAAGGCCGAGCAGTTGGCGGTGGAAGAGGTCGAGAATGCGAAATTCGACAAGCTGCTGGCTCAGGAAGAGGTATGGATACGCAAAGGCATCGAAGCGCGACGTACCCGTAACGAAGGCCGGGTGCGACGATTGGAAGCGCTGCGGCTGGAGCGCGCACGTCGCCGTGATCAGCAGGGGCAGGTGAAAATGGAACTCGCCTCAGGCGAGCGTTCAGGGAAGATCGTCGCCGAGATGACCGACGTGGACAAATCCTACGAAGGCCGGTTCATCGTCAAGCGCTTCAATGCGATCGTGCAGCGTGGCGACAAGGTCGGTCTGATCGGTGTGAACGGTGCCGGTAAGACGACCCTGCTGCGCCTGATACTGGGCGAAGAAAGACCGGATGCCGGTGTCGTGCGTCAGGGCAGCCGTCTGCAGGTCGCGTATTTCGACCAGATGCGCGAGCAGCTGAATGAAGAGGCCAGTCTTGCGGACACCATTTCGCCGGGCAGCGACTGGGTGGAGATCAATGGTCAGCGCAAGCATGTGATGACTTATCTGGGCGACTTTCTGTTTCCGCCTGAGCGTGCACGCTCCCCGGTGAAGACGCTCTCGGGCGGCGAGCGCAACCGGTTGCTGCTGGCGCGCCTGTTTGCCAAGCCGGCGAATGTGCTGGTGCTGGACGAGCCGACCAACGATCTCGACATCGATACGCTGGAGCTGCTGGAGCAGCTGCTCGAAGACTACGATGGTACGGTTTTTCTGGTCAGTCATGACCGCACCTTTCTCGACAATGTCGCCACGCAGGTGTTCGTTGCCGAGGGCGAGGGCAGGTGGAAGGAATATATCGGCGGCTATGAAGACTGGGAGCGTGTGAAAAAATCTCAGACCGAATCGCCGCCGAAAGAAGCTGGCAAACCGGTGCCAAATGCGGCGGGCAGTCCGAAACCCAAAGAACAGTCGGACATACCGGCGAACAAGCCAAAGAAGCTCAGCTTCAAGGAACAGCGCGAACTCGAGCAGCTGCCGCAGCAAATCGCCGGTCTCGAAGCCGAGCAAGCGAGCATTTCAGAGCGGCTTGCCGACCCTGAGCTCTACCGCAAACACCCCGACGAGGTACAGACACTGAATCAGCGCTTCGCCGAGATCGATCAGCTGCTGATGGAAAGTCTGGAACGCTGGGAAGCCATCGAGGCGCGCTCGCGCGGCTGACGAAGACAGTCGTCGTTTGCGTCAGCCGATCAGTTCAGCTTTCGGGTAGCGGCTCTCAGTCCGGGCAAGCGTTTGCGCAGCAGGTCTGCATCCGAGGCTTGCGGGCATTCGGCCAGGTACGCTTCGATGTCCTGCAGCGCTGCTTGCGGACAATCGAGGTTCGCATAGGCCAAGCCCCGGTCACGTCGCTCGACGATTTCATCGGGCAGCAAAATGACTAGTCTTTGCTGCACGTTCAGGAATTGCCGCCAGTGCGGATGCTCGGCAAACAGCGCTTTCAGGTTGCGCAGCATCCGTATCAGGATGGTTCGGGGTGTCGCATCGGCCAGATAACTGGACAGCGGCGGATCGTCCGGGCTGCGGCCGTTCAGGAAGTAAGGCTCCAGTCTTTCCTCAAGATCTTCGCGGGACAGACTGCTGCCATTGAACGGATCAAGAATGATCTCGCCGCTTTTTACCGACAGCTTCATCAGGAAGTGTCCCGGGAACGAGATGCCCTTTACATCCAGCCCGATCTGACTGGCAATCTCCATATAAATGACGGCAAGCGAGATAGGAATGCCACGGCGGGTCGACAGCACTTTGTGCAGGTAGCTGTTGTCCGGGTTGTAGTAGTCGTTCAGGTTGCCGGCAAAGCCGAGTTCCTGATAAAAGAAATTGTTCAGCAGCCGCAGCTTGGGTATTTGCGCAATGTCAGCAGGCATGCGGCGCTTGAGCCGCGCGGCAAATTTGTCGATCTCAAGGACGCAATGGCTCAGATCCAGCGCCGGATCATCGTCCTGCGCGATGCTCAGCGCCGCTTCGAACAGCGGAATCTGTTCCTCCTGCTGTACCAGCGAGGCAAAGTAATCGAGCGGCTTGAGCATGGTGTATTGGGCCATCGGTCAATCGCTTCAGTTCGACTCCCGTTTGAAATCCGCAAAGCGAAAGCCCATCGCGAGCAATGCGGCAAAGTAACATGCAGCACACGCTACCACGATCAGTGCCAGCGTGAAAATCCGAGACCATGGCGTGGCACGCAGCGCGATCCAGTCAAACTGAGCACCCAGCCACAAACCGATACCCGCGAGCAGGCACAGCGCACCGGTCAGCTGAATGAAAAATCGCACCCAGCCCGGACCGGGCTGATAAATCCCGTTTTTTCTGAGCAGTACAAACAACAGGACCGCATTGACGGTTGCGCCCAGCCCGATGGACAGCGCCAGCCCTGCATGGGCAAACCATGGCACGAACAGCAGGTTCATCAGCTGGGTGGCTACCAGCACGCCGATGCCGATCTTCACCGGCGTTCGAATGTCCTGCTTGGCATAAAAGCCGGGCGCCAGAATTTTCACCATGATCAAGCCGATCAGGCCGACGCCGTAAGCGATCAGTGCCCGTGCGGTCATGTCGACTGACAAGACATCAAATCGGCCATAGTGGAAAAGCGTGGTAGTGATGGGCACGGCCAGAACGATCAGCGCCACTGCCGAGGGCATTGCCAGCAGAAAGCTCAAGCGCAGCCCCCAGTCGAGCAGCGATGAATACTCGCGGTGGTCGTCGCAAGCATGTGCTTTGGACAGGCTGGGCAGCAGAATAGTGCCGAGCGCAACGCCCAGCAATCCGGTCGGCAATTCCATCAGGCGGTCCGCATAGGACAGCCAGGACACGCTGCCGTCAGCAAGGTGAGACGCGATATTGGTATTGATGATCAGACTGATCTGAGCGGCCGAGACAGCGAAGGTGGCGGGCAGCATTTGTTTGAGCACCCGGCGCACGCCCTCATCTGACAGCGCAGCGAAAGGGTTCATGCCCACGCGCGGCAGCATGCCGATCTTGCGCAGCGCCGGCAACTGGAAGGCCAGCTGCAGCATGCCGCCGATGAACACCGCGATCGCCAGTGCGTACACTGGCTGCGACATCGCGGGCGCGAGCAGCAGCGCCGCCGCGATGAATGAGAGATTCAGCAGTACCGGCGTGAACGCCGGCACCCGGAACTCGCGCCACGTGTTGAGGATGCCACCCGCCAGCGCGACCAGCGACATGAACAGAATGTAGGGGAACATGATGCGTGTCATCGAGACCGACATCGACATCGCCTGCGCATTGGAGGCAAAACCGCTGGCCATCAACAGCACCAGCAGCGGCGCTGCCAGCACCCCGATGACCGAGGTGGCCAGCAGTGACCAGAACATCACCGTGGCCACATGATCGGTCAGCACTCGCGTCGCCCGGTTGCCTCGCTGATTCTTGTATTCGGCCAGTATCGGCACGAAAGCCTGAGAGAACGCGCCCTCGGCGAACAACCGGCGCAGCAGGTTGGGAATGCGGAAAGCGACAAAGAAGGCATCGGTGTAGACCGAAGCGCCAAAGGTGCGGGCGATGAGGAACTCGCGTATCAGTCCGGTGACGCGAGAGAGCATCGTCATGCCAGACACGGTGGCTAGCGTTTTGTGCAAGTTCATGGCGAGCCATTATAGCGGCTGCCCCGACGCGGAATTTTCGATAAGTAGCCGGTTTGACAAGCTATCAGGGCTTTTCCGTTCGCCAGTCGGCCGGTCACAGGGCGCTTCAGCGCAGGTTTGCCGGACCGACAAAAACCCTATATAATCTTCGTTTCTCGAATTTCCGCCCGGGGCGCAGCCTCGAGCCTCCAGACAGGAAGAAGAAGTCATGGCAAATACCGCACAAGCACGCAAGCGCGCCCGCCAGGCCGTCAAGCTGAATGCGCACAACTCCAGCCAGCGCTCTACGCTGCGCACGGCGATCAAGGCTGTTCGCAAGGCGATCGAAGCCGGCGACAAGGCGGCAGCGGCTCAGGTGTTCCAGTCGTCGGTGTCGGTCATCGACAGCATCGCTGACAAGAAGATCATTCACAAGAACAAGGCTGCTCGCCACAAGAGCCGCCTGTCCGCAGCGATCAAGGCACTGGCCTGATACCGGCCCGGCATCGCCGGGGCTGCTGCAGTAACGATCAAACCCGTCCGGCTAGCGCCGGGCGGGTTTTTATTTTGGCAAGCCGTCAATTTTCGCGCCGGGCTTCACACTCTTTTGCCTGAACCAGCCCTGATTCATCTCCAGCGCATAGCGGGCAGGGCGCTTTGCGCAATGCGCGTCCTGGGTCTGGGGCTGCATGTCTTCTATGTTGATGATCTTGCCCGTCTCATCGATGAAGGCCACCGACAACGGGACGAAGGTGTTCTTCATCCACATGCAGACCGGCCGGTTCTCCGGAAAGCGGAATACCATGCCCTCATTCGCTCCCAGCTGTTCGCGGAACATCAGGCCTTGCGCGCGTTCCTCGTCGCGGATTGCCAGCTCTGCCTTAATCAGATGAACGCCGATGTTCAGCGTCGTCACCGGAAATCGTGATTGCGCGAGCGCCGGCAGGGCAGCCGAGATGGCCAGGCCTAAGGTGAGCAGCAGTGTTTTCAGTGCAGAGTTCGTCATTTTTTCGGGGCGCTGATGGGAGCGGATGCGAGCGCGATTGTAAACGCTGGTTAACACGACGTGTTCAGTGTTCACGCGTCTCAGCCTTGCTGGTCGGCTTGGGCTTCGCGCCATTCCTGTTCGCTCACTGCACGCCACTCGCCGGGCAGCAAAGGGTGCGTGCGCAGAGAAAAAGGACCGATCGCACTGCGCACCAGCCGGAGTGTCGGCAGTCCTGCGGCAGCGGTCATGCGCCGCACCTGACGGTTTTTTCCCTCGGATAAAGTGATCGCGAGCCAGGAGGTCGGTATCCGCTGGCGTTCGCGCACCGGGGGATGTCTGGGCCATAGCCACGCAGGCGGCTCTATGCGCACCGTGTGGCTGCCGCGCGTGATGAAATCACCAAGGTGCATCGGCTCGCGCAGCTGTTCCAGTTGCCGGCTGTGTGGCACGCCCTCCAGCTGCACCAGATAAGTCTTGCGTTTTCCGTGCTCCGGATGGCTGATCTGGTGCTGCAGTTCGCCATCGTCGGTCAGTAGCATCAATCCCTCGCTGTCGGCGTCCAGGCGGCCGGCCGGATAGACGCCGGGCATGTCGATGTAGCGCGCCAGCGTCGCGCGCGTTGGGTGCGCGGAGAACTGGCTCATGACGCCAAACGGTTTATTAAACAATATCAAGGACATGCACGATGGTCAGTGGTGTGGAGCGTGGCAGGATGGCCAGACAGGACCCCGGTTTTTATGGCAGAGCGCGAAATTCTAGTGCATAATACAAAATGTGGTCTTATGTCTTATATAAGACTTGGCTTTGCGCCTGATCTCAGGTGTGAACCCGCCCCGCACAGGGGACTTTGCCGTTCACAAGACGCCAACTACAATTTCCCTTATCCGCCAATCTTCGGAGATAACAACGATGTATCAGCATATCAAGGTGCCCGCCGAGGGTCAGAAAATCACGGTCAACTCCGATTTCTCCCTGAACGTGCCGGACAACCCCATCATTCCTTACATCGAGGGCGATGGCACCGGTGTTGATATCAGTCCCGTGATGATCAAGGTCATCGATGCGGCCGTGGCCAAGGCTTATGGCGGCAAGCGCAAGATCAGCTGGATGGAAATCTACGCAGGCGAAAAATCGACCAAGGTGTATGGCCCGGATGTCTGGCTGCCGGAAGAAACCCTGAAGGTGCTGAAAGACTACGTGGTCTCGATCAAGGGCCCGCTGACCACCCCGGTCGGTGGCGGCATCCGTTCGCTGAACGTCGCGCTGCGACAGGAACTGGATCTTTATGTCTGCCTGCGCCCCGTCCGCTATTTCAAGGGCGTGCCATCACCGCTGCGCGAGCCTGAGAAAACCGACATGGTGATTTTCCGCGAGAACTCCGAAGATATCTATGCCGGCATCGAATGGCAGGAAGGCAGCGATGGCGCGAAGAAGATCATCGATTTCCTGATCAAAGAAATGGGCGTGAAGAAGATTCGCTTCCCGCAGACTTCCGGGATTGGTGTCAAGCCGGTCTCGCGCGAAGGCACCGAGCGTCTGGTGCGCAAGGCGATCCAGTACGCCATCGACAATGACAAGCCCTCGGTGACGCTGGTTCACAAGGGCAACATCATGAAATACACCGAGGGCGGCTTCCGTGACTGGGGTTATGCGCTCGCCCAGAAAGAGTTCGGTGCCCAGCTGGTGGATGGTGGCCCTTGGTGCAGCTTCAAGAATCCGAAAACGGGCAAGGACATCATCGTCAAGGATGCGATCGCCGATGCTTTCCTGCAGCAGATCCTGCTGCGTCCGAACGAGTACAGCGTGATCGCCACCCTGAACCTGAACGGCGACTACATTTCTGATGCGCTGGCGGCTCAGGTTGGCGGCATCGGCATTGCGCCGGGCGCGAATCTGTCGGATTCTGTGGCCATGTTCGAAGCCACCCACGGCACGGCGCCCAAATATGCAGGCAAAGACTACGTCAATCCGGGTTCGGTGATCCTGTCGGCCGAGATGATGCTGCGCCACATGGGCTGGTTCGAGGCGGCTGACCTGCTCATCAGCTCGATGGAGAAGTCGATTACGTCCAAGAAAGTGACCTACGACTTCGCTCGTCTGATGGATGGGGCAACGCAGGTGTCCTGCTCTGGCTTTGGTGACGTAATGATTGCCAATATGTAATTTCCGTAAATGCTGGAAATAACAAGGGCCGGATTATCCGGCCCTTGTTATTTGTGAGGAAAGATTTCGCTCGTTTAATATTTGTTAATAAGAAATTTATGCGACAGGCGAACCGCTAATTAACGATGCGGTCTATTAAATATTGGAGGGCGGTGATTAATTGCTGCCCAAAACTAAAAACCCCCGGTTTGGCCGGGGGTTTTAGCGAAGCCTGAAAATAATCAGGCATTCATGATGTTGGAAGCTTGCTTGCCTTTGGGGCCTTGCGTTACTTCAAACGAGACTTTCTGCCCTTCTTTGAGGGTTTTGAAGCCGTCCATCTTGATGGCCGAGAAGTGAGCGAACAGATCTTCGCCACCGTCGTCCGGAGTGATAAAACCGAAGCCTTTGGCGTCGTTAAACCACTTGACAGTACCAGTTGCCATAAAAACGTCTTTCCCTTTTTAACGAATCACACGAGCCCTAGAAGCAAGAAGCCTCGCGTAACGCTGCCCCCTCTTATATTGCTCCTCCAAAATCA
>JACCDH010371637.1_pt1 | contig 28238 bp, 44 predicted proteins | sample 7442481 | NCBI WGS metagenome assembly JACCDH01 (sample SAMN15323433, study PRJNA562643) | freshwater metagenome | isolation source: river surface water | place: USA:Blue River Watershed | collected 2017-08-15 | reverse complement strand
TCTTAGCAACACCGATACTCACTGCCGCTATATGTGTAGCATCAACTAATTTCTGGTGTTCTTCATTGGAAATTTTCAGTGGCGTTAATTCTTGTAATTGGTTCAAACATTCCCGAACAATCAACTCGGCGAACTTTTTGAGTTCATGTTCATAAAACTCGGTACGAGTTTTCAGACCCATAGCATCAATATCAGCGGGATGAACACGCCATAGCCTGTCAGCAAGTTCTCGAATTCGTTCGTTCATTTTAGAATCCATCCTTGACAATGATTGCCAGGCCCATGATGATAACAGGCATCAATACGATAATGAGATTAGTGATAGCGGTCATTTACATTTCCTCCATTTGCTCGTCAGTGACTTCAACCAAGTGAGCAACCGCACTTCGGCCAGCATCGCCGAGACCATTGATAATATCAACAAAATCCTGTGGACTGATTCTATGTCCTTCAAACAAGACCTCATTACCAAATTGGATTTTAACCCAATCACCACTGCCCATGTTGTTAGTAATAACTTTAATCATACCAGTTCTCCGGTTTCATCGTTGACACAGCCTAGGTAGACTGCTCGGAATTCTTCGGGCTCGTCTTCCGTTGCGGCATAAACACGATTGAATCCTTCCATCCACTTGATCGCAGACTCTTTGAAGTGAAATTCGTGTTCTGCCCTGACCTTGTGAGTTTGGAGGATACCGTCGTACACGGGGTGGACTTGGACGATGTGAAAGTATTTGGTCATTTTGCCTCACCAATTGATTGCTTAATAGCGCAAGTGCCGTCAAATGCAATCAGCAGTCCAAGGATTGCCAAAGCAGATTGTGCAAGCAGGCTAGCATCAGGGTTTACTTCAAGGGTACCAACGGCACCGAACGTGATTAAAAATCCAACGAGCAAACGAATAGAACCTTTCATATTACCTCCTAATTAATCGCGAGCAGGCATCATGTATTCAAACATAATCCACTTGGCACGATTGAGCAATTGGCGCTGGTCTTCAATAGTATTGTCATCAGGCTGGTTGTATGCCATCATTTCTTGTGCATCCGACATCATGCCAGCAACCATCATAGCAGGACCCGACAGTTTGAAAGTAATGCTAGACTCAACTGCTTCGCGCATACCAGCAACGGTAACGCCATACATACGAACTTCGCGCTTTTCTTGCTCAGTAAGTGCATTGTAAGTTGCTGTCGTCATTTCCAACTCCTGTTTTGTTAACCTATGTATAGATTATAGTGGTTCTGGCCCGTTTGGTCAACCGTTTTTTGCAGTTTTGGGCCAGATTTTTGACGATTTTTTGTGGTATTTTTGCAACAATCTAAGGTAATACTAAGTTAGTACACATTAGTCTATTGCAAGATGCTTAAAATAGTCAAAATGTTGCTCTAAAGTCCACGTTTCTGGGTTAATTACAGTTCCATCGTGCGTTTGGTAACTAGCTTCAAACACGTTCGAGTACCGCTTAAACGGCAACCACATGTCCGGAGTATGGCTAGCCCATCCTGCGTCTTTGAGCGCCATGTGTTTAGCACGGCTCAAACGAACAGTAGGAGCATTAAGTGCCTGCTCTACAGTAATTGCACCCGCCAACAACAGATCGCGAATTCGCGATGCTGGGATAAGGTGTTCAAAGTCTGTGTCTGCGTCAGCACTAACTTCAGCATAGTGGGCGCCCATACCGTCACGTTCTTCAATACAGTATTTGTGATAACGGCGCAGGTAGTAATCCATGTCGTTGCGAATCTCTCGCAACAGTTGCTGGTCGTTTTCTACTGCACGATAGTCGGTAACTAGGTGCGTTAGATGTTTACGGCAATGTTCAGCGACAGTTTTGTAAGTTGCAGAGCTACGCTTAGTCTTGCCGTAAACTGGAGCAATGAACTGTTGGAGAGATTCTTTCAACATTTAAGCCACCATTTGTTCTTCGGGGAACAGACCGGGTGCAACAACACCTTCTTCAATACCCATTTTAGCACCTTCACCGTGATATGGCAAGTTGAGTTTGCCGCCGCAAACAATATGGCATTCGCGCATAAAGTTGCTCATTGCAGTAGGGGCAGTCCATGTGGCGCCGTCACCTTTGTAATGAGACCATTGCAGTTTTGCCTTGCTGTGAATAATAGCAGAGCTCTTAAATTCAGGCTTAAGGCTTTGAAGCAGAGTCTTCATCCAGTTAGCAGGTAGCTTGATGTTGGGGTTGGTGCCAATCAAACGTTGCAGTTCATACAGACCAATAAACACACCCTGATCAATTTCTTCCTGCAAAGGAAACACTGACTTGATTGCGTCAAGAATAGCAAACAACACCTTGCCTGTTTCGTCGACTTCAATTGCCTTATATGCATACTTGAAGTGACTGAAGAAGTAGTCGTTGTCGCCGCGAAGTTGCGGGCTCTTACGAGTACCCTTGTCCTCAAGGTCAATGCCTAGTGCATCAAATTGATCTTGCAGTGTGCGGGCACGAACGTTCTTAATTTCGCGGCTACCATTCTTGTAACGAACAAGAGCGTTACGGTGCAAGTCGCCGGGGCCGAGACGTTTAACGCCAGTGTCGTTTAGCATTTCAAATGCATAAGACGGAAAGTTGTGATCGTCTGTATGCACAATGCTACCAGGGATTTCTGTATAGCCTAGAATCGTTGCGGCCACCGTACGATGTTGACCATCGTATGTATCCTGGGTGGCTTTTCCAGTAACTTGGCAAGCCGAGACTGGAGAACAGATGCGGGAATCCCATTTCTTCATAATGTTTCGCACGTGGTCGTGGATAACATCACGCTGGACCTCATAGTCAATATAGAGGTCTTCAATCTTAATCAGTTTACTTTCAGGGAAAGTGTAACCTTGTGCTCGAGCGGCTTTGCGCCAATTCTCAAGATCTTTTTCAGTTACGTTGTAGTGGGCTTTGAGCGTTTGTTCAACTTCACGTGCCACTTCGGTGAGTTTACGAGTAAGGCGTTTTGCCATAATTTCTTCCTTAAAAATTGCGACTATCGCAGGGTTAAGTATGTCCGCATCAGAACCATTCTGTGCCAACATGTGTGTATTATACAAGAATTTTAATTGTGTGTCAAGCCTTTCTGTAAAAATAATAAGTTAGTGATTCTTAACTAAAGTGTGACATACGAAAGTACTACCTTAGTAGGCCCACAATGTAAACTAGCCCGCAGAACACGTTAAGGCTCCACAGGCTAGGTTGACGCCACAGTATGCCAACCCACGCCCATAGTCCGCATCCTAGCAAGAACAAGACTTTGTTTAGTGGTACTACATCAAAGGCGTTGGCAAGTGTAGCTAAGACAATTACCAAGGTGGCCAACCACTTTAGGCAAAAGTCCAGCTTCATGCTGGCACCTTGGATGTGTGCTCCACACTAACTGATTCAGAGTAGTAGCCGTTAGACGTACCCAACCAGCGAATGTCCACATAACCCTTGAAGGTTGCAAACTTGTAGAAGGTCCATGTGTATGACTCTGGTTCATACTCAAACACATGGTCTGCGGGTGTGTCACCTGAGGATTCCTCTGCTGTCAAGATCGGTGTGTTTACCAAGTCTTCAATGTCGCCTACAATGCTTTCAATGTAAACGCTTTCGCAACAATCTTGGTGATGGCAAAACACATACCGATCGGTAGCATTTTCAAACACCAATTCGTCGCCATCTGCTTTCACGATAGGAAATATTGATCCTACCATGTTCTTCAATGCTTGTTCTGTCGACAAATATCTCATTTTATCTCCTTACCACAATATTGGTTCATGGGTGCGTTCACCTTGAAGCACCTTCATCATTTCATCTTCGGCTGTAAACACCAGGTCATACTTTACCAGTTCTTCTCGGCGTATATGCGGCGGCAGTTCTAACCAAGTTTTTACTGCACGTCGACTTCCGTATGCGCTTTCTGGCATTGCTGATTGCATCCAACCAACTAGCGCCTTTAGAGCAGGAATACTGTTTGCAGGATGGCTGTGCTGTATTGCATCAGCAAAGTCATTTGCCAGCAAGGCAGTAAAGAACGATCCGGGTTCGAATCCATGCACAAGATAATTGTACATTGGATCAGCATAGTCCTTGGGCACTTGCCATCGTGCAAAGGTTTCTAGCAACCGGTTGCGACTATGTTCGTTGAGTTTCATGCCTGTGCCAATGCCTTGGTAAACTGTTCTTGGATCATGTCCATTTCTTCTTGCTCAACATAAAAGTCAGTGCGCGGATCGTAGTAAGCACCTTCACGCGGATCGTAGTACAGAACACGACCCATAAAGTTGAAAGGGCCCTCCAGTCCTTCACGCGGATCGTAGTTGTCAAGGGCACGGGGAAGAACAACGTATGCCATTTAGGCTCCTTTCTTGCTTACTATGCCACAATTATACAGGGGTGTGGACCAAAAGTCAACCAAAAAGTTGTGGTATTTTTACAACACTAAAATGTAATACCTTGGTTTACATTTTTTTAGCAGTAGTTTTGCCTATAATCCAATCGCCAGTTTCGGTGCATTTTATCTTACATATAGAACAGCCTGTTTCTTTGTTTATAGTTTCATATACTGCTGTCCAGTTATTCATTGCTTCCCAACTTTGCTTAACTGTTAATTGATTTAAGCCTACTCTGGCATTATCGATATCTGACACCTTTTGTTGTAAATCTTTGTACTCATATAGATAATCCATTATAAACGCATTACCAATAAAGCAACAAGGCACCACTGACCAGTCGCCTGTTATATAAACTGATTTGTCAAGTTTTGAATGACATACTACATTACCCTGCGGAATAGATTCCGGCACCAATGATATAACTGTGTTTAGTTTTAAACGAGTTTCTAAACCTTTATTATAGATTAGAGTATTTCTATTGCGGTGAGAAGTATCTGAATCTACGGGTGGTGTTAATGTATATGCTAGTTGATTAGATCTGTCAAATACATTAATAATGCCGCGATCGTTTTGTCGTGCTATAAACTCTTTAAAGCCTAGCGTATTGGATAATTGGCGGCATGCATCTATTTGATGTTTGTTATGTTCAAATACTGTCATAATCCAAACTGCATGGCCGCCTGCTTGAATAAACGACTTTGCATTATCTATAACTGTTGCAAAATTAATCTCGCGACGATATAAACTGTGAGTATCTTCAAGTCCGTCGAGTGCAAAGTTAACTGTCACGTTTAGTTTACCTAACGCTTCCCAAAAGGTTTGATCTCTAGCACCACCATTGGTATTAATGGAAATGTTGGGAACTCCCGCTGACCTAATGTACTCAATTATTTCAAGTGCATCTTTGTTTGCAATAAAGTCTCCAACTGTACCATTGACAAAGAATGTTTTGATATGCTTTATATCTTCTACTGGCAACTTCTGGCGGACTGTTTCAGTTGTCCACGATTGCAATTTGTTAAGGCGAGGATGTGAAAAGTATGAAGCTGTAGGATAGCGAGCACAACCAGGGCATACTGCGTTGCACATTGTGGTAATTTCAACATGAAGTGTTGTTATATCGTTCCACTGCATTTTATTCAGGTACCAATGGAATGTATCTAGGCTTTGCTACGCTTTGTTTATTAACAGGAAACTTTGTAACCAGTATATCTGTTGGGCAGGTACATCTATCTATTATGCAAAGTTCGCCAGTTGATGGCAACGGATGGGCAGCATGGTCGTTTAAATGAAACAGGTTAAGGCCTTGTCTGCAATTGCCTTTTCTAACTTGCCCGTCCCAGTTAATGTATAAACTTTCAATGCCAATACTACATGCCCATCCTGAAAAGAAACTTTGATCCAATGAAATTAAATGATTAGGGTCGCCGTGTGCATCGACACTACCATCATCGTAATAAAACGATGACCCCATATACATCTGTTTCCATTTTGGATTTTTTTGTTGCAATACTGTACGATATTGGTCAGGTATACGTCTGCTTGGTTGGGACGCTAACCATTCTAGCTGTTCTGGTGTGTACTCTGCTCCAACTGTATTACCGTTTGCAATTTCTGGCAGTACCCTAACTGCTTCGACTCGAAGATACGGGATTGCCAAGCATTGTTTGTAAAAATTTAGTGCAGTGTCCCAATGTCTAGAATCAAACATAACCCTGACACCGATTATAGTATGTTGTCCAATGGCTTCCACTTTTTCAAAGAAGTTTTCAATACCATAACCAGGATGGTAGCTAAAAGCTACATTGTTTACCTTAGGGGCAATCTCTTTCCAGTAATCAACTGATCTCACACCATTACTAGTCAATGAAATTGTATGGCCACGAGAGTGTAGCATGTCTATTGCTTCTTTTAAGAAAGGACTTACTGTCGGTTCGCCGCCGAGCAGGATGCAATTTATTTTTTTGTGTCGATCCATTAATCTAATCAGTAAACTGCGAGCATGTTCCCAATCGTAATTATGGTTTGCACCATTGTGTAGGATTGGGGGGCAATAGTCACAGTGATTGGTACAAATGTTATTGATGAACCAAGTCAACTGTAACACGGGCTCGTGTTGTTTAATTAGAGTTAGGTTTTTCAAACTTATCAGTCCTTAAAAGCAGAAAAGGGTCCGCATGGACCCTTTATTTATTGGCTGCTTTTATTACACTCGCTTGGTAACAACCTTGTCAGCAAGTCCATAAGCAACTGCTTCGTCTGCACTTAGGAATGTGTCAAACTTCATTGTGTTGAACAATTCATCGTATGTTTTGCCTGCTGTGTTGTGGCGAACGTATAGTTCAGTTAGGCGCTTGTTAATGCGAACTGATTCTTCAAACGAACGCTTGGCGTCTTCAAACTGCAAGTCTTGTACGTGTACAGAGCCACGTGTACCAGGAGTGCCAGAGCTTACACGGTGAATCATTGTACGGCTTTCGGGCAGAACAAAACGCTTGCCTGCGGCGCCAGCTTGTGCAAGGAACGAGCCCATGCTTGCAGCCTGTCCCATAACATAAGTTGCAACATCTGGACGAATGAACTGCATGGTATCATAAATTGCCAAACCTGCTGTAACGGAACCACCAGGGCTGTTAATGAACAATGTAATATCTCGATCTGGGTTCTCTGCTTCGAGGAAAAGCATTTGAGCCACAATCAAATTAGCCATGTTATCTTCAACAACACCTTCCATCATAATGATGCGTTCTTTTAGCAAACGGCTGTAAATGTCATACGCACGTTCACCGGTGCCTGTTTTTTCGATTACCATTGGGATCAAGGGCATAATGTTTCCTTTGTTTAAAGTTATATTGTAATGTAAAAATTCTTGTGTGTCAATTGAAACGGTAAATTACAATGGTGCCGTAATTGAGCATTGATGCATCGCAGCCGATTCGGCCCATAACCGTTTGAACCAGTTCTACCATTTTAGGACTGTTCCCGCAAATAATCTTCAATGGCATTTCATCCTGATTCATGTAGATAAAGTTTTCAACTACTCTATCTACTTCGTGATGTCTAATGCCATGTAGATCAAGGTCCATTTACAGTGGATTTAGTTCTGCGTTGTATTTGGTGTTGATGATGCAGTTATCTTTGGCTAGGTGCTTTTTAACAAAATGCCTGTACCACATCATTGCAACCTGCGGACTTACCTTAGGCCAATTAGTAGTTGCATCGCGCCAGCGGCGTACTTCAAATCCTGCATTATACAAACCTGATCGAAGTTGCTTTTGATCGTCAGATGTACGAGTTACGCCGTCTGTAACTTTAATAGACTCGCCTTCTGGAATGTATCTAAACATCGAGCTGATAATTTCTGGACTGCGCCAAACTTCAACATAGTCAATGCTGTTAGCAAAAGGATTGTGTACTTTGACACGCCAAACCAAGTTGCCGTTATCACGACTTGTTTCAAAGATCTGATTGTGCGGGTTCCAAGCAGTTTGCATATAAGCTGTTTGCTTACGTAAGTTTAAGCCCGTACCAGAAGTGTTATTACCACCGTTAAAGTAATTGGCAATAAAGTCATCGTTGCGATCGCGATGCTTAACCCAAATATATCGTACTGCCCAGGGTCCTTGTCCGTCTGGTACAACCAATGGCGACAGTTGCTCACCATCTGGCATCATCCATTGAGGATCTGCTTGTGCTTTAAAGTTTCCGTTGTTTAGTGACATAGTTGATTCCTTGTTGTATAGTTATCAGCGGCTAGTCCAGTTTTTTAACCAAGTTCTTTGCATTCGAACAATGTCTGTTGCCAGTTCGCTTTGTTCACGAAATAAGTTCGAAGTGTAATCAAAAACTGTAGGCTTAGGAAGCTCTACTCTTGCTGTCAGCTCGTGCCCAGTGCGGTCCCAAGACTTTAGTCCGTGCTTACGAGCAAGATGCTGTATTTTTTTATTTTCTGTAATGCAGTGCATGTAGACAACATTGACACCATGCGTCTTGCCCCACTCAATCATGTAATCCATTAGCTCATTGGCAATGCCCTGCCCTTGGTAATCCTTTTCTACACTTACTGCCAATTCCCAGTCGCTACCTTCACTTGCCAAATGACCAAAGCCTACAATGCGATCATCTGTGTAGTATGTAAAAATATGATGATTCTCTTTGTTATAGAGAACATTAAGAATCATTTGGTCGATTGTTGCAGGGGATGCTGCAAAGCCAAATCTAGTATAGCGATCTTCGTCTGTTAAATTTTTAAGGTGTTGAGCATAAACATCTAAGTGCTCAATTTGAGTATGTTGAATTTTCATTTGTTAATCCTGGCAAAGGCCAGCAAGTTTAAGTAAAATTGCAGTTTGTTCTTCTACGTCTGTCCAGATGTCAATTGTAATGCTGTACGACAACATTGGGCCACGAGTCCAGTACATTTGATCTGCTGTAACGTTAAAGGCTTTTAGCATGTCAAACTCGGGCTTTTGCATCCAGTCCCAAACTGCGGCGCCTGCATAAACTTCTACATCATCAGGATCGCCTAGTTTTAAATTAGCTAGTTTTACTCTTCGCATTTTATTACCAGCTTAGCCATTACTAAATCTTCCTTGGACGCGAATCCAATTGCTACTTTGTACAATCTTTCAAAGGAACGATGGTCGTACATTTCTTGGCACCAAGCATTGGCTACTTCAATTCCATGAGCCTGTAGTTGATCAGTTGCTTCGCTAATTGCCCGGCCAATTTCTTCTCTTACCTGTATGAACTCGTTGCCCGAGCTTTCGTCTACTATACCAAAAGACTTGTACACTAGCCAATGGTCCGTTTTTATATCCTTACGCAAAGGGCCATTTACATAAGGATTTCTGCCAACCGGAAAAGCCATTACTGTGTCCACTCCCTGAATAGACGGTGGATTTCTCCCATGTAATCTTCGCGCCAGCTTGTTACAACAATAATCTTTTCGCTAATAGGATCGACACCTACACGTTGCCCGCCATATCCAACCCACCAATAACTTGGCTTGCCACCAAATTCACCAACCCAAGTTTGATAACCATATGATGCAAAGGCTTTGCCAATGCGCTTTGACTCGTTTGTAATTTGCGAACTGGTTGCTTGTTTCATATAGTCTTTCATGCAAGAACCATGGTCGCCTTTAAGTGCTTTGACTGTGTATATTGCTAAACGTGCCCAGTCACGTGCTGTTGCACTAAAACCGCTTTGTACCATTAGGCGGCCGCTTTTTTCTTGTAGCCAGTAGCCCCGCGATTCTGTCCCAGCTTTTTGCCAAATTTCTTTTTCAAACGAACTAGCAACAGGGGAACCGACACCGGCAGCTACTTCGGCAATGCTAAATGTATCAGTTGACGAATATCTAAAATATGTCCCCGACGGTTTATCTTGGACATTTACTTTGCCTTTTAGTAATTCAGGAATGGACTTGGTGCCATCTCGTAAGAACAGCCAGTCCTTTGGATCGTGACTTCCTGCATGAACTGGTTCAATTGTGCCTGAACTCATGCGTAGCAAATTTCTAATAGACACATCTGCAAAAATTGTGCCGTCTAAGGTCTTTGCATACTTGCCAGCGCGGTCATCAAGGCTATCAATCTTCCCACTGCAAAAAACTGCTCCAACGGTGTATGCAGTTAGACTCTTGCTCATGCTTTGGGAAAACAATGGGCTATCTTGATTAGCAGGCTCTTTGTATTTTTCAAAAACGATTTTGCCCTTATCCACTAACAAAATTGCAGTAGTTGGGTTTGAATCAATTAATTGCTCGGCTTTGATTGCGATTGTCTTGTCTGTCCAAGACAATTCTTTTTTAGGTAGCGGTAGTACTGTTTTAGATGGCTCAAATATTGCGTTCTTATAATTGAATGCAAGACCGCCTGAATGCTGTACAGGATTAACAGTAGGCACATCGGCATGAGAAGTGCCAATGCACGTAGCAAGGACTGCCACCAAAAAAAGTTGTTTCATTTATTGCCTGTTTGAGCTAGTTTAGCAACCGTGGCCAGCACAAAACCTTGCACAATTAGCCACACCCCTTGCCAGCACCAAAACTTCACTGGCTCATCCCACATGGAGATAATTAAAATTTCTGCACCAACTGCCAGTGCGATTAAGCCTAGCAAAAATGCACCACCGGCAACTGCTAACAGTCGGTTGAACAGTTTTTGTTCAGCTGAGGTATCACGCATCTGTGCCTTCGCGATGTTGAACAATATAACTGGCCTTAGGGAAAGCCAAACGTAGAGCTTTGTCTAGTTTACGCTCTAGCTCTTCGCGGCGGTTTGCTAGTACTTCATTTGGAAAGTCTGTACATTCGCTACAGATAAATCCATCGCGGACACATGATGTACTTTGCCAGCGGCCTACCCATTTGCCGTTTTCTTTTTTAACACCAACTTTAATATGTACGATCATGAAAGCTCCTTTGTTCAACAATTATATACTAAGTTATCTTAGCATGTCAACCTATTTATAAATACCGTATGAGCTACTGTAAAACGGTACAATTTAAATTTTCGGATCAATCGTGGACCTGGTTGCAGGCCTTCGTTGGTCCTATTGTCAGCGAGTATCAACTTAATGCGCCTGCGGCAAGCGCATTGGTAAAGTTTAAGGACCATGAGTATCAACAGTTTATAGCAAGCTCAGCATGGTCTGAACTAGAAAGATTTTTACAAGGATATGGCATAGCAGATGGGTACCCACAACTATTCATTTACAAAACTTTACCCAATCCACGAGAAAACATTTTAGGTAATCCACACATTGATACTTTGGGCGGAGATGGTACAGAAACTAACGTACCTATTAGGTTTAACATTCTTATTAATGGTGATGAAGATACTGAGATGGTTTGGTGGAATGTTGACCGTACACACGAACATATTGTCAACGAAAAGTTTTTAAATCCCCATGGTCAGCATGTGGGCAGGTTGCAAGTAAAGGGAGCATCTCCAGCTGAACGTTGGAAGTTGCTTGGCAATCCTGCTTACAGAAATAATGCGCTAGTAAAAAAACAGGAGTATGCCAGTTTTGTTAGAACTGATATACTCCATGCTCTCAATTGGACTGGTGCAAGTCCACGACTTATTTTAAGTGTTCGTACAACACAACCCTGGCGACTGATTAGCGGCCAGGTGGTCCAGAGTTCCACTTCTCAGCATTAAGTTCTTCCCAAGGCTTCCCTCGAGCTGCTGACATTTCTTTTTTACGGGTGGCTAGCTCTGGGGTTAGATCCTTGTACAATCTTAGAAATTGCGGATGCATGCCTTCTCTTGCTCCTGCTTTAAGTCTTGAAGCATTGTCTTTATGTGCAAGGCTTGCAATACTAGTTCCGCCGTTTTGAATTGTAACTTCCTCGAGATACTTTTGCAAGATTGAGTATACACGGCGACCTCTGAATTGTTCGTCTGTAAAAATAAGTACAATCCATCCTTGCTTATTGTGTGCATGAAACTCGTATATTACGCCACCCATTGGGATGCCATCGGCAGTTTCGGCCCAGATAACTTTGTGATTGTTATTAACAAGGTTGAATGGAGCCATAGCCCATCCCTTATCAACTAGATATTGTGTTGCTCGCAGGTACATTGCACTTACGGCTAAATTCTGTCCAATGTGATCACTGTGCCAGACTGTAACTGGTGCACCAGTAGCGTCTTGTGTATTAGCTAATACAACTTTCATTATTCACTCCAAGTAATTTTAAAATTGTTTAAATGATGCTTAATGTAATCTTGTACATCTGGGCTATCAATATTCAATAGTCTGTAGTCTTTTGTAATACCAAATCTAGCAACTGGTTTACCATTGGGTAAGTTCTCGTCAATTTCTTGACGTACAACGTTTAGTGCCATGCTTTCTAATTTTAGTTTAAAACTACGATACCAAGGATTACGATCAAAGTCGTAAATGTAATCCCTGGCAGCTTGTTTGTATGTAGCAGCACTTGCCCCGATCTTTTGGCCATTATTGTTATTGGTCATTGACCAATGTTGATACAACGGATCATTGTACCAGTTCTCAACTGCATGGATTGCACGTTCTGGTTCAATAAGATCGTTGTAATATAGCGCACCACGTACACCACAGTTTAACATCTTGACGTTGAAGATTAGCCACCAGAAGAAGTCGTGTAAACTTCTAATAGGTAAGTCTGCTGTTTCACAGTTTCGCGCAAACTTATCATATAGCCTGCGGCCAAAATTTGGATCAGGATTTTCTAACCCAACAATAGGAAACTTTTGGTTAGGCGGTACTGCAAAGTAAACGCTCAACAAATCCTTGAAGGTGCTGTAATGTACATCTGGGTCACCGAAACGCCCAATGTTGTTTCTAATGTGAGACTTTTGTGCGTCGGACATTCCTGCTTTGTTTGCAACTGATTCCCAGTTATGATATAAGCCAATACCAAACACTGTACCAAAGATACAGTCGCCGTCGTCGGCAGTTACTGGAGTATATCCACGAAGAATCAAGTCGTGATACTTGTTAGTCATCGAATCAATGATTTCGAACTTACCGTAAATATGCTTTTCCCAGAAGCTAGGATTTTCAACTAGTGCAGGAATACTTGTACAGATGCTTACATTCTTAAGTTCTTCGGCTGTTAGATTTTTAAGTAAGGCAACGACCATTGTTGTTGAGTCAATGCCGCCGGAGTACATCATAGCAAAGCGTTCATTCTTTGTACGAATACGTTCAGCAAACTCAAGTGCTTTGCGATCACTTACTTCAGAGAATGTTAAATCGAAAGCAGGGTTGTATGCTTCCATTGCGTACTTAGGAATAATTTCTTGCGGCCAGGGAGTTGTCCACTCACTAGCATTACGTGTTACGTAACGGTTTGGGTTTAGGCGGCGAGCCAAGTCAATGCAAAATTTGCCGCCATCACCTGTTTCATCATAAGTCTTTGCCCAAAAGTCATTGCAATGCCCATTAAAGTTAATAGAGCTAAAATACAAGACGTCGTCTAGTGCTAATGGTTTTTGTTCCATGTGTTCCTCTTAGAGAATATAACCTGAGTATCTGCTAGTGTCTACATCAGCAACTATTAGATCTGCAGGAGGGGCAATTTCTAGTAGATTGTAAAACTGTTGACGCCAGTATACAGACAATGGGGTATTATTTTCTCTCCACATCTGTGCAATCTTGTCTAAAGCTTCTTGTGGGCTGTTGCTGTAATAAAGAATTTTCTTTATTTCTTTTGTAATACCAGTCTTAAGCTGTCCATTTACATTGTCTACAGGAGTTTCAAAGCCAGGATTTAGTACATCAAAGAAGTCGTTAGCATACTGTTCCATTGGCATAAAGTTAAACTGCATGTCGCAAGTTTTTGCCGAGTGCCAAGCCTGGATTACAAACTGTGCGTACTCTTTGAACTTCATGAATACTTGATAGTTTTCATTATTGTCATAGTCGGCTGGCATAGTTGGTCCAACGTGTCTAACAGAGCTGTCGGCAAATCGTCGAATGGCTGGAATCTGTCTGCTAAACAAAATACTTGCACCTAACGCAAACACTTGCTTTTCATGTAAGGTGTATTCATGGCAGTTTTCGTTAGTCATGAACGCATCATTAATTCCCAATACACAAACTGCAATGCCTGGCATCTTACCGCTTAGTAATTGTGCAACTTCCAATGATGTATACGGGTCTAATGAATCAACTGCAAAAAATCTATCCACGCCCGGTGAATAGTAACAGTTTGCATTTGAGCGGCGCTTAAATGCGTTCATATGAAAGTAGCTAGTCTTAGCTTGGAATGTTTTTTCCCACATGTTATTTTCCTTCTTTGTTTAATTTCTCTGCAACTTCTCGGGCAATTTGTTCTTGTGCTGCTCGCAAGTGCGGCATGCGTTTGAGTTCTTCGTATATCCGCATAACACCATGTGCTGCATGAAACTTGTACGCCCAAGGGAAGAGCCCATGGATCACACTTGTGCAGAACAGCCACAGCAACCTAGTGCCATTATAAATGCTGTGCCACAAATGATAGAAGTAGCCCATGTTGCTATGCTGTAAATGATGCTGGGCTCGAGCCCAAAACGGATAATGTTGTTTCATTTTATTTTTACCTGATCTATTTTATACGTAGCACTTTTTTCGCTATAAGTCTTAGCGTTAAGACGGTTGTGTACTATTTCTTCTTCGGTAACTTGCCTAACAACCTTTCCTGGACTACCTATTACTAACGAGTTGTCTGGGATCTTAGTTCCTGCTGTAATAACAGTGTTGGCACCAATGATACAATTTTTACCAATGACTGCATCGTTCATTACAACCGATTGCATACCTATTAGCGTATTCTCTCCAATGGTTGCTCCATGCACCATTGCTAAATGAGCAATACTAACTCCGTTACCTACCAATGCAGGATAGTTAACATCTACGTGTATAACTGCACCATCTTGCACGTTAACATTGTCACCTAACATTACTAAATCGTTGTCGGCACGAATAACTGTGCCAGGCCAAATGCTAGAGTTTTCTCCAATTACACAATTACCAATTACGGTTGCGTTATCGTGGACAAACGCACTTGGTTTAATAGTGGGTACGTATTTTTTATAAGAGTATATTGCCATGCCGATACTTATCTAGCATCGTTGTAGTCGATTTGTTCAATATTCAACATTGCGCTTGCACTTACCAACCGACCTACTTGTTGCTTAATTAGGCTTTTGGCTAGTTCATTTCGAACTTGTTTGTTAGGTGATCCTAAAATGATAACGTCAAATGCTGTACCAGCAGATCGTACTTGCATGCTTATGCACCAACGAGCAGCATTTGTAAATCCTGTCTTACCAACTAGCAGATCGTATTCGCCGGCTAGGGCAGAAGTATTTCGAATAATAAACTTGTAAATTTTACCTACACGAGTCTCTGCCTGCGGGTTGGCAGTTTTGCTCATTGCCGCATCACTGAAAATGCTATACTTGGTAACTGCACGATTTAGTAAATGAAGGTCCCAGGCTGTGCTAACGTTGAACACACTTAGCCCAGACGGATCATTAAAGTGTGTAGAATTCATATTTAGGGACTTAGCAGTCGAGTTCATTATAGCCATAAACTCTGAATAGCCAGACGGATGTGATTCTGCTAGTAACCTTGCTGCCTTGTTATCGCTGGCAATCAATGCTAACGTTAATAGTTCTCGGCGTGTTACCATTGTTCCGTTTTTAAGGTTATGGCTTTGCTCTACAGTTAACGGGACTACTTTAATCTTTTCATCAAGGTCTAGCTTAGTCTCAAGTACAACATAAGCCGTCATTACTTTTGTAATGCTAGCAATAGGAAATGCTGTGTGTACTTCCTGCCCTTCAACGATCTTATTTGTCTTATGGTCAAAAAGAAGCACCGCATGCGCTTGGGGCACATGCGATGCAACTTGTGTCTTTTTAGCAAAGGCCGGGAAAGCCAATGCTAACATTAGAATTACTGGTCCGGCGTGAGGGAATCGAACCCCCATAATGAATTTAGAAGATTCATGTCCTATCCATTGAACGAACGCCAGAAAGAAAAACACGGCGCCAGTTTATTTTTTAGCGTCCCTTGGTTCACGCTTGATAACAACTGCGGCTGCTAGCTCGGCACCAATCATTGCACGTTTCCATGCATTGCGGTCTGCGGCATTGCGAAATTTACCTAGTGCAAGAGTAGTCTTAAGACGCTTGCTCATTTTGTAGTTTTTTGTTGGTGTAATGTTCATAGTTTCTTTCTGAGGTTATTTGGCGGAGCGTTAGGGAGTCGAACCCTATCACGATCGTTAAACCGTGTACGGATTAGCAATCCGCTGCCTTACCGTCCGGCCCACGCTCCAATTTTGTGTACGGTAGTTGTCTTACTATATATCAATTATAGCAACGCTGGTCTTAAATGTCAAGCTCTTTGGACAAATAGCTTAGATAAGTATCAGGATGAATACCAATGACATTATTGCAAACGGCTCATGCAGTTTACCGTGGTTGCATACTGAAATAAACTTGCAAGCTAATCAGGTAAGGCCTTGCTGTAAGTATACTGCCAGTCTGGGTAGTCCCACAGAGTTTGTTGACGTTTGGAATGGCACCGAGTATTCTGCACTAAGAAGTATAACAAAGGAAGGGCGCATGCCAGCAGGATGTTCTGCATGCAATGTTGCGCCCAATGTATTTTCTTATAAGTCTTACAAGAACAAAATTTATAAAGACAAGCATGTTGTTCCTATAGAGCCGGTTGCATTACTACCTAAAGTCATACACATAACTCTTAAGAATACTTGCAACTTGTCTTGCAGAATGTGTCACCCAGGTTCTAGTTCAAAGCTAGCAGAAACTGCAAAGAAAAGCCAATACCTAACTGAGTTCTTTAAACTTAACTCTGTTAATAACAAGTTTAACATTGAGCAGCTACGGCCTGCATTGTCAAACGTAGAACACATTACTATAACTGGAGGGGAACCGCTTATCGACGAAGATTGTTACAACCTTATTCAATTGGTTAGAGAAGTTTCTCCTAACCTAAAAAGTATTGTGTTTTCAACTAACCTAACTCAGTTCAATTCTAAATTGCTAGCAGCATTAGATGCTTTGCCAAAGCATATTGGAATTGTGTTTAACATAAGCATAGACGGGCCGCAACACATTCACAATTACATAAGATATGGGTTCAAGTGGGAAAAAATAATTGACAACATAAAGACACTTAAACCTATTGCTAGATCATTTGGTATTAACTCAACTATCAGTGCAATGAATGTTGGATACTTGTCCGAGCTCGTCGAAGAATTACATGCTATAGAACAAAATGCAGGAATTAAGTTTACGCATATTATGAGCACGCCTGTACTAGAGTCTCACTTGCATGCAAATTGTGTGCCTGAATCAGCACGAACAACTTACTTAGAAAAATTAAAGAACCACGGTAACCTCACAACTGCTGGAAGTAAAGAACTAATTGTAACAGGCATTAATATGTTATCAATGCCTGTTGGTAATACTGATAGTATGATAAAATTTCTTACTGAATTTGACGCAGTGGCTGGCACTTCGTATAAAAGTATATACCCAGAGTGGGAATAACTTTACATTGTAGGACCGTTGCCACTGCGAAAGCCAACTGTACCGCCTTCGGCTTCAATGCGCTTTAACACATCTTCAAACAGGATAGGTGCAAAGTCTGGAGTTTGCTCTACGCATACGCAATGGTAGCGTGTGTCAATCTCGTCGCTGTATAACACTTCACCTGTTCGTGCATCAACCCCACGTGCCTTCATTACACGGTTAGCATGTAAGTGACCGTGAATGTTAACACCAAAGCGACCTAAGCTAGCTTCGTGTACAGGAATGTGACTTAAGATCATTCCGTTCATAACGTGGTATGCACGTAACTCGCGGAAGTATTCCATATACTCTGTATCACGAAAGATGTCATGGTTTCCACGGATTAACACTTTGTCGCCGTTTAAGCGAGCAAGAGTTTTTAAAGCCTTGCGGTTAATAACAACGTCACCTAAGTGATAAACTTTGTCAGTGGGCTTGACTCGTTCGTTCCAAGCCTTAACCATTGCTTCGTCCATTTCTTCTGGACTGTCCCACGGGCGAAGTTTTGTTACTCCGTCATTGCGGGTAAAGCGACATACGCCCATATGGCCAAAGTGCGTATCGCTAACTAAAAATACACTAGGCATAGTCGCCTCCTTTCTTAATATGATTCCCTATAAAGAGAATCGTGTAGTTCGTCTACAGTGTCATCTAACACAACTTCTTTTAGAAGCTTCTGGAAGTTACGGCGCCACTCGCGTTCTCCGTACAGTGCGCTTTCCTTCCAACGTAACATCTTGTCTTGTTCTTCAATTTGAACTTTTAAGCGTTTGACTTGTGCTTCTAAACGCTTGATTTTTCTTTCCTCAGCAGACTGCGCCATTGCACTCTCCTTATACTTGTAACTGTACCAACATTGCTGTTTCTAAATCATTGAACCCAATGTAGTAAGGACGTCGAGTTCCATCGCTGGGACGTTTACCATAAAAGGTGTTTTCATGACGCCATGTCATTCCTTCTGAATCAGATACTAAGCGTTGAATAGTCCATTCGCTAGGGTTATCTTTTGCGTAAGTCTTAAACACAAACGCATACCTATAACCCCGTCGATATAAAGTATGTCTTCCGTCCAACTTGATATACTTCATTCTAGTCTCCTTATGCGACTAGCCAATCATTGTCCTCTTTAAATTCTAACGATTCGCTTCCGTCATATTCGTTAATTTTAAATAGTGTCCCAACTGGTAGCCAGGCAACTGTTAAATCAGTCATCCCACCAGTATACACTTCTGGGTATCTTAGAGACATGTAGCTTGCAAGCTCGTCGAAACGATTTGCTTCTACCATGTCTACAATCATAGGATCATAGACTAGTTCTTCTGCATACTCGCTAGCCCAAGTACTCCAACCTGCGCCAAAGCCAGGCGAATACAGTACGGCTACTTTACCGTTAACAATTTTCTTGTTCATGTCATCACCAATTTTCTACGCCTGAGATTTCAAAGTTAACTTCTGCAGGTCGTCCATTAATTTTAGTTGCCACGATTAGTGTTAGTGTAGTGCCAATGCCACTTGAGCTATCGCTGTCAAGGCGAAAGGATTGTGCATCAGGATACTCTGCCATGATTTCACTGATTAGTTTAACGTCATCGGGGTGCAAATACATTGTTTAACTCCAAATTAAATTGATAACAACGCTAGCAACTCCTATTACCGCGCTAAAGAATAAAATTAAGGACACTAACATAAAAGAAGCAAGGCCTGCACCACCTTTTTGATCAGTGTTACCGACAATGTTAATCCATCCTAACCATAGCAAAATTATGCCAATTAGGACTGCATCAACTGTTAGTATAGTTGCAAGCATTATACATCTTCTCCGTGGTCGAATCGATACTTGCGTCTTGCGTCAGCAAGCGTAAACACCTTTTCATTATCTGTTGCCCAGTCTAATTCCTTTTTAGGAACTATGATGCCACCAATCGTCGTATAGCCATTTGTGCTATGCTTCTCGTCGGCATCATAGGTCCAGCCAAGTGCTTTCATCATCAAGTGCTTGACTAGTAGGTTAGGACTGCGGAACACTTCTGTGTCACTGAAGCCCATCATAACACCTACTTCGCAGACTGCCCCAGATCGGCATACACCAGCATGACAATGAACTACTACATTCATTCTCTTGTCTAGTGCATGTTGTAGCAATCGTACAAGTTCTGCTGCCTGCGCTTCAGTAATGGCAAACTCGCTCATGTCACTCCATTCACCTTCGCCGTTGTTGGTTAACCCGTCGGCTTCGATGTCAAGGAACTCGAACTGATGTACTTCTTTAAAGTCCTTAAGCGGGTGCGGAAATGCGTATGCTGGATCAACAATCTGAATCAACATGCTGTTCTCGCCTGCTTCGAAATGTCGAGCGGCACGAATGTCGCTCATTGATACGTTTTGGATCCAAGGCATAAGTGCTCCTTAAAGTATTATTATAACATAAGCATCATGCTATGTCAACATTATTGGTAGTGACGGCGGGAATCGAACCCGCTTAAGACACCTTATGAGGGTGGTACATTGCCATAATGCTACGTCACTATATTTGGAGTGGCAGACAGGAGTCGAACCTGCATAAAACGGGGTTGCAATCCGTTCCCTAGCCTTTCGGGTCACTGCCACATAATTGGTCCCCCGGTGTGGAGTCGAACCACATCCTGGACCTTATCTAGATTAACTGGTTATAAGCCAGCCTGCTCTCCCTGAGCTACCGGGGGTTGCTAAAGGTAGGGCGCCCAGCTATCTTTCTCAAGGACTCGCTGGATTGTCTCGAATAGGAGAGTTTGTATTGACCTTGAACTGCTACTGGTGTGTCAGGCACAAGAACAGGGCCCTAGCGATCAAGGGACTCAATCCTATCGTCTATCCCATAGTCAATAACACTCTCTCCGTCAGGGGGATTTTCATCGCGCTGGCTAAGCTGCTTCGTAGTGTAGTCCCGGTTTGCCAACCGCTTAAGGCTATCTACCAATGATGAATGTTATTGACTATGGTGCCCAAGGTGGGATTCGAACCCACACTGTACAGGTTTTGAATCTGTTGCCTCTACCTATTGCGCTACTTGGGCATATTCTTTGTTAAGCCAGCTCACTTTGAGCAACTCTGTCCTCCACGGACAGTATTATTTTTGCCATCCTTGTTGAATCAGTCTCCGCAGGGCCCATTGGCTACCTATCAACAATTCATCGCGTCCCTTGCTTGCATCCGTCGATGGTCACTCAGGCTTTCATTTTAAATACAGCTTAACAAAAAATATATTGATGGAGCGTAAAGGAATCGAACCTTCCATGACCGTCGTCTGGACCACCTCTAACAGGAATCGAACCTGACTGCCCTCCAGGCGCCCCATATAGAAACACACTCAATACATTCGCCAGTGCTGGCACACTTGCTTTTCGCCCTCTGCCAGGAGGACCGAAGTAGTTACCGCTAATTTCTGGGCGGCACCCTCCCCGTTGAGAATGTTTTTATATAGGCTGAGCGTATGGAGTTGTACCCCAGGCGTTCGTCGGCTTTTATAGTCCCCACTCAAGTAGGACCACCGTACCTCTGTTCTTTCTGCAGAAATTGGTAGGGACGGCCGGACTCGAACCAGCCACACGCGGATTTTCAATCCGCTGCTCTACCTGATGAGCTACGTCCCCATAATCTATACACAAGTATTATATACTCTTTTAAAAGCCCTGTTAAGTAAAAATTGCAAGGAGATTACCAAATGAGCACAGAGCTTTTAAGAAAATACATTGACATTATTACCAAGACAAACGAAGCATGGGGAGAACCTACAACAGTTAGTCCCGGTGAACGCGGCAAGTACGAAGGCAGAACAAAAGACGAACTGCTTCAACAATACAATGCATTAAAGAAAACAGGTCCACACAAACAAGGCTCACCTGAATATGGCAAAATGCGAGAACTTGCATTTGCTATTCGTGCAAAGTCTGGTTGGGGACCAGTTGAATAAGTGGGGTATCGTACGAGAATCGAACTCGTGATAGCGGAATCACAACCCGCGGTTTTACCACTAAACTAACGACACCATAAAATTGGCTCCGCAACTTGGGATCGAACCAAGCTCATTCCTGATTAACAGTCAGGCGCATACACCATGCTTGCTCTTGCGGAATATATTGGTGGGCTATCGAGGACTCAAACCTCGCATCATCTCTATGTCAAAGAGACAGGAATTCCATTCACTCTAAAGCCTATAAATTGATTCCCGTACTACGACTTGTACGCACCTGGGTCTGTGTATGCCCCGGACGGGAGTAGGGCAAAGGTGTTTTCTTCTTGCGCCAGATTCTGGTGCTGATGGTCAGAATCGAACTGACGACCGCCTCCTTACCATGGAGGTGCGCTACCTACTGTGCTACATCAGCATACTGAAGTGTATTGTATTATATTGTGCATCTATTATTTGCAAAAACCACTTTAAGTAAAATTACATATTCACCTTAGGAGAACAATATGGCATACTACAAAACACGCAAGTCCATGTACAAAGCTACAAACGGACTTTATTACTCAAACGGTAATAACACTACTGAAACAGAAGTCGAGTCAGATGACGATGCTTCTGAAGCATATGAAACTATTATTTCTTTTAACATCCCTGCACTAATTCGAATCCTCGAAATTACAAGGGAAGATGTTAAGACAGATAATGCATTACATATTTTAGTAGAAGGCATTATTAAAGCGGCTGCTGATGGCGATGCGATTGACATGGATGACATTGAAGAAATCTATATCAGTGCGCCACAACGTCGACCACTTCGTAGATTACGAGACGGTAGACTAATTTAATTGGCACCGCCGGAAGGGTTCGAACCTCCGACCCCCTGCTTCGTAGGCAAGTGCTCTAATCCAACTGAGCTACGGCGGTATGGCAGGGGATACAGGATTCGAACCTGTGAATGCCGGAATCAAAACCCGGTGCCTTTGACCAGCTTGGCGAATCCCCAACAAATTGATGGCAGAGGCGTCCGGATTCGAACCGAACCTAACTGAGTCAAAGTCAGTTGTGCTAACCAGGCTACACCACGCCCCATCAAATTTTTACTAACATATACTGGTAGCCTGTCCAGGAATCGAACCTAGGTCGCTCGATTATCAGTCGAGTGCTCTACCGTTGAGCTAACGGGCTATTAAATTGGTCTCCCTACTAGGATTCGAACCTAGACCACACGGCCCCAAACCGCGGATGCAACCTGATAACACTTTAGAGAGATAAAATTGGCCCTTGAGGTCACCGTCGAAAGTGACATTCCCAACTATTGGCTAGGGTGCATGCGGCCCCGCTTAACTCAAGGATAAAATTGGCAGTGAGTTAGGGATTCGAACCCTAGTGCCGCCTTTCAGCGACGCACTCCTTAGCAGGGAGGCACAATTAGCCAGACTCTGTCAACTCACTATAAATTGGAGGAAGGATAGTAGAATCGAACTCTATGCGCTTTCGCACACCTTCTGTTTTCAAGACAGAGCTGGACCCAGTCCAGTTAACCTTCCATAATTGGCCGAAGCGGTGAGATTCGAACTCACGGACCCCTTTCGGAGCCGACAGTTTTCAAGACTGTTGCAATAAACCGGACTCTGCCACACTTCGATTGATTGGCATCCCCCGAGGGACTCGAACCCCCACGAACGGTTTTGGAGACCGACATGCTGCCATTACATCAGAGAGATATTAAATTTTTACTTATATGGTGGAGGTTGGAAGAATCGAACTACTTGGCAACCACCCTACTTAACAATGCCTACCGGGTTACAGCCGGCAATAGGGAACAACCTCCATAACTTTTGGCCTCGTCACCAAGAATCGAACTTGGATCTATTCTTTAGGAGAGAATTGTTCTATCCATTGAACTACAACGAGATGGCGGGTCTTGCAGGAATCGAACCCACACCCTCTGTTTCGAAGACAGAGATGATATCCATTTCACCAAAGACCCAAATTATTTGGTACGGGCACACGGACTCGAACCGTGGACCAATAGATTAAAAGTCTACTGCTCTACCAACTGAGCTATACCCGCATATACCACTTAGTGAAACATACTTGGGTAGGATTCGAACCTACTAGGGTCATGACTCCCTCTATTCCAACTGAGAGCTACTCAGCAACAAATATATTTCACTAAGTGGTAGGGGCACAGGGACTCGAACCCCGATAGACCGGTTAAAAGCCGGCTATTCTAGCCTTTGAATTATACCCCCATATGGTCCCAGTGCTGAGATTCGAACTCAGTTCTCTCGGCTTAAGAGGCCGGACTTCACCTGCAAAGTTTCTCTGGGATGATTCGTATAAGTTTGTCTTTTACGTGCCATCCAAGACCATACGGGGGTCAAAGATGACACTAACGTTTAGCACGTTTCATGTCATACTCCTTGTTTATTTTTGCCGATACGTTCGGCAATCCTCAATTTTAGGTTGTGCATATATTCGTTATGCCAACCAATACCAAACTGCGAATGCTTTTTTACAAATTCTTCCGCAGTCCTCAAATACTCTTCTAGTTCCTTTAGTGACTTAGAAGCATAGTGAGCTTCATGGTCAAAGTGCTTGGTGTTGTAACCCATGATTTACTCCTATAAATTTGGCGACTCGTGGGAGAATCGAACTCCCGTCTACGGATAGACAATCCGCGATAATAACCACTATATGAACGAGCCATTAATTGGTGCCGCCTGTAGGGATCGAACCTACTTCCACGATGCTTCAAACCGTTGCTATGACCACATCAGCTAAAGCGGCATTGTTTGGTATCGCGTACGGGAATCGAACCCGTCTAGGCAGCGTGAAAGGCTGCTGACCTAACCCAGAAGTCCAACGCGATATATTTTGGTGGATGCGGCTGGAGTCGAACCAGCAGTGCCTTTCGGGCGGCGGATTTACAGTCCACTGGGGTTACCAATTTTCCTACACATCCAAAATCGTTAACGCACTCTTGCGAATGCGTGTATTAAAATATACTAGACGACATTTCGGCTCCAATTGCCTGGTGTGGGACCTAGTATACTTTAATACGCTACCATTTATACTTGCAAGTTATCGCCTTGCGTTCATCCGGTAGGACGCCCGTTTGTAGCATGTTTATAGTGCGCTACCCGGACCTCGTTTCCGGAATACTTCACACTTTGCGATCAACGATGTTTTTGAAGGAACATCTCCCGCCTGTTTAATGCTTGATGCAAATTGTACGCTCTGGCAAACTTTTCGTCAAGTAGTTTTTTCAACTGTGCTTGACTTAATGTATGCAACCGAGTCCATTCTGCATCACGTTGTCTTTTCAAATCTATCGTCATTTAATCCTATCAACAAAAAACCCTAGGGTTTTTAGTCCTAGGGTCTTTGAAGTTATGTTGGTTACAACTTATGCGTAACCACTTCCTTCTTGGACCCCGGCTGTAATATGACGGCTATAATTCATATCAAATGAAGGGCAGAACGGCATACTCTGTTCAGAGCGCCATTGTTTCGATTTTGATAGTGAAGATATGGTCATCATATTTGCTTTCATTGTACTTTTACTTAGTCATTTAGATCACTGCTGTTAGCTATTAGGCTGAAAATCTTGCGATTTTGGACAAATTGCTTTTTGCTGTGTCATGTATCTATTGTAATGTACTTTCCTTTTCTTGTCAAGTCTTTTTTGACTTGTTGTTAAAACTTTTTTCTTGGTTGACAAGTAGCATCTCTACTACTTGTCTCCCGTCTTACATCTATTGTAACATCAACTGCAACCTAGGTCAACCTAATTTTGCCTTGATCTCCAAATAAAACTGATGGTACTTTGCCATTCTGGCCAGGTCCTTCTCAGTTACACCTTTGAGTCTGCGGATGTCAGTGTTGTGACGCAAGTCTGCCATCTTGACACGCATTGCATCTTCACTGCCAAACACTATTTCCTTGTACTCCTCAAGAGTTTGACCTGGTTGCTTAGTTAGGCAACGGATGCCTGCAATAACTCTTTCGCTAATGCCTGCATCACGCAAGTCCTTGTAGGTTACGTTAGTGTCCTCAATGACATCATGTCCCAGCGCCATGCACATTAGTTCCTCGTCATCTGACTTCAGATAGTGCATAACTTTTAGCGGATGCAAAATGTAAGGGTTACCGCCTTTGTCAAACTGTCCATGATGTGCATTAGTTGCAATCATGAGCATTTTGTCGAGCATTTCACCTTTTCTCATTTTGGGCTCCTTTCTAACTACTGTATACATAGTTTAACAGGGCTTAACTGGTTTGTCAAGCCCTGTTGCACAAATACAACACTAACTATTTCGTATTACAAAATGTGTTATGCGAAGATTTCTAGTGCTGTGCCGCACTCTGTACAGAATTTAGCTGTTGCTTTGTTCTGCTTTCCACATGTAACGCATTTTGGTTTATGTTTAACTGTGACTGGCTTTGCTACAGGCTTGTTATCAGCAGTTTCGCCTAACAGTTTTAGAACAATGGTATGCTTTTCAGCTTCCATTGCACCCATGTAGGTTGTTTGAAACTTTTGTTCGCTCTTGCTACCCGGGACTGTAATACCAACATCGTTGACAGTCTGCTCCATGGTCATCCAATCCATGGTAGACATGCCATCGTGCAGTTCAATTTGGTTGATAATACCGTTGTCGGCACAGTACTTGTCTACTGCGGCACTTGCGGCTTGTGCAGTTACTTCACCGTTTTTGCTGTAATCAACGCCGCGCAATGCACCATTGACATTTACTTGGCTGTATGTTGCACCACTGGCAGTAATCCAACCAGCTGTGGTACTCTTGCTGTACTTGTCAACGGTGCCAGGGTACTCACTCGCATTACTACTTCCAACGATACCACCGTGGTTGCCGTACATGGGACCGAATATAGACTTGCGTTGCCAATCAGGTAGTTCTGTAACTCGCATTGGTGGTTTTTCAAATTGAAATTCGATACGGACAAGTCCGTCCTCCAATTTTGTACCACGCGGGCCGTTTTCAATTGCACTTGTGCGCTCGATGAATTTAAAGCGGTTGCCTTCGTTTAGGTTTCCGTTCTTTACATAACGCTCTAGGTCAACTTCTTGACCTGCATTGAGAACCAGGCCACCTTCGATGACATTTTCCCCGTCAATGAAAACATTGACAAGTGCTCGTGTTGTGTTGAGGTTTTTGATTAGAAAGCTATATTCGCTGCCAAATGGAATATAGACTGTGTCCTTGAATTCACGGAGGATCTTGCCGTTAGCTTTTAGACTCGCAACGAGTTTTGATTGATACATCATTTTTCTTCCTTTTACTGCGTACAGACTAAACGCATAGTAATTAAAGTCTGTGGAATGTGCTCTATGCACAATTTTATTTAGTGCCGGTCTGTTCCCGGCTGTCATCTAAATTTCTTTTTGGTACTATTGCCTGCCCACGGATTTATCTAGCTTACCGTGCAACTCATACTGGACTCAACTTAGAAAAGAGACCGCTGCTCTGGTGCGTTAGGCGGGAATCGAACCCGCGATTCAGAGTTTTAGAGGCTCCTGCTATGCCACTTAGCTACTAACGCGATAAGTTAATTATAACAAATACGTTGCTAATGTCAATACATTTTGGACATCAATCATCGTCATCATCCCACCCCTCTGCATCCAAATCGATGTCGGAGGTTCCTTGAAACTTTGGGTCGTCATAATACTTGTAGTATCCTTCATTTGGTTTTAAAATACGGATATCAGTATCACTCAACAACAGGTGCAACATGGTTACATCTTCCTTATCAAAAATATCAGCCATGTAAAATGTAGTGCTACATGCGCCGCCGATACTTTTAATCGGGCCGTGCTTGATATTGTGTTCTTTTAATGCATCTTTGAGTTTCTTTGCACCCCAATTGTTTTCACTTACAATGATTCGTGTAATGCCCAACTTCTGATTTCGCAGACGGACTTTGTCGATAATGGTAAGTTTGGAAATTGTAGCTTCATTGGCATCGTTGATTGTTAGCAAACAATCTTTTACCTTGATACTACCTTTAGTATGCGGGTTATTACTGGTTTCCTTGGTGCTCCAAGGTACAGTGCAATCCACATGATTGACGTATAATGTTTCGCCATGAAATTTTAAGACCCACATGGGAATGGTCTGGTCCGTTAAGTGTGCTTTGTTAAAGTGGAACACTACGTCCTTGCAAGCATATTCAATCTATTGTGTCATTTGTTTCTCCTTTAATATGACTATGAATATTTAGTATACAACAAGATTGAAGGGGAGTCAACCCCTTCAATACTCAATTTGCCAGAACCTTTGATACGCTGTTCATTACTGCGGCAATACGGCCAATGTCACGAAGTTGTTCTACTGAGTAGCCTTCCTTCTTGAGTGTTTCGTAATGTGCCTTAACACAGAAGTGGCACTTGCCAACAATACTTGCGGCTAGACTGTAGGCTTCAAAACGCTCTTTAGTTGTGCCACCGCTTGTGCTGATCGCATTCATACGAAGCTGTGCAGGAAGACCTTTTAGATTTTCGTCATCAGCCATTTCAACATATGGGTACCATATGTTGTTCTGGGCCATTAGTGCAGCGGCAGTAACTGCACCGTTCGCTTCTACATTATTAATAGCATTGATTTGGTCGTACATCCAGGCCCACAATTTACTGTTTCCACTTGCAAATGCCGCGGCCAATGCGACCCCATTTGCCTCATCTTCGGGCAAGCTACTTCTTTTTATTACAGCATCTAGATTCAATTTTGTATCTTTTGCGTAATCTGGAATTGATTCTTTAATCTGATCTACCCAACTCATTTTATTCTCCTTTATAT
>JACCDH011034059.1_pt1 | contig 28241 bp, 26 predicted proteins | sample 7442481 | NCBI WGS metagenome assembly JACCDH01 (sample SAMN15323433, study PRJNA562643) | freshwater metagenome | isolation source: river surface water | place: USA:Blue River Watershed | collected 2017-08-15 | reverse complement strand
TTGGCGAGCGCCTCGGCCTCGGCGGCAGCGGCAATTTTCTTGACGTCGTCGAGGGTCAGGGCCTGTTTGGTACGCATGCGGTTACTCCCGTTTTTTCTTCAAAAGTTCTCAAGGGTACTGCCGATATTTACGGAGCCGGCGGGGCCGGCCACCCGTAAAAGGGCTGGATTGTACGACAACTCGATGACCTGCGAATTGCAGCTTTGCGCATGAAGGACGCACTTTCCCGAGATCCTTGGCGGGACGCGGGAATCCGGGACCTGTCCAGCGACATCCCGTCTGTGATGGACTTTCCCATAGCCGAACAGCGCTGCTGGAAAATCATATTCGCGAGCGAAATTTTGACAAGTGCGGGGGCATCGCTTACATTCGCCCGATCGTTTTTTATTTACTGAACTGAAACTTTGCAACATTCGACGCGTCAACTCTCAAGCGTTCGCATCGCGCGCCGGCACCCTGCCCGGCTCGCGCTGCCGTTGGTGTTCGCGCTCGCGCTGGGCGCGCAAGGCGTGCACGCGGTCGAGGTTGAAGGGGTTCAGGAGGCGCCACCTAGTCTGCACACGCGCATCCTGTCGCGCGTGTCGAGTTTTACCGATCGTGCCGCCAACCTCGCCGTCGAGGCGATGTCGCTGATCGGCATTCATTACCGTCGTGGCGGCACCTCGCCGCAGAATGGCCTCGATTGCAGCGGCCTCGTGCGCTACGTGTTCCGCGAAGCGAATGGCACCGAACTGCCGCGCACCTCGGCCGAGATGAGCAAGCTCGGCGAGCAAATCGACAAGAGCCAGCTGCAACCGGGCGACCTCGTGTTCTTCAATACCTTGAAGCGCACCTTCTCGCACGTGGGCATCTACCTCGGCGACAACAAGTTCATCCACGCGCCGTCGTCCGGCGGCGCGGTACGCATCGAGAGCATGGACCTCGCGTACTGGAAGGCACGCTTCAACGGCGCACGCCGCATTCCCGAAGAAACCAAGGCCGATCCGGCCAAATGATCAGTCCGGCACTGGCCGGACCGCATCAGTCATCTGTTCCCTGAACTTCTCCTGCTGCCTCAGGGCTGCGCGCGGACCTGCTGCGGCTTGATCGCATGCTGGGTGTGAGACTGCTGCAATGCTTGAGATTGCTGTGATGCTTGAGATGGCTGCGATACTTGAGATGGCTGCGATACTTGCGGCGCCTGCTCGCGCTTCTGCTTCAGGCGCTGCCTGATCTCGGCGATCGCCGCCTGCGCCGCCTTCTCGCCGGCGATGATGGCCACGCTGCGGTTCTGGAAGTCATTGCCCTTCATCGTCGCCAGTTCGGGGCGGATCACGATGTCGGCCTGCTTCAGTTCATAGCTGTTCAGGCTCTGGCCCATGATCGCGAAGGTCTGAAGCAGCACCTCGAAGGTACTCGACGCTGGCTGCACATCCGGCTGCGCGGAAATATTCACCGCGATGACGAAGTCCGCGCCCATCTTGCGCGCGAAGCTGACCGGCACCGGCGACACCAGGCCGCCATCAACGTAATCGATATTCCCGATACGCACCGGCTGGAACACGCCCGGGACTGATGACGACGCGCGTACTGCGGCACCGGTATTGCCGCGCCTGAACAGGATCGCCTGCCCGCTGCGCAGGTCGGTCGCGACCGCGCCGAACGGGATCTTCAGCTTCTCGATAGGCTGCCCGCGCACCGCGCGGTTCACATAGTTCTGTACCGCCTCGCCTTTCAGCACGCCGGTCGACGCCGAGAAGAACGGCACCGACCAGTCCGAGATCGCAGCCTCATCCATGTCGATCGCCATCTTCTGCAATGCATAGCCATTGTTGCCGGCTGCGTACAACGCACCGACCAGGCTGCCGGCGCTGGTGCCGACCACGATGTCAGGCACGATGCCATTGGCTTCGAGGATCTTGATCACGCCGATGTGCGCAAAACCACGCGCGGCGCCGCCGCCGAGTGCGAGGCCGATCTTGACCGGACGCTGTGCGGGCGCGACGGGCGGCAGGGGCGTTGCCGGCACCGGTGGCACCGCCGGCGACTGAGCGTCGGGCGGAACGACAGGCGTGGCAGCTGCATCGGGCACGGCTGGGGACGACGGTGCTGCCGGCGACGTCGAGACGCCGGCGGCAGGCGGCGAGGCCGGCGCACCGGACGCTGCAGGAGCAGCGGGGGCCGAGGGGGCCGCTCGTGTCGCGGGCAGCACGGGTTCGGCAGGTTTGGGTAAGGTCTGGCAGGCCGACAGCAGCACTGCCAGCGACAGGAATAACGCTCGCATCATGGGACAGCTAACAGAAAAAACGGGATAACAGGAGTGACAGAAACAAAAGGAAGTTCACGCACCGCAGTCGAATGCAGCAGTCAATTGCAGCGGTTGAGCAAGGCGGCTCGGCACAGCAGGTCAGCGCGCCGGCGCTGCGGCACCGGTCGGCCGCGCCGGATCGCCGAGGCCGTGCGCCTTCAGTATCTCGCGTGCCTTCGGTCCCTGCAGGAATTCCGCGAATGCGCGCGCCGACGGATTCGCGTGACCGAGCGTCGTCAGCACGAAGCAGGTGTCAAGCTCGCCCTGCAGCTCGCGTGGAATGTCGACCGACAGCCCGCGGCTTTTCAGGCTCAGCGCATGCGCGGTCGATGATGGCACTAGCGCGACATCGGCATTGCCGATGCGCGCAAACAGCCCGGCCTGTTCGACCGAGGTCGCAGTCAGTATCTTGCCCTGCACCGCGTCCCAGACACCGCCCTTCTTCAGCGCCTCTTCCGCACGGCGGCCGCTGATCGTGAACTCGGGATTGGCAAACGTGATGAAGCGAACGCTCTCGTCCGAGAGCGATTCCAGCCCCTGCAACTTGATCTTGCGGTTCGCCGTCCACATCACCAGCGGGTTCGATGCGTAATGCACGACAGGCTCGACTGCCAGCGACGCCTTGACCAGGCGCTCCGGGTAATGCCTGTCGAGCGCGACGAACATGTCAACCTGCGTGCCCGCCTTGATCGCTGCGTATAGCTTGCCCGCCGCATCGGAGCGGAACTCGACAGTGTCGCGCGGATGGGCCTGCTTGTAAGCCTCGGACACGTCCGCGATCACCGAGCGCTGGTCACCGGTGACGGCAATGCGCAACGTTCCGGCGAAAGCGGCAGTCCACAAACAAGGTAATAGCAGTAACAAAGCTGCAAGTCGCAAAACCAACCTCATCTTCGAGTGACGCTGCCTGAACGGCAGGAATGCTGGCGGAAACGATGAGATCGTACACCAAGCAGCGGCTTGCGCCGCTTCTACCCCGAGCTGATAACCGGCATTAGCCGTCGCGACCTCCGCGCCCGATCAGCCAGAATGCAAAACTGGTCACACAAGCCACCAGCGCGACCACCAGCCAGAAACCGTGTTCATGCTCGGCCAGCGGTATGCCGGCGACGTTCATGCCGAACAGGCCGGCGATCAGGTTGATGGGCAACGCGACGACAGTAAACACCGACAGCATGTAAAGGCTATTGCTGTTGCGCTCATTGACCATCGCAGCGATTTCTTCCTGCAGCAGCTTGATCCGTTCCTGCAGCGAGCTCATGTCCGTCAGTACGGCCGCGAATTCTTCCGATGATTGCCGCAGCTCTTGCAGATCATTCGCCGCAATCCATGCGGGAGGCCGCTGCAACAGCCGGAACAAGGCCGCCGGCTCAGGCGCCATCAGTCGCTGCAGCCGTACCAGCACACGCCGCAAACCGCCAAGGTTGCTGCGCTTCTGGTCGAGCCGGCCGGCCAGCAAATCATCTTCGATCTTGTCGGTGCGGGTGACCGTGTCACGCACGATGCCGATCAGCACATCAGCTTGGTCGCGCAGCAGGTGCGTCAGCAGCTCAACCGGGGTCTGGATGCGGGCGCCGTTCTGCACGGCCTGGCGCAGCCGGTCGACAGATTTCAAGGGCTTGCGGCGAGCGCTGACAACAAGGCGCGGCGTCACCCAGAGCCACAGCGTGGAAATTTCGGATGCATCGAAGCTGAAGCCATGCAGCACATCGTTGACCACGGCAATCAGGCCATCATCGACCTGCTCGATACGTGTCGAGCGTGAGCCCTGTTGCAAGGCCTCGAAGAACTCGGGCGGCAGCGGCGCATGGTCGCGCAGCCATTTTTCGGTCGAGGCCTGGCTGAGGTTGAAGTGCAGCCATAGGAAGCCTTCATCCTCTGGCTTGTCCTGAGCCTCTGCCAGCACTTGTTCGACGGCTTCAGGCGCGACCAGCGCCGCTGCGCCGGCATTGCCATGCCAGTAGCCCCAGACCAGTCCGGTCGGGTCGACGCGCAGTTCCTGCATCAGTTTTTCTTTCAGCATGGCTTAAGGTGAGCGGAAAAGAAAAACGCCCCAAAGGGGCGTTTTCAAGACTTGATTTTTTTAAATCAGAAGTTGTACTGCATGCGAAGGGTCGTCACGCGCTCGGAATCCCCAGTGGTCATGTTGCTAGGCGTGAAAGCGGTTCCCAGCTTGGTAAACGAGTGATTAAGCATGACTCGGGCATTCGGATTGATGAACCAGGTAAGACCGAGAGTCGTGGTATTGCCTTTGGGTGAACCCGTCGCTGTGCCCAGAGCAGCTTCAGCATCATATGCGGAGTACCGAAGACCAACCTGCAGGGCGCCCGTGCCGCCGCTGGTGGAGAAATTACTCCTCGGCTTGATCGAACCCCAAGTGCCATCACGATACGATTCAGCCCAGTTTTCGCCGGTGATATTGTACAGAGCAGCAACGTAATAAATCTTCGCTTTTACGTCGGCATCAGCACCTGCAGCACCCTGATCGTAATGTTTGTAACGCGCCTCGACAAACTCCGACTGCAACTTGAAAGCATTGATCGCATATGCCACCTCCGCACCGATCAAGCTCTTGGAGATTTTTGAGGCATAGTTGGCCGTCGTCGTATTCGCAACGCTGTAAACTGGGTCAAGACCACGCGGTTCATTACGCAACGACAATCCCGTCGTCGTCGCGCTTGACGTCGAAACGGCAGTGTCATACGCGCCATCGGTTGCGGCCAGACCAACATGAAGAACAGAATCTTTGATGTTGGCAAATTTCGCAATGTTCGCAGTAACGCGAGCCGCATACTGCCTGTTCCCAGAAGCCGTGATCGTCGAGTTGTTTTCCTGGAAGCTAGACACCCCATAAGCCACACCGTCCATCGGAACGCCATGGATCATGATGCCGACTTTTTTGCCAGGATTCACCTGATTGACGTAGGAGCGCTCAATGAAGTCAATGTTGTTTGACGACGTCTGCTCTTCAAGGTTAAACGGTTGCTTGAAACGACCGATACGGACTTGGGCTTCTTTGGTTGCGCCATAATTCACCCAAGCAGTGTCGACATTGCTGCTATCCGAAGCAGCGGCATTCCACACCATCTCGTACGCAAAATCGTTAAGAATCTTGCCATTGAAACCGATTCGAGCACGGCGAATATCAAATTGGTCTGAATTCTTTTGACCGCTGGTCCGGTATTGATTGATACCTGACGAAGGCTCAAAATCGCTATTGAAAAAACGCGCATCGAAATGCATGCGACCGGTCAAATTGATTTCGCTCTTACCATCTTCCGAAACGAGACCCAGACCGCTGCTCTTTACTGCGCCGTCTTTTTCACGCTTCTGCATGAATTTGACCGACTTCGACACATCCGCGTCGGTACGCTTTTCCTTGAACTGCTGGTTCTCGTAAGCATCCGACTGCATGTAGTCGTCATAGTCCTTCTGGGTGATGACGCCCTTCTTCAGCATCAGGTCCAGCAGATTCTTGACGTCATCCGCGGCAAACGCCGGAGCGGACATCGTTGCGCAAACTGCAGCGACGGCAACAGCGATACGCTTGGCAGCGATCATTTTCGAGTGTTTCATTGAGTTCTCCGTTAAGTGTCTCAGACGCAATCAAGAACGGACAAAGCCGTACGGGTGTCGCTTTCCTTAATTACTGAGCTGCGATTATTCAGTTGAAATTTTTCAACTTTGTGACAGGCCGTTAATTTTCCCGGCGTCGATTAGCTCGTTGTTGCAATACAACAAAGCTCGACTCAGTACCGTCATATCCATGTCATATTGCGGGCCGACGATGTCAGGTTCACCAACGATTTCAGGAGACTCCGTTCATGTTTGCCGCCGTCGACCTCGGGTCGAACAGCTTCCGTTTGCACATAGGCACCCACGACGGCGAGCGCATTCGTATCGTCAACAGCGCGCGCGAGCCGGTGCGGCTTGGCGCGGGGCTCGATGCGCGCGGCAACCTGAGCGCGCAGGCCATACAGAACGGCGTCGCCTGCCTGAAACGCTTCGCGCAGATCCTCAAGGCCACGCCGCTGTCGGCGGTGCGGGTGGTCGCGACCAATACGGTGCGCGTGGCCCGCAACGCGGCCAGCTTCGTGCCGCAGTTCGAGAAGGCAATCGGCTACCCGATCGAAGTGATCTCGGGCGAGGAAGAAGGCCGGCTGATCTACATGGGCGTCGCATCCACCGTCAACGCGCCGTCCGAGCGACGGCTCGTCATCGACATCGGCGGCGGCTCGACCGAGCTGGTGCTGGGCCACGGACATGAGATTGAAGAAGTCGAATCTTTCAGCATCGGCACCGTGCAGACCTCGAGCCGCTTCTTCAGCGGCGACCGCATCACCGCAGCAGCCTTCGACGCAGCCGTGCTGGCCGCACGCAGTGTGTTCGAAGACGGCCTCGCGCCCTTCCACCCGAAGTTCTGGAACGTGGCCTACGGCTCGTCGGGCACAATGCGCACGTTGGCCGAGATCATCGAGCTCAATGCCCTGGGTGACGGCCAGCTGTCGCTGAAGTCACTGCTCCAGCTGCGCGACCTGCTGGTCGCCACCGGCCGCGCCAGCAAGATCACGCTGGCCGGCATCCGTGCCGAGCGCGTCACGGTAGTCCTCGGCGGCCTGCCGGTGCTGATCGGCCTGTGCGAAGAGCTGGGCGTCAAGTCGCTGAAGAGCATCGAGGCCGGCCTGCGCATGGGCGTGCTGTGGGACTTGTACCTGCGCGAGCGAAAGAAAGATCGTCGGCAGGAATCCATCAAGCGCTTCATGAAACGCTTCGGCGTCGATGACATGCGCGCGGCGAAAGCCGCCTCGAACGCGCTGGCGTTCTACCGTCAACTGGCCGGCGACAGCGGTCCGCTGGAGAGGCTACTGGGCTGGGCCGCCAAGATCCATGAAGTCGGCATGGCGGTTTCGCACACCGGTTTCCACAAGCATGGCGCCTACCTCGCGCTGCACGCCGACTTGCCGGGCTTCACCTCCCAGGAGCAGCACATCCTGTCGATCCTGCTGCTGGCGCAGAAAGGCAACTTGCGCAAGGTGCAGGACGCACTGGCCGAGCCCGAGGTCATGAAGGCCATCCTCGCGCTGCGGCTGGGCACGATCTTCATGCACGCCCGGATTGACCCGGCGATCGAATCAACCCGACTCAAGCTGCGCACCCGCATCGACCTCGAAGTCGCCAGACGAACCCTGTCCACGCACCCGACACTGTCGTATTGGCTGTCGAAGGAGCAGTCGGCATGGGAAGAAGTCGGCGCGCCCTTCCTGCTGTGCGCAACGAACTGAGGTGTCGGCACGAATCAAGCGCACGCAGAACCGTGGTCTGATCCGGGTTGCCTGCAGCCCATCCTTTCCGTATTGAGAAGCATTGACATTCATTGGCACGCAATGACCCGCATCGACAAACACGCTCACGCCATGGACACCCTCAGCAAAGACAGCAAAGGCGGCATCGACAGCATGGACACGACATACACTGACTTTTCGCGCGTGCTCGAAGCGCGCCTGTCACGCCGCAGCTTGCTGAAGGGCTCACTGGCCGCAGCGGCCACCAGCTATATCGGCGCAGGTAGCTTGCTGCTGACGCCGGCCAGCGATGCGAAAGCAGCGATGCAGTCGCTGAAGCTGAACTTCGCCGCCATCCCGAAAAGCAAGGCCGATGCGCTGCAACTAGCCAGCGGCTATTCGTATTCGGTGCTGCTGGCCACCGGCGACCCGATCGAGCCCGGGTTGCCCGCATATGCGAATGACGGCAGCGACCCGGCATCAAGCTTCAGCCGCCGTGCCGGCGACCATAACGACGGCATGCAGTTTTTCGGGGTTGGCCGTAACGGCCTGTGGGAGCCGGCGCAGTCCGAGCGCGGGCTGCTGTGCGTGAATCATGAGGCGGTGACTGCTGCCTTCCTGCATCCGCAGGGACAGACCATCGTCGACGGTCGCCGCACGGTCGAAGACGAAGTGATGAAGGAAATGCTCGTGCATGGCGTGAGCGTCATCGAAGTCGCGCGCAACGGCAGGGGCTACCGGGTCAGGCGCGATTCACGCTTCAACCGCCGCATCACGACTTTCACCGATGCCGAGATCACGGGGCCGGCCGCGCGCAGCCCGCTGATGATCACCAAATACTCGGTCACGGGCACCCGCACCCGCGGGACGATCGCAAATTGCGCGAATGGCCATACCCCGTGGGGCACCTACCTGACCTGCGAAGAGAACTGGGCGGGCTTCTTCCGGCGCACGCCGGCCGACGACGCGAAGCGCAGCCCGAAAGAGCTGGCAGCGTTCAAGCGCTATGGCGTCGGCGGCAAGGGCAACCATCTGTGGGCCACCGTGCAGCCGGATACCGCCGACAACCGCTTCGGCCGCTGGCACGCTGCCGTGATCGGCACCTCGACCGATGGCAGTGATGACTACCGCAATGCCGCCAACACCTTTGGCTGGGTGGTCGAGATCGATCCGTTCGACCCGGCGTCGTCGCCGAAGAAGCGCACCGCGCTCGGCCGTTTCGCGCATGAAGGCGCATGGCCGGGCCGCGTGGTCGGCGGCGAGCCGCTGGTCTGGTACATGGGCTGCGACTCGCGCGGCGAGTACATCTATAAGTTTGTGTCGAACGCGCCGTGGGACCCGGAAGACGCGAAGCGCCCCACGTTTGCCGGCGACAAATACCTGAACGACGGCAAGCTCTACGTCGCGCGCTTCAATCCCGATGGCAGCGGCGACTGGATCGAGCTGAACTACGGCGGCAATGGCATCGATCGCCACTACGCGCCTTACCCGTTCGCTGACCAGGCCGATGTACTGGTGCATGCACGGCTGGCCGCGGATGCCGTGGGCGCTACCCGAATGGACCGCCCCGAATGGGGCGCGGTCAATCCGCGCAATGGCGAGGTCTACATGACGCTGACCTACAACCTGTCGCGCGACTTCGACAAGACCGACACTGCCAACCCGCGCTATTACAACGATCCGAAAGATGGCAAGCCGCAGAAGGGCAATGCGAACGGCCACATCATCCGCTGGGCCGAGAAGGATGGCAAGGCAGCGGCCACGCGTTTCCAGTGGGACGTTTTCCTGTTTGCCGCGCGCGAGTCGGCCGACCGCAGCAACGTGAACCTGTCGGGGCTTGGTGCGGGCAATGACTTTTCGAGCCCGGACGGTCTGTGGTTTGCGCGCAGCGGCCTGCTGTGGATCGAGACCGACGACCATGCGTACACAGACGTCAGCAATAGCATGCTGTTGGCGGCGATACCGGGACAAGTCGGCGACGGCAAGAAGCTCAGCATCATCAACCGTGACGGCGACCGGGAACGCAGCGTGACCACCTACGCGGGCGCACCCGCCACTGATGACACGCTACGCCGCTTCCTGGTCGGTCCGGTCGATTGCGAGATTACCGGCCTTGCCGAGTCACCCGATGGCCGCGCGCTGTTCGTCAATATCCAGCATCCGGGCGAAACTACCAGCGGCAAGGACTTCGACCTCGGCAACCCGTCGACCTGGCTCAGCCACTGGCCGGCCGGTGGCCAGTCCCGGCCGCGTTCGGCGACCATCGTGATCACGCGCGATGACGGCGGAACCATAGGCGCTGATCCAGCCTGAATGATTGACGCCCTGGACCCTACGCCCTGCGAAACGGGCGCAGGGCGTGCGCGCTTCGATCCGGAACGCAAGCATCCGGCATTCATTCCATTGAATGTCACCAAATGGAAACACAATCGTAACTAGGGTGCAGCAATCGCACATTAACCTCCGAAGCACGACAACAATCAGGAGGAACGATGCGACTGATGACGATTGGCGCTGACGCCACTCCCAGCTTCTCCAAACTCTCGCTGAGCCTGGCCACCACGCCGGAGGAAGTGCGCGAAGTCCAGCGCCTGCGTTACCAGGTCTTCGTCGAGGCCATGGGCCTCGATGCGCTGACCAACAGCGAAGGTCTCGAGCGCGATGAGTTCGACGACTACTGCGACCACCTGATCGTACGCGACACCCGCACGCTGAAAGTGGTCGGCACCTACCGCGTGATGGGCGCGCGCGCCATCGCGCGAACCGGCCGCTTCTACTCGGAAAGCGAGTTCGACCTGACCCGGCTGCAGAACCTGCGCCCGCGCATCCTCGAGGCCGGCCGCGCCTGCATCCACCCGGACTACCGCAGCGGCGGCGTCATCATGATGCTGTGGGCGGGCCTCGCCGCCTGCATGAAGAAAGAGAATGCCGAGTTCCTGATCGGCTGCGCCAGCGTCAGCCTTGCCGACGGTGGCACGACCGTCAATGGCCTGTACCGCAAGCTGGTCAGCGAGCATCTTGCACCGGCCGAGTATCGCGTCGTGCCGCGCCTGCCCTTCCCGCTGCATGACGAGCCGCTGGCCGGCGACATCGCCGTGCCGGCGCTGATCAAGGGTTATCTTCGCAGCGGCGCATGGATCTGCGGCGAGCCGGCCTGGGATCCCGACTTCCACAGCGCCGACCTGTTCATGATGCTGCCGCTGGCGCGTCTCGAGGGACGCTACGCGCGGCACTACCTGAAAGACCCCCAGGAAACCGACAACACACAGGACGCGGTGGCAGCATGAACATGCGCGATCCAATCATCAAGAACAAGAAAAAAATCCTCAAGCACCCCCTGCACAAGCCCACGCCGCTGCACTTCCGCCCCATCTGGATTTCGGACGTGCACCTCGGCACCAGCGGCTGCCAGGCCAAGCGCCTGCTGGAGTTCCTGAAGGCCACCGAGTCCGACAAGCTCTACCTGGTCGGCGACATCGTCGACGGCTGGCAGCTGCGCCGCCGCTGGTACTGGCACCAGACCCACAACGATGTCGTGCAGCTGGTACTCAAGAAGGCCAAGAAAGGCACCAAGGTGATCTTCGTCCCGGGCAACCATGACGAATCGATTCGCCAGTTCATCGGCCTTGACTTCGGCGGCATCAAGATCCGCGACGAACTGGTGCACACGACAGCTGACGGCAAGAAGATGCTGGTGCTGCACGGCGACCGCTTTGACGGCGTGATCGCCTGCGCGAAGTGGCTCGCCTATGTCGGCGATTCGCTGTACACGATGATCCTGAAGTTCAACCAGGTCTACAACGCATGGCGTGCCCGCGCCGGCCTGCCGTACTGGTCGCTGTCGCAGTACCTGAAGCTGAAGGTCAAGAACGCGGTCAGCTACATTACCTCGTTCGAAGAGGCGCTGGCGGCCGAGGCCCGCAAGCAGGGACTGGACGGCGTCATCTGCGGGCACATCCACAAGCCCGAGATCCGCGACATCGGCGGCATCACCTACTGCAATGACGGTGACTGGGTCGAGAGCCTGTCGGCACTGGTCGAGGACGCCAGCGGCGAGCTGCGTCTGGTCAACTGGCATGAAGTGATGCTGCGCTGGGAGCAGGCACAGCTGGTGGGCGAGGACGAGCTTTGCGCGGTGCCGGCATAAACACCTTGAACCCGATTCGGCGCGTACTGGTGCTGTCGGTATCGGCCGGCGCCGGCCATGTACGCGCTGCACAAGCCATCGTTGCGCATGCGAACGCCGATTTCGGCCTGCTCGACGTTCGCCACGTCGACATGATGACCCTGGTGCCCGGCTGGTTCCGCAAGGTCTACAGCGACCTGTACATGAAGCTGGCCAGCGGCCTGCCCGAAGCCTGGGGCTGGCTCTATCGCAAGACCGACCGTGAACCGGGCGGCAGTTTGCCGCAGCGGGCGCGCCGCATGATCCAGCGCCTGTGTGCACGAAGGCTGTTTGAACTGGTGGACGACTTCGCACCGGACGCCATCGTCTGCACGCATTTCCTACCGGCCGAAGTGCTCGGCACGGCAGTCGCGAAGCACGAACTCGATGTACCGGTCTGGGTACAGGTCACCGATTTCGATTTGCACCAGATGTGGGTGCACGACGGCGTCAGCGGCTACTTCGTCGCCAATGAAGAACTGGCCTGGCGGCTGCAGGCGCAGGGCGTGCCCGCAAGCCGCACCATCATCAGCGGCATCCCGGTGATCCCGGGCTTCGTGCACCGCCCCGACCGCAGCCATGCCGCCGCACGCTTCTCGCTTGACCCAAACAGGACCACGGTCCTGATGATGGGCGGTGGCAGCGGCATGGGCATGGATGCAGCGCTGGTGCGCCGCCTGCTGGAACAGCAGCCAGACATGCAACTGGTGGTACTGGCCGGACGCAACCGCACTTTGCTGGCCACGCTGACGGCGCTGGCCGATGAATTCCCGAATCAGTTGCGCGCCCTCGGCTTCACCGATGAAGTCCCGGCGCTGATGGCCTGCGCCGATCTGGCGATCACCAAGCCCGGTGGTCTGTCGACGTCCGAATGCCTGGTGGCGGGTCTTCCCATGCTGTTGGTGAATCCCATACCCGGCCAGGAAGAACGCAATGCCGCGTGGCTGATGCAGGAAGGCGTTGCGCAGCGCGCTGACGATCCGGTGACCTTGCAGTTCCGACTGTCGCGCCTGCTGCAGGACCGCCGGACGCTCGAACGCATGCGCGCAAAGGCACTGTCGCTGGCGGCGCCGGGCGCTGCCCATGAATTGTTGCAAAGGGTCGTACGCCGATGATGGAATTTTTCACCGGGCACCTGCCCTTCTTCGCCACGCTGGGTTTCGTGCTGCTGCTGGGCTTTTTCTTTGCGAAGCTGGAAATCGCGATCGAGGGCGGCGAAGGCTGGGCGGCGAACCTGCCGACCTGGCGCATCGAGCATCACTGGCTGCTGGATCTCTTGTGGGGCGGCCGCGAGATGACGGGCTACCACGCGTGGGCCTTCTCGCTGGTGGCACTGTTCTTCCACTTTCCACTGGTGTTTGCCGGCGACTACAGCTGGGCCGGCGAGCAGCGCGTGCTCGGGTCCATCATGGTGTTCTGGGTCTGCGAGGATTTCCTGTGGTTCTTGCTGAACCCGGCCTTCGGCTTCGAACGCTTCGAGAAGACGCACGCCGGCTGGCACCGGCACTGGCTGTGGGGCGCGCCGGTCGAGTACTGGATCTTCTCACCGGCCGGCTTGTGGCTGCTGTGGTGCTCGTACCGATAAGGAAGAAGCCCACGGCCAGGTGGAACGGTCGCCACCGGCAGCACCGGCGCGGGGTCGCTGTTATGTCGCTTGATCGCCAGTAAAGAATTCCGGCGCGAGTACCGCCTTCAGGTAGATGTCGTTGCCATCCTCGCGGTCGCGCTGCGCGATCCACCATGCATTCGACTTCTTCACGGTCCAGTCCTGCTCGACGCCAGTCAACAGCAGCGATGCCACCCGGCCCAGCCAGGGCTGGTGCCCGACCACCAGTACCGGACTGCGTCCCTCCGGCCACCCTGCGGCCAGCAGCACCTCGGTGGCGCTGGCCTGCGGCCCGATCTCGGGCACGATCTTGAACTTGCGGCCCAGCGCTTCGACGGTCTGCTGCGTGCGCGCGGTCGGACTGCACAGAATGCGGCAACCACTGGGCAGGCTGCGATCCAGCCAGGCGCCCATGCGCGCAGCCTGCTTGCGCCCTTGCGGCGTCAGCTGCCGGTGTTCATCGGGCTCGCCGATTTCCGCCTGTGCATGACGCCACAAGATGATTTCCATCACGCCCCCAGAGTCTGCATCAGGTAGCCCTGCGCACTGAAAGGCTGCTGGCGCGCAGTAGGCTTCTTGCGATGATAACGCCCTTGCGCATCCAGCTCCCACGCATTCTGGTTGTCCCTCAGGTAGGGTTTCAGGCCTTCGTCGATCACGCGCTTCTTCAGCTGCTTGTCGAGCACCGGGAAAGCCACCTCGATGCGACGGAACAGATTGCGGTTCATCCAGTCAGCGCTGGCGAGCCAGACATCGTTCGCGCCGTCATTGCGGAAGTAGAACACGCGACTGTGCTCGAGGAAGCGGCCGACGATGGAACGCACCTTGATGTTGTCCGACAGGCCGGGCACGCCCGGGCGCAGCACGCAGGCGCCGCGCACGATCAACTCGATCTTCACGCCAGCCTCGGACGCTTCGTACAATGCCTCGATGATGGACTCATCCTGCAGCGTATTCATCTTGGCGATGATATGAGCGCTGCGACCTTCCTTGGCAAGGCGGGTTTCGTTGCGGATGGCCCTCTGCAATTCCTTGGCCAGTTCAAACGGCGCCACCCACAAGTGGTTGAGCTTCTTCGGCTTGGTCAGGCTGGTGAGGTTGATGAAGACTTCATTGACATCGCGTGCCAGCGCCGGGTTGGCGGTCAGCAGGCCGAAGTCGGTGTAGAACTTGGTGGTGGTCGGATGGTAATTGCCGGTGCCGAGGTGGGCATACAGCTTCAACTTGCCCGACTCGCGGCGTATGACCAGCGCCATCTTCGCATGGGTCTTCAGGCCCACCACGCCATAGACGACTTGCGCACCGACACGCTCGAGCTTGTCGGCCCAGTTGATGTTGGCTTCTTCATCGAAGCGCGCCATCAGCTCGACCACGACCGTGACTTCCTTGCCGTTCTCCGCCGCGGCAATCAGCGCTTCCATCAGCTCGGAGTTCATGCCGGTACGGTAAATCGTCTGCTTGATGGCGACGACAGCCGGGTCATGCGCAGCGGCACGGATGAAATCGATCACGGGCTGGAACGACTGATAAGGATGATGCAGCAGCACATCCTCGCGCGAAATAAGCGGGAACAGGTTGCCTTCGGCTATCGGCACGGACAATTTCGGCGCAAACGGCGGGAATCGGTATGCGGGCTTGGATACGAGGTCGATCAGTTCGTTCAGGCGCACCATGTTGACCGGACCGTCGACCATGTACAGGAAGTCGCGCGATATCTTGAATTGGTCGAGCAGGAACTGCGCGAGGTTGGGCGGGCAGTTCTGCGCGACTTCCATGCGCACCGCAAAACCGAAATGGCGCGTCTGTAGTTCGCCCTTCAAGGCCTGGCGCAGGTTCTTCACTTCTTCTTCATCGACCCACAGGTCGCTGTCGCGCGTGACGCGGAACTGCGAGTAACCCAGCACTTCGCGGCCCGGGAACAGGTCGCCGATGTGGGCATGGATGATGGACGACAGCAGGCAATACGCACGGCCCGAGCCATGCAGGCCATCCGGCAGCTGGACGATGCGTGGCAGCACGCGCGGCGCCTTCATCACGGCAATCGATGTGCCCTTGCCGAACGCATCCTTGCCGGCCAGTTCGACGATGAAGTTCAGGCTCTTGTTGACCACCTGCGGGAAGGGGTGCGCCGGGTCGAGCACGATGGGCGTCAGCAATGGGCGAACTTCACGCTCGAAGAATTCCTTTACCCACTGCCGCTGCGCGTCGTTGCGGTCATTGTGACGCAGCAGGTGGATGCCATGCTCGGCGAGCGCCGGCAGGATCAAGTCATTCAAGGTCGCATACTGCTCGCGCACCAGCGCATGTGCGGTGCTGCTGACTTCGTCAAAATCGCGCAGCCTGACATGATGACTCATGCCGCTCTCTTCACGATCACGGGCCATCAGGCTGGCGATGCGCACCTCGAAGAACTCGTCGAGGTTGCTGCTGACAATGCAAAGATATTTGAGGCGCTCGAGCAGGGGAATCGACGTATCCTGCGCCTGGGCCAGGACGCGCTGGTTAAAGGCTAGCAGCGACTGCTCCCGGTTCAGCAGGCGCTCGCCGGCGGGCAATTCGACAGGACTGGCAGCGGATTTCGATCGGGTCACGGTGTTGGTTTTGTCGTTGCGATAGTTTCTTTACCGTAACAATGCCGGATGACTGCTTGATGACATGTTCTCATTCTGGCAAAAACCGGCGGCGTGACAGATACTTGCCACCCCGGCAGCCCGACAAACAGCGCCTGCAGTATCCTCAGCCCCGGCGACCCGGACTTCCGTCAGCGGCATTCATGGCCTTTGGCCGCAGCACTCAGCCCGGACCGAAACTGTCATAAACCTGACATAAATATTACGTACAGTGCGACCCGTTATCCGTCAGTCAACCCCAAAAGGAGCATACATGCGCACCAAGCAATTGATCAAAGGCGCTGCAGTTGCAGCAGCTGCAGCAGCGACCGGTCTTCTGCTTTCCCTGTCCGTGCACGCGGCTGAAATCACCGGCGCCGGCGCGACCTTCCCGTTCCCGATCTATTCCAAGTGGGCCGAAGCCTACAAGGGCCAAACCGGTATCGGCCTGAACTACCAGTCGATCGGCTCGGGCGGCGGCATTCGCCAGATCAAGGCCAAGACCGTCGACTTCGGCGCCTCCGATATGCCGCTGAAAGCAGATGAGCTGGAGAAGGAAGGCTTGCTGCAGTTCCCTGCCATCATCGGCGGCGTCGTTCCGGTCGTCAACCTCGACGGCATCGCACCGGGCCAGCTGAAGCTGAACGCTGACGTGATCGCTGCGATCCATCTTGGGAAGATCACCAAGTGGAACGATGCGGCCATCACCGCGCTGAACGCAGGCGTGAACCTGCCGGCCACCAACATCACCGTCGTGCACCGTGCTGACGGCTCGGGCACCACCTTCCTGTGGACCGACTACCTGTCCAAGGCCAATGCCGAGTTCGCGAAAGTCGTCGGCGCTGGTACCGCGGTCAAGTGGCCGACCGGCGTGGGCGGCAAGGGCAACGAAGGCGTCGCCGCCAACATCCAGCGCGTCAAGGGTGCATTCGGCTACGTCGAGTACGCTTACGCGAAGAAAAACAAGATCGCTCACACCCAGCTGAAGAACCGCGACGGCGAGTTCGTACAGCCGGATGACGAGACCTTCAAGGCCGCTGCTGCCAACGGCGACTGGGCCAACACCCCGGGCATGGCCGTCCTGCTGACCAACCAGCCAGGCAAGAACAGCTGGCCCGCCACCGGTGCATCGTTCATCCTGATGCACAAGTCGCAGGCCGATGGCCTGACCGGACGCGCCGTGCTGAAGTTCTTCGACTGGGCGTACAAGAATGGCGCTGGCATGGCGACCGATCTGGACTACGTGCCGATGCCGCCGGCTACCGTGAAGCTGGTGCATGAGCTGTGGAAGTCGCAGCTGAAGGACGCCAGCGGCAAGGCCCTCTGGTAAGTAGCAAGTCAACCTCTCGCTTTTTCAGTAATCTCCCTATTGTTGGCCCGCCTCTGGCGGGCCTTTTTTTGCCCATCTCCGGCGGGCGTGTTTTTGCGCGCAAGCTTCGGCAGCTGGCCTTGCCCGCCGCGGGCTGAGCGGATTCACGAAACTGCAACGGCCGTTTGCTAGACTGGCAGCTTATGAAATCTGTCGCCACAGCGCCGCGCAACTTGCGCCGCTACGCCCGCTCTGCAGCCTTGCTTGCAGCCCCCCTTGCCGCCCCGCTCGCCAGTTTGCTGGCCGCGGCCGTACTGGCGGTCGCGCCACAGGCGCAGGCCGCGCGCCCCTTCGTCACCGACGATGCACGCCTGACCACAGCCGGCAGCTGCCAGCTCGAGGCGTGGACGCGGCGGTACAGCAACAGCCTTGAATACTGGGCGCTGCCGGCCTGCAACCCGACCGGCAATCTCGAGCTGACCGTTGGCGGTGGCGTGGCCAGCCTGGCCGGCAGCAGCGGCTGGAGCGATGACTATGCGCTGCAGGCCAAGACCCTGTTCCGCAAGCTGGCGCCGAATGGCTGGGGCATCGGTGCTGCCATCGGCACCATCCGGCACCCGAGCGTGAACCCGGGCCCCAACCTGATGGGCAATGTGTATGCGTATGTGCCGCTGTCGATGTCATTCGCCGACGACCTGCTGGTCGTGCACACCAATGCCGGCTGGCTGCATGACAAGGCCAGCGGCAAGCACCAGGGCACCTGGGGTCTGGGTACGGAGCTCAACCTCGACCAGCACTGGACGCTGATCACCGAAAGCTACGGCAATACGGTCGATACCCCTTACTGGCAGGCAGGCTTCCGCTACAGCGTGATACCGGGGCTGTTCCAGGTAGACACCACGCTCGGTCGCCAGTACGGCAGCAACCGCGACGCGCGCTGGCTGTCATTCGGCATACGCTACACGCCGGACAAGCTGTTCTGAAGTCAGGCCGCGTGCAGCAGCATCACGCTGCGCGGGAAAAGGATGGAGAAGCGGCTGCCCTTGCCGACTTCGGAGTCGATCTGCAGCTGCCCCTGATGGCGCATCAGCACGTGCTTGACGATCGCCAGCCCGAGGCCGGTGCCCTTGGTCTCGCGCGAGCGGCCCTTGTCGACCCGATAGAAGCGCTCGGTCAGCCGCGAGATATGCTCGGGTTGGATGCCGATGCCGTTGTCGGACACGTCGCAGCGGCAGCCATCGGCGGTCTCGTACCAGGCGATCTCGATGCGGCCGCCGTCCGGTGTGTACCGCACCGCATTCGAGACCAGATTGCCGATCGCGCTGCGTAGCTCTTCCGCGCTGCCCTTCATGTCCGGGCCATCGACGGCCAGTATGATCTGGTGGCGACCGCCGGACAGCGCATCACCCTCGGCCTTCACCTGTTCCAGCAGGTGCCGCATGTCCACCGATTCCTCACGCAACGGAAACTCCACCGATTCCAGACGCGTCAGCGTCAGCATGTCCTCGACCAGATGCTGCATGCGCTGGCCCTGCTCGGCCATCAGCTTCAGGTGTTGCGCGCGCGTGGCCTCGTCGAGCTCGAGCTCGGACGACGCGATCTCGAGGAAGCCATTGATCACGGTCAGCGGCGTGCGCAGCTCGTGAGACGCATTGGCGATGAAGTCGCGCCGCATCTGGTCCAGCCGTTCGAGCTCCGTGACATCATGCGTGACCAGGATTTGCCGGCGCTTCTCGAACGGTATCAGCCGGATGATCAGCTTGCGCTCGTCGAGCGCCAGCGTCAGTGGCTCGTCATAGCGGCCGAGGATGATGTAGTCGATAAATTGCGGGCTGCGGATCAGGTTGGTTACCCGCATGCCCTTGTCCTTCTGCAGCGACAGGCCCAGGTGCTGCTCGGCAGAGGCATTGCACCATTCGAGCGACAGCACATCGTCCATGATGGCCACACCGTCCGGCAGCTGCTGCATCGCCTGCCGGAAGCGCGACAGCCACTCGGTAAGCTCGTTGCGGTTCTTCTGTTCCTCGCGGCGCAGCTTGTAGAGCTTTGCAAAAATCTCGGTCCACGAGCCCCAGCCATCGTTGAGCCGTACTTCCTCCGGGTTGTCGAGCCACTGCGACAGCTGGAACATGTAGCCCAGCTGTACCAGCACCATGATGGTCAGCACGGCCAGCGAGATCGACAGCCCGACCGGCAAGCTCCACACATACCAGCCGGCGAGGCCAGCCGATGCGACCAGTGCGAAGCGCACCGCCACGGGTATCCAGAACAGCGCGACAGGAGACATGCAAAAAAGGGATTTATTTTTCGGACAGCATGTAGCCTACACTACGTACGGTCTTGATGAACGAATCGGCCGTGCCGAGCGCCTTGCGCAATCTCAGCACATGGACGTCGACTGTTCGTTCTTCCAGCACCGCATGGTCGCCCCAGACCTTGTCCAGCAACTGGCTGCGGGTAAAGACGCGCTCCGGGTGGGCAATCAGGAAGCGCAACAGCTTGAATTCCGCATGGCCCATCTCGACCTGGACGTCATTCACATGGACGCGGCAACTGACGGGATCGACCCGCAGCGGGCCGATCTTCATCTCCAGCTCGGCATGCTCGGGCGTCTTGCGCCGGATCAGCGCCTTGATGCGCGCATTGAGTTCGCGCGGCGAGAAGGGCTTGGTGATGTAGTCGTCAGCGCCCTGATCGAGGCCGGCGACCTTGTCCTCTTCCATGCTCTTGGCCGTCAGCATGATGACCGGCAGCGTACTGAAGTTACGGTCGCTGCGGATGCGGCCGAGCAGCCGCAGGCCCGACTGGTCGGGCAGCATCCAGTCCAGCAGGATCAGCTGCGGACGCTTGTGCTGCAGGTATTCCCAGGCATCGGCGGTCGTGTGGACGGCATCCACGTCCCAGCCGGCGCCTTTCAGGGTGAATGACACCAGCTCGACGATCGCCAGCTCATCTTCGACGATCAGGATCGTGGGTTGCATCACAGCCATTGTTCAGTACTTGTCCGGGAATCGCCGTCGGCACTCAGGCTACGTTCTGCTGCGACGCATAGTCGGTGTGGCGGATATCCTTGCCCTCGACGATGTAGACCACGTACTCTGCGATGTTCTTCGCATGGTCGCCGACGCGCTCGATGGCCTTGGCCACCCACAGCGTGTCGAGCGCGGACGAGATCGTGCGCGGATCTTCCATCATGAAGGTGATCAGGTTGCGCATCACGCTGCGGAACTCGCTGTCGATCTTCTCATCCTCGAGGATCAGGCGCGTGGCCTGCTTCTGGTCGAGGCGCGCGAATGCATCGAGCGCGTCATGCAGCAGACGGCCAGCGGAATTGGCCATCGAGCGCACCAGATCTTCGTGCGCAATCTGCGAAATACCGCGCTGGTTGATCGCCTGCGCAGCGCGCGCGATCTTGGTCGCCTCGTCACCGATGCGCTCGAGGTCGGTAATCACCTTGATGGTCGCCATCACGGTGCGCAGGTCGTTCGCTGCCGGCTGGCGCTTGACGATCAGATGCGAGCACGCATCGTCCAATGCCACTTCCATCTGGTTAACTTCGACGTCGGCCGCCTTGATGCGCTCTGCCTCGTGCGCGTCCAGCAGCCGGAAGGCCGCCATCGCATCGAAATACTGCTTCTCGACCAGGCCGCCCATCTGCAGCACGCGCGAGCGGATCGCTTCGAGGTCCTGCTCGTAGGCGCGGGAGGAATGTTCGGTCGGTGGCATGCGGGTCTCCTGTATCGGTGAGGTGCCTGTGTTTGTTTGTCAGCGGTTTCGCGCTTAGCCGAAGCGGCCGGTAATGTAATCCTGCGTCTCTTTCTTCGTCGGATTCAGGAAGATCTTGTCGGTCTCGCCGAATTCGACCAGCTCGCCCAGGTACATATAGGCGGTGTAATCCGAGCAGCGTGCCGCCTGCTGCATGTTGTGGGTGACGATGGCAATCGTGTAGTCTTCCTTGAGCTCGCTGATGAGCTCCTCGATCTTCACGGTCGAGATCGGATCCAGCGCCGAGGTCGGTTCGTCGAGCAGCAGCACGTCAGGCTTGACCGCCACACCGCGCGCGATGCAAAGGCGTTGCTGCTGGCCGCCGGAGAGCGACAGGCCGCTCTTGGTCAGTTTGTCCTTCACTTCGCCCCACAGCGCCGCCTTGTTCAGCGCCCATTCGACGCGCTCGTCCATCTCGCCCTTGGACAGGTTTTCGTACAAGCGCACGCCGAAGGCGATGTTGTCATAGATCGACATCGGGAATGGCGTCGGCTTCTGGAACACCATGCCCACCTTTGCGCGCAGCACGTTGACGTCCACATCGGCATCGAGGATGTTGCGGCCGTTGTAGATGATCTGGCCTTCAGCGCGCTGACCCGGGTACAGGTCGTACATGCGGTTGAAGGTGCGCAACAAGGTCGACTTGCCACAGCCCGACGGGCCGATGAAGGCCGTGACCTTCTTGTCGACGATGTCGAGGTTGATGTGCTTGAGGCCCTGGAAGGCGCCATAGTAGAAATTCAGGTCTTTGACCTGCAGCACGGCATGGCCGGGGCCCGCAGTGGCCTGGCTGGCATTGGCGGCTGGTGCTTCCATCAGGGTTGTGCTCATGTTCTGTTCCTGTCATTGAGCCTTGGTGGATTTCACCAGGGTACGGGAGATGATGTTCAGGCCGAGCACGCTGACCGTGATCAGCAGTGCGCCGCCCCAGGCGAGTTCTTTCCAGTTGTCATAAGGGCTCATCGCGAACTGGAAGATGACGACCGGCAGGTTGGCCATCGGGCCATTCATGTCGGCGCTGAAGAACTGGTTGGACAGCGCAGTGAACAGCAGCGGCGCGGTCTCACCCGAAATACGGGCCACGGCCAGCAGGATGCCCGTCACGACACCAGCCTTCACTGCACGCAGGCGCACCATGGTCGCCACTTTCCAGCGCGGTGCGCCCAGGGCGAATGCGGCTTCGCGCAAGCCGCTCGGCACCAGTTGCAGCATGTTGTCAGTAGTGCGCACGACCACAGGAATGGCGATCAGCGAAATCGCGATGCTGCCGGCCCAGCCGGAGAAATGCTTCACGTTGGCGACGTAGATTGCATAGATGAACAGGCCGATCACGATCGATGGCGCCGACAGCATGATGTCGGTGACGAAGCGGGTGATCTGCGCAAACTTGCTCTCCTGCCCGTACTCGGCCAGATACATGCCGGCGAAGATACCGATCGGCGTGCTGATCAGCGTGGCGAAACCGACCATCAGCAAGCTGCCGACGATCGCATTCATCAGGCCGCCGCCTTCGCTGCCCGGGGCCGGCGTGGTGCGGGTGAACATGTCGATATCGATCGCCGACAGGCCGTTGATGAGCAGCACCGCCAGGATCCACATCAGGAAGGCAATGCCGAAGGTCATTGCAGCTACCGACAGCGCGATGCCAATACGATGTTGCATCAGTCGGCGGCGGTAGATCGGGTTGTCGGACTTGATCGGGTCTGCGTGCATGACTGAGTTCATCACTTGCTACCTTCGCTCTTGGACATGCGGACCAGCATGAATTTTGCAATTGCCAGCACGATGAACGTGATGACGAACAGGATCAGGCCCAGCGCAAACAGCGAGGACATGTGCAGGCCGGCCTCGGCTTCGGCGAACTCATTGGCCAGCGTCGATGCGATGCTGTTACCCGGCGCGAAAATCGACCAGGACAGCTTGTGCGCATTACCGATCACGAAGGTAACCGCCATGGTCTCGCCGAGCGCACGGCCCAGCCCCAGCATCACGCCGCCGACCACGCCGATGCGGGTATACGGCAGCACGATCTTGCGCACCACTTCCCAACGGGTGCAGCCCAGCGCATATGCGGATTCTTTCAGCACCGCGGGGCAGGTCTCGAACACTTCGCGCATCACTGAAGCAATGAACGGGACGATCATCACCGACAGGATCAGTCCCGCGGTCAGGATGCCGATGCCCATCATCGGGCCCTGGAACAGCACGCCCACCACCGGCAGCTCGCCCAGCGTCGATTGCAGCAGCGGTTGCGCGTAATCGGCAAACAGCGGCGCGAACACGAACAAGCCCCACATGCCGTAAATGATGCTGGGCACGCCGGCCAGCAGCTCGACCGCAGTGCCGAGCGGGCGCTTGAGCCAGGCCGGGCAGATCTCGGTCAGGAACAGCGCGATGCCGAAGCTGACCGGGAAGGCGATCAAGAGCGCGATCAGCGAGGTGATCACGGTACCGGCAATCGCGATCAGCGCGCCGTATTCATCGTTGACCGGATCCCATTCGACGCGGGTGACGAAGCCCGGCCCGAAATGCTGCAGCGCCGGCCAAGCGCCCACCACCAGCGACACGATGATCCCGGCCAGGATCAGCAGCACCAATGCGGCAAAGCCGAAGGTGATCGCGTGGAAAAGCATATCCTGCCAGCGGGCGGAGCTGGCATCGACGGGCGCGGCGGCGCGCGAAACGGCAAGCGGCGACGCCTGCGACACGGGGTTACTCATGGTCGGCAGAGCCTCGGAGTGCGTGGTGGGGTGGGTGGATGTGGTCACGGCGACAAGTGTAGAGGCCGTGTGTGACGGGATTATTACAGACGCCGGGCGCAGATGCCAATCTCCCGCCTTGTCATTTTCGACATATTGACGGGCTGACAAAGGGTGACGTTACTGGCTGAGGCTGCCAAGGACTGGCATCGGCTGGCCGGGCACGGGCGCTTCTCCCCTGCCCGGTCCCGTCCCCGCGACTCAGGACGCCTGGCCGGCGCCCGCCGTTGCGTCGCCGCGCTGCTCGTACCAGCCACGGCTGGCATTGACGACCTTGACCACCACCAGCATCACCGGCACCTCGACCAGCACCCCAACCACGGTGGCCAGCGCCGCGCCGGACTGGAAGCCGAACAGGCTGATCGCAGCCGCCACCGCCAGCTCGAAGAAATTCGATGCGCCGATCAGCGCCGACGGGCACGCGACCGCATGCGACTCGCCGAGCCGCCGGTTCAGCCAGTACGCAAGGCCTGCATTGAAGAACACCTGGATCAGGATGGGCACGGCCAGCAAGGCGATCACCAGCGGCTGGCGCAGGATAGCCTCTCCCTGAAACGCGAACAGCAGCACCAGCGTCGCCAGCAGCGCCGCGATCGACCAGCTGCCGATCCGCTTCATCGTCGCATCGAACACGCCGTCGCCCTGCGCCAGCAGCCGCCGGCGCCACAGCTGCGCGAGGATCACCGGGATTACGATGTAGAGCACGACCGAGGTCAGCAGCGTCTGCCACGGCACGACGATCGCCGACAGGCCGAGCAGGAAGCCGACGATGGGTGCGAAGGCAACGACCATGATCGCGTCATTCAGCGCCACCTGCGACAGGGTGAACAGCGGGTCGCCGCCGGTCAGCCGGCTCCAGACGAAGACCATCGCGGTACAGGGCGCGGCCGCCAGCAGGATCAGGCCGGCGATGTAGCTGTCGAGCTGGTCGGCCGGCAGCAGGTCGGCAAACAGCTGGCGCACGAACAGCCAGCCCAGCAGCGCCATCGAAAAAGGCTTCACCAGCCAGTTCACGAACAGCGTCACGCCGATGCCGCGCAGATGGCGCCGCACTTCATGCAGCGCACCGAAATCGACCTTCACCAGCATCGGGATGATCATCACCCAGATCAGCAGGCCGACCGGCAGGTTGACCTGCGCGAACTCGATGCGGCCGATGAATTGGACCGGTGCCGGCAACCACTGGCCGAGCGCGATGCCGGCCACGATGCACAGGAACACCCACACGGACAGATATCGCTCGAAGAAGCTCATCGCGTCCTCACACGCTGGCCAGCTTGCGCAGCTCGGCCTGGCGGCTCAGCTGGTCCAGCCGTTCCAGCGGCAGCGCGGCCAGCAGATCGATGCGCTTCTGCAGCCCCGACATCACGTCCATGAAGGCCTTGCGCTTCGCATCGTCGCTGCCAGTGACCTGCGACGGATCGGGGAAGCCCCAGTGCGCCGTCGCCGGATGGCCGGGCCAGACCGGGCAGGCCTCGCCGGCCGCGTTGTCGCAGACCGTGATGATGAAGTCCATGGCCGGTGCGCCGGGCACGGCGAATTCGTCCCAGCTCTTCGAGCGCAGCTTGTCTTGCGAATAGCCCATCTGCAAGGCCAACTCGGCCGCAAACGGATTGACCTTGCCACCCGGCGTCGAGCCGGCTGAGTAGCCGACGAAGCGGCCGCTGGAATGGGTCGAGGCCAGGGCCTCTCCGAGCACGGAGCGCGCGGAATTGTGCGTGCACAGGAACAGGATGTTGTAGGTCTTCATCGGGTCTGTTGGTCTTGGTTGGAATGGGATGATGGGATAGCCTTGCAGTCCGGCACGCAATCCGGCACGCAGGGCGTGCCGCCGCAGCAGTTCTCGAGCAGGAAGCCGCTCAATGCCTGCACCAGTGCAGCATTTGGCCGGTAGACGAGATTGCGTCCGCGTCGCTCGACCAGCAACAGGTCCGCGCGCAGCAGTTCCTTCAGATGGAAGCTGAGGGTCGCGTTCGGCATGCCCAGCTGCTCCACCAGCTCGGACGGCGTGAGCCCGGTATCGCCACGTTGCACGATCAGGCGGAACACGTTCAGCCGCGACTCTTGCCCGAGCGCGAGAAAGGCCACGATGGCTTCGGCATTGTTCATATTTCCAATTATATGGAAATATTGATGACAAGCCGATGACAAGGCCTTCCGTATGCCTCAAGTCCACGCATGCACCGCATGCAAGACCAGCCCGACCAGCCCGCCGACCAGCGTGCCATTGATGCGGATGTATTGCAGGTCGCGGCCAACATAGCCTTCGATGCGGTCGGCCACCGTGCCCGGGTCCCAGCTTCGCACCACGCGCCGCACCAGCCCGACGATGCGTCGGCGCTGCCTGACCAGCAGGATCACCGCCTGCCGTCGCGACCAGTGATTCAGGCGCCCGCGCAGCACCGGATCGGTAGCCAGCTGCTGCGCAAACGAGGCCAGCCCGTGCCCGGCATGCGCGGCCAGCAAACCTTGCGCGAGCACCGCCTGCATTTGCTGCGCGATCGCCGCGTCGAACTCGCCGGCGGCCAGCCGGTCGCGCCAGCGCAGCGCCGCCTGCTCGAAGCGCTGCCGTGCGGCACTGTCAGGTGCGTGCATGTCATCCAGCATCTCGCCGAGCCCCTCCATCAACCGCACGAAGAATTCGTCATTGAAGCGACGCGGCATCCAGCGCGGACTTTTCTCGCTGACCTTGCGATAGACCGGATCGGCCTGCTCCTGCAACAGGCCGGATGCGGCGACGATCATCTGGTCGAACAGCCGCTGGTGCAGGCGCTGCGCGATGGCGCTGTCCAGCCAGTCAGCCAGCAGCGCACCGGGCTTTACTTTGGTGATGAGCGCATGCAGCGACTGCGCGGCCAGCCAGCGCCGCTGCACCGGGTCGAGCAGCCAGTTGGCAATGATGCCCGCGACATCGACCTCGGCCAGCTCGGCGGCCAGCACTTCGCGGGTCAGGAAATGGCGTTCGAGGAAATCGGCGAAGGCATCGCCGATGCGGTCTTTGTTGGCGGGGATGATGGCGGTGTGCGGTATTGGCAGCCGTAACGGACGGCGGAACAAGGCCGTGACGGCAAACCAGTCGGCCAGACCGCCGACCAGCGCAGCTTCGGCGAATGCGCGCAACCATGACCAGGCAGGATGCCCGCTTTCAAGCAAGCGCGCGACGACGAAGGCCAAGGCCATGACCGCCAGCAAGGCGGTCGCCCAACGCTGCATGCCGTCTGCGCGCATGAATCCGCGCGTGTCAGGCGACACGCAACTGATCGGCGCGACGACGATCGCAAGCAGTCATGTCTGCGTCCTCCGCTGATTCGAGGGCCGCCGGTCTGCGAAGTTCGGAAAGCCCGTGCCGCGACGCTGGCATTGCGGCGCTGGCATTGCGGCTCAGGTATCGCGGCTCAGGTATTACGGCGCGGGTAGCCCTCTGCGAGGATGCGCGTCCAGACCTTCTCGCGGGCCTCGTTGTCCATGAACACCCAGTCAGCCACCTCGGCTACCGTGCGGCCGCAGCCGCGGCAGACATCGTCGAAGGTGGTCGAGCAGACCGCCACGCAGGGCGTGTCGGGGCGCTTATCGGAAAACCAGATAGGGTCTTGCACGAAAAAATGCGCGGCCGGTGGGGACGGCCGCGTGCAGTGAAAGGGAAAAATTATACGACGCGCTGGCCGTGCTCGAGCAGGCAGACGTCGGACGTTGCTTCGATGTTGGCGGCTTCCTTGGCTTTGCCAACTTTCATCAATTCCGGCATCACGACGCCGTTCTTCGCGGCGGTCATGTCGGCCAAGATGGAAATCGCGATTTCGGACGGGGTCTTGCTGCCGATATAGATACCGATCGGACCGTGCAGCTTGGCCAGCTGCTCGGGCGTGACGTCGAAATCGAGCAGGCGCTCGCGGCGCTTGGCATCGTTGGAGCGCGAACCGATGGCACCGACATAGAAGGCATCCGACTTCAGCGCTTCCATCAGCGCGAGGTCATCGAGCTTGGGATCGTGGGTCAGCGCGACAACGGCCGAGCGGCTGTCGAGCTTCATCTCCACCACCAGGTCGTCCGGCATCGCATGCACAACGTTAACGCCGTCGACATGCCAGCCGTCGCGGTACTCTTCGCGCGGGTCGCAAACCGTTACTGCGTAATCCATGCCCACGGCGATCTGCGCGAGGAAGCGCGACAGTTGGCCGGCGCCGATGATCAGCAGGCGCCAGCGCGGGCCGTGGATGGTGGTCAGCGCCGTCTCGGACACTTGCAGGCTCATGCCGGCCTTGGCCGGGCCCAGCGTAACGTCGCCGGTCTGCAGGTCGACGCGACGCGCGACCAGTTCGCCCTGCCCCAGCATGGCGATCAATTCTTTTATCTGGCTATTGGCCGACAGCGGCTCGATGGACAGCTGTATGGTGCCGCCACAGGGCAAGCCGAAGCGATGCGCTTCGTCGGCCGTGATGCCATAGGTGACGACTTCCGG
>JACCDH011787792.1_pt1 | contig 28262 bp, 27 predicted proteins | sample 7442481 | NCBI WGS metagenome assembly JACCDH01 (sample SAMN15323433, study PRJNA562643) | freshwater metagenome | isolation source: river surface water | place: USA:Blue River Watershed | collected 2017-08-15 | reverse complement strand
TGCTCGATCTGGCGACGATCCGCGTGCTGTGGTCCGGCCTGGTGCTGTGGTGGGGCAAGCGCGGGAGGCGCGCATGAAGCGACAGCAACCACGCAGTACGCTGTCTGTGCTGACAAAGCCTTTGGCCCTTGCCGTGCTGTCGATTTCCGGACTGGTTCTGGGCCTTACCGGCGATGGCTGGCGCGATGTGTTTGCCGTGCTGCTGCTCGCTCTGCCCCTCATTCTTTTTCTAACCCACTGGGCGCGCCGCTCACGACGCGCTCCTCTCGTCAGAAAGTGAAAATATGAAACGCTCTTTCATCCTTTCAGCCACAGCGCTGGCGGTTGCTCCCTTCAGCCCGGCAATTGCCCAGACCGCACCTGCAGAGATCGTGGTGACGGCGCAGCGCACTAATGCCACCGCTGTTACCGGCGAAGGCGACCTTGGCGCGCTCGGCAACCAGAAGGCCGAGAACGTGCCGTTTACGGTGCGCTCATACAACGAGGCGCTCATCCTCAACCAGCAGCCGCAGACGCTTGGACAAGTGCTGGAGAACGATCCCACAGTTCGCACCAGTTATGGCTTCGGCAATGCGGCAGAGCAGTTCGTAATCCGCGGCTTCGCACTGTACGGCGACGACGTCGGGCTGAACGGACTTTACGGCATTGCACCGCGTCAGTTGATCGCGCCTGAACTTTTTGAGAGCGTTCAGGTACTCAACGGTGCTTCGGCGTTTCTCAATGGTGCCGCACCGGGGGGGTCATCGGTCGGTGGCGCGGTCAATCTGCAGCTCAAGCGGGCGCACGCCAAACCGCTCAACCGCGTGACCCTTGGCTATACGTCTGATGCGCATTTTGGTGGCAGCGTGGACATCTCGCGCCGCTTTGGTGGAGACGACGCGTTTGGCGTTCGTATCAACGGGGCATTTCGCAGCGGAGACGTTTCGGTAGACAGCGAGTTTCGCCGGACTGCGGCTCTTGGTGCTGCATTCGATTGGCGCGACGACAACACCCGGCTGTTCCTGGATCTCGGATACCAGAAAGTGGAGGTCAAGGGGCTGCGCCCTAAGGTGACACTTGGCACCATGACCGTCCCCACTGTTCCTGCTGCGGATGCCAATTATGCGCAGCCCTGGACCTACACGACCTTGCGCGACGTGTCCGGCGTGGTCCGTTTCGAGCAGGATCTCGGCGAACACGCGATGTTCTATGCAACCGGCGGTACCCGCGACGGAAGTGAAGAGGGAATCTACGGCGGTATCACCGTCACCAATGCGACGACCGGGGCAGCCAATGGCAATGCACTCTATGTGCCGCGTACCGACAATAATGAAGCCATTGAGGCTGGCCTTCGCGTAAAGCTGGGGAGCGCGGTAACGCATGAGATCAACTTCGGCGGAAGCGCAATCTGGCAGGTCAACCGCAACGCCTTCGACTTCCTCTATGGCCCAGGGTTCGCAGGGTTTTCCACCAACCTCTATAATGCGCCCACTGTCGCCATTCCCAGTTCTTCACTTGTTGGCGGCGATCTGAACACTCCCTTCCCGGTCAGCCGCACGCGCCTTCTTTCGGCTTTCGCGTCAGATACCATCGGTTTCTGGGAAAATCGCGTCCTCGTGACCGGCGGGCTCCGACTGCAAGATATTCAGGTCAAGAGTTACAACTACTATAATGGCGGCGCACTCGACGGGACCTACAACAAGTCCGCCGCAACTCCGGTGGTTGGCCTGGTCGTAAAGCCGGCTCCGGGCCTTTCGCTTTTTGCCAACCGCATCGAGGCGCTGCAACAGGGCCCAACAGCGCCAATCGACGCGACCGTCGTCAATTCGGGTGCGGTCTTCGCGCCGATCAAATCAACTCAATACGAGGTGGGCGGCAAGCTTCGCGTCGGCACTTTTGATATCGGCCTGTCGCTGTTCCGCATCGAGTTGCCAGTTGGTTACTCCGAGGACATCGGAGACGGCATGAAGCGGTTCGGCCTTTTTGGTGAGCAGCGCAACGAAGGCGTCGAATTCACGATTAACGGCGAGCCGGTCAAGGGCGTACGGCTGATCGGCGGCGCTTCAGTGGTCGATGCCAAGCTCAAGCGGACCAGCGGAGGCATAAACGAAGGCAACCGCGCGGTTGGCGTGCCCGAATGGACGGCAAATGCCGGAGTGGAATGGGATGTGGCCACGACTGGACTGACTCTGACGGGTCGGGTGATCCATACGGGCAAGCAAGCAGCAAATGTGGCCAACACGCTGGAAATCGCCGCTTGGACGCGATTTGACGTCGGCGCCCGATACGTGCTCGTGGCTGCGGACAAGCCTGTCACATTGCGCTTCACGGTAGATAACGTTGCCAACAAGCGCTACTGGGCATCAGCTTTCGACGTCTTTTCCGCAGCACTACTGCAGGGGCAGCCGCGCACCTTCAAGGCTAGCGCATCCATCGATTTCTGATCATCACGGTGCGGACGGTACAACAATGAGCCGCCCGCACGTTTCGCCTCAAATCGTGCTGTTTACAGCCGGGATGATGGTCGAAGAGATCGTTGCCGGGGTTCTGTTCAATTCCATGGTGCTGCTGACTGATGGTTTTCACTTGGCCAGACGCCCGACTGGACTGGTTTAACTGCGATAGAGGTTGGGGTTGGGTCTATGCGCCATGCAGCCCGACCTTCGGCTTAACCGGCGTCATGTCCCCAGAAGCGGGCCGCTGTTTTTCTGCTTTAGCCGAACAAGCCCGTTGCCCAGGATTTGACAAATCTCTGCCATGCGCTCCTCTGGCGTCATTTGGTTCGGGTGCCGACCTCCAGGTAACCAGGTAGCCTCGCGTTGAGGCTGATAGAGGTGACGCTTGTCGAAGAGCTCTTTGACCAGAGACGGCTTCTTGGCGAGGATCGCCAACAAGACCTGCGCTGGCCCGGTAGGGTATCGTCGACTTTGTTCCCAGTTGATAAGAGTGCCCTTGGCCACCCCGATGCTTTGGGCGAAATCGGACTGGGACAATCCCGTCTTGGCCCGCAGGGCTGCGACCTTCACCTCAGGCACTTCAAGTTGCGAACGCCGTGAACTTTGATTGCCGGATCCGACAAAGGTCACGGTTACCTTGAGCCCATCCAGGGCGCTTTTTCTCTTCGTCATGGGATGAGCTAAGTTGGCCGCAGAACTGCGTCAATGGCGTAGCCGTGGCCCGCAGCCTGCGAAGAAGGACGGCTAATTCAAAAACCGTAGTGAATGCAATTCAGTGGAGAGCTTTTTAGGCCTCAGAAATAGCGGATTTGCGCCATTCCGTTCTGATTGCTCGTTTTTCGGTTCGCCAAATCCGTTTGGGTAGGGGGTCAATTTCGCGAAATTTCGAATGATCGTCCGGGTGAGCTGTCATCCACTGAAACTGACCAAAAATAAGCTGAAATCCTTGTAAATCAGCCATATTTATGGAATTTGTAGCTTTGAGAGAAGTTTCGATGCCGGTCTCTTTCGGCAAATGGCGGTGGGAAGTCGACCGGCATCGAACCTTCTCTGGGACATAAGCCATTGATTATTATGCAACACCATTGAGTTCGAATCCCACATTTGGCGGCTGAAAGAAGTTCTAGAAGCGCTTTCCTCGGAATTGGCCGGCCAAACCTGATCTGGCCAATTGCGGCCTGGCGAGCCATAGGATAGGGGGGTACCCTATGGCACATTTGAAAACCAACAAAGAGGCGTTGCTGGCCCGCGTTCGCAGGATCGCCGGCCAGATGGCGGCGATCGAAAAGGCGATCACCGATGATGCCGCCTGCAACACGATCCTGCATCAGGTCGCAGGAGTTCGCGGCGCCGTCGGCGGACTGATGGACGAGCTGATCGGTGATCACATCCAACAGCATTTAGCGCAGCCTGGCCTCAGCGATGCTGAGCGTGCCGAGGCGGCCGACGACGTCATCGCGGCCATCCGGCGCTACGCGAAATAGGAACCTGTCCATGTCACTCGATACCGAACTCGAAGAGCTCACCCACGATCACGTATTTTTGGGCAATTCCCACGACCGGAATGCCCGCCGCACGCTCTGGGTCGTGCTGCTTACAGCCGGGATGATGGTCGTCGAGATCGTTGCCGGGTTTCTGTTCAACTCTATGGCTCTGCTCGCGGATGGCTTCCACATGGCCACCCATGCCGGCGCACTCGGGGTCGCAGCTATCGCCTACGCTTACGCCAAGAAGCACGCCAACAGCCGGCGCTACAGCTTCGGCACCGGCAAAGTGGGCGATCTTGCCGGCTTTGCCTCCGCCATGGCGCTTGGCCTGGTCGCATTGGGTATCGCTGTGGAGTCGGCGCAGCGCCTTCTCAATCCGCAATCGGTGGCATTCGGCGAGGCAACCATCATTGCTGTTGTCGGACTGCTGGTGAATCTGGCGAGCGCCTGGCTGCTTGGTGCGGACCATCATCATGGACATGGTCACGATCACGGACACCACCACCACGACCATGCACACGGGCATGACCACCATCACCACGATAACAACCTCCGGTCGGCCTATGTCCACGTTCTGGCAGACGCGCTGACATCGGTTCTGGCCATCGTAGCCTTGCTTGGAGGCCGGTATCTCGGCTGGGTCTGGCTTGACCCGGTCATGGGCCTGGTTGGTGCGACTGTCATCGCAGTTTGGTCGTGGTCGTTGATGCGTGACACAGCGAGCGTTCTGCTCGACGCTCACGAAAGCCATCTCGAAGAAGAAATCCGCGAGTATGTCGAAGGGCCCGGGGATGCCCGGATTACCGACCTACACGTGTGGCGCGTTGGGCCCGGTGCCCATGCCGCAATCGTCGCGGTCAAGGGGATCGATGGCGACATCGTACGATCCCGCCTCCATGAGGTCCATGAGATTGCCCACCTTACCGTCGAGCACCGAATGTGAGGGCGCTGCCGGCTCAGGTTGCATTGAAGCTGGGCTAAGGCTAAGCCGCGTTCGTCATCTGGGGAGTAGCCAGTCGTCCTAATGGACGAGCCCCCGCGTCAACATACTCGGTCGAGAGGCCGTGGCGCGAGGGAAGCGAGACACCGCTTGGGCGAGACCAATGGCACCGAATCTCCGCTCTGGGTTGGGCGGCGAGATCGGTGTCCGTTGGATCTTTAACGCCGCCCGACCCGGGGATACTCAATGGAAGCACTTCTCACTTCGACCGCGGTCGTCGCTCTCGCTGAGATTGGCGACAAGACGCAACTGCTGGCGATCGTCTTGGCCACGCGTTTTAAGAAGCCGTTGCCGATCATCGGCGGCATTTTTGCTGCAACTGTGGCCAACCATTTCCTGGCAGCGCTGGTTGGCTCCGAGGTAGCATCGATCCTCGACGGACAATGGTTCCGTTATGCGATCGCCGCTTCGTTCATAGCGATGGCTGCCTGGACGCTGATCCCGGACAAGCTCGATGACGAAGAGCATAAGCCCGCCCGCTTCGGCGCCTTCATCACGACCCTTATCGCATTCTTCCTCGTCGAAATGGGCGACAAGACCCAGGTTGCGACCGTTGCGCTGGGAGCCCGCTTCCATGACGTTGTATCGGTCACCATGGGAACGACGCTCGGCATGATGCTGGCAAATGTGCCGGCAGTGTTCCTTGGTCACGAAGTCCTGAAGTACGTCCCGCTAAACATTGTCCGGATGATCGCAGCCGGTCTGTTCCTTCTCATCGGTGTGTGGGTGCTGGCCCAGACTGCCGGCTGGACTGTTGGACTGCTTTAACTGCGATAGAGGTTGGGGGTCGGGTTTATGCGCCATGCAACCCGACCTTCGACTTCACCAGCGTCATGCCCTCAGAAGCGGCCGCTGGTTTTCTGCTTTAGCCGAACAAGCCCGTTGCCCAGGATTTGACAAATTTCAGCCATGCGCTCCTCTGGCGTCATCTTGTCGGGATGTGGTCCGCCAGGCAGCCAAGTTGCTTCTTGCCGGGGTTGATAAAGGTGACGCTTGGTGAAGAGTTCTTTTACCAGCGACGGCTTCTTGGTGAGGATCGCCAATAAGACCTGTGCTGGCCCCGTAGGCGAGCGGCGGCCTTGCTCCCAATTGACTAGCGTTCCCGTGGCAACGCCGATGCTCTGGGCAAACTCGTGCTGAGACAACCCTGTTTTGGCACGTAGCGCGGTAACATTCACCTCAGGCACTTCGGGACGCGAACGCCGTGAACTTTTATTGCCAGAGCCGACGTAGGTGACGGTTACCTTCAGCCCATCGAAAGTAATTTTTCGTTTTGTCATAGGTCTGGCTAAGTTTGAGGCGCAACTACGTCAATGGCGTAGCCATGGGCCGGGACTTGCTCAAACGGATGGCGAATTCAAAAACCGTAGTGAACGCAATTCAGTGGAGAGCTTTTCAGGCCTTAGAAATGGCGGATTTCCGAGAGTTCTTTTGGATTACACGTTTTTCGGTTCGCCAAATTCGTTTGGGTAGGCGGACAATTTCGCGAAATTTCGAATGATCGTCCGGGTGAGATGTCATCCACTGAAACCGGTGAAAAATCGGCTCAAACCCTTGTAAATCAGACATATTTTGGAATTTAAGGGCTTCTGGAGAAGTTTCGATGCCGGTCTCCTTCGGCAAATGGCGGTGGGTGAGAGCCTGCGGACAAACTCTCTCAACCCCACGCGGATCAGGGGATCGCAAAGTGAGTGGATCTTCGAGCCGCCGCCCCGCTATGATTAAGTTGCAGTCTCCACAATTTTCCCGTATTTTCTCAGAATAAGACAGCCATTGATATGGAGTCGGCAAGTGGAGAGCGATGTGATGACCATGCGGGAGGTTGCCGACTATCTCAAGCTGGCGGAGAAAACCGCCTATCGCTTGGCGGCGGATGGCAAGATCCCGGGCTTCAAGGTTGGTGCCTCGTGGCGCTTTCGTAAGAGCGAGATTGACCGATGGATTGTCGCTCAAGAACAAGGGCGAAATTGAACCATGGGTAAAATGATGGACTCTGCTCTAACGCCGGTGTTGAAAGTCAGATTGCTCGTCAGCTTCCTGGGCGAGCGGGCGCAGTTTGGTTGGTGGCCGACGGCCTTTTATGATGCTTCAGGCAGGCTTTTCCTCGAACCTATATTTTCGAAAACGCCGCAACTCGCCCAGTATCATGGCGTCGTCGAGGCAGCACGTCGCCTGCATGACGAACACTTAAACGTTGGAACGTTTCACCTTTTCCGCCTGCCTGAAGAGTTGGAGCAAGATCTCCATATACTCGTCCAAGGCGGTGCAGAGGAGCTGTCTCCGGCGGTCCTCTTTCGAGATAAACAAACAGCGCTCAACGCACTCATCGACGAAGCCGGTTCCGTAAAGAAGGGCGGGGTTGGCCCGGTAGCAATCGGAAACGTCGGTGATATTGCCGATCATCTCAAAGATATTGCCTCAGTTTATTCTGCGGCTTTCTCGTCCAACACCAAATCTTTCCCATACCTGGCTAGATAATTGTGGCTGAGGAAACTTTTTACACAACGCAATTGCAGGCGGGCTTGGGTCTCATAAGCGAGACCAAGGAGCTGTTGGAATTGTGGGCGCCTGGCATGACGGTTTCGCAACTTAATCAGGTTGCTCTGGACTCCGGACGATTTCCCAACGTAACCGCTCGGCGACTACGCAATGTAATTTCTGAGTGTTTTTCTCCCCGCTACCTCATTTCGAATGGTGCTCCAGCTCAACATCTGAAGAAACTGTCAGGGAATTTTTCTGGATCCGATCTAAGTCAGATTTTCCTGCTATTTACGGCTAGAGCAAACCCAATATTGAGCGATTTCATCCGCGATGTATATTGGTCGCGATATGCCGGCGGATATGCCGAGATTTCCACTGGTGATGCGCGTGCTTTTGTTGAACGCGCAATCGATGATGGAAAAACGGCGATACGATGGTCCGAGTCCACTGTCAGGCGGGTTTCTGCCTATTTGACCGGATGCTGTGCGGACTATGGCTTGCTTGAACGTGGGACACGATCAAGCCGCCGTATACTCCCGCTTCGAATTTCGCCTCACGCCTCGGCGTACCTTGCCCATGACCTGCATTTCGGTGGCGTTGGCGACAATGCCCTGCTGACCCATCCAGATTGGCAATTGTTTGGATTGGCCCGCGAAGATGTACTGGAGGAGCTGAAGAAACTTTCCTTAAAAGGACATCTTATTGTCCAAGCAGCTGGCGACGTCGTTCGAATAAGCTGGAAGCAACCAAGCATGGAGGCGCTTTGCGATGTCCTCTCTCAGGGCTGATTTTGACGAATTGCGCGAACGCATAAGGCATGGTCGCGAACTCGGACATGCGAGTTTCGAACCTATCTACTACCTGATCTTTCCGCCGGAGCAGATCCTGGAGGTTAAGCGCCAAACCCCTGCGTGGCTGGCGAAACTTCATCAGGAAGGTTGGGACGTCCACACGTTCTCGATTGCAGAGAATCTCTGGGACCTCCTTCAGAATGATCCATTTTGGGCGCTCTGTCTCATGGAAGACAAAGCGTCCCCTCTCGACTGGATGCGCACTAATAAGGCGTTGGCCGACATTGTGGCGTCTGGTGGTGGCCTTCTTAGCCGCCTGGCAGAGGCGCTTAAGCCTCTGGAAGCCAAGCCGAATGCGCTACTCCTGGTAACGGATCTGGAGGCACTCCATCCATTCTTGCGCATCGGGGCAATCGAAAGCCAGCTTCAAGGACAATTTCATGTGCCGACGGTGTTCCTCTATCCCGGTGTTAGAACAGGGAAAACCCGGCTGAAATTCCTCGGCTTTTATCCCGAGGATGGGAATTACCGGTCCGTCCACGTCGGCGGTTAACGTGCAAAGAATTGGCTGGGGGACTACGCTGTGAGCATTCGGGAATTATTTGATCCGTCCAAGGACATTTATCGGACGATCGAGAAGGTAATCACCTATGGCGCGGCCCAAGAAGACCGGCTGAAGGCTGAAATCTCTGAATATGTGGTCACGGAGAGCATCGAGGAGCAATTCCGCAAGCTCCTTGATCGCATGCAGATGGCCATGGAGGCTGGTGGCGAAAACGAGGTAGGGGTTTGGGTGTCCGGCTTCTATGGCTCGGGCAAGAGCTCATTCACCAAATATCTCGGCCTCGCCTTCGACAACCAGCGAACGATTGACGGTACTCCGTTCATCAAACATCTGCAGGATCGTCTGCATAAGCCCCAGACTAAAGCGCTGCTCAGCACGGTGGCTCAAAGGTTCCCTGCGGCCGTCGTCTTACTCGATCTGGCCAGTGAGATGCTTGCTGGGGCAACCCTGGAAGAGGTATCCACGGTTCTCTACTTCAAGGTTCTGCAGTGGGCGGGCTATTCGCGCAACATCAAGGTCGCAGCCTTCGAGCGGATGATCGAAAAGGACAATCGTACAGATGAGTTGCATCGGCGCGTTGAAGAAGCCTTGCCTGGCGCCACCTGGGATCGAGTTCAGAACAACCCCCTCGCGATTGATGGGCTCATTCCGAAAATTGCACATGAAATGTATCCCGGGCTTTTCCCCGAAGCGAAGTCATTTTCGTCTAACACTGACGGATTTTTTCAGTTCGAGGATCAACGCGTCCAAGAGATGATTGATATTGTCCGAGAAAAGAGCGGCAAGCAAAACATCATCTTCATCATCGACGAAGTTGGTCAGTATGTCGCATCACGCGACAATTTGATCCTTAATCTTGATGGCTTGGCAAAAAATCTCAAGCGTCTAGGCGACGGTAAAGTCTGGATCATCTCTACGGCACAGCAGACCCTGACCGAGGATGATCCGCGCGCTGCCCTCAATTCGGACAAGCTCTATAAGCTCAAGGATCGCTTCCCGATCCAGATTGATCTTGAATCTAGCGATATCAAAGAAATTTGTTATCGCCGTTTGCTTGGGAAATCCCCTGCAGGTGAAGAGCAGCTAGGAAAGCTCTTCGACGATCACGGCCAAGCACTTCGACACAATACAAAGCTGCAGGACGCAAAATACTACGACGCCGATTTCAGCCGCGAGACATTCATCAATCTCTACCCCTTTTTGCCTGCACATTTTGACATCCTTTTGCATCTTCTGGGGGCGCTGGCTAAATCGACCGGTGGCATTGGGCTGCGCTCTGCCATCAAAGTGGTCCAGGATGTGCTCAAGGGAGAGGGCGGCTCGACAGCGATGGCTGATCAGCCTGTTGGCTGGCTCGCAACAACCGTTACGCTCTACGACGAACTTGAGAAGGACATTCGGCGCGCCTTCCCGTCGATCCACCAAGCGGTCGGCAAGGTTCTTATTCGGTTCCCAGACACGCAGCGGCACCAGGAAATCGCCAAATCCGTCGCGGTCCTGCAAATTCTGGGCAACTTGCCCGTAACAGTGCAGAATGTCGCCAGCCTGATGCACCCGTCTGTCTCGGCAGCGTCTCAGCTCGAAGATGTGCGCAAGGCAGCCGACGAGATGCTCGGCGATGTTCATGTCCCTCTAGGTGAGAAGGACGGGAATCTCGTATTTCTAAGCGAGAAGCTTCGGGATATTGAACAGGAACGCGGCGCGCTGGCCCTCCGCTCCGTCGACGTACGTCGTGCTTTTAATGACGCTCTGCGCGAAGCATTTGATCCCTTGCCCCGGGTCAATCTGCACGGGACTTTAGCCGTTGCATCAGGGCTCAAGGTACAAACGGGCAGTGCATTGACCAGCCTTGCTGGCGATCAAAATCCCATACAGACGATCGTCGAGTTGGTGCCCGCCGCAGACTATGACACGGCCCGCAATCGCCTACTTGATGACTCGCGCAGCCGTACCGGTCGGAATGTGATTGGTCTTTTGGCCAGGGCAAATCCTGAATTGGATGATTTGGCGAACGAGATTTACCGTAGCCAACGGATCGCTGAGCTGCACCGTAATGAACCCGATCAAGAGGTCCGCGACTATTGCGCGGGACAGCTCGATCGGGCGACTAAGCTTGCCGTTCAGTTGCAGAGCAAGATTAAACAGACCTTGCAGGGTGGATCATTCGTTTTTCGCGGCCAGGCTACCGCAGTCACGGCAATCAACGTAGACTTGCTTGAGGCGACGAAGAAGCTTCTCGGTGACGTCGCTGAGCAGGTGTACGATCGATATGCTGAAGCGCCGGTCCGGGCCGCAACGGATTGCGCCGAAAAATTCCTCAAGGTTGCGAACCCTTCGGCTATCAGCAGCGCGCTGGACCCGCTCGGGCTAGTGCAAACGGTCGCGGGTCGCGCGACTTTCCGCAGCGACCATAAGGCAATGATCAGCATCCGCGATTACATCGACAAGCGGGGCACGGTCGACGGCAAACGGTTGCTTGATGACTTCGGCAGCGATCCGTTTGGCTGGTCGCCCGACACAACCCGCTACATCCTCGCGGCGATGCTGATCGCGGGGGAGATCAAGCTCAAGGTTTCTGGACGCGAGGTCACTGCGGCGGGTCAGCAGGCGATCGACGCCCTGAAAACCAACAATTCGTTCAAGCCAATCGGTGTCGCGCTTCGCGACGAACGTCCGTCGATCGAAACGCTGGGTCGTGCAGCAGAGCGGTTGACCGAATTGGCCGGCGATACGGTCATTCCGCTTGAACAGGAAATCAGCAAGGTTGCCACGAAGTATTTTCCTCGCTTTCAACATGATTACGGATCTCTGTCGGAAAAGTTGAGCGGTTTGGGACTCGGCGGCAGCGATCGAATTGTAACACTGAATCAGGACCTTGCGGATGTCCTGTTCACCGATGCTTCAGATGCACCCCAACGCCTGGGAGCCGAGAGTTCTGCCATCTATGATAATTTGAGATGGGCGGTCGAGGTGAAACGTGCACTCGATAATGGCCTCGACGTGACCGTGCGAGCGCTGCAATCCCATCGTCACGAAATCGATGAGCTGCCAAACACCGGGGCCCCTGGGGAACTCCGAAAAGAGCTAAGCGAAGAATTGGTCAACTTGTCCGAACGACTGAAGAAGGAGGATTTCTTCAAGCACGCTGCCGACCTCAATTCGTTGCTAACGCACATCAAAGGACGTGTTCGTGACACGGTTCTATCTTTGTCAGAGCAGCAGAAACTGAGATTGAAGGATGGCGTTGAAGACTTGCAGCGCCTGCCGGAGTGGTCTGGCCTGACACAGGAAGATCGTGGAAATGCGGTCGAGCGCCTGGAAGCGCTAACGCTGACCGTTTCTGAGGACCTGTCTGGCCTCAAGAAGCTGCTGGCACGCGATTACGATATCAGCAGCACGATCGACGATTTGAAACGGTCGATAGCCCGTCAGGAGCAAGAGCGGCGGCGGATGGAACTTGAAGAGGAGGTCGGCAAGAACAGGGTTCGGGACCGCACCACGCTCTCTCGCTCAATCCCAGTTCCCAGCAAGGTTGCCTCAGCCAGCGAACTGGACATGCTGATCCAGGCGCTGAACGAATTGAAAACTCAATTGGCCCTTTATGACGATATCGACATCTCGTTCGTGCTTGGCGGGGGCGCATAACGATGGCGTTTGATCAGGCCACGCGTAGCCGACTGCAGCGCTTTGTCACCGATGCACGCCGGGCGCTGGAAGAGGAGTTCACGCGCCAGCTTCAGAACGATTTCGGGATGGACCCGGTCGCCGGCACGGTCACGCCGATCGAAAGCCTGCGACACATCAACGATCAGCAGCGCGAAACGGCGCGGATCCTTCGGGATACGCTGGATCACTATTGCGCTGGCGGAGACATGGACACGAAGGCCGGCCTCGACCGCATCGTGCGAGAGCAGGCATTCACTGTCTTGAACCGGTTGGCGGCGCTTCGAATGGCGGAGGCGCGTGGGCTGTTGATCGAAACGGTTGGCAGCGGGTTTCAGGCCAAAGGCTTTCAGCTTTATGCTCGCCTTGCGGGTACGGGGCTTGGCGAAACGGGCGATGCCTATCGGGTTTACCTACAAAGCGTCTTTGACGAGTTGTCGCTAGACCTACCCGGCCTGTTCGACCGCTACTCGCCACAAGGGCGCTTATTCCCGCGGGAGGCCGCGCTGCTCCAGGTTCTGGCGCTCATCAACCACGGTGAGATAGAACCGCTCTGGGCCGAGGACGAGACCCTCGGCTGGATCTACCAGTACTTCAACTCGAAGGAAGAGCGCAAAGCGATGCGCGATGCGTCCCAGGCGCCGCGCAACAGCCGCGAACTGGCCGTGCGCAATCAGTTCTTCACGCCACGCTATGTGGTGGAGTTTCTGGTCGACAACACGCTCGGGCGGCTCTGGTTCAACTGGACGGGCGGGGAGACCTTACTTCGGGACCGCTGCCAATACCTGCTGATGAAGTCGGACGAGTGGCCCGGTGCCACAAAGCGCCTTCGCGACCCACGCACGATTACGTTGCTCGACCCCGCCTGCGGCTCGATGCATTTTGGGCTCTATGCCTTTGACCTGTTCCAGGAGGTCTATCGTGAGGCTTGGGATTGGGAACAAGTCCATGGCCCTGGTGGGCTGGATCGGGAAACCGGGGGCCGCCCAGATCTGAAGCCGCTTTCGGAAACCTATTCCGACAAGGACGCGTTCTTGCGCGACGTGCCGCGGTTGATCATCGAACATAACATTTATGGAGTCGATATCGACCCGCGTGCTGCGCAGATCGCGTCGCTGGCGTTGTGGTTGCGGGCGCAGCGGGCGTGGCATGATGCTGGGGTAACGGCGAAGGACCGGCCGCAGATTGGACGGGGGCAAGTGGTAGCCGCTGTGGCGCCTCCTGCGGAAGTGGAACTGCGCCAACGGTTCATGGCGGAACTCGATCCGCTGGATGCCGAGTTGTTCGAGCAGACGCTATTCATGCTCAAGCGCTTGCCTGAGCTCGGTGTGTTGCTGCAGGTTGACAAGGAACTTCCCGCCTTAATACGCAAGGTGTTCGGCGAGTACGGTGCTCTCTTCCGCGCTGAGGATATGGCGCAGTGGCAGAAGGCTGAGGTGAGACTACGTGAGGCACTGACGGATTATGCACGCGCCGCGCGATCCAACTATCAGGGCCGGCTTTTTGCAGGTGACGCTCTGCAAGGGCTGAGTATGATAGATCACTGCCGTGAACAATATGATGTCGTCGTTATGAATCCTCCGTTTGGCGAATTCTCCGAAGCGCAACGAAATTATGCCAAGGAGAATTTCATTTCTGGCTCACATGACATTCTGACGGCCTTTGTGGAGGTCGGCGTCAAAAAACTACGCGATAATGGGATTATTGGCGCAATTACTTCTAGGACTTGTTTTTTTGCGCCGACCACAAAGGGTTGGCGAGAAGAATTGGTTTTGAAACATCAAATACAGTCTTGGATGGACCTGGGAGAAGGCGTGCTTGACGATGCAATGGTCGAAACTTGTGCATATACAATAGAGAAATGCATCGAGAGCGAAAAGGCTACATTCATATCTCTAGATAAACGCCCATTGCTAGATTGCGTCACATCTTATCGCTCCAATGAATGCATTAGTGGTATGTATTCATTAAGTCCCAACGTATTCACAAAAACCAAGGGGTCTCCATTTTCATATTGGTTGGAGCCAGAGCTTTTAGAGATTTCAGATCAACATCATTCCCTCGAGAAAAATGGGGCTCGCGTCAGCGTTGGCTTGCAAACTGGAGACGACTTTCGTTTCATTAGGTGCTGGTGGGAGCTCCCACATCGCAGCAGCGGATGGATTCTCCACGCAAAAGGGGGTGAAAATGAACCTTTTGCAACAGATATACACTTAGCCGTCAATTGGATGTCAGCAGGTAAGGAGATGAAAGCTCAGCGTTCTGTTCGCCTAAATGCCTATAGTAAAGTTGATCCTTCAAAAGGTTTACCTGCAGGGCTTACATTTTCATATCGAACGCACAGGTTTTCTCCAGCACTAATGCCTCGCGACACTATAACCGGTGTCGCAGGTATGGGTGTATTTTCAGACAATATTGATCTTATTGTTCTCTCTTCAATTTTGAACAGCTCAGCTTTCAACGAACTTGTAGATGTTAGATTGGGCCTGCGCGAAATCAATGCGCTATATCAAGCTGGAGTTATTGCGCCAGTACCGTTTCCAAACATTGACGCCCAACAATCCGAGCAGCTCGGCGCTATCGGTGAAGCCATTTGGAAGGCAGCAAGCCAAAAATTCTTTCAAATAGAGAATTCTCTTAAATTCCGTGGATTTTTCTTTGACCGCAAAGGTATTCAATCAACATCAGATTCACTTAATGATATCTGGTCTGCCAATCTCCGGAATATTTTTATTCAATACGAGAAATTGGACGAATTAGTTGGCCAAGCCTACGGGATAAGTCCGGAGACATCGAAGCGAATACACCTGCGTAATTTCCCATTGTTTAAAAAATCGTTCCCTGATTTTTTAACAAGCCCGGATCTTGAGGTAGAAAAGCTTGTTAGCTTGACTTTTTCAAAAATGTTTTGCCGATTTTCTGATTTAATAAGCGTTGATAAAATCGCTTCTGATCAGAATGTTAATAAATACCTTTCTGACTTTGATGCGGATTTTATGAAAGATAATTCATTAAAAATGGTGAGGGATTGCGCATCAAATCAGGAAATAGTTGAACTTCTGAATGATTGCCTGCCAGAGATATTTGATGATCCGGCCGCTGCCGGTAGTGAAATATTGCAAATAACCAATCATCGCTCTCTTGAGTCCTATATTTCGAGCCCGACCGGCTTTTTCGCTGGACACTTGAAGCGGTTCTCAAAAAGCCGCCGCAAGGCCCCGATCTTCTGGCCGATCTCGACCACCTCAAGTAGCTACACGCTTTGGCTCTACTACCCCAGCCTGACCAACCAGACGCTTTACACAGCGGTCAACGACTTCGTGGAACCGAAGCTGAAGCAGGTCAGCCGTGATGCCGCCACGCTTCGAGCCAAGGGCTCTGGCCGCTCGCGCGACGACGAAAAGACGCTCGAGATCCTCCAGACCCTCGAGCTGGAACTTACCGAGCTACGCGACACCTTGCTGCAGATCGCACCGACCTATTGTCCGAACCATGACGACGGCGTCCAGATTAACGCTGCCCCAATCTGGCAGCTCTTCCGCTACAAGCCTTGGCAGGAATCTCTGAAGGACACCTGGACTAAGCTGGAAAACGGCGACTACGATTGGGCACACCTGGCGATGGTCTATTGGCCAACCCGCGTCCGGGAAAAGTGCAAAACCGACAAGTCACTCGCTATCGCCCATGACCTTGAGCACCTCTATGTCGAACCTGAGCCGAAAGCCGCTAAGGCCCGTGGGCGCAAGAAGGATGCGGAATGACGATCGCAAGTTTCATCCGTGACACCGTGCTGCGCCCGCGCCTGCTCAAAGCCGGCTGCATGGTCGTTTACGATCCTGACGAGCGCTATCTGACGATCTGTGCCAGCTTGGAAGACGACCGCATCCGGGTGGTCGATGCCTCGGTGAGCAGCATTGAAAGCCGATTGGCGGCGATCCAGGCACTGAGTGAAGTCGGCCGCCCGAAGAGCAGCCTTGATGCGGTGCTTATCTATGTCCCTAAAGGCCCACCTGCTACCGACGAAGACAAGCAGATCGACCCCTTTTCGATCTATGCTGAGAGTGGCGCCATGTTTCCGAAGGACGATGGCGACGACTATCTCAGCCTATGCCTGCGGGCAAAGCCCGACCATTCGACCGAAGTGCGACGGGTATTTGCCGGGACGCCCTCTGGGCCCGCATTCGCCGTCATCGATGCGATTGGCGGCGGGGCCAGTTGGCCCCAACTGCGCTCGGCATTGCAGGTTGAATCGGGACGGGAAATCCTGACTGCGCTGCTGGTGCCGAATGCGGCGCAAGCTGAGGCGCTTAAAGCCCAGGAAGGCTGGGGTGACGAGGCGCGCGAGTTCGCATCGGCGACACTCGGCCTGAGCGTTAAGACGCGGGGCAAGACTTGGAGCTCCCTCGCGGATGAGCTTTGGCGTTTCGTATTGTTCAGCGAATTTATGTTCGACTTGCCAGTGGCTTTGCCGGAAGCCCTCAAGGGTGTGCCGCACGCCCCAGCCGAGGCACGCCCGATCATTGAGGATGTCTGCGATCGCTTGCGGAGCAACCCAAACACGCGCAGCGGGTATATCGAGCGGGCCGAGGCGATCGAAATTGAGTTGGATCTGGCTGGCCAATGTAGCGCGATCGAAGATCTGGGGGAACGCGACACGTTTCCATTTGAGGAGCGAACCTTCCTCAAGTCCGCCATCAAGGGAATCACGACCAACGATACCGATGTTACGCGGCGACTGCTGGCGCGCCACAAGAACTCGGTTTGGCTCGGCAAGGGAGAGAGCCAATCGCAATGGGAACTCGTCCGCGCGGGACTTAGCCTCGTCGAAGCCTGTGAGGACTACGAGCGTCAGTTGCCTGAGCACGCGCGCTCGCAGGCCGAGTTGTTGGATTTCTACCTCGGCAGCCTGCGAGAAGCCGACCGACTACAGCGCGAATTTGAGCAGGCAGTCGGCGACTTTTTGGATCCGCACGGCTTGATGCAGGAGGTGATTGATCAGGCACGGGCACGCTATCGACGATTAGCTGAGAAAGTGCAGACGATTTTCGTCAAGCATATCGAAACCACCGGGTGGCCTCCGCAGGGACGGCTCGCCAATGCCGATGTTTTTGACCGCCTGCTCGCCGATCGCTTGAAGGAAAGCGGCCGGCGGGTAGCCTACTTGATGATCGATGCACTGCGCTATGAACTCGGTGTGGCGCTTGAAAAGATGCTGGCCGAAGATGGACCTGTAGAGTTGCAGGCGGCTTACGCCCAGCTTCCGACAATTACACTCGTCGGTATGGCAAGCCTTCTCCCGAAGGCCCGGACTGAACTGACGTTGGGTCTAGAATCTGATTCACTGGCTCCCAGCCTTGGTGCGGCGCGTGTTGGCAATGTCAGCCAACGTATGGACGTTCTGAAGCGGCGCTTTGGCGACCGCTTTCATGAAATGCCGCTCAATGATTTCGTTCGAGGCAAACCGAAGATATCCGAGACGGTCGATCTTTTCGTTCTCAGGTCTACCGAAATCGACAGCCAATTAGAGAGCAACCCCGAGACGACACTCGGTCTGATACCTGGGACGCTGAAGCTGATCCGGGTGGCGCTGCATAAACTCCGCAGCATGGGATTCAAGGAAGCCGTCATCGTGACGGACCACGGCTTTTTCCTAAACGCCCAGGCCGAAGCCGGCGACGTGTGCATAAAGCCGCAGGGCAATTGGCCGATCAATGCACACGATCGGATCATGCTGGGCAATGGCAACGCTGATACCCACAGTGCTGTCGTCAGCGTAGAAAAGCTCGGGATTCGCGGTGATTTCGCACAGGTCGCGATGCCACGCAGCATGGCGCCCTATCGCGCTGGGCACCTATATTTCCATGGTGGTGCCTCACTCACAGAGGCGGTCGTACCGGTACTAGTGGCGCGCTTGGATACCGAGGAAAATGCAACGACTGGCAGAGTGGCAGTCGAGATCTTCTATAAGAGCGGCGCCAAGCGTATCACGACGCGGATGCCGGTGATCGATATCAAGGTGCAATCAGACGATATGTTTTCGCAAGACGTTATCGTCGAAGTGCTGATCGAGGCCCAAGACGCCAAAGGTAATGTAGTTGGCGAGCCTCGGCCCGGAGGCGATGTGAACCCCGCCACGCGCACGCTTGCGCTCGCGCCTGGCCAGAGCAAGCAGATCGCCTTGAGGATGGATCCGGACTTCGAAGGGAAGTTCTCGGTCAAAGCGCTCAATCCTACCACATTGGCGAGCTACAGCACCCTCGCTCTCGAAACGGACTATACGGTATGAGCGAATTGGACGGCCTGGACCGGCAACTGACATCAGTGTTCGACGGCAAGGTCGTCCGCAAGGATCTCCTGCATCGCATCAAAAAAGGCACCAACGTCCCCACATTCGTGCTGGAGTTTCTCCTTGCACGCTTTTGCGCCAGTGATGACCAAGCCGAAATTGATGCGGGAATGGAGGCCGTTCTCGCGACCCTACAAGACAACTATGTACGTCCTGACGAAGCTAACGCCGCCCAATCAAAGGTCGCGACCAAGGGCAAGCATCGCTTCATCGATAAGGTCCATGTCCGATTTGTCGAGAAAGAGAAGCGCCATTGGGCGTCGCTTGAGAATTTCAATTCCCAGCGCATCGCCGTGGGTGAGAAGTTTTACCGCGATAATGACCGCCTTCTCGAAGGCGGAATTTGGGCCGAAGTGACTCTGGCGCACAATGAGATCGATGAAGACGATTACGCATTCTACATCGAGGATCTGCGCCCCATTCAGCTCTCCCGGTTTGACTTCGAGCAGTATGTGGAAGGCAGAAAAGCATTCACGAGGGACCAGTGGCTTGACGCGATCATGCGTTCAGTCGGCCTCGAGCCGTCCAAACTCTCGAAGCGAGTAAAATTGCATTATATCGCGCGCCTGGCACCTCTGGTGGAACCGAATTACAACTATATCGAGCTCGGCCCACGCGGAACGGGCAAGTCATATTTTTTCAGTGAGTTTTCGCCCTATGCGACCCTGATTTCAGGCGGCCAGGCAACCAAGGCCACGCTCTTCTACAATAACGCTCGTCGGAAAGTCGGCCTAGTTGGCTATTGGGATACCGTCGCATTTGATGAGGTGGGAGGGATCAAGGTCCGTGATCCCGACACCATTCAGATCATGAAAGATTTCATGGCAAACGGTCGCTTCTCGCGTGGAGCAGAGGTGATTGCCGACGCGAGCTTGAGTTTCGTTGGCAACATCGACCTTTCCGTTGATCAGGTGGTTAATTCGACGGAATACGATCTCTTCCAGCCGCTGCCCCCCGAGTTGGACCTAGCGGTGATGGATCGGTTCGCCGCGTACATTCCAGGCTGGGAGATGCCCAAAAACAGCAGTGAGTTTTTGACGAGTCGCTACGGGTTTATAACTGACTACCTCGCAGAGGCCTTTCATTACCAATTCAAGCATACGAACCGCTACGAAGAGGTCAGCCGCCAGATCCGGCTCGGCCAGGACATTGAGGGGCGTGACGAAAAAGGCATCAAGAAGACTGTGGCCGCCTTCTTGAAGATATTACACCCAGGTAGCCCGGCCACAGCTGAAGAATTTGACGATTATGTCGCCTATGCGACGGAGTGCCGGCGTCGCGTCAAGGAGCAGATGAACAAGCGTAAGCCCGACGACGAGTTCGCGCGCATCAACTTGTCCTATTTCGATGCGAGTGGGAGAGAGGTTGTCGTCTTCTGTCCTGAATCGAAAGACGCTCTTGCAACGCAGCAGCCAGCCCGGCGGCGCCTCAAAATCAATGACGCTATGAGTGAAGCAAAGGCTGGTGAAAAATCAGTCCATTTAGACGGATACCAGCAGTCATTTGCCAATACTAAACCGAATGTTGGCCATGTTCCGGATAATATCGAGCCTGCTTTCTCTCAACCGAAGGAACAGCATTTCACAATTTTGTACGGTGATACGGGCCACAGTTACGAGACAATCATGGGGCCATATCTGCGTGGAGCCAAGGAGGTCACCATTGAGGATCCCTATATTCGTCTGCAACATCAGATCCAGAATTTTGTCCGTTTTTGCGAGACATGCCTCAAGTCTGGGTCGATCAAGACGATCAATCTAGTCAGTAGCTATGATGACAGGACAGAGCTTGCCGAAATCTCCGAGAAGCTCGAAGATCTGAAGCAGAGCCTCCTCGAATCGGATATTGTTCTGAATGTGGCGCTAAATCCCAACATGCATGACCGAGAAATTCGCTTAGACAACGGCTGGCATATTAAGATCGGTCGCGGTCTTGATTTCTATCAACGGCCCGGGAGTTGGTTTGAGGTCGGTGCGAACGACCTCACCCTGCGGAAGTGCCTGGAAACAAAAGTCGATATATTTCATGTAAATTAGAGATTTCCCCAGGATATGTTTTTTGCAGGGCACAGCAGGCGGATGATAATCCGCCTGCCATTTTCGTCATCCAATCCGCGCTGATGCCGTCTTCCGAAACGCCACGCAGCCGACGCCCGTGAGCGCCAGAACAACGGTCAGGACGTCTGCCTGGGTCAGCCCTTCCGGCAGAATGTCGAGCGTCGCTGCGACACCCCACAGACTGCCGATGACGCCGGTCCAGATGGCCTTGGATGCCCACCAGGGTTTCAGTTCTTCCATGTCGTTTCTCCGAGCACGTCCGCAAACTCGAAGCCGTATTCCGAACCCCGCTAGCAACATTGAACCAGCAGCTGCGTAAGCGGGTGGGTGACACAAACCCCTAATAATCAGACTTTAAGCTAACGCTCGGGCACATGGCGCGGGCCGATGCGGCAATCGCGAAATCAAAACCGAGATCAGGACGTTAGTGGAAGTTAATCTTCCTCTGCCAAACTTTGAAAGAAAGCGATGTCCTCGTCAGGCTCTTCCCAGCGGTCTGCAACCCGTGCCCAGCGATCGACCCGCTCCCTGAATTCAGGATCATCAATCGAGATATGGAACGAGTAAAGCCGGTTCACAATCTCACGCATAAGATCGCACATCTGACCATCGTCGAGATGGGAGACTTCATTCCACGCAATCTCCCGTCCATCGGCATCAATGACGCGGACGTCAGAGTAGTCACCGGCATGGGTGACGGGGACGATGCCGGAGTGAAGGGTTTCGAGGCCTGTGTTGCGGACGCAAATCATCGCGAGCGTCTTGGCCATCATGGCGGCAATGCGCTTTTCGTCGGCGGCGTTCATTGGGCAACTATAGCGGTAAATCTTCGCGGTAGTAGGCCCGAAGCAATTCGGCCTCCGACATGCTCAGCACCGGCAATGGCCCTGCTGCGGCATTGATCTGCGGGATCTCCAATAACGCCCTATTACCACCAAACTGATCGACAACCTCGCGGAGCCCGGCTTCATAGTCCGAGAACGGCAGAACAGTGATGCCTGGGTGATCCAGCCATTGCGACTGCGTCCGATAAAAACTCAGATTGCCTCCCCGCGGCTGGAACGAGGCACCGGGGACGCCCGGCGGAGGCAGTGCCGACAAGATGTCCAGCGGCGGGATGCTCTCGATGACCGCGCGCAAATCTTGAGCAATGGCTTGGGGACCAGGCTCAAACCATCGCGGGTGTGGCTCGATGCCGGCGAAGCGCTCCGGGAACAGCTGAATAAGCGAATTCGGTAGGCATCGCCTGTGGAACTCGACCGCCGAGCAGAACCGTTCAAACGGATCCCGCCAGAAGGCATAGATAGCCGTCGGGGCGATTGCCTCCCCGAACCGCGCCTCAGCCAGCCTCATCGCTTCCGGCACCGTTGGATGCCGTCCCATTTCGCCAACTAGATCGACCCCGATCTGCCCCAGGACAGCCCGTGCCGTTTGCGAGCCATTTTTAGGTACGCCGATGAACAGCGTCTGGCGGTCATGTGAAATGATCATCTGTCAGATCCCGGTGGTGGTGTTGGAGTAGGAACCCGCCGAAAATGTGTAGGACGGCGTTCCTGCGGTCAGCGTCCGGGTCAGAAACGAGAAGCTACGCGTTGTCAGCGACCAGTACGTCGTACCGATGCTGGGTGACGATGCGCTGTAGGTCACTCCCTGTGTAGAGGCCCCCGGCACCGACCAACTGCCGGTCTTTGTGCCATCGCTTGGCACCTTGAAGATCGCGCTGCACAGGTCGAAATATCCGTAGGGTGAGAAATCCATCACGGAATAGATGGAAAACACGATGGCCGAGGAACTCACCGCCAGCCCGGTAAGACTGAAAGTGTTCGCACCATTGCTCGTGTCGAGGCTGACGGTGCGGGCCAGAAGCAAGGTCCCGTCGGTCGCAAACTGATAGATGTCCGCGCCTGCATAGACCGGGGCAAAGATCCGCAGGTTTCCGTCCGGCCCCAGGTTCACCGAGCCGCTGCCATAGCTGGACGGTAGAGACTTCTGCCACTGGATCGCGGCGCCGGAACTGATCTTCAGCAGGCTGAGCGTGCCGTTGATGCTGGCGACCCAGTAGATGAAATTGCTGCTGTCGAGGGCAACGCCGTAGCCGTAATCGTAGCCCGAGGTGCCAATCGACCGCTGCCAGGCGACTGAAGGGGTGGCCGTATTGATGACGGTAATCAAGGCGTCGACATTTCCGGCGGTCGAGGTCGAGGTATTGCCCGAGAGGACCAGCAGGCTCCCGTCGGGACTGAGCGCCATCTGGCTGGCATATTCGTTGCCGGAGCCGCCGATCGAGCGCTGCCACTGCAATGTGCCGGAACTGTTGTATTTGGCAATCAGGGCGTCGGCATTGCCGGAACCGCCGCTCGAGGTCGAATAGCCCGCGACATAGACGTTGCCCGATGTATCGACCGCCGCATTGTACCAGAAATCCTGGCCCGAGCCGTTGAGGCTGCGCTGCCATTGCAGAGTGCCCGAGGTGTTGAGCTTGGCCAGCCAGCCGTAGTAGTTGCTCGAATAGTAAGCCCCGGCGAGGTAGACATTGCCGCTGGCATCGATCCAGCCGCCGCTGATGAAGGGCCCGGATACCGTCCGCGCCCAGACGAGCGTGCCCTCCCGATCCCATTTGAACACCGCGCCCGTGGCACTGGCGTAGATGTTGCCGCCGCCGTCAATGCCGAGAACGGTGAAGCTCACTACGGTTGAGCCGAAGGTCGCATACCAGAAGCTCTCGTTGGACTTGCCGTAGAGGTTGGAAAGGGAGATCGGACCCGAGGCAACGCCGGCTAGCGAACGCACAGCCGCTTCGCCCAGCGACGTCGTGGTAGTCGATGTGCGCCCAAGTTCGACCGCAACATTGCCGAGCGAGATCGGCCCCGAGTTCTGCAGCGTCATGCGCGGGCCTCGAGGCGTTCCACCTTATCGGCCAGTTCCTTGATCGCCTCGATCAGCAAGCCAACGAGATTGCCATAGGCAACGGAGAGCAGACCATCGTCGTGGGCCATAACCGCCTCGGGAACGATCGGTGCCAGTTCCTGGGCTACCAGGCCGATCCCACGGCTGCCCGTGTCTCGTCGGGCAAAGGTCACCCCGCGAAGCTTCCGGACCCGGTCCAGCGCATCCGTGATCGTCACCAGGTCCGTCTTGAGCCGGGCATCGGAATAGGCTGTGATATCGCCGGTCGCGGTGATGGAGCCCGACACGGAGATGCTGCCGGTGAAGCTGTCGCCCGCTTTGTTGGCAGGGGTAAATCCAAGCGCGCCAGTCACATCGCCAGAGGTCATGGACGAGCCAGCGGTGACCCGGCCTTTCGCATCGACGGTGACCTTGAGATAGGTCCCGGCCGTCACGCCGGAGTTTGCCAGGGTCGCGGCGAAAGACAGATTTGCAGAGCCGTCAAAGCTTCCGCTGGTGCCAGTTATATCGCCTGTGATCGCAATGGTTCGCCCCGAGGCCCATTTAGTCGCAGTGGCAGCATTGCCCGTGCAGGAGCCCGAGGAGCCGGTGATCGATCCGCTGCTGGTGATGTAGCCGCTGGGATTGGTGGAATTGTAGGGCGTAAAGCCCAGTGCCGATGTGACCATCGCCGAGGTCAGATTGCCGAACCCGACCTGCACCACGCTGCCGCCTGCCGTCTTCGAGTAGAGCTTCTGGTCGGCCAGATTGACCGCGAGCTCGCCCGCCTGAAGTGAAGCGGCCGCAGGGACGCTGGATGCAGTCGAGGATCGTTTAAGAAGGATGGTGCTTGGCATCAGAAGGTTCCGCCATCCAGTGTTACGCCATCAATCGAGCCACCGGTGATTGCGACGTTGCTCGCTGCCTGCGTCGACATGGTGCCAAGGCCAGAAATGTCGGTGTTGGGGATCGTGGCCGATGCGGTGAAGGCTGCGGTGCCGTTACCCTTGAGGTAGCCGGTAAGCGTGGTTACCCCCGAACCGCCCTTCGCCACGCCGAGCGTACCGCCGATATTGCCCAGCGTCAGGTTCGCTTCGTTAACATCAACTGTTGGGTTACCGGCCACACCATCGCCATTGGTGACTGCGATCTTGGTCGAGCCGGCCGCTAGGGTGCGTGCTGCCACAGTTCCTGCTGCTGTCCGGGCAATGATCCCATTGGTGGCAAGGTTATGGAGTGCGAGCGCCTGACCGGTCAGCCCAACGCTGTCAGCAGCTACGGTAATGCCTGTGCCGGCACCCACGTCGATCGTGTTGCCAGTCTTGGTGAGGCCATTGCCGGCGACGATCTGCCCTGCGCCATTGAACTGGACGAAGGTGATCGCTGTCGTGCCCAGAGTGCCGCCAACATCAACCGTGCAGAGATAGCCGACGTCGGCGTTCACCGAGCCTTGTTCGACAAAGAGGTAGGCCGAGACATGCTCGTCCCAGGTCGAGAGATCGACGGCCCGGGACCAGGCGCCAGCGGCAACGACATAGACGCCATTTGCCGAAGTCGTGGTCTGGTCCTTCACCAGCACACGGTCACCAACGGCAAGAGCTACCCCGTCGATGGTCATTGCCCCGGAAAGCGAGGCGATGTTCGCGGTCGATGCAGCTTTCACCGAAGCCTTGGGATCGAGCCCCTGAACGGTCAGATCAACGTAGTTCTTGGTGGCTGCGTCCTGGGCAGCTGTCGGGTCAGCAAGACCAGTGATGCGCTGGCTATTGAAGTCCAGCGCAGCGGTAGGTGCAGCCAGCTGGTCGAGCCGGTTCGCCCGCACTCTGGCATCAGTGAAGTAGAGGTTGGTGCCTTCCGCAACATCGCTGCTCGAGAGCGTGATTGCGCCGGTCCGGCCAGCAACCGAGGTCACCGGGAAGGTGATCGCAACATTGCTGGCCGCCGTCACGCGCCCCTTGGCATCGACTGCGACCTGGCCAACCTGTGTAGCGGAGCCATAAGTCCCAGCGGTGGCGCCACTATTGGCGAGTGTCAGCGCAATCGAGGCGTTCGCAGAGCCATCAAAAGTCGCAGAGCCCGTGCCGTCACCCGTGATCGAAAAGGTCCTCGCAGTCGCAAGCTTGGTCGCGGTTCCTGCATTGCCGTCGATGGAGCCCGAAATTGTCGAGGTGAAGGTCTTGACCCCGGCGATGGTCTGGGCACCGGTCGTCGCCACAAAAGCACCCGAGCCGCCTATCGCGATGACCGAGGTCGCCGTGCCGCCAGCGCCGCCCGTGCCGGTGCCGTAATAGAGGGTGTTGTCCTGTTCGTTGAACGCGAGCTCGGCATTGGCAAGCGAAGCCGGAGCCCCAGCCGCACCGCCTGCAGCCCGCCGCTTGATGCGCAGGGTATTGGCCATCAGAAATTACCTCCGTCGACCAGTCTGGTCGCTTTCTCGTTGATCCATTTGTTGGTGGGGGATGAGTAAGTGAGGACGTCCCCGCCCTCGGGCGTAGCGAGATCGACATCGCTGAGATCGGTCAGCGCGCTCAGCGGCCCGGGTGGGCCAGGAGGACCCTGTGGCCCGGTGAACCCGCGTGGGCCCGAGATCCCGGCACTCGAGACATCTAGGGTGATGCTCGTGCCGTCACTCTCGACAAGGATGGTCTGGACCGCCTCGACGATCTGAAGCGCTGCACTCATTCGACATCAAACGTGAGGGTCGGAAGAACCTCACGCTCCCCGCTGTCGTTCTCGAAGCCGAGGGTCAGCCAAACCCGACCAGCGCCGGGTGCAAGCGGAGCAGTCTGCTCGTCGGTCCATAGAACCTCGATCTGCCCGCCCGAAGCTGGGATCAGGATCGCAAGCGCGGGCGGTGCAATGTTCGGACTTTGATCGATGACCATGAGCGTGAGCCCGGAAAGATCCCGGGCCAGTCCTGCGCTTTGGTCGGCAAAAAAGGTGGCGCGCACGCGCTTGGTGCCGCCCCGGCGAATGGTCAGCCTGGTCATGCCTGCACCTGATTGGAAAAGAGGGTGGCGGGAGCCGCAGCCCCCGCCATTGAGCATCAGCCGATGCGGGCCGTAGCCGTCTTGCGGAACAGGACGCCGCCGATACCGGTCAGTGCCAGCACCACGGTCAGGACGTCAGTCTGATCGAGCCCGGCGGGCAGAACGCCGAGCGTACCGGCAATGCCCCAGAGGCTGCCAATGACGCCGGTCCAGATGGCCTTCGAGGTCCACCAAGGTTTGAGGTCTTCCATGTCATTTCTCCAATAAAAAACCCGCCATAAGGCGGGCGGGATGATCCAGCGGCAATGCGCAGTGGATGGGTGGGTCAGGCTTCGTTTGTGGAGAGCGCACCGGTTGCTGCCAGTTCGACTGGTTTCGCGGTTGCGGGTGCAGCCTTATAGACGGGACGACGGACCGCGATGCAGCGATCCTTGGCAACGCGGGTGATGGTCACGCCATCTGACTGGTTTCCGCCAAGCACATGAAAGGCGCCATAGTCCTCGCCGATGTAGAGCCCGACATGGCCGGAGACCTCACCACGCCGGAACACGAGCACATCACCAAGCTGGGGCTTTGCGCTCCCGTCCTTGCCGAAGTTCACCCAGCTCCTCGCCCAAAGTGGCTGGCTTGGCAGCGCCTTTCCAGCACGTTTGGCGACAATGGCCGCGAAGAGCCCGCACCAGGGGATCTCGTCGCGGTTGTAGACCTTGGCGAGCCCCAATTCCTTGGCCCAGCCGAGGATTACCGGATTATCGGCGGAGCCCTGCGCTTCAACGGTGCCGAAGAGCTTCCGGGCTTCTGACACCATCTTTGGCAAAGGTTGCAAGTCATCGAGCCAGCGGTAAGCTGGCGGTAGCGGGTTCATGGGTTCTCTCCTTTTGGAGGTTAGCGGCCTGAGAAGCCTTTGAAGGCGGCAGTGATCACTGCGATCGCCGCAACCAGGGTCGATAGCCATTTGACGAAGCGCACAACGCCGGTGGCCGTGTTCCAGGCGTCAAGCAGGTCTTTCAGTTCCTTGCGCACGGCCTTGAGCTCTGCCTGGACGGCTTCGAGGTCAGCACGGATCAGGGCCATTTCCACTGCGGGGTCTTGTTCGGGCATGGGAGGTCTCAGCGGATCGAGCAGATGATAGCGATGTCACCGGGCGAGAGATCGACAGAGTAGCCCGGCATCGGATTGAAGTCGGTCTCCCGCTGGCGTGAGCCGGTGGCGTAGTGGACGAACAGCGCGGGCTCGCTCAGCACGTGAGGCTCGGTCAGCACCTCCAAACGGTACTGAACACCCGGCGTCCGCTTCAATTTCTGCACCACGCAGCACAACGTAAAGTCGTCTTGGAAGTGGCGGGTGAACTCGCCAGCAGGCAGATAACCGCCGCCGTTCTCGACGTTGTGGCAGCCGGGCGTCCAGGCTTGCGTGATAGGGCCATCCGGCCCCTCGAAGACGTACTCGGCCGATCCGTTGATGCAGATGGACACATGCTCGCACAGGGTCCAACCGACACCAGCCTCGTGCATCTCGGCGATGGTGGCATTGAGACGGGGCGGCACAAAGTCCAGCATCG
>JACCDH010723163.1_pt1 | contig 28267 bp, 27 predicted proteins | sample 7442481 | NCBI WGS metagenome assembly JACCDH01 (sample SAMN15323433, study PRJNA562643) | freshwater metagenome | isolation source: river surface water | place: USA:Blue River Watershed | collected 2017-08-15 | reverse complement strand
TGAAAATCTATTCAAATTTTATGAAAACAAAGTTTGTGAAGAAGATCAAATTTGATCCTTATGCTCACGAGTGGTCGCCAGCAATGTATGTAGGGCTTACAGATAGAGTTCTGAGTTTTAATGAGGTTTTCGGTCTAAGAAGAATGAAGACTCAGTTTAAAATAGATGAGCGAGAGACTAACTTTATGAACAGGTATTATCCTTATTCAAGGCAGAAGATTGCGGCATAAATAAGAAAGGGCCACAAAACCGCGGCCTTTTCTTGAAATCAGTATCATCAGTTAACTGCGGACAATTTATTTTTTTGTGTTTGCTTTCCACTGATCCACCAAAATCTTTTCCGATCCCATCTGACCAGGACGATAAAAAATATCTTCTGTTCCATGAGGCCTATAGCGCTGAGGAACCCAGTGTCCTGGGTAGGAATGTGGGTACTTGTAATTCTTTTTCTCAAGAGAAACATTAGACAGGTGTGCCGGTACCTCAATCGTAGGATTCTCTTTTACGTAAGAGAGCGCCTCATCAATGGCAAGATAAACAGAGTTTGATTTTGGTGAGAGCGCCAAAAAAACAGTGGCATGCGAAAGAGTAATCCTAGCTTCGGGCATACCAATTTGCATCGTAACGTAATGAGCATTGGTCGCTACTTGCAATGCCTGTGAGTTTGCTAGACCAATATCTTCACTCGCAAGAATCATCAGTCTTCGAGCTATGAAGACGGGGTCTTCGCCACCATCGAGCATGATCGCGAGGTAGACTAAGGCACCATCAGGATCAGACCCACGAATTGATTTGATAAAAGCTGAAATCACATCGTAGTGGCGGTTAGCATTCTTATCGTATTGGCGAGCGTGTTCAAAAAGTTCCTTAAGGACCTGTTCCTGATCCAAAAGTTCGTTTTGATCAAAAGTCGCTAGCCGTGCGAGTTGGTTCAGAGCAAAGCGAGCATCCCCATTTGAGAGTTTTGCGATCTCCTCACTAAAATTATTGAGATCAGGTCGTTTTAAATCTTCACAGCCTTTATGAAGTATACTCTTCAAGTCTTCAGGAGAGAGTTGTTTTAGTTCAACCAGCGACACTCGGGAGATGAGGGCCTTATTAAGAGAAGTATGGGGGTATTCAGTGGTTGCGCCGATAAAAAGAAAATCACCATTTTCTAAATAGGGAAGAAGTGCATCCTGTTGTGATTTGTTGAAGCGGTGGATCTCATCGATAAAGAGAATAGACTCTTTTCCAAATTGTTTCCTACGGTCGAGGATTTCTTGGATAAGTTTTTTAAGTTCTGGGATCCCGCTCGTCACTGCACTGAAAACGATGAGATCACGCTCAATCTTGTTTGATATTAAATGAGCAAGAGTTGTCTTTCCTGTTCCTGGGGGACCCCAAAAGATCACATGGCTTGGATGAGAAATGAGTTTTTGAACCTGGGGCCTAATTTTTAGCTGTCCAAAGAAGCCCTCTAAGGTTTTTGGCCTTAGTTTGGCGGCCAAAGGGAGCTCAAAGTCTGAATTTTGGTTAAAAGCATCTAATTGCATGCGACTTTCTAGCAGATAAAATACATTCTGCACAGAGTCTCAGCTTGACGTGCTACGAGCAAAAGGTTACTTTTTTGGTCTTTGAAAATGGGTCGTTTCGGCCTACCAATGTCATGCAGAAGGGGGTGTAATGAGCATGTCTACAATAACTATTTCGATTGATGACAGATTTCCTGCAGAAAAAGCACTTAAAAAGTTCAAACGTATGTGTGATGCGTACGGAATCGTGAAGGAATATCGCGCTCGTTCAGAGTACAAAAAACCTTCTGTTAAGAACAAAGAAAAGCTTGAGAACGCTGAAAAACGTCGTCACAAAACTGACGTTAGAGGTCGTACTCGTTCTAAGTACTAAATCTTAAAAAATAGGCCATCTTCGGATGGCCTTTTTTTTGCCTAATAATAATACCGAAGAATACTGTTCCACCGGTTGTGGAGAACTGAAAGAAAAGGCGCCATCCCCTCGGGAGTCTTTTTGTTCCTTTTCGTAAGATTCATGTTCAAAAGATTGAGTGTGAAGTTGAGAGTATGAATATTCCTATTCACGAATTCGTAGTTGTTATTCTTTGAAATCTGAATTTGAATCGGATGAACAAAGTTAAAGTAAAAATGAGTAAAATCTTCTTTATAAAGAAAAGGAATATATTCTACGATCGCAAGTGAAAGGATACTATTGAGCTCATCTAGCTCTTTTAAGATTTGATAGGTCTGACGTTTTGTTGAAATCTGAGAAGTTGTTAAAAAGGATGCGTTATCAAGATAGGTCTTCACTTCCTCTAGTTCACTATCAAAAAGAGTCACAAACCTAAGGCCCGAAATCGAGCTTAGATGTAACGATGAAGTCATTTTTTGCCGAACCATGAGTTTCATCGAAAGGGAGCGGAGTTCTTGGAGTTTTGTCCTAAGTGAGTCCACTGTCTTTTTGCACTTTGGTCCAATTGTTCGAGGACATGTTTCGCGTAAGACTTCTTTATCCTCTGTCAAAGAATCAAGTTCTTGGAGAAGCGGCACGATCTCTCTTGGAAAATCTGGAAACAAGGAGATCATTTGGTAGAAGTCGCTCAAAATCGCATTAAGACTTGGTCTCACGTTGGCCATGAAAGTTTCACGGCCCAGATTTTTTTGGGCCATGAGTGGACTTGATAGCAAGAAGAGTAAGGGCCATAGGTAGCGCAGTTTGAGCATGATGCCTTCTTAGATTTTCTTAACTAAGATTTCAAACGGTGACTCGTCAATATCGTGTACGACTGCAGCAGGAATTTTAGATTCTGATACAGAGCCTTTGGTCATGAGAGTCTCTGATGAAATGTAGCCAAGGTATTTATCAAATACTTTTGCTAGTTCCGGCGTTGTATGAACCTTGCACTCGATTCTATCGGCCACATTTAATTGTGAGTCCTTACGAGTTTTCTGAATGCGATTCACCATCTCACGAGCAAGACCTTCGTCGATCAAGTCCTGGTCAAGTGTACAGTCCATGTCGAGAGTAATGAATCGATTCGTCATCGCTTGGGTTCCAGGCTTCGCTGCACGGAAAACAAGAATCTCAGTCGAATCAAAATCGACACCGTTTAACGTAATCTTTTCACCGTCTTCAATTTTTTGAACTGAAGCAGACGGGAGTTTTTCAATAAGTTGTTTAAAAGCACCCATTTCTTTGCCTAGTTTTTTTCCAAGCACTGGAAGATTGGCCTTCGCGGAAAGAACCACGAAGTCAGACTCGTTAGTCATGTACTCAACATTTTTAACATTCAGCTCGATCTTAATAAACTCTTCAAGTTTTTTGAGCTCAGTTAAAAGCGTTTCATCCTGATGAATGATCTTTAAAGTCTTAAGAGGAATTTTAACCTTCACGCCTTCTGTGACTCGTTTTTGTCTTCCAAGGAGGACCACTTGCTGCATTCTTCCGACGGCAGTTTCGAGTGTTGAATTAATCATTCCTTCGGCTGCCTCAGGGTAAGAGCAAAGGTGAACTGATTCATTCGTATTACCACCAAACGCTTTAAGTTCTTGGTAGATGTACTCAGATAAGAATGGCGAGAATGGGGCCATTAAGCGCGAGAGACTTTCAAGAGTCGTATAAAGGGTTCCGTAGGCCGCCGACTTATCAGATGACATGCCTTCTTCCCAAAAGCGGCGACGATTTAAACGGATGTACCAATTGGTGAGATCTTCAATGAAGTTGAAAAGCTCCGGCACAACATTATAGAGTCGGTAGTTTTGCATTTCATGGTTAACGTTTTTAACCAATGTTTGAAGTTTTGAGATGAGCCACTGGTCAAGAATGTTATCCGAACCACTTCCAGTGAAAGCAAAAGCACCGTCTTCGGCCACTCTAATTTCCTGGTGGACCTTCATATCAATATTCCAACCATCGGCCTTGGCGTAGGTTGTGAAAAACTTAAATGAGTTAAACCACGGAAGAAGGGCACGGCGGACCATGTCCTTAACTCCATCATCAGTGAATCGCAGCTCCTCGGCCTTAACAAGGCCAGAATTAATTAGGAAGAGTCTAAGAGCATCGGCCCCAAAAGTATTAATGAGCTCATCCGGTGGGGTGTAATTTTTTAGACGTTTACTCATCTTCTTACCATCTGAGGCAAGAACCATCCCGTTCACGATGACGTTTTTAAAGGCCGGTTTATCAAAGAGTGCTGCCGATAATACAGTGAGTGTATAAAACCATCCACGAGTTTGATCGAGACCTTCAGCAATAAACTCAGCTGGGAAGCCGTCTTTGAAAACATCTTGGTTCTCAAATGGATAATGAAGCTGAGAATAAGGCATTGAGCCTGATTCAAACCAGCAGTCTAACACTTCTGGGATTCTTCTATAGGTTCCCTCTTCGTTAGGGAGAGTGAAAGTGAGATCATCCACGAATTCGCGGTGAAGATCTTTGACTTCAACGCCTGTATATTTTTTAAGATCAGTAATCGATCCCATACACACGGCCTTGCCATTTTTATCATTAATCCAGATAGGAAGAGGAGTGCCCCAAACACGGCTTCTTGAGATGGCCCAGTCACGAGCGTTTTCAAGCCATTTTCCAAAACGGCCATCTTTAATGGTTTCAGGAACCCATGTGATTTGTTGGTTGGCCGCAATCATCTTATCTTTGATTTTCTCAACTGCGAGATACCACTGAGGCATCGCTCGGTAGATCAGCGGAGTATCAGTCCGCGGGCACATTGGGTAGCTATGTACGAGAACAGCTTGATGGAAAAGAAGACCACGGTCTTTCAAATTCTTGATGATATCTTTATCAGCTTCTTTGATCCCCATACCTGCAAAATCTTTGATCTCACTTGTGAAGCGGGCCGAGATATCAATGGGCACCACAACTTCTGTGAGACCTGCTGTTTTCATCACTCGGTTATCGTCTTCACCAAAGCCTGGTGCCTGGTGAACAATTCCAGTTCCGTCAGATGTCGTGACATACTCATCGTTAAGCATGACGAAGTATCCTTGGTCCGCTAGTTTTGAAAAGTACGGGAAGAGTGGCTCATACTTCATGCCTTTAAGTTCAGCACCTGTATAAGTTTGAACTTCTTCAAGCTTATGATTTTTTTTGTAAGACTCAACTCTGGCCTTGGCCATAATGAGAGAAATATTTTTATCCAGGTCTTTGACTTTCACATACTCAACTTCTGGGTGCGTGCAAAGGGCAAGGTTACTTGGCAGCGTCCAAGGAGTTGTCGTCCATGCTGCAAAATAAGTATTCGGATCTTCTTTAGTTCTAAATAAAACTGTGACAGCTGGATCTTGAATATCCTGGTAGTTTTGTCCGGCCTCAAAATTTGAAAGGGCCGTCTGAAGAGCTGGAGAGTAAGGAACGATTTTTGTTCCTTGATAGATGAGGCCTTTGTCCCAGATAGATTTAAACACCCACCATGTTGATTCCATGAAGGTGAGGTCCATCGTTTTATAATCGTTTTTAAAATCGACCCAACGACCTAAGCGGCCAATGGTTTTTTCCCATTCATTCACGTAGCGGTCCACAATCCCACGGCATTCGTCGTTGTATTTTTTGACTCCGTGAGCGGCCACGAAATCAGAGGCACTCATTTGAAATTTTTTATCAATCTCCTGCTCAATGGGAAGCCCATGACAGTCCCAACCAAAACGGCGGTCAACGTAAAAACCTTTCATCGTAAAATAGCGAGGAACAATATCTTTAAGAGTGGATGCCACGATATGGCCATGGTGCGGGAGTCCTGTCGCAAAAGGAGGACCGTCGTAGAAAATATAGTTCTTACCTTTCCTCGTCTGATCTAGCGATTTCTTAAAAATGTCTTTTTCGGCCCAAAACTTGAGAATGGTCTTTTCAGACTCAACAAATGAAAAGTTTTCGGCTTGAGGGGCAGCTTCGCGTTCCATGCAGGATCTCCAGAGCTTGAATGAGGTAAAAATGAACCTTTAAGATAGCAGAAAAGAGGCCTATCGTAAATTTTCATCACCAAGTGCCGATGGGAAAGCATAGGGAATTGTTATGAAAAAACTAATTTTGTCAGCTTACGTGGTGAGTCTAATCATTTTGAGTCAACTAACACATGCCCAAACTGAGGGAATAGACGATTTTCTGGGACTTGAAAGTGAAGTTTTACCGGAGTTAAAAGGCGGGCAACGTTTCACATCTCCTGATCTGCACCAAAAAGAGAGTTGGAATGTACTCGAAAAGAACGTCGAACAAGACCAACAGGCCCCTAACTACGGCCAGGGCCATTCCATCATCCCTTGGGGAACTCAGACACCGGAAGACTTTCTTTCAATTCATACGTGGATGACTGAAAGGGCCCTAAAAGATCAAACTCCTGACTGGAAAATTCGACTCCGTCATTCTGAGCATAAGGAGTTAATGGGAAAGGTTCTTCAGTGCCGAGGAGTTTGTGATGTTTACCGAGGATCTTCTAAGGCCTCCGTTCAACATCTTTCGCAAATCAAAGAGGGTGATGAGCTCAAGACAGAAGCGAATTCGGTGGCGTGGGTTTATTTGATGGATGGAAGTCTTATCCGTGTTTCGCCTAGTAGTTCAATTTCATTTCATGAGTTCAATATTGGACAGAGTGAAATTTTCATTCTCGCCCGCTTGAACCGAGGTCATATCTTCTGGCATGCAAGAAATAAAAAAGAAGTGCTTCCGGAGTTTAGTCCTGAAACAGACTCGGTGAGTTTGCCACTCATGATTCGTGAGGCGAATCAAGGGTATTTTGAGCGGCTAAGGTTCGCGGCACAAACTGATCGGGAGCATCTCACTGAAACGATTGATCTTGATGAGCATGCCATTAAGGATCAAACGGCGATGATCAATAGTTTAAAAACGGAGAACTCGGGCCTACTTAGTTTGAAGACAAAGACGATGGTTATTACACCTAACTCCACGCTTGTAGCTCAAAATGTCAGCTTTGATTATGTCTATGTACCAGGGGGAAAGGCCTATTTTAAAAAACGGCAAACAGAAGAAAACGAAGAGTTTCAACTTCACCTTCGAGGTTACGAAACTGGCGTCGTTAACACCATTACGGACAACCTTTGGAATGAGGTTGAGGTCATGGGCCGAGGGTTTTCTTTGCTGGAGAACGTACCGGGAACCTTACAAGTGTTAGAATTGATCACTAAAAGGATCAAAACGATTGAGCTTGCTCGAGAAATTTGGATTAAAAATTTTACGCTTCCACTTCTAAAAGTGAAGGATAATCCCTCCCAGCTCGCCCGAGATTTTGGGCACACAATTTGGGGAGAGGCCCTTCAAAAACGGTTCGATTTTCTTGTTGAGTATACAAGAAGGGTTGAAACCTCCAATCTGCGATCGATGGAAAACCTTTTAGCTAGACTTGAAAAGGGAGGCGAGAAGGTGAATCGAGAATTAAGCGATGAGCAAGTTCAGGTAAGTCTTAATCATTATCTTTTAGGCCTAAAAACACGCTATGATAAAAAGAAAATGCGTGTTAGAGAAATGAGTGACCTTCACTATTACGTTTGGATCCTAAAAAATGGGAAATTCTAAAATCAAATTGGTTCTTGCCTCTGCTTCTCCAAGAAGAAAAGAGCTCCTTGGGCATTTAAAAATTCCATTCACCATTCTGACTCTTAATATACCTGAAGAATCACCTTCATCGGACCCCGTAACATTTTCTTCGGACATCGCGAAGGCCAAAGGCCTTGCCGTATTTGACCAGCTTCTGGAAAAAAGTAGTGAGCAAGAGCTCTTTGTCGTGTCGGCCGATACGATCGTTTGCTTAGATGGCAAAATCTACGGAAAACCACGAGACCGAGATGAGGCGCGAGTTTTTCTGAGTGAACTTTCAGGGAAATCTCACTCTGTTTTTACTGCAGTTGCTATTCACACATGGCTTGGTGAAAAAAAAGAAAGCTTTTCATTCGTTGAAGAATCAAAGGTGACTTTTAATAAGATTACAACTGGCCTGATGGAGCGCTACCTCGACACCGGTGACTCTCTTGATAAGGCCGGAGCTTATGGTATCCAAGGCCCCTCGCTAACTTTCATTTCAAAAGTTGAAGGGGATTATGCTAATGTAGTTGGATTCCCACTTAGTCGGTTCGTGACTGAGGCAGAGAAATACATGAATACAAAATTTCCTCACGAGGACATATGGCAAAACCTTTTCTAATTTTTATGCTTCTTATTTCTTTCCGTGCCAAAGCGGATCTTTTTGATTTTGGCACAGAGAAAGGTAGCCGTGAAAATAAACTCCCTCAGCTCATTGAGAAGTTGAAAAACTTAGAAATGAAAGACGACCCAGCCTTTGAAGATGTCTTCAATCAGTCGGTGAAAGCGATCGAGAATGGGATCGAAGAAGAGAAGCTTTTCTGTTCAGGGGAAGCCGTTGATGAGAAAGGAAAAACTCTTGCGGCTTCACAGAAACAAGTTTGTATGAGAGACCTAAAAAAACAGTATCTCGAAGCAACCGCAACGATTTTTGATTTGAAGAAAAAGTACCTTGGATTTATACACGAAAAACAAATACAAAAGCTTTCAGATATTCAGGCAAGGCAGAAAGCAGAGATTGAGAAAAACTTCTAGTTTCTCTCAATCACTTGAGAAGCTTGGAGGTCAATCTTAGCGACGATTGTCTTTGGTCTTAGGCTTCTAATGGCCATCATCGAACGCATAGGGCGAAGGCTTCTTTGCTTGGTTTTAGTCAAAGCATTTTCTGAGGTCGTCTTCGTTTCATTTGTTTGTTTCGTTTTCATAAATCCACCTTAGGTTTTTAAGAGCAATTAGTTTCATGCTTAAACCTTCGGTCGTCAATGGAGCGCTGGTTAAAGCAAAGTATTTGAACCTTCTTGTCGGAAAGGTGCAAAAAATCTTGAGTGACAGCTTGAATCATAGCACTCAAGCCTCCTTGAAGTGAGGGCCGGTGAATTTTTTCCTATTTATGTAAACTCTATCTCTAAGTTTTGTTGCTGGTTACACTAATATAAACGTAATTATCATAGGTTAGGTCAATATATGTTTTGGTACATGCTTCCTCTTGCGATGCTGATCACTAGTTGCGGGACTCTCCAAAAGTGGGCAATACGATCTAGCACACCTGTTTTTAAAGGCGCTACAGTCTCCATGATGAAGGAGGCCAGTTGGGATTTTTTTCGGGCTTCATCCCCGGGAAATATAAAATTCCTCGAGGTCCTTTATGACCAAGATCCAGGTAATACAAAATTACTTGGAGTCCTCATAAAAAATTATGCCGGCTATACTTTCGGAGTTCATGAGACTTTGGCGTTGGGTGATGAACTCAGTGGGGTTGAGGATTCTGTCTCTAAAAAAGAAGCGATTTTTTTCTACACGAGAGTGCTTGATTATGGACTCATTTATTTAAAAGAGTACGGGATTTCAAGAGAAGACCTTCTTTCAAATGATGAAGAAAACCTAGTCAAGAAGTTGCAAAAGATTGGTAAAGATGAAGTACACGCACTTCTCTATACCGCTCAGGCATGGGCGAGTTTGATCAATCTTCAGAAAGATAATATTTCACTCGTCTCTCAGGTTCCCAAGGTTAAATTGATGTTCGACAGGGTCTGTTCTGTCGATCCAAGTATCGATCATAACGTGTGTGATATCTTCTATGCTCAGTATGAAGCATCAAGACCTAAAATGCTTGGCGGAGACCCAGAAAAAGGGGAGAAGCTTTTTTTGGAGGCGATTCGAAAGAACCCACGTAACCTTCTGATCCGCGTGATCTACATCCAGTCTTCGTTAATTCCAATGATGGATGGAGAAAAGTATGAAAAAGAGGCTTCTTTTTTAAGAGCTGAGTTTCAAGTTTGGTCAGATCAGGGCAGGGATAGTCTTGAAAATGTATCTCCGTACAGAGACAATCAAGAACTTAATTTGTATAATGCGATTGCAAAGAAGAGATTCCAATTGATTGAAAAGTATAAGAGCAAAATTTTTTAAAAGGCCAATATGAAATACCTAATTTTTTTGTTGAGTTTATTTTTTTCCTGGCAGGTCTTGGCAGCAGAGCAAATCAAGCTTGCCGTACTCGTTCCTGAAGGGACAACTTGGGGACAAAATTTAAAAAAATTCTCTAAAGAGGTGGAGACGGCAACTAATGGAGAAGTGAATATAAAAATTTACTACGGAGGAGTGGCCGGCGATGAACCAGACGTTCTAAGAAAGGTTCGTATCGGTCAATTTCACGGTGGGATCTTCACTGGAAAAATCCTAGGCGATATTTATGGAGATGTGAGGGCGATTGAAATCCCTTTTAGTTTTTACGGAGACCAGAAAAAGGCCTCCCAAACGCTAACCAAGCTCTCTGCGCATTTTAATTCCGGGATTAAGGCCAAAGGTTTTGTGAATCTTGGCTTCTACGAAATCGGTCAGGTCTATGTTGTTTCCACAAAAAAGATTACGACTTTGGAAGAACTCAAAGGAGTTAAAATCTGGTCTTGGGAGGGGGATCCTCTCGTTGAATCGATGCTTGATTCATTAAAACTTGTGTCAGTTCCACTGGCACTCCCAGATGTGCTTTCATCACTCTCAACTGGGATTATCAACGCGGCCTATGCTCCACCTCTGGCGATCCTAGCTCTCCAGTGGCATACAAAGATTAAATACCTCGTGGATTTTCCAACAGCTTTTTCCGTTGGTGCTCTCTTAGTTTCTGAGAAGGCGTGGGCAAAAATTAAACCGGACCAGCAACAGAAGGTTTTGGCGCTCTCTCAAAAGTATATTAAAGAGGCCAACGATAAATCCATCATTGAAAATGAGCAGGCCCGCCAGCAGATGAAAAAATCAGGAATCGAGTTCATTTCATTTCCACAAGATGATTATAAAAAAGCGTCAGCAGTTAGAAGTGAAGTGATAGGTAAACTCAAAGATAAGTATATCTCTTCAAAAATTCTTCAAGAGTTTGCTAAAGAGATCAAGTAATGGAAAAGTTTATTCAGGTCTTCGATGGGATTCTAGAAAGAATCAGCCGGTGGGGGCTTATCCTCTGCCTCTTTCTCATTTTAGGCTTTGCGGTTTTATCCATCGTTTTGAGGTGGCTCGGGGAGAGTCCTTCATGGTTAGATCCTTTGGTGAGGCACATTGTGTTTCTTTCGGCATTTCTAGGCGGATCTCTTGCCACAAGTAAAAACGTTCACATCAAAGTGGACCTTTTGACAAAAGTCGTGGAAGCATCATCGTCGAAAGTTCTCCATTGGCTTCACAGAAATCTCGTGGCGTTTTTTTGCTTCGTCACAACTTTAATCCTAATGAAAGCTTCATTTGATTTCTTTTTAGTCGAAAAAGAATTTGGGGCACCGGCCATTCTAGGAATACACAGTGCTTATCTCGTTGGGATCATTCCTTTTGGAATGGGTCTTATTTCACTACGTTTTTTGAACTTATTGTTACTCGGACTTTTGCAGGGAGAGGCTCATGAGCATTCTCGCCTATAGTTCAATTCTCATCGTCGCTCTTTTGGGAGCACCCATCTTTGCTGTCATGTCAGCTCTGGCCTTGACGGCGTTTTATTTTAGTGGTGTTGAACTTTCAGCAGTGGCAGTTGAGATTTATCGACTCTCTTCAGCGCCCACTATTTTAACCATTCCGCTTTTTACATTCGCGGGCTATGTTTTAGCAGAATCAAAGGCCCCCGTGAGACTTCTTCGTCTCTCTCAAGCTCTCCTCGGATGGATGCCAGGTGGGATCGCGATTGTTTGTCTTTTTATTTGTGCATTTTTCACTGCCTTCACTGGCGCATCCGGGGTCACGATTATTGCCCTCGGAGGTCTTCTTTATCCGATGCTCATTCAAGAAGGATACTCAGAGAGATTCTCACTTGGGCTAATCACGACCTGTGGTTCTCTTGGTCTTCTCTTTCCTCCAAGCCTACCAATCATTCTTTATGGTATTATTGCAAAGGTTGATATCGACCAATTGTTTTTGGCCGGTCTCGTTCCTGGGATCTTCCTCATGATAGTTCTAGGTGCATATGGAATTTACCAATCTCGAGGCATTAAAAGAGCAAAATACGTGTTTAATGCCAAAGAACTGAAAGATTCTATGTGGGAGGCGAGATATGAGCTACCACTTCCTATTTTTGTCCTTGGCGGGATCTATGGCGGGATCGTGACGGCCACTGAAGCATCTGCGCTCTCCGCGTTTTATGTTTTGATTGCGAATTGCTTTTTCACGAAAGATTTAAACCTGAAAAACGATATTCCTAAAGTCATCATCGAGTCACTCACTCTCGTAGGTGCGATCTTATTAATTCTGTGTTGTGCACTCGGGCTCACGAATTATCTCGTGGATGAAGAGATCCCGATGAAAATCCTCGAGGCCATGAGAACGCTCATCACCAATAAGTACGCCTTCTTAATGGTCCTCAATATCTTTCTTTTGATCGTGGGCTGCTTGATGGATATTTTCAGTGCCATCATTGTGGTAGTTCCACTTATTCTACCTATCGCTGAGCAGTTCGGTGTGAACCCCCTTCACTTGGCGATTGTATTTTTAACGAATCTTGAGATCGGTTACATTACTCCGCCGGTAGGAATCAATCTTTTCATCAGCTCTTTTAGATTTAATAAACCGGTCATTGAGCTCTATAAGATTAGTATTCCTTATCTGATACTGATGATTATTGCGCTTTTGATAATAACTTATATACCATGGTTAACACTATTTTGGTTCAACTCTTAGTTGTCTTATTTAGCTTCTCCCTTTTTGCCAAGGTCGATAAGTCCTTGCCTGAGGCCTATGTAGGGGAGAGACGACTTGATTCATACTTTGAGAGGTATTCGCCTCTCGTCGCAAGAGACCCTTACTCTGGGAAAATCTCTTTTCAGGATGATCTTTTTTTCCAAAATTTTTTCAATCCTTATCTTCTTCTTCATTATGAAGAGTACAGTCATTTCTTTCAGTCTGAACTACCTGCTGGAATGCTATGTCCAAATGAACTTCTTGCTGAGCATTTTGATGAGATTCGTTTCTCTTACCGATTAATTACTCTTAGTTATTTGATTGAATCCCAATGGCATTTAAAATTAATGTCCGATCATCTCCAGCTAAAAAAGGGCTGTGGCTTTGAGGTCGATAAATGGATTAAATCCTGCCGTCCCAAGACTCCTGAGATGAAAAAGTTTGTTCAAGGTATTGAGCACTACAAACCTCGTTATGATGAGAGTCTTCCGAAAACATACACAAGGAGTGCTTGGCTTCAAGAGCTCTCTGGAAGTTCACCTAAGTGGTATTCTCAAGTCAGACTTAAAACTGAGTGTGAAGGCAATTGCCAAGAGTCAGAATTAGGTGATCATTTTCAGCGTGTGTGCGAGGAAGATCAGGCAATCATGTCTTCGATTTGTTCAGAGATTGATGATGTCTATGGCCTCTCCAAACAGCGAGATGCTTACTACCTCATCGGACTTTCGAATATTATTAATACCTATAACCAGAAAGGCGAGGCAATGGCGTGCCTTAAGCGCTTTTCTGAAGTCATGGCCCCGCGTGAAGTGCAGTACGGGGCCATAAAAGATCTTTTTCCGTCGCTTCAGAACTTTCTCAGGCAAAAATACCAAGAGAGGTTTTTGCAAGGAAGAGTTTTCTTTTTTGGATCAGGTAAGGAGTTTGAACAAAAAGGCCTAACGGACCTCTATGTGAAAGAGCAGCCTTTGAAGATTGAAAAAGTGCCAGCAAAGGTCACAGCGGTAAAAGTGGAAGCTCCAGTTGTCACAGAAGCACCTCTTAAAGCAGTGACTCCAGAAAAAATTGTGCCTATTGTGAAGGAGATTCCTCCAATTAAGAAAGAGGAAATTAAAGAAATCCGTACTCCGATGAAGAGTGCTTTTCTCCAAGCGGCCGAAGTGAGAAGTCAGGATAATCTCGAGAAAGTTGACGTGGATATGTTGAAGCTTAAGTATGACTATGTTTTTAGCTTAAAGATGATTAATACCTTATCTGAAAGACTTAAAACATTTATGACAAGAGATGCTCTCGTTGAGATGGTAAAGTACGACAAGCTTGGAAAGAAAGAAGCTCCTGTTCCGCTTCTATTTCTTAAGTACATGATCGATATGCAGGAGCATCATGGGCTGTGGAATGTGGTCTCAGTTCTAGGTAATTCGTTCTACGTTTCTAATGAGATTGATTCTGGGTTTCAAACAGTAGCGGAATTTATTGAATTAAAAAATGATCAATCAACCAGTAACCAGTGGCAACTGTCAGTTCTTAGACCCTAGTACCATTCAGCTTTGACAACTTGAACACCACTTTTTAAACCAGCTTCAATGCCCACTGATGAATCTTCAAAAATCAGAGTCAGATTTTTGTCCTTACCACTAATTTCGAGGGCCTTTAAATAAGGCCAAGGATCTGGCTTGTGTTTCGGGCAGTCATCTCGAGTTAGAACCAAATCAAAAAAGGAATCCAGTGAAGCAATTTTTAGAAGTTCCTGTGTCACTACTTTTTCACTCGATGTGATCAGGGCGATGTAGAGTCCTGCATTTTTGGCCTCAGCTAAAAGACCCATGATCTCTGGAGCGAGGTAGCTTTTATGATCGACGTTTTTAAGAATCTGAATCACATTGGCATTCTTCTCGTTGATGAAATCTTGCGCTGTCCAATGCTCCGGTACTCCTGGCCACTCTTTGATCATATCAAAAACGAAATGATCAGCTTTTCCCATCATGAGGTTGTGAACTTCCTCTGGAGAGTAGGGAGGTCGAATTTGATATTTTTTGGCCATCACAAGCATTCCCTGAGCGTGAACCTCTTCAGTGTTAAAGAGGGTGCCATCCATATCGAAGAAAAGAGCCTGAACTTTTGGGACAATTCCCTTTAAATCATTGAGAGTAGGGACTTTTTTAAAGGGGATGGGTGATGTATTCATGGGCATAAGTTTACTCGATAATGCGCAGTGTATGCAATGGCCAATCAAGCGACACTCTGGTAGAACCACCTATCTCCCCAAAGAAGGACATTCTATGAACGAATCACAGATCAAAAAAGATCTTCTAAGCCAGCTGTTATATGAGGCCCAGGCCTACAAAAAATTTGAAGATATTGAAAAATTAGTCGAGTTGGGAATGGATCTCTCCTCAATTCCTATTCAGCCGCTTTACGTTTCTTTGCAATCCACAACGAGTGATCAGATTGCAGTTATTCTTCCCAAGCTATCACCTGATCAAAGACAGGCCTTGCGAGATATAGATCTCTGGCAAAAGGATCAGATTGATCCGGCGGCCGCATTTTACTGGATGGAAATTTACGCTAAGTGCCCAGACGGTGAGGTCATTCTTGAATATGTTAAGAGTGAGGATTTTCTCCTTTCCATAAAAAATCAATTCACGGTTCAAACTTTTGATGCCGAAGATCCCATGTACCCAGAGGGAAACAATTATTTTCTCACAGAAGACAATCAGCTATTAATCGAATACCCTGAAGACTTTACGTTAGTGAATGAACTCAAAGAGATGATTCGGCGCTTGTACGCTGACATTGGTGTCGAGTATGCCTATTCCTTTTTATTCAAGATGGTCGTCGATTCTTATCAGATCATGGAAGAAGAAAATTACAATCAGAAAAAAGAGCGCTTACAAGAATTTGGATTTGTGGATTATTTTGAAGCTTTGGAATATAACACTCCTTTTTTTAAAGAGTCTCAGATCGACGATTTCATTAAAAATAAAAAGGGCGTAACAGGGACTCTCGATGCAGTTTCTGCTAACCAAAGCCTTCACGCTTCATCTTTGATACCGTACCAGTCAGGCCTCGATAGTTTGAAAGAAGGACTCGCCAGCGTTGAGAGTGAAAAGCGTCAGCAATTTCTCCATTTCAACTTTGTAAGACTTGTAAACTCTCGAATGACTCTTGAAGATTCACTTAAAAATGGATCTCTTGCGATGAACAAGGTTGGGAACCAGACGAGACAATGTCTTGAACTTGGCTACGAGTACATTTTGTTTAAAATCGACAAAGATAAGCAAAATAAAATCTTCGATCTCTTCGATTTTATCGATGTCTATAAAATCGGCCACAGCCTCATCGAACTAAATAAGAAAAAAATTAAAAAGGCCCTTGCTCAGACACCTTTTGAGCAGGACGATTTTTCTTATTTCTTAGGCATGTATTGGAATGCCTTTTTAGAAAATTCACACGAAGAAGTTTGTAAGTATAAATTCGATGGAAGCTCTAAGCCACTAGAAGTCAAAAGCCTCAATTCTTACAACCTTTGGGTGAAAGCAAGTGAGACGTTCATCACAGCTCTTCCATTTGTTCAGACTTTTTTCTCTGGCCTTGAGAAATTGAAAGCGGATGGCCTATTGAATGATCAGTTTTATTTGAATTACGAAGTTGATAATATAGATTTTGAGGCCATCATGATTTCAAGTTTTATTAACTTTGTGGGGGGCCACTACAGTGAAACAGCGACCGGTAAGATGGGAGTTACAATCTCTGAGCTGAAGAATTTTTACCATCAGTCGTTTAAAAAACAAGGCGAAGAGTATTTGATTAAAGGTGAAGAAGATAACACCCTTAAAGACCAGATTCACTCTTTCACGAAGAAGTTTGGGCTCGAGCTTATTCCAGATTTTGATAAATATCTTTATCAAGTGCTGGTGGAGCAGTTAAATGGCTACGAAATCGACGGAATGGAAGAAGAAGAATTTAAGCACATTGGTGGACCGATCCTTCTCAACTACTCAAGTAACTAGTTATTTGGCGATGAGAAAAAGGTGTCAAAAATTTCTTCAAGAGACTTTTTGTAACCAATATTTTTCTCATCGCAGATTTTAAATATTTTTGTTTTCAGTAACTCAATCTCATCTCGTTGGTCTTTGATAATTTTCTCACTCTGGTCAAATCGTGCAGTAAACGGGATCTGATTGTTTAAAAGATTTTTAATTTTCGTAAGCCGACTCGTATCATTTGTTAAAAAGGTGAAGTGCTCGAACCCAAGCTCGTTTTTCTTGTTCCCAGCAGGTTTAGGCAAGAAGCTTGAGTCATTCCCCTGACCTTGAATGAACTCTTCAAAGCCTTTGAGATCATCATCTTCGTTTTTTCCAGTTTTCTTCTTATCCATTACCTTGCCTTTTGAAGACCATGAAGAATTGCGCGGTAAAATTTTATTTCTTGTTCCATTTCAAAAATAGCTCGATGAGATCTGCCGTACTCTTCAACGCTTTTAGTATTGGCAGAGGCATCACAGTTAGTCACTTCTTGCTGTAGAAGCTTGTTCTTATTAGCAACCTGAGTTTCTTTTACATTCATCCTTGATTCTCTTTGTGAGAAGAATTTCGGTAGTTCTTGCGGTTTATTGACGATCGAAACTTTGGACATACTTCTTTCGTGATCGCACAGAAGGTATATCGGGTAGGGAAAATTGTACGAAAGGTTGTGACTTGCAAAATAGTTTTCGATGAGACCAATCATTTCTCGTTGCTGATCAAATTGGAGGGCCTCGAGATGAATCACAACCGGATGTTTTAGATTCATATCCGAATGGAGAGTCTGACCGAGCTCTTCCAGAGAAGTCGTTTTTAAATGAATGTGCTGATAAATGGGTAGGTTCATAAGATAATTATTTGTAAAACCTTGGTGAAAGTCTACTCTCATGATTTAATAATTAAGACGTAAAATTACTCGATAGATTAAAATAGTCGGAGAATATGCAGAAGATTCATTTACCTCATGTTATACTTCCTGGTGAATTCATCAGGCTTTTAAAAAGTAATCTTCCGGCCAATACGACTTCTTCTGTTCTGTTCGATGTCATTAGGCCATTCACCGCAACTTATCTTGTCCTCGAAAAAACGTTCAAAGAATTTGACGATGGCCGTGGTCTCGAGAAAACTGTAAATGCATTAGGTTGGCAAAATTTTAGAGACCGAGTGGGAAGTCTCTACGTCTACAAGGCCAAATATGGCCATTTTCCTTCAGTGACAGATATGGACCTTGTGGAAGATATCAAGGTCATTGAAAATAGATTCGTGAACAATTCGATCCATGGGTATTCCCGTCTTTTTCTACTCGGTCTTTACCTGAAGCTTGCCAACATAAAAATTAAAGAAAGTGGAAGCCAAAAATTTTCTGAGATTTTAATCCCGGATGAACTCGAGTCGTTACTCAATCTATCACGTGTGAACTCAGAAAAGATTGACTGGCTCATTCTCATCACTATGCATTTGCGACAAGGTTTAGGTGATCAGGTCTTACTCAATCATTTAATCCGGGGAACAAAATTTCAGGAACTCTATCATCTCCTGAGTATGGACGATAAGAAGGATATGCTAAGCAATCTCCTTTCTTACGGAGCAAGCATCCAGGATCAGGATTTTTTTCTTTATGACAAAGTATAGGGACCCTTATGATAAAAAATAGAGTCAATGATCTCATCGAAGAGCTTTCAAAAAAAAGCGGAATATCTGAGTTAATCATCAATAAGGTTGATAATGTGTATGTCGAAAAAGACGGTGAGATGATCCGTCTCGATGTAAAATTCACTGATGAAGAGATAGATCTTTTTTGCCAGGATATCGCAAGTTTCAATCGAAAGACATTTGACTCAAAAAATCCAATTTTTGATGGAAATCTCCCCGATGGATCCAGAGTTAATTTTATCCACCGAGACTACACCAATGGTATTCATGCCATCACTATCCGGCGCTACAGTAAGCAAATTAAAACCTTCGACGGGGCCCCAGGAATATTCGGTCTCACTCCAAAGTGGGCGGAGTTTCTAAAAGTCTTGGTCAAATCTCGAGTTAATCTCGTGGTATCGGGAGGAACGGGAGTTGGTAAAACGACTTTTCTTAATTTACTCCTTCAGGAAATCTCAAACAAAGAAAGAATTGTGACCATCGAAGATACGCGTGAGCTGCAATTTAATCTACCCAATGTCGTGAGACTTGAAGCGAGAACGGGGATCGATGGATCTTCAGGACTTGCTATACGCGACCTCTTAAAGAATACGCTCAGAATGCGACCAGATCGGATTGTCGTAGGTGAGTGCCGTGGCGGTGAAGTTTTTGATCTTCTTCAGGCCATGAATACGGGCCATGAAGGGTCAATGACGAGTGTCCATGCGAATTCACCAAGCGAGTGTCTTTTACGTTTGGAAAACCTCTATATGCTCTCTGGCTACGATTTACCTATTAAGGCCCTCCGCTACCAAATAAGCACAGCGCTCGATTTTATTATCCAGGTCCGTCGTGACAAAAATGGACAACGAATCGTTCACCAATTGACTGAAGTCTCGAGCATGGAAGGCGACAAGATTCTTTTGCAAGACATTGGTTTAAATAAGAACGGAGAATTTAAGTTCACGGGCCTTGTGCCTTCATGTTTTGAGAGGCTTCAGAGGGCAGGACTATCAAAAGACTTTTTCATCGATACGTAAAAAAGAGGGCCACATACAGTGGCCCATTCTTAGAAAGTTTGTGATTGGATAAGTTTGACGAGTTGTCTTACGTTGGTTTCAGGAGTTTGAATAAGCACTCCATGGCCAAGACCTGCAGTCCAGCGCTTAAAGTCAAGACCTCTCTCTTTGAGATCTTTATAGTAAGCATAAGCTTTCTTCTCTAATATTTCCCACGGAAGATGAAGCCATGCTGGGTCGAGATTACCTTGAACGAATACATGTGGTGGGAGAAGCTTTTGAATCTCCACTAAATCACATCGCCAATCCACACCAATGACATCGATGTTTGATAGATCAAGGGCCTTAATGAAGCCTGCTTGTGTGTGTTTGGAGTAATAGATGACTTTCGTCTTCGGTGACTGGGCCTTAAACTCTTTTAAGAGTGCCGTGATTTTCGGGACAATGAATTCCTTGTAGTCAGCAACACAGAGCTCTCCAGCAGCAGTATCAAAAAGAGCAATCGCTTGAGCACCATTGTTTGCCTGCATGAGCATTTCTTTCAAAAGTTCCGGAAGCAGAATTTTAGTGAAAGCTTCAAATCGACCGTCGAAGAGGCCTTGCTTGGCCGAAACAAGATTTCCAGCGTGCGAACCTTCAACGGCGTAAGTGTAAAGAGTAAAAGGGGCACCCACGAACCCTAGGAGTGTGACATCCTTAGGAAGTCTCTCCCGAAGAAGTTTGCAGGCATCACCTTGAAACTTATAAAACTCCTCTCCTGGTGCTTTGATTTTGAGTTTTTTAATATCGTCTGGAGTCTGTAAATGCCACTCAAGGGTCGGTGGACCTGAATGGTAAGAAAGTCCCATGCCAAGTTGCTCTAGAGGGAAGAGAAGGTCTGAAAAAAGAATGGCAGCATTAAATCCAAAATCCTGAATCGGTCCCAGAGTGACTTCACAGGCAAGTTCAGGGTTTTTGCACATACTCATAAAGTCAGAGTTCTTTTTAATCCCCTGATAGTGTGAGTGATAACGTCCGGCCTGTCTCATGAACCATACAGGCAGTGTTGGGCCACGATTTTCAAAAATGTCCATCTTAAACTTCCTTCCATTCTAATTTGTAGCCAATGCCTCTGACAGAAGTAATCTGAAGGGTATTACTTTCATCTGAGTCGGCCCATTTACGTAATTTGACTATGTAGTTATCGATTGTTCTGTTCGTCGGAAATGAGTTCTCACCCCAAATAGATTCGATCATTTCGTCACGAGCAACAACTTCATTCTTTTTCTCAATCAAAAGTTCTAGGATGGCACACTCTTTTTGTCCAAGCGAAGAAACTGCACCTGATGCATCTTTGATTTCGAACCGCTTTGGCCAAAACGATAGTTTCCCAAACTTATATTCATCTGGATTTTGAAGAGTTATTTTCCGTGATTTCAAAATCCGGTCAAGCCGCAGAGTGAGTTCTTTAAGTTCAAAAGGTTTTGTGATGTAGTCCTCGGCACCGAGTTCAAGTCCTTCAACTCTGAGAGAAGGGTCGTTTAAGGCCGTGCAAAATAGAAGAACGCAATCCTTTCTTCTATTTCTAAATTCTGTGGCAAGACTTATCCCATCACCATCAGGAAGACCAATGTCTAAAATAATAATTGTCGGTGCAAACTCTAAGAATTTCACTCGCGCTTCAGCACAAGAGACCGCTAGTTCCACACTGAATTTTTTTGCTCTCAAGTAGTCTCTGAGAGTTTGACCAAGGTTTGGTTCATCTTCAACGAGAAGGAGTGAGAGTTCAGACATCCTCTCCTCCAATGGCCGCTTTGAAGGTCAGATAAAATTTAAGTCGCTCATCGTTTTTAATAACAAGAAACCCTTGCATCTTAAGCATCAAATTTTTGATGAGATAGAGACCAAGGCCTGATCCTTTTGAAGAATCAAATTTGTAAAAGAGCTCTCCTAACTGAGCGAGATTTCCGTCAAACTTTTTTCCGTAATCATCGTAGCTGATTTCAACAAACTCGCCCTGTCTCTTGATATCAATTTTAACTTTTGATGCTTCTTTGTTGTGACGGATTGTGTTCTCGAATAAATTTCTGAAAATAATATTAAGGCTAAGTTCGTCTGCGAGAATTTCCTGTGCATTAGGAGCGATGATGATTTCAATTTTAAGTGGGGCCAGAAGTTTTTGTTCCTGTCGTCGCAAAAATCTCTCAATACTCACTGGGATGAGAGTCATCTGCGCGTCTTGTTCGATCCGCGATAGCTGGAGTGTCTTTTCAAGCTCGGACTCAAGCTTATGAGTGTCTTCAATGAGCCGTTTGGTGAGATTTGCGAGTTGATCGTGAGAGTGACTCTCGTCTTCAATCAAGTCTTTAATCACTTCGGCCTGCAAGCGCATACTGGCCAGTGGAGTTTTTAATTCATGGGATAAAGATGCAAAGAAGGCCTGCATGGATTTCGATTTTTTCATGTCACGGTAGTACATCGCAAAGAGTGAGCCGCCTAAGAGCACAAGAAAAAGAAAGAAAAAGCTCCCTTCCCACTTCATCATATTAAGAAAACGACTCTGTGACCCAAGCTCTGGAACATTCAGAGCACTCAGGGTTGTCTGTAATTTAAAAACAAGAAAGAGCCACCAGGAGCCAAGTCCAAGGAGCATGATCACCCATAAAAGAGTGAGGGCATAAAACCAGCGACGGGGCTTATTTATGACCATAACCTCTGCTTTAACTCTTGTTGCACTTTTTCATCATGAGCAAGACTGCAAAATCCCACTTCATAGGCGTTAGGAGCGAGATAAATACCTTTTTCAAGCATCGCTTGGAAAAGTTTATAGAAACGTTCATTCATGTTTGTTGGAAGCTCTGTGATCTTCTTCAATTTATCATGAGTAGAGATCGGATAGAAAAGTGAGCCGTACTGGATCGTTTGATAATCTTCAAAACCATTCTTATCCATCCAGTCCTTCATGATCGCCACAGTGTTCACAGTGTTGCGTTCTAAGGTCTGGTATGCTTCAGGTGTGAGCTTTTTAAGATTTACAAGTCCCGCGGCCATTGCCACAGGATTTCCTGAAAGTGTTCCTGCTTGGTAAACAGGCCCTAAAGGTGCCAAAAATTCCATGTATTTCTTAGGGCCAGCGACAGCTCCAACCGGCATCCCACCGCCAATAATTTTTCCGTAAGTCACAAGGTCTGGGTAAATACCAAGTATTGTACTCATCCCACCGAACGAAATTCGAAAACCGGAAATGACTTCATCAAAAACTAAAAGGGCCCCATATTTTGTACATAGATCTCTTAGTCCTTGAAGAAAAGCTGTCTCTTGAACTAAAAGTCCGTTGTTGGCCGGCAGGGGTTCAACGAAGATCGCTGAGATTTCATTTGGAAAACGCTCGAAAACTTCTTTCACTTCATTGAGGTCACCGAGCTCACAGATTAAAGTGTCGCCGGCCTGTTGTGCAGTTACACCTTTAGACGAAGCTTCCGCGGTTCCTGCTAGTCCTGAACCTGCTTTAATTAACATGGCATCGAGGTGGCCGTGATAGCAGCCGTTGAACTTAATAATTTTCGAACGGCCAGTGATCCCTCTTGCAAGACGAACAGCCGTCATGACGGCTTCAGTCCCAGAGTTCATAAAACGAATTTGCTCTATGAAGTCGATTTTATTCACGATGAACTCAGCAAGCTCCAGTGAGTATTTCTCACAGGCCCCAAAGGTCCATCCATTATCTAAGGCTTTGATGATGGCCTCTTTAATTTCTGGATCCTGGTGGCCATGAATCAAGGGCCCAAAACTCATGCAGAAATCAATGTAGTCTTTGCCTTCTTCGTCAGCGATGTGAGCACCTTTTCCGCTTTTAATAAACCGCGGAGTGGTGTGAAGACCTTTAAAGCTTCTGACCGGGGAGTGCACTCCACCTGGAACATATTTAAGTGATTTTTCAAAAAGTTCTTTGTTATTCATACTAATTCCTCACCAGTGAGTAAAAGTCTTCCATACTTGCTAAGGGGCAAATCGTAACATTGGCCTTCTTAAATTCTTGCCAAGTTTTTCCCATGCCACAAAAGTGTTCGGTATTTTTTAAAAAAGGAAATCGTTCCATGAAGGATTGATATTGTGGATAGCTTGTCCATAAACAAGCGCCTACTTCTTTCAGGGAGTTTTCATACTCAGGACTAACTTGAGTTGGAACTCTCTGGTAGCAACCAATCACAGTGCCTAAATCAGAAGACGACTCTTCGTGAGTGAGAACACTCCAGTCCTTGTTAATATTTTTATGAATGATTCCTAGGGCCCGTGAACTCTTAATGATCTTCAGGTCTTCAGTACCCAAGCTATCGGCCGTTCCATTAACCCAAAAGCCCTGAGCAACTAAGTCTCTTGCGGATTTCGCACCAGCGGCCCAAACACCTTCTGGAGTCGTTGAGGCCTTCAGTGTTTCGAGGCAATATCTTGATGTCACAAAAACATGCTGATGGGTAAAGTCGATTTTTTTTACTTCAGGGATCTTTGCAATGTACTCATCACAAATAATCGATGGCCTAGGACTAGTCTTAAGTCCCAGGAAAAGTTTTGTTCCTGGAGCAAGCTTTGGTAGAACTTGGCCTTCAATGAATTTATTCTCGATTCGTTTCCCATCTACTTCACCAGAACTCACTTGGAGAAAATGGTGATCAGAAATTTTCTTCACGTGAATACCAACCGCGAGGTGACAACCACCGCCGTATTCTTTGAAGGTCTTTCTCTCGCGCTGAACTTCTTCGACTGTCTTGGCGTGATTAAGCTCGGAGAGGATTTTAAAAAGCTTTCCGTTATCATCACGGTCACTCTTCATCTCAATCCCTAGGGCCCCTTGAGAAGCGGCCGAGGGGAAGACACTCTGAGGAAGTATAAAATAATTTAGTCCCTTAAGAAGTTCGGTTAGTTCAATCAGTGATTTTTCACCGTGGGCGAGGCGCTCGATCCCAGCAAGTGCTAACGTGATGGCGTGGTACTGCCCTTCATTGAGTTTTCTGATCCTGGAGTTCACGTTCCCACGAAGAGTTTCACAGCGGATCTTAGGTGAGTGCGGAATGTAGCTTGAAAGCGAGTGAGTGAGGTTAGCGATTCTTCGTGGTGAAGAAGTGCCTACAACAAAGTCACCCTGCCAGTTTTTTAAGGCTTCAATATTTTTCTGAGGGATAAGTAAAATGTCGTGCGCAAACTTTCTTTCTGTGATTGCTGCGAGCTTGATCCCGACCGGTCTTTCTGAACCTAAATCTTTGTAAGAGTGAATGACAAAATCAACTTCACCTTTAAGGAGAGATTCATCGAGCTCTTTGGTGAAGAAATCCTTTCCTTCCAGCTGCCACAGAGGTTTATTGGTGATTTCATCACCTTGAGTTTTGATCAGAACGAGTTCGAATTTCTCCCCAGAGATCCGTTCGCATTCATTCTTCATAAGGGTGGATTGGGTCACTGCTAAGAGTGATCCGCGAGTACCAATTTTGTATGTAGTCATAGTGACTAGAGGTATCTCACGTCTGTCGCGATTTGAGGAGCTAATAGCTCAATTGGGCGATTGAATTTTTCGTTGAAAAGCGCCTGGCGTTTTAAGGCAATACTGATCATGGCTGCCTTGGCCTGAGCGATCTGAGCTTGCTTTTGACTTTCAATCACAGCACCTTCATTAAAGATATCCTCTAGACGCACAACTCCTTCGGAGAGTGGGAGTGAGGTTTTAATCGAAGAGGGTGAGCCTAGGTCGACAAAGAGTCTATGCGAGTGATTTTTCCAATTCGAGAAGAATGATTCATCGAACAGGACTTCATTTACGCCCACGGTATTCGCGATAAAAGGAAAATCTGAAAGTCCCGCACGAGATTCCCAAGGGATCACTGAAAGACCATGGGTCTCTGCAAGTTCTCGGGTCTTTTCTCCATTTCTGGCGCAAATTGAAACTCTAGCTTTCTTCTTAAATTGATTAATTAAGTCTTCAGCAAGGGCCCCTGAACCAATGACCACCACATGGTCGGCCTTTGATTTCTGAATCAGGTGACGTCGCGTAAGGGACGCGTAGGTCTTCTGTGAGATCCCAATTAAATACTGGGTACGAATATCCTTAGCATCTTTAAAAAGTTTCTCCAGTATAAGGAGAAGTTTTGTGTCTTTGATCGTTGATGATGAATATATTTTATAGGCTTCTTTAAACTGGCCAACGATTTCGTTTTCGCCAATCAATTTGCTTTTTAGGCCACAAATTGTTTCAAGTAAATAAAGGTAAGCATCTTGTCCGCTGACAAGCGTGTGCTTTGGAATATTCTGTTGATGAAAAGGATAGTGGTTAAAGGCGAGAACAAGCGTGCGCTGGCAAGTGCGTAAGACAAACGCATTACTCATAAGCTCTTCGTCTTGAAGAGTTCCACTATTAAAGTTCCATAACTTAAGGCTTGATAACATAAGGTAACTTTAAAATGTCCTACACAGTAAATTGTCATAGAATTGTCATAAATTCGGATAAATATACAGTTCTTTAGAGTAATAAATTTTATTTATTACGAGGTTATCTTGACACATTCTTCACAATCACATTTAACTGTAATTTGCTAATCTCAACCCAATTTTTGGAATTTAGAAGTATGGCAGGCCTACTTAAAACGTACTTTATCGCTTTCGATCGACGTGTAGATGGTGCAATAAGTTTTTTCATAAAGCACTATGGGAAAACTAAATTCATGGTCGCCATGTCTAAAAAGGCCCAGTATCTGGGACTCGAAAAGCTCTTTCTTAAAGGACCTAAGGCCTTTGTTTACTTTTTTTTATTTTATTTGGTTAGAGATACAATCCTCTATATTATTATTCCAATCGGATTTGCGACCTGGATGGATTAGAGGTCTTTAAGGAGAGTCGATGGAAGCTTTCACTATCATTTACACCCTGCTTGGTGGGCTAGGTATATTCTTTTTCGGGATGAAATTCATGTCCGACGGTCTTCAGGCCGTGGCCGGAGATGTGATCCGAAAAATGATCAATTCCATGACTCATAACAGAGTCATGGCAGCTGGAGTTGGTCTTCTTGTAACCTGCATTATTCAGTCTTCATCTGTGACGACCGTCATGGCCGTTGGTTTTGTGAACGCTGGTTTGATGAGTTTGACTCAAGCCATTGCGGTTATTTTAGGTGCAAACGTTGGAACTACCATTACAGGTTGGATTATCTCCCTTAAAATTGGAAAATTTGCTCTTCTCATGATTGGCGTAGGATTCATCCCAGGTCTTTTCTCAAAAACAGAAAAATGGCAGCACCTTGGTAAGTCTCTTCTCGGAGTTGGATTACTCTTCCTCGGTCTTGAGTTCATGTCGACAGCTTTTTTACATGTTCGTGAAAACGTCTCATTTATGGACTCTATTGCTTACTTCGCTGGCCAAAATTACGGCTCTTATGTGGCCTCCATTCTCATGGGGTGCTTACTCACGATGATTGTTCAAAGTTCAACCGCGATGCTTGGGATTACGATGGCCCTCGCGACCGCTGGTGTGATCCCATACCACACAGCGATTTGTATGATGCTCGGTGAGAATATTGGAACTACCATCACTGCAGTACTTGCGGCCTTTGGGGCCAATGTGAATGCCAGACGTGCGGCCTGGTCTCACGCTTTGATCAAAATTTTCTCAGTGACGATTGTCTTAATGATTCTTCCGTACTTCTTTTCGGCCGTGGATTTCATCATTCCTATGGATCCAAATAATATGTCGGATACGGGGACTTTTCCGTACATTTCTCTTCACATTGCTCTGGCCCACACTCTCTTTAATTTCTGTTCGGCCATTGTGCTTCTTCCATTTGTGAATCACTTGGCTGACCTCGTGATTAAGATCTCTCCAGAAAGAAATGAGAAGGAAGTGCCTCACTTGCTCGTTCTTGGTGACCCTTCGAATATGCTCCCAGCAGCTTCGATGGCCCAGGCCGAAAGCGAACTGCGCAAGATGAAAGAAATTGTTGAGCGTATGTACAAACTCAACCGCGAATTTTGGATGGCCGAAAAGTTTGATCCGAAAGTGCTTTCAAAGATTATCGATTACGAACGGATCACAGATAATATCCATAAAGAAATCACTGTTTTCCTCTGTTACGTGATGGAAAAGCCCATGTCGCACCACCAGAGTGAGCAAATTCAGGCGATGATTAAAATCACGGATGAGCTTGAGTCTGTTGCGGACTACATTGAGCGCTTAGCGAACTACCGAGACCGCTTCAAGGCCAATGAAAAACTCGACGGTGAATCGCGTGAAGAGTTTTTTCAATTCCTAGATGATGTTTGGCAGTTCTTTGAACTGGTTGGAAGCGGCTTAGACAATGGTGAAACGCTTGATATGAGTGCCATTGAAGCGAAGTCTCATGAGCTTCAATCGTGGGCCGATAGTATGCGGGAGAAGCATTTGGATCGTATCTCCAAAGGGACCTATCTACCTGTAACGGCCCTCACGTATTCGGACATGGTAGTTGCTCTAAGAAAGATTCGTGCCCACTCGTTCTTAATGGCCACTGCGATTGAGAATTTTCATGCAAAACACGAGTAACTAGAACTCTTTTGCATATTAAAAAGGATTTTAAAATGCGCTTAATTTTTTCTGCAGAAGAGATCATTGAACGTTCTCGAGGACTTACTTTTGATGATGTGCTTTTGATGCCAAGGCACTCTGAAATGAGCTCGAGGAGAGCTCCCCAGTTGGACTCTAAAGTAACTAAAAATTTTTCTCTCAAAACTCCCGTTATTGCGGCCAATATGGATACTGTCACAGAGTTCCAAATGGCGATCAAGATGGCCGAACTCGGTGGCCTTGGAATTCTTCACCGTTTTATGTCTCCTGATGAGCAAGTGAGACAAGTGAAGCTAATGGTTCAAGCAATTAAACCCCTCGGTCTACCAGTGGCGGCTTCGATTGGCG
>JACCDH011545896.1_pt1 | contig 28273 bp, 27 predicted proteins | sample 7442481 | NCBI WGS metagenome assembly JACCDH01 (sample SAMN15323433, study PRJNA562643) | freshwater metagenome | isolation source: river surface water | place: USA:Blue River Watershed | collected 2017-08-15 | reverse complement strand
TCGACCAACTGCTCCGGCGAGAGCCGGGATTGGTCAAGCACAAGAAACGCCGGGTCAAAGGGCGGATCGGCAAAAGCAAACGCCCCCTCGCCCAGCTTCACACCGGCCAACGGCACGCGGCTTGCGCGGATCGGTGCCGTATAGGCCCAGACATTTTCAAACGTGATCCGTCGCAGACCTTGGTCCAGTAAGCGTTTGGTCAGTCGCGACAGGGGCAGGGCCCCATCACCAACCGGCACGCCCGCCACTCTGAGCTGTCCTGCATCTTCAGGGCGCACCATTACATGGTCTTTGAAATGGACGGAATGCACATGTGGCAGGACCGCCAATAACGCGGCCTCGGGATCTTCCAGCACCATCTGAGAGTTGCCATAGTCATAAAGGATCTTCAGCGCCGGATGGCCCACCGCCTCAACAATCTGAGCCAATTCCGGGCCGGTGAAATCTTCGTGGTTTTCCAACACGATAACGATGCCAAGATCGCTTGCAACCGGGGCAACCGCGGCCAGATCGCGGACCGTGGCCGCCATCATCTCATCGGGGGTGCCCGCGTGGCGGGTATAGGTGCGCAGCGAGGTGGCCCCCATGCGATGCGCCACTGCCAGAAGCTCGGACATATGGGCGGGATCTGTCCCCGAAGTGTCCACTTCCAGACTAAAGCCAAGCCCCTGCAGATGCGCCCGCAGGCGGTCCATCCGCCAAGGTTCCCGACCGCCAAGATGGCGATAACTGGCGTTGTTCAAGGACAGGCTGATGCCTTTGAACCCTAGTGCTGCGGCCAGATCTGCAAAGGCGACGCAATCAAAGCCAGGCTTATGGGCAAAGTGATGCCACAGCCCAAAGCTGTGAATCGTGGGTTCAACCTGCATCCAGTGCATCCAGTTCTGCTATTTCGGCAGCATATGCCGCCTTATAGCGATCTCGAACCTCGGCCTCTGGCCGGGTTTCGGCGCGCCAGAGGCAATAGGCCGCCATGCGCCACGCATAGAACGGACGCAGGTGGAGATAGCGGGCCTTCAGGTCGGGGCGGGCAAGGGCCTGCCAGAACGCGTCCTGTTCGGGCGGGTTCAGCACTGCATGTCCACTCAAGATTTGGAAAGCAGGCGAAAGGAAACTGTAGATATCCTCGGCCAAGTCCCCAGCCGCGGGGCATTGCCAATCAATGATCCGCAAACCTGTGCCGTGGCCGATCAGATTGCCGGGGCCAAGATCGGTATGGATCAAAGACAGCCGGCCAGGGGGTGCAAGATCGCGCAGGGCGGGGCGGGGCGGAGGTGCCCCTTTGCAACGTGCAAAAAGCGCGTCACCTTCGGTCATGATATCGGTCGGGCAAAGCGGCACTTGGCGAAACCCAGCGGGGTCTGCCGCCTCTTTGCGCAGCAACAGCCGTGCAACATCGGCAGTGCCTGACTGCCAAGGGCTGCCCTCAACATAGTCATAGATCATCATGGAGGCATCGGCCCAGAATCCAAGAAGTCGCGGCGCTACGTCTAGCCCGTCCAGCCGCTTTAAGGCGCGCGCCTCATCTTCGGGGCGGTTGGGAAATAGGGTTCCCGTGGTTTCTGGCGCAAAGCGCTTTAGCACCAGCTTTGTCGATCCAGTTTGGACCAAGATCACCTCGTTCAGATACCCGCCTTTCAGAGGCCGAAGCGTGAAAGTGCCTTGCCAAAGCCCGGCCTCTTGCAACAGGGTCTCTATCGAGTTGTTGGTCATGCGAAGGCCTGCAACCGGGCCAACAGGCCTGCCTCAATCTCTAACCCCTCAACAGCCAAACGCCGCTTATTCGCGTCGCGCCGGGCATTCGGCAATCGCGCGCCTTGTTGTTCGCTGATCGAGCTCATCAACTGCTGAATGGTGGCATCGAACCCCCCGCCGGAAAACCCCTCCGGGTCGATGGCAATGAAGAACTGGCCATTGTCGATGGGCTGCCCGTCATTGTCGGTGAATGATCCTTGCTGCGGGCCAAGCCTGCCCCCTGCAAGCGCGGCACAAAGGACTTCGACCAACAGGCCGATGGAGAACCCCTTCACACCGCCCGCCGGGGCCATTGACCCGGCCAGAGCCGCCGTGGCGTCTGTTGTTGGGGCCCCCGTGGCGTCCAATGCCCAGCCCAAAGGAATGGCCTGCCCTTGATCTGCGGCGCGCTTGACTGCCGTCCACGCCACGGCCGTCGCCGATTGGTCAACCAAGAACGCAATCTCGCCCTTTGGCGCAGGCACGGCGTAAGAAATTGGGTTGGTGCCGATGATGGGGCGATGCCCGCCCACGGGCGCAACCGTCGGCACCGCATTCGTAGCCCCAATGGCCAAAAGACCTGCCCGCGCCAAGGTGCCGGTGTGAAACCCAAGTGTCGCGGCATTGTACGAGTTGAAGACGCCCATGGCCGCAATTCCTTGGGCCTTGGCCGCCGGGATCAGCCGGGCAAAGCCCGCCTCAATCGCCGGATGGGCAAAGCCATGGCGCGCATCAACGCGGAAACTGCTCGCCGAGCAAACGGTGACCTCGGGGTCTACCGCTCCGTTTACCTTACCGCTGCGCAGATGCTGGCAATAGTAGTCAAGCCAATAGAACCCGTGACCATCAAGACCAGAAAGCTCGGTGTCCAGAATGGCCTCGGTAAGATAGGACGAGTGGCGCAAGGCCAGCCCGCTTCCGGTCAAGGCGGATCGGATCAGATCCCGCGCCGCGGGGACAGGGAGAACCGGCATGAAGGGGCCTTTGGGTCTAGAGAGGTGTCGTCGTATCAACAACGTTGCACCAGTCAGCCGTTCTTATCGTGCCCCGTCTGTCCAGCAAACGACGAAGACCCATTGAATCCGACCGGGCCGTCGAATTGGCTTGGTTAGGCCGCGCCCAAGCCCGCTATTGGCACAGAGCCGCAGTTCATGTCGCTAGGCTCTTGTTCGGCGGCACGCGATCTGCCCGTCTGACGACCATTAGCGTCCAACCTCATTGATCTTCCAAGCCAGACTATGATGGTTGCCGCAAGGGCGACTGCGGACAGAAAGGGCTTTGCACATCGGTCGTAGCGGGTTGCGATGCCTCGCCAATCCTTCAGTCGGACAAACATGATCTCGATGCGGTAGCGGCGGCGATAGCGCCGTTTGTCGTAGCGGACCGCTTTGCCGCGCGACTTCCGTCCGGGGATGCAGGGGCGTATCCCCCTGTCTCTCAACGCATTCCGGAACCAGTCGGCGTCAAAGCCCCGGTCAGCGAGCATTCATTCAGCAGAAGGCAGACTGCCCAGCAGGGCAGCGGCTCTGGTATAGTCGCTGAGCTGGCCTGCGTTCGTGACGAACTTCAGCGGCCGTCCCTTGGCGTCCGTTACGGCGTGCAGCTTGATGTTAAGTCTAGCCTTCATGCGCCCGCTCAGGCGTCCGCCTTAATCGTCGGGCCCCCCTTTTTTCGCCCGCAGGCTTGAAGCCGTGCGGTGCGCTTTCTGGCCGGCTTTCGTGGTTGTTCTGAGAGTTTTGGTTGCGGTAGTCTTTGACCGGCGGGTTCACGCGAAACACTGCGGGAGGGCCTGAGTCCATCGCCGACCGCAGGTCAGCGCGGGACCACTCAGCAGCCCGCCGAGCAAGTTCGTTGCCAGCATGTCTTCCGCCGCCATTCAAATGAAGCCTGCCCTATTCCCTTTTGTCAGGTCGCCACTCATCAACAAGGCCTTTCTGCAAGAAACTTCCAAACCCGTCGCATCAAAGCGCTTGAAGGTCTGGCAAAGATTGCTCAGGATCGGCAGGCAATGCGATCTTGACCGCAGGTCGCTTTTTTCATTGGAGCCGCGTCATGCGATACCACAAGCCAACCAGCTTTGCGGATGCCTCTGCGATTGCCGCCGCCGCTCCGGGAACCCTTCGGTTTCTGGCCGGGGGCACCGATGTTCTGGTGCAGATGCGCGCCGGCATGGTCCAGCCCGACGATCTGATTGACCTCAAGCACATCCCTGATGTCGGCGAGATCCGCCAGACTGCCGATGGCGGCTGGCGGATTGGTATTGCGGTGCCGGGCATCGTGCTTGGGGCGCATGATGGACTCACACGGGACTGGCCCGGTGTTGTTGAGGGGATGAACCTTGTCGGATCGACCCAGGTTCAGGGGCGTGCCACGCTGGCGGGCAACCTTTGCAACGGCTCGCCTGCGGCAGACTCGGTGCCGGGCATGATTGCGGCAGGAGCGCGGGTTGAGGTGACGGGGCCGAGGGGCAGCCGCGAGATCGCGGTTGAACAGATCCCGGCAGGTCCGGGGAAAACCAACCTGACCAAGGGCGAGTTGATTTCCGCCATCATCCTGCCGCCACGCGGCAAGAACGGTGGGGATGCCTATCTGCGCTTCATCCCGCGCACCGAGATGGACATTGCCGTGGTGGGCTGCGCGGTCAACCTGCGGCTGGACGGCGACAAGATCATCGAGGCGCGGGTGGCGCTGGGGGCGGTGGCGCCGACGGTGGTCCTGTCCGAGGCAGCCGCAAAGGCGATCATCGGCACAACACTGGACGCGTCGGCGCTGCAAGCGCTGACATCTGCGGCGGAAGCCGGTGCAAAGCCGATTTCCGACAAGCGCGGCACGGCAGAGTTCCGCACCGAAGTTGTGGGCGTTTTGGCCCGACGGGCGGCGAAAATCGCCTATGACCGGGCGAAAGGACAAGGCAAATGACCAAGATTCATGTGACCACCACCGTCAACGGCGACCCGGCGGAATTCCTTGCCGATCCGCGCGAGACGCTTTTGGATGCGCTGCGCGACCAGCTTGGCCTGACCGGGACCAAGGAAGGCTGCGGTACCGGCGATTGCGGGGCCTGCTCGGTGATTGTGGACGGTGTTCTGGTGTGTTCCTGCCTGATGCTGGCCGCCGAGGCCGAAGGCAAGACGGTGGAAACCATCGAAGGCATGGCGGGCGAAGAGTTGCACCCCCTCCAGCGCCAGTTCATCGAACACGCGGCCCTGCAATGCGGGTTCTGCACGCCGGGCATCCTGGTCGCCGCCAAGGCGCTGTTAGAGCGTAACCCCGATCCGACCGATACCGAAATTCGCTACTGGCTGGCGGGGAACCTCTGCCGTTGCACCGGCTATGACAAGATCATCCGCGCCGTTCAGGACGCGGCAGCAGAGATGCGGGGGGCTGCGTGATGGCGAAGGATGAACTCAAGTCCGGCTACAAGCTGATCGGCACCCGCCCCAACCGCCCCGATGGGCTAGACAAGGTTACGGGGCGCGCGCGCTATGGGGCCGATTTTTCGCTGCCCGGCATGCTGCACGCCGCCGTGGTCCGCTCACCCCATGCCCATGCGCGGATCAAGAACATTGATGTGTCCAAAGCGCTGGCCTTGGATGGGGTCAAGGCTGTGGTGACACGGGCCGATCTGCCCACGGGTCTTTCGGGCGAAGACCTGAACCTGCAAGACAACACGCTGGCAGGTGACAGGGTGCTTTATGACGGCCACGCGGTGGCGGCGGTTGCGGCAACTTCGGCCCTTCTGGCAAAGGATGCTGCACGGCTGATTGCGGTGGAATATGAGATCCTGCCGCATGTGACCGATGTTGATGCGGCAATGGCGCCGGGTGCCCCGGTCATACGCGAGGGGGTTGCCGATTACTCGGTGCCCGAGGGGATGCACCCCAACGTCGCGCGCTACATGGAATTCGGGCATGGCGATCTGGAGGCGGGATTTGCCGCCGCCGACATCGTGCGCGAGCACACCTACAAAACCGAAGCCACCCACCAAGGCTATATCGAGCCGCATGCCTGTGTCGGCCAGATGGGCGAGGATGGGCGCGGCGAGATGTGGGTCTGCACGCAGGGTCATTGGTATATCCGCCGCATGTGCGCCGCCGTTCTGGGGATCGAGGCTGCGAACCTGCGGGTGACGCCCTCCGAGATCGGCGGCGGCTTTGGCGGCAAGACCACGATCTTCATGGAGCCCTTGGCCTTGGCGCTGTCGAAAAAGGCGGGCGGGCGGCCGGTGAAACTGGTGATGAGCCGGTCCGAAGTGCTGCGCGCGACGGGGCCAACCGCCTCGGCCTCCATGGATGTCAAGCTGGGGATGAAGCGCGACGGCACCATCACGGCCGGTCAGGTGTTTTTCCGCATGCAGGGCGGGGCCTTTGTCGGCATGTCACCCATTGGCGAGGCGCTGCCTTGCGCCTTTGCCTGCTATGACATTCCCGCCCTGAAACACGAAGCGGTCGAGGTCATCGCGAACCGTCCCAAGGCGGCGGCTTACCGTGCCCCAGGCTCGCCCATGGCGGCATTTGCGGTGGAAAGCCTGGTCGACGAGATGTGCCGTGAGCTTGGGCTCGACCCCATCGAAGTGCGGTTGAAGAACGGGGCGAAGAACGGGTCGCGGTCGAGCTATGGTCCGGATTACACCGTCATCGGCCTGCAAGAAACGCTGGAGGCGGCCAAGGCGCATCCGAATTACAAGGTTCCGCTGGGCCCGAACCAGGGGCGAGGCGTCGCCTCGGGCTTTTGGTTCAACCATGGCGGCGAAACCTCGGTATCGCTGGCGGTGGGCGAGGATGGGACGGCAACCGTGTCGATCGGCACGCCTGATATTGGCGGCAGCCGGGCCTCGATCGGGCTGATGGTGGCCGAGTTCTTGGGCATTCCTTATGAAAACGTCCGGGTGAACGTGGTGGAAACCGGCGCGCTTGGCGTCAATGAACCCACTCACGGCAGCCGGGCCACCTTTGCCAGCGGCAAGGCGGCGGTAGAGGCTGCGCGGCAGGCAGTGGCCGAGATGTGCCGTCGGGCGGCAGCGGATTGGGGGATCGACCCGGACGCCGTGGAATGGAAGGATGGGGCCGCCCATCCCGCCGGGCCGAATGCGGGCAAATTCCCGCCCATGTCCATCGGTGAGATCGGCGCCAAGATGGGCTCGACCGGCGGTCCGATCTCGGGCCATCATGAAGTCACGGCCGAAGGGGTCGGCGCAAGTTTTGGCACCCATGTCGTCGATGTCGAGGTGGACCCCGAGACCGGGCGCACCACGATCCTGCGCTATCTGGTCGTGCAAGACGCGGGCACTGCCATTCACCCGGCCTATGTCGAGGGCCAGTATCAGGGCGGCGCGGCGCAGGGCATTGGCTGGGCGCTGAACGAGGAATATGTCTATGGGGCCGATGGTCGGCTGCAAAACCCCGTATTCCTCGATTACCGCGTGCCGGTCGCCTCGGATCTGCCGATGATCGACACGGTCATCGTCGAAGTGCCGAACCCAGGACATCCTTACGGCGTGCGCGGTGTGGGCGAGACGGGGATCACCCCGCCCTTGCCGGCTATCGCGGCGGCGGTTGCCGGGGCGACGGGTGCGCGCATCCGCAGCCTGCCCTTGTCGCCACCCAAGGTCCTGGCCGCGATCAAAGCGGCCAAGGGCTGATGGCCAAGGTTCATCTCTGGTCCAGCCTGCGCCGGTTCGCCGATGGGCAAGAGGTGGTGGAGGTCGAGGCCGCAACTGTCGGACAGGTGCTGGATGCGCTGGTCAAGGCGCATCCCGGACTAGAACCTGCCGTCAAGGCGGGCGTTTCGGTTGCGGTTGATGGTGAAGTGATCGCCAACAACCGCGAGGCAGCCGTGGCGCCGGATAGCGAGGTCTATCTCCTTCAGCGTCTGAAGGGCGGTTAGGCGCCCAAGGCGGAGCAGGGGGCTTTTCCTGCATCAAAGGCCGCATCAACGGGCCGACAGGGGCCGTGACCGCGGCCGGATCATCCTGGCTGCAGCTGTCAGCGGAACCTTGCCTGATCTTGTCCATCTGATCTGCGCCGCTTCTGGTTGGCCTCGCGTTCGATGCCAGCCCTTGCCGGCCCACGCCTGCGGTTTGCTACGCGTCCAGACGGCTTATGTCCGCGCTTCTTCGTGCGTTGCGATGAGAACTCTTCTGCCGGTGATGTCGCCGATCTTGCCTGAGGGCCGTGGCGCCAACTCATGAAAAAGGGCTGAAACTGCAGTATACTTTGGGATGCAGAAATTTTTAATTTTTACAAAGCCTTAATAACAATGAACAAAAAGCTAACGTAAAGAAATTGCGTGGCTGTGCGCCTTGACGAAATTTTACTGCGCGCAAGATTGTTGCTCAACGAAGCCCAAAGCCCGGCCTGACGACGCCCGGCACAGGCGAAGTTTGGCCCGTCGGCCGAATGCCGGCAGTGGTTTGCGATGCAGGGAAGAACGGAATGTTGAAGTCAATTCTTGTGCCGGTTCGAGGCGATGGCATGGTCGCGACGGTGCTTGCACATGCGGCGGCCTTGGCCTTGCAGCATGATGCGCAGGTCAATGTCGTGCATTGCCGCGTCCAGCCACAGGACATGATCCCGCAGGGCATCGCGTTGAATGACTTTGCGCGAAAGGTGATGCTTGAGCAGGCGGTCGAGCTTGCAAACCGTCAAGAGGACCATCTTCGCGGCATCCTGCACCGGCTGGCGCGCGAGTTCGGCCTGAAGGAAGGCGACCGCGAAACAGGAACCGCCGTTTGCGCCTTTACCGAAGAGCCGGGCCGCATGGCCGATGTGGTCAAGCATGCGGGCCGATTGTCGGATCTGATCGTGCTGCCAAAGCCCAGGCGGGAAAACAATCTTGGTCTCAGTTCGCTCAAGGCCGCGCTTTATGTGGCGGGGCGTCCAGTGCTGATCTGCCCGCAAGAGCAGCGGCCTGACCCAAGCTTTGCCCAGCATGTGGCCGTGGGCTGGAACGGCTCGTTGCCAGCGTCGCGGGCAGTCGCGTCATCACTGGATATCGTGCATGCCGCCAAGCGCGTCAGCATCCTGACCGGTGGCAAGCTGCAAGCCCATGGCCCGACGGCAGAAGAGCTTGCGACCTATTATGCCCTGCGCGGCATCACTGCCGAGATCGTTCATTTTGATGGCAAAGACCCCGCGACCGAGCTTTTGGCCACCACCAAACGGATCGGTGCAAGCCTGCTGGTCATTGGGGCCTACAGCCACAGCCATGAAACCGAGATGCTGTTTGGCGGCAACACCCAGCGCATCGTGGACAGCACCGATATGCCGATCCTGATGGCGCATTGACAGCCTTGTGGTCGCGGCAGGGCGCGGGGCGCCTGTGTCCAGACCTTCCGGAAAGGCCACGCACGGGGTGGCGAATTCGATCCGTGACACAAACGATCCGACCCACGGCCAGACTGCGCCAGGCGGACCCAAAAAGGGAGGAACAGAACATGACGCTATCCAGAAGGATTTTCCTGACCATCGCCGGGGCGAGTGCCTTGGCAACCCTGCCGATTGCGGCCTTCGCCGAGGGCTGGCAGCCCAAGCGCCCCATTGATTTCACCATCATGGCGGGCTCGGGCGGCGGTGCCGATCAGATTGCCCGTTTCATCCAGTCTGCGGTTGAGGCCGATGGGTTGACCAACCGCCCGCTGATCCCGACCAACCGGGGCGGCGGATCTGGGGCCGAGGCGCTGTTGCATCTGAAAGATGCCGGTGACCCTGACCACACGCTGATGGTGACGCTGAATTCGTTCTATACGACCCCGATCCGTCAGGCCGACCTGGGGGTGGATATCGAAACCTTTACCCCGATCACCATGATGGGGGTCGATCCCTTTGTCCTGTGGGTTCACAAGGAGTCGGGCATCACCACCTTCGAGGAGTATGTTGCGAAGGTGAAAGAGATGGACGGCGAATACGTCATGGGCGGGACGGGGACCGGTCAGGAAGATTCGATCGTGATCGCCTATCTGCAGAACGCCTTCGATCTGAAGCTGAAGTATATCCCCTTTGATGGCGGCGGCGCGGTGGCCAAGGAACTGGCAGGCCAGCAGATCATGGCAACCGTGAACAACCCCTCGGAGGCAAAGGGTTTCTATCAGGCGGGTGATGTGGTGCCGCTTCTGGCCTTTTCCGATGAACGGCTGCCGGCCTTCCCGGATGTCCCGACGCTGAAGGAAAAGGGCCACGATTTTTCATACTTCAACCAGCGTGCCATCGTCGGTGCGCCGGGGATGTCCCCCGAGGCGGCCACCTATTACCGCGAGCTGTTTGCCAAGGTCTACGAAGGCCAGAAGTGGCAGGAATATCTTGCCACCGAAAGCATGTCGCCAATGCCGATGGATGAGGCCCAGACCCGCGCCTATTGGACCGCTCAGATCCAGAGCCATCGCGATCTGCTGGCAAAGATCCAGTAACGCGGCCGAACGACAGAAAAGAGGGAAGTCATGCGTCAGGGTGAAATATCGCTTGTTGGGGTGCTTGCCCTCTTTTCGATATATCTGATGTGGAAAAGCACCGAGCTTTCCATAGGTTACATCAGTGGCCAGGGGCCGGGCGGCGGGTTTTGGCCGTTCTGGCTTGCCTTGGGCATGTTGCTCAGCTGCGTGGCCAGTGCGTGGAAATGGTGGCGCGCTCAGTCGCCTGCCGCACGTTCGGAGGAGCCTTTTCTGGACGATTTCGGCTGGCGCACGCTGCTCCACATTGGCGGCAGCGTCGTGGCTTTTGTTGCGCTGATCTCGATTGTGTCGATGTATGGCGCGATGGCGATCTTCCTCTTCTACTACCTGCGCTTCCTTGGGCGTCATTCGTGGTTTTTGACGCTTATCATGTCGATCTTGCTGCCGATTGGCATGTTCTTCTTCTTTGAAGGGTTGATGCAGATTTCGATGCCGCAGGGGCTGCCCTTTACCCAGCCTGTCTTCGACCTGCTTTACGACATCATCTATTGATGCCGCGCAGAGCGATCTTCCGACCCAACTCCAGCTTCTGACCCGAGGTCCTCCATGGAAGTCCTTTCCTTTCTGTCCGATGGCATCTTGCTGTCTTTGCAGCCGCTGAACCTTGCGCTTATCGTCGTTGGGGTGACGGTCGGCCTGTTTATTGGCGCGATGCCGGGGCTCGGCGCCGTAAATGGTGTGGCTATTCTGCTGCCGATCACCTTTTTGGTGCCGCCGGGCTCGGCCATCATCTTTCTGTCGGCGATCTATTATGGCGCGATGTATGGCGGAGCGATTTCGTCTGTCACCTTGGGTATTCCAGGAGCGTCCACGGCAGTGGCGACAACCTTTGATGGGCGACCCTTGGCGCTTCAGGGGCGGGCGAGCCTCGCCCTTGTAACTGCGGCTCTGGCCTCGTTTGTCGGTGGGACGGTGGCGACGGTTCTCCTGACATTGTTCACCCCCGTCTTGGCGACGACCGCCCTGTCTTTTGGCCCGCCTGAGATTTTCGCGCTCATGCTTTTGGCCTTCGCCACCTTTGTCGGGCTCGGCGGGGATGACATCCCCAAGACGATTTTCTCGATCTGCCTTGGTCTGGTCTTGGCCGCTGTTGGCTTCGACACCATTTCGGGCGAGCCGCGCCTGGTGCTCTTTGACATCGAAGGGTTCATGCGCGGCATCGGCTTTATCGTGCTGGCCATCGGGGTTTATGGCATCGGCGAGATGTTTTGGACAATCGATCAGAGCCGTGGCGAGGTGACCACAACCAACCCCAAGATGACCATGAAAGGGCTGGTGGCGGATTCGAAAGAGGCGACGCGCAAAGGCTGGCGCGGCACGATGATCGGCTCGGCCATCGGGTTCTTTGTCGGCATCTTGCCGGCCGCTGGGGCAACGCCGGGATCGCTGATGTCTTACGGCGTGGCCAAGATGCTGTCGAAAAAGCCGGAAGAATTTGGCAATGGCTGCGTTGACGGGGTGTCGGCTCCGGAATCGGCGAACAATTCGGCCTCGACCGGGGCGATGCTGCCAATGCTGACCTTGGGTATTCCCGGCTCGCCGACCACGGCCATCCTGTTGGGCGGCATGGTGATCTGGGGCCTTGTGCCAGGACCGCTTCTGTTTGTCGAAGAGACAGAGTTCGTCTGGGGCCTGATCGGATCGTTCTATATCTCGAACATCGCCGCGCTTGTGATCAACCTTGCCTTTATCCCGGTGTTTGTCTGGATGCTGCGGATGCCCTTCACGGTTCTGGCCCCTTTGATCTTCGTGCTGTCGATCATCGGATGCTACGCGGCCTCGCGCAGCATGCATGACCTTTGGCTGATCGTGATCTTTGGGGTCGCGGCCTTTGTGATGCGCAAGTTCGACTATCCCTTGGCCCCTGCGGTTTTGGCCATCGTGCTGGGTCCCATTGCCGAACCCACCTTGCGCCAGTCGCTCTTGCTTTCCTCGGGCGATCCGACGATCTTCTTTACCCGTCCCATCGCCGGGCCGATCACGGTCATCGCGATCATCCTGATCCTGTTGCCGGGCCTGAAATATCTTCGGCGCAAGCGCAATGTGGTGAAAGCCTGATCCGCAGCAGACCGCGTCAAAGGCGGCGTGACCAAGACCGGGATCGGCCAGGACGGCCGCCTTCCAGACAAGTAGTTAACGTGAGAGAGACCTGATGCACACAGTCGCAGACCTGATCCAGCGCCACCCCGAAAGCGCCCATGCCATAGGCGCCCCAGGGCGGAGCTGGATGACCTACGGGCAGCTCAACGGGCTTGCCCGGTCGGTGCGGAGCTTCTTGCGCGCTGCGGGAATTGGGGAAAAGGACCGGGTTGCGATTGTGCTGCCGAACGGGCCGGAAATGGCGGCAGCCTTTGTCACCGTGGCGCAGGCGGCGACAACGGCCCCGCTGAACCCCGCCTACAAGGAAGATGAGTTTGCCTTCTACCTTGAAGACCTGAAGGCCCGCGCCATCATCGTCGAGGCAGGCTATGCCGGGCCAGCCCTTGCGGCGGCGAAACGGTTCAATCTGATCGTGATCGAGCTGACGGCAACCGACCCTGCGGGCATGTTCACCCTGTCGACCGAGGCAAAGGGCAGCGCCCCTGACACCGTGCCCACCGCCGAGGATGTGGCGCTGATCCTGCACACCTCTGGCACCACCTCGCGGCCCAAGATCGTGCCGCTTCTGCAATCGAATGTGGCGGCTTCGGCCGAAAACATCCGCATCTCCTTGGCGCTGACGCCGGAAGATCGCTGCTTGAATGTGATGCCGCTTTTTCACATTCACGGCCTTGTCGCCGCGGTCAGCGCCTCGCTGGCGGCGGGGGCGTCGATCAGCTGCACGCCGGGATTTGATGCGCTGAAGTTCTTTGGCTGGCTGCAAGAGGTTGATCCCACCTGGTATACGGCCGTGCCAACGATGCATCAGGCCATTTTGGCCCGCGCTGGCCGCAATGCCGATATCATCAAGAACGCGCGGCTTCGCTTCCTGCGGTCGTCCTCTTCGTCGCTGCCCGGCCCGGTGATGACCCAATTGGCTGAAACCTTCGGCGCGCCGGTGGTGGAAGCCTACGGCATGACCGAGGCGGCGCATCAGATGTGCTGCAACCCGCTGGAACCGGGCAGGCAAAAGCCGGGCGCGGTGGGTCTGCCCGCTGGCCCCGAGGTCCGCATCGCGCATGAGATTGAAAACCGGCTTGTCATGGGCATCGGTGAAATCGCGATTTCCGGCCCCAACGTGACCCCGGGCTATGAGGGCAACCCCGAGGCCAATGCCAAGAACTTCTTCGAGGCCGAGGGCAAGCGCTGGTTCCGCACCGGCGATCAGGGCGCTTTCGATGCCGATGGCTTCCTGTCACTGACCGGGCGACTGAAAGAGATCATCAACCGGGGCGGCGAAAAGATCAGCCCCTTGGAGGTGGATGGCACCTTGTCCGAGCATCCGGCCATTGCCCAATGCGTGACCTTTGCGATCCCGCATGACAAGCTGGGCGAAGAGGTGGGGGCAGCGGTGGTGCTGAAAGAAGGCGCCAGCGCCAGTGAGCGTGAGATCCGCGACTTTGCCGCCGAACGGCTGGCGGCCTTCAAGGTGCCGCGCAAGATACTGATCCTGGACGAAATTCCCAAAGGGGCCACAGGGAAATTGCAACGCATCGGCCTTGCCGAAAAACTGGGCCTGGGCTGAGGGGCGCGCGATGAAAATCTGCATTTTTGGCGCCGGTGCCATCGGTGGCTATATGGGGGCCAAATTGGCCGAGGCGGGGGCCGATGTCAGCCTTGTGGCGCGCGGCCCGCATCTGGCGGCGATGCAATCAAGGGGCCTGACCCTCATTGAAGAGGGCGTGACCAAGACCTATCCGGTCAGGGCCTCTGAGGACCCGGCCGAACTTGGTCATCAGGACTATGTGATCGTCACGCTGAAAGCTCATTCCGTGCCGCCGGTGGTGGGCAAGATGCAGCCGCTGATCGGGCCTGACACCACCATCGTCTCGGGGGTGAATGGCGTGCCGTGGTGGTATTTCCACAAGATCGGCGGCCCGCTTGAGGGCACGCGTCTTGCCTCGGTTGATCCGGGCAATGCGCAATGGGACGGCTTCGGCCCCGACCGTGTGCTGGGCTGCGTGGTTTACCCCGCCGCCGAGGTGATCGAACCGGGCGTTGTCAAGCACATCGAGGGCAATCGCTTTTCTCTGGGAGAACCGGACGGGTCAAAGTCCGACCGTGCCATGCGCCTGTCCGAGGCCTTGACCAAGGCCGGGCTAAAGGCCCCTGTTCGCCCGCGCCTGCGGGATGAAATCTGGGTGAAACTGTGGGGCAACCTGTCGTTCAACCCGATTTCGGCCCTGACGCATGCCACGCTCGATGTCTTGTGCACCGATCCCGGCACCCGGGCTGTGGCGCGCGCCATGATGCTCGAGGCGCAAGAGATTGCCGAGAAACTGGGCGTCAAGTTCCCGATCGACGTGGATCGCCGGATCGACGGAGGTGCCGAGGTGGGGGCGCATCGCACTTCCATGCTGCAAGATCTGGATGCGGGGCGGCCGATGGAAATCGATGCGCTGGTCGGATCAGTGCATGAGCTGGGCCGCGTGACCGATACGCCAACCCCTATCATCGACTGTGTTCTGGCCTTGATCCGCTTGCGCGCAAAGATGGCCGGCTGAGGAAAGGCTCCGTGCGCGCGAGCCCTTCGCGACCCGCCGGGCCAAGGACATGCAGCCATGCCAAAGCGCCTTTCGATGGGCGGTTTGGCGTTACGCGCTGCGCCCCTCGCAAATCTGGGACAGCATGGCGATGATCGGGGGATAATAGCCCGTCTCATAGCCGCTTTCGTCATCCAGAACCGACAGGAAGGCGGCTACGCGGCCGGTCAGGGGATTGGCGACCAGATACTGGCCGCCATAGCCGCCATGGCCAAGCCAGACGCCATTGGTGTTGGTCTGGTTCGAATAGCGCAAGTGTTGGCGCGGCGGGGCCATGGGAATGCCGTTGGCCTGTGTTTCCTTGATGAAGCCCGCCGATCCAAAGGCGCGCCCGTCAATGCCCTGGCCCTGCCGGGCGAAAAGGGCGCCATAGCGGCACAGATCGCGCGCCGTCAGGCAGATGCCCCCGTTCAGCAGCGGAAAGCCAACACGGTCGGTCGCAACATGGAGCGCCCCCTCCAGTCCCGCCGCATCGGCCAGATCGGCCATCCACTGGCCCAGCGGACGCCCACCGCGTGCTTCGGCCACAAAAGCCAGAACATCGGTGTTGGCGCTTTTGTAAAGAGAGATGCCGCTGTCGTTCCGGGTGTCACGGGCCCCGGCGGCCAGACGGATACCCGCAATAAAGCTGCGGTTCGTCGGCTCATCGCCTGAGGGAAGGCGCATTCCGGTTGCAGCCTCATGCTGAAAGACGGTGGCCTCGACGTTGGAATAATCCTCGTCGTAATCGTTGCGGACATTCATGTTAAAGACGTCCTGCAGGCTTGCCCCGTGATAGCCAGACCCGATCCAGGGCAGGATCGCGCCGATCTCTTCGCCAAGATCAATCTTGCCCTCCTCCCACAACCGCCCAAGGATCAGGTTGGTCGACATCTTGGAAATCGACATGATCGAATGGGGTTGGTCAGGGCCGAAATCCGGGGCGTAGTGTTCGTAAAGCACCCGATTGCCCTCGATGACGGCCATCGCGGAAAACCAGGGCAGGCCGGTCAGATGACGGACGTCCTCGCGCTGCGCGATCGCGATATCGGTAGAGCGCCGCAAGTCCATGACCTGCGCGGCGCGGAAGCTTTGGGCATAGCGGGTCAGCAGGTGAAGATTGTGAAAGCCATGCCGCCGAAAGGGGGCCGAGTTCCATCGCGGGCGCCGGTCATCGCCCACCAAGAGGTCTGGGTTCGGATGGGCCTGTGGTGTCATGGCGCTCTCCCGTTGTCGGCACAGGATAGCCAGAGGCGCTGAGAGCGCGCAAGCTGTATGCAAGGCCACGCCGCTTGAAGGCCAGGCAAGGGAGGATCGGGCAAGCCGGCTGCACAGCGGTCTTGCACCGCGCCTTGGGCTGGGCAAACCATGGGGCGGCAAAAGGGAGGAACATGATGCCAAGACGAGAGCTGTTTCTTGGGGTCGATGCCGGGTCGTCGGTCTGCAAGGCGGCGCTGTTCGACGGCGTGGGGCGGCTTGTCGCGGTTGCGGCCCAGTCGACGCCGTTGCTGCGCCTGGGCGGGCGGGTCGAGGCCGACCCTGCTCAGGCCTGGGCGGCGGCGGTGGCTGTGTTGCGGCAAATGGTCGAGGCAGCCCGAGACGAGGGGCAGATCGTGGCAATGGGGCTGGCCGGGGCCATGGTCGGGGCCTGGGTGGTGGATGGTCAGGGCCAGACGCTGCGGGCCGGCATCAACTGGGAGGACAGCCGCGCCAATGATCTGATCGAGGCGATGAAGGCGCAGAACCCGCAGGTTCTGGACGAGATCTTCGCCCATTCCGGCTCTGCCTTGCAGCAAGGCTGCACCTTGCCGGTCACGGCAGCGTTGATCCGGGAAGAACCCGATCTGATGGCGCAGGCCCATGCGGTGCTGGGCTACAAGGACTGGCTGCGGCTGCGCCTGACCGGCCAGGTGGCGACCGATGTCAGCGAGGCGGCGGTGGCCCCCGGTGATGCCCGCAGCCAGGCGCGCAGCCCGGCGCTGATTGACCTGTTCGGCCTTGCCGGTCATGCGCGGCTGTTTCCGACGGTCCTTGCCTCCTCGGCGCTTGCCGGGCGGGTCACCGCGGCGGCGGCGGCCGAAACCGGCCTGCCCATGGGCCTGCCGGTGGTGGCGGGCGCGGGCGATGTGATTGCCAATGTCATCGGCGCAGGCGGGATGCAGCCCGGCGCGCTGACCGGCCTTCTGGGCACCACCTGCATGATCGGCCTGTGCCGCACCGAGCCGGTATTCGAGCCGGCCGGTCTGGGGCTGTTGTTTTCCCTGCCCGAACAGCATTGGTTCCGGGCTATGGTGAATGTCGCGGGCACGCTGAACCTGGATTGGGTCTCGGCACTGTTATGCCCGGAATGGGCCGATGCGCCTGACCGCTGGGCGCGGATCACCGCGCTTGCGGCTTCGGTTCCTGTCGGCGCGCGCGGTGTCACCTATCTGCCCTATCTCAGCGAAAGCGGCATCATTGCGCCGGTTGCCGATCCGACGGCACGCGCGGGCTTTGGCGGGTTGACCCCGGCCATCGGCCGGGCCGAGATGATCCGCGCGGTCTATGAGGGCGTGGCTTGTTCCATTGCCGACCTTTGCGATCTGCTGGGCCGCAGCGCCGCCGGGCCGATTGTCCTGACCGGAGGCGGCGGGCGCAGCGCGCTCTGGTGCCAGATGATTGCAGACCTGACGGGTCGTGAGGTTACCGTGCCCGACGGGGCCGAATTCGGTGCGCGCGGTGCGGCCTTGCTGGCGGCGACCGCCATGGGCCGTTTCGCCTCGGTGAAAGAGGCCTCGGCCGCGATGCGCGGCGGTGGTCAAGCCTATCGGCCGTCAGGCACCGGGCAAGCCGATCATGCTGCCTTGCGCGCGGCCTATGGTCGGGCGCGCGACCGCCTTTTGCGGTGATCAGGGGCTGATACCCGTCCTTGCCCCTGCGGGTCCCGTCGGCAGGGCCAAAGAATGCTTGCAATGAAAATTGGTCTGTACCAATCTTTGACTGGTCTACTCCTTTGGGAATCAGATGCCGATGAGCGGTTTGCCGAAATATCGACAGATTGCCGATCAGCTTTCCGCGGAAATCGCGGCGGGGCGGCTGAAGGCGGGCGATCAGATCCCGCCCGAGCGTACCTTTGCCGAGGATCTTGGCATCAGCCGCGCCACGGTGCGGATGGCGCTGCGCCATCTGGCCGAACGCGGAATGATCGAGGCGCGGGTGGGGCAGGGCACCTTTGTGGGCGCGCCGGTGATCCAGCAACAGCTGTCCACGCTTACCGGCTTTACCGAAGAGATGGAGCGGCAGGGCCGCCGGGCCGGGTCCATCGTGACCGAGGCCAGCCGTCGCGCACCCTCGTCCGAGGCAGCGCTGGCGCTGGGCCTCAGCCCGGGGGCCGAGGTCTGGCACATCAGCCGTATCCGTCTGGCCGATGGTGAGCCGGTGGCGCTTGAAACCACCGAGGTGGTGGCCGAGGGAACGCCCGATCTGCTGCGCAAGGCCGATTTCGGCCGCATGTCGCTCTATGCCGTGTTGCAAGAGCAATTTGGCCTGCGCCCGGCCAGCGCCGAGCAGACCCTTGCGGCGGCGGCCGCTGATGAAAGCGTGGCGGTTCCCTTGGGCATTGCCATTGGTGCGCCGGTGTTGCGGCTGACCCGTCTGACCCGCGATGCGGCCGGTCGGCCCTTTGAACATGTCCGCTCGCATTACCGCGGCGATGCCTTTGTCATGAAAGTCCGTCTGGATCTGGGGGAAGGATGATGCAGACCGCGCAGGCCTATCTTGCCGATCTTGTGGCGCGCATCTGTGATCCGGCGCTTGCGAAACAGCTTGAACCGGCGGTTGCGGCCATTGTCGCCGCCGTGCGCGCCGACAGGCTGGTCTATGTCTTTGGCACCGGACACTCTCATCTTCTGGCGCTGGATCTGCATTACCGCGCCGGGGGGCCTGCCTATGTGGTGCCAGTGCTGGATGAACGCCTGATGCTGCACCAGGGCGCCATGGCCTCGACCGAGCGTGAGCGGATGTCAGGTGCGGCGGCCGAGGCGCTGGGGCGCTATCCTTTGGGCGCAGGCGATGTGGTCATCATCATTTCCAATTCCGGCGTCAATGCCGCCCCGGTTGAGGCGGCGGATCTGGCGAAATCCCTTGGCGCCACCGTGATTGCCCTGACCTCGCGCGCCTATTCCGAGGCAGCCGCCAAGGGGCGGCCGACGCTGGCCAGCCGGGCCGACATCGTCCTTGATAACGGACTTCCCCCCGGGGATGCGCTGGTGGCGCTGCCGGGATCCGTGCTCAAGGCCGGGCCGGGGTCAACCGCCGTGGGGGCGGCAATGTTACAGGCGCTTTTTGCCGAGGCGGCCGCAAGGCTGGCAGCGGATGGGGCGCCCTTGATCTTTCTCAGCGCCAACATGCCCGGCGCTGCGGAAAACAACAGGGAGCTGGTCGCGCGGTATTCACCGCGCAATCCGCATCTCTGAGCACTGTGCAACAGGAGAGGATATACCATGCGAACTGCCTTAAGAGTACTGCTCACTGCGGCGACCGTCCTTTCGCCGCTGCCGCTTGCCGCGCAGACCCCGGTCGAGGTCACGCTGTGGCATATGGAACAGCCGCCGCATCGTGTGGCGCGGATCCAGGAACTGATTGACGCCTTCAACGCCGCCAACCCCGATGTCGTGGTCAAGCAAGAGCCGCAGAACTGGGGCGAGATCTATGCCAAGGCACCTGCGGCGGTGGCCGCCGGTGCGGGGCCGGACATGCTGTTTGCGATCCCCGATTTCGCGCCGATCTTCAAGGATCTGGGCCAGCTGGATTCGGTCGCCGATTTCGTGGCCGAACTGGATGCCAAGCACGACTTTGTCGACAGCGCGGTTGAAGCCTATACCTATGACGAAGGCATCTGGGCCGTGCCGATGTACAACATGACCATGCACATGTGGTACCGCCCCTCGGTGCTGGAAGCCGCTGGCGTTGCCGTGCCCACCACCTGGGACGAATGGAAAGCCGCCGCCGAAAAGCTGACGGTGGATGGCCAATTCGGCATGGGCCTGCCCGCCAACAAGCAGCTTTACACCGACCAGACAGTCTATTCGGTGATGCTGAACGGCGGCGCGTCCGAGATTTACAACGAAGACGGTAGCCTGCGCTTCGACAACCCCGAAACTGTGGCCGCCTATGACTTCTACAAGTCGATGCTGGCCTATTCGCCGCCCGATGCGCCGTCCTGGACCTGGGGTGAGGCGGAAGCCTGCTTTGCCTCGCGCTCTTGCGCCATGGTCATGCAGTTCAGCGTGATCTCGACCTATGACACCCAAGCCGAAGGCGATCCGGCCGATCTGGGCGTTGCCGCCCTTCCGGTCAAGACCGCAGGCGAGGCCCCCGGCACCATTGCCTATGCCAATGCGGTGATGTTCCTGTCCAAGGACGAAGCCCGCCGCGCCGCGTCGCAGCGCTTTATCTCCTTCCTCCTTGAGCCGGAAAACTATGGCCGCTTCCTGAACATGGAGCCGGGACTGTTCTTCCCGGTCACCGCCGATGGGGCCAAGGCTGAATCGCTGTGGTCGGATCCGATGGTGCAGAAGTATCGCAGCCAGATCGAAACGATCATCGCCAACAGCGCCAATGGCAAGCTGTTCGGCTTTACTTCGGGCCGTGTGTTCCCGGCGATTTCGGCCATCTCGGCGCAGAACGTGCTGGCCGAAACGCTGCAGAACATCGTTGTGAACGGCTCTGAGACGGCGGCGGCGGTTACGGCGGGTCAGGCCCGCATGACCGAGTTGGCCCAGTAAGAAAGGGGGCGCCGGTGCGGCAGGGAGTGCTTGGCCTTCTCCTGATCGCGCCGGCGCTTGCGCTTTTGGCGGCCGTGCTGGCCTGGCCCATGCTCTCGGCCATCGTGATGTCCTTTCAGGATGTCCGGGTGGTGGGGTCAGAGGGGCCATTCATCGGGCTTGCCAATTATGAAAAGGTCTTGGCCGATCCCGCCTTCTGGCGGGCGGCCAAGCTCAGTCTGGTCTGGGTGGTTGCCAATGCCGTGGTGCAGACCGCGCTTGCCCTTGCCGCCGCGCTGATCCTGAACCAGCGCTTTCGCGGCGTGCAGATCGCGCGGACCTGGATCATCCTCAGCTGGATCGTGCCGACCGTCGTGGTCGTGATGATCTGGCGCTGGCTGTTTTCAACCTCGGGTGGGGTGGTGAACCCCGCGCTGATGGGATTGGGCCTGACAGAGCGTCCCGTCGGGTTTTTCGCCACCCCTTGGACGGCCTTTGCCACCCTTGTCTTCATCAACTCCTGGCGCTGGTTTCCCTTCATCACCCTGATGATGCTGGCCGGGCTGACCCGCATCCCCGCCGACCTGCTTGAGGCGGCGCGGGTCGATGGGGCAGGCCCCTGGAAACGCTTTACCCGCATCACATGGCCGCTTCTGGCCCCCACGATGACTGTGCTTCTGGTGATCGGCACGCTGTTGTCGTTCAACGTCTTTGACGTGATCTGGCTTTTGACCTCGGGCGGGCCTGCCGGGGCCACGCGCACGCTGCCGGTCTTGATCTATGAGACCGCGTTTCGCGGCTATCGCATCAGCGAGGCGGCCACGATTGCCGTGCTGGCGACCGTTCTCTTGATGTCATTTGCCATCTTTGCCACCCGCAAGCTGGCCCTTTCAGGAGATGAGAGATGACCCATCCGATCGCCTGGAAATTCCTTCTCTGGGGTGGGTTCGCCGTGATCTGCGGTCTGGTCGCCGTGCCCTTCTGGTTCGTGCTGACGGGGTCGATCAAGGCCCCGCAGGAAATCATCGCGCGGATGCCGACGGTCATTCCTGAAAGCTTTACCACCCAGCATTATCAAAAGCTTTTGGCCGCATCCGATTATGCAGCCTACATGGCCAACTCGCTCTTGGTGGCCGCCGCCTCATCCGTGCTGACGCTGGCCCTTGCCATCCCTGCGGGCTATGCCTTTTTCCGGCTGCGGTTTCGCGGCCGCGATGCGCTGTATCGGGTGATCCTTCTGGCCTACGCCTTTCCCTCGATCGTGGTTCTGGTGCCGCTTTTCGCCATGTTCGCCAAGATGAACCTGATCGATAGCCGTTTTGCCTTGGTCCTGGTGAACACCGCCTTTGCGCTGCCCTTTGCCATCTGGATGCTGCGCGCCTTCTTCGCCCAGATCCCGCCCGATATCGAAGAGGCCGCCCGCATGGATGGGGGCCCGCCGCTGACAATCCTGCGGCGCATCCTTTTGCCGTTGATTGCGCCTGGTATGGGGGCGGTGGCGGTCTTTGCCTTTGTGACAAGCTGGACGGAATATGTCTTTGCCTCGGTCATGATCCTGTCGGACGCTTTGCGGACCGTGCCAGTCGGCTTTGCCGGGATCATCGGGCAGTATCAGGTGGATTGGGGCCTGCTTCTGGCTGGGGCGAGCCTTGCCATCCTGCCGGTCGTGGCGATCTTTGCAGTCATCGGGAAATGGTTCGTGGCGGGCCTGACCGAAGGCGCGGTGAAATAGGGGGACGCAATGGCGGAAGTGCGGCTCGACGGTCTGACGAAATCCTTTGGCGCGACGCAGGTCATCCCGGCGCTGGACCTGAAGATTGCGGCGGGCGAGTTCTGCGTGCTTGTCGGGCCGTCGGGCTGCGGCAAGTCCACGCTCTTGCGGATGATTGCCGGTTTGGAAGAACCTTCCTCGGGCCGCGTGCTGATCGGCGGGCGCGACGTGACCGGCGAAGATCCGGGACGCCGGGGGGTGGCGATGGTGTTCCAGTCCTATGCGCTTTATCCGCACATGAGCGTGCGCGAGAACATGGAATTCGGGTTGGAAATGGCGGGGATGCCGAAACCCGAACGCCGTGCGGCGGTTGAGGCCGCAGCGCGGACCCTGCGGCTGACAGACTATCTTGAACGCAAGCCCCGCGCCCTGTCGGGCGGCCAGCGCCAACGCGTGGCCATCGGGCGGGCTATCGTGCGCAAGCCCCAGGTGTTTCTCTTCGATGAACCGCTGTCGAACCTCGATGCCGAACTGCGTGTCGAGATGCGGCTGGAACTTGCGCGACTGCACCGCGACATCGGCGCCACCATGATCCATGTGACCCATGATCAGGTTGAAGCCATGACGCTGGCCGATCGGATCGTGGTGATGAACGCAGGACGCATCGAACAGGTCGGCCCACCCACGGTGCTGTATAATGACCCAGACACACTTTTCGTCGCGGGGTTTCTTGGCGCACCGAAGATGAACCTGCTGCCGGTTCGTGTCACCGGGCAAGCAGGGGGCGCGGCCCTTGTCGATGTGCCTGCGCTTGGCCTGTCGGGCCTGCCTGTGCCCCTGCGCCACCCACAGGCCGCGCGGCCCGCCGAGGCAATCCTTGGCTTTCGTGCCGAGGCATGGGCCGAGACCGGCCCCCATCCGGTGATCTTGCGCGCCGAGGTGGTCGAGAACATGGGGGCGACGCGCTTTCTCTACACCGCCGCCACCCGCGGCGCGGCCGTTGTCGCCGAAATCCCCCGCCGCCATGATCTGCGGGCAGGGCAGGACATATCGCTTTGCCTTGAGGCTGCGGCCTGTCTCTTGTTCTCGACCGACGGGGCGCGGCTGTGAAAGTCCTGATCCTGCCCGATGCCCCCGCAGTGACAAGGCGGGCGGCCAGCATCATCGCCGACTATCTCGCGCGCGATGCAAGTCCTGTGCTGGGTTTTGCCACGGGCGAGACCATGCGCCCGCTTTATGCCCGGCTTGTCGCCCTTTGCGCCGAGGGAAAGATGAGTTTTGGGCGCACAACCAGCTTCAACCTTGATGAATATGTCGGTGTGCCGGCTGCGCATCCGGCCAGTTTCGCAGCCTACATGCGGGCCAATCTCTTCGACCATGTCGATATGGATCCGGCCCGTATCAACCTCATGGCGGGAGACGCGCCCGACCCCGAGGCCGAGGCCGCGCGCTATGAAGCGGCGATCACGGCGGTGGGCGGGATCGGCTTGCAGCTGTTGGGAATTGGCCAGAACGGGCATATCGCCTTTAACGAGCCCACGTCGTCCCTTGCCTCCCGCACAAGGATCAAGACCCTGACCGAAGCCACGCGGCGCGCGAATGCGCCCGCCTTCGCGCCTGATCCGGTTCCCCGCTTCGCCCTGACCCTTGGCATCGCAACGATCCTTGCCGCGCGCCACTGCCTGCTTTTGGCGACGGGCCCGTCAAAGGCCGAGGCCGTGACCCGAATGATCGAAGGCCCCCTCGGCGCCGATTGCCCGGCGACCGCACTTCAGCTGCACCCAAAGGCGACGGTGGTGCTGGATGAAGCAGCGGCATCCCGCCTGCGACTGCGGGACTATTATGAAACCGTGCATCCGGCCGGGGCGGAACAGCGCGTGGGATGACGCCGGGGTGATTTTGTCGGGCCAGACCTTCCCACATTGCCCATGGGGCGGTGCCAAGCGTCTTGCATCCCGCGTTTCACCCCTCACCCGGCACCTTCTGCCCCGTGCAGCCAGCCCATGCGGCGTGCCAAAGCGGGCGACTTGTGCCGAACAAGGCCGCGCAGGGCATAGTTTGCGAAATACCACAGCGCAGGCAGAAGCGGCAGGCCAAGGGCGTGGCGATACATTGCCCAGGTGTCCTTTGCCGCGCGCGCCTTGCCAGAGGACAGCGAGCGGTCATGCTGACGATAGGTCATGAGAACAAGCGGCAGGCCCAGCACCTCGGGCGTTTCCGACAAGAGGTCAAGCCAGAACAGGAAATCCTGCCGCCGCCGCAGCTCGCGCATCTGATGAGCTCCGAACCTCGTTCGGTCGATCATGGCGGTCGAACAGGCGACGGTGTTGGTTTTCAAGAGATCAGACCGGGTCGCACGGCGCGGCACGCCGATCACAGTCTTTTCGCCGCTGGCCAAATCATGGCGCTCATAGGCCGTGCAGGAAAAGGCAACACCGGTGTCCTGCATGGCCGCGAGTTGCAGGGTGAGCTTGTCTGGATGCCATAGGTCATCGGCATCGAGAAAGGCCAGATAACGCCCACGCGCCATTGTCATCGCAAGGTTGCGCGCGGCCCCGGCCCCGCGGTTTCCGCCCGTGGTCAGGACCTGGATACGCGGATCGGCTGCCGCAAGCTGGGCAAGGATCGCCGCGCTGTCATCGGTCGAGCCATCCTCGGCAGCCAGAAGCTCCCAGTCGTCAAGGCTCTGCGCCTGAACCGAGGCGATGGTCTCTTTCAGGAAACAGGCCGCGTTGAAGACCGGCATGATCACAGAGATTCGGGGCAAGACAGCGGACATTCCTGGCCTTTGGGCGCTTTGGCCGATCATCGGGGCGGGCAGGCCGCAAGCGGCGGATGCCGATCTGGCGCGCCCGGGGCCGAAATTTCCCCCGCCGCGCACCGGACAATAGCACGCTGCCCGCGCGGGGTGAAAGAGCCTGCGCACCGCGGGGCAACCGGGCCGGATTGCCAAAGGCCGGTTCGCCGGATGGCGCTTTTTTGGGCAAGCTGCCCGGCTTTTGGCAAAGTTCCGGCTGTGACCCGATCTCAGCCTGTGGCGTCGGGCCGAAGTGGATGACCGGCTGTTTGCGCAAAGCTAGGCAGGTCTTGTCCCTGTCCAAACCGCGCTGCCCCTGATGCCTTCTGCCCTCGCCCCCTTGCTTCAACGTAGCCATGGCGCAAGCCGGCTGCGCTTTCGGTTGGGTGGCCAGATGACCCGGCTTGACCATCTGGAACAGTCCGGCAGCGCCAAGGCCTTCTGCCACCCGCATCGCACCGGCCCCGAGGTGGTGTTTCTGAACACCTCTGGCGGCATGACCGGTGGGGACCGGTTGCACTACGGCCTTGATCTTGGCCCGGGATGCCGTGTCATGGCCACCACGCAGACGGCAGAGCGGGCCTATCGCTCGGCTTCGGGTGTGGCCGAGATGACGGTTGAGCATCGGCTGGCGGCGGGCGCACATCTGGATTGGCTCCCGCAAGAGACGATCTTTTTCGACGACGCCGCGCTGAACCGCAGCACCCTTGTGCGGCTTGAGGCGGATGCCACATGCTTGTTGCTTGAAGCTGGCATCCTTGGGCGCACTGCGATGGGCGAAACGGTCGCGCGGCTTCACCTTCGCGACCGGCGCGAGGTCTGGCGCGGCGATCGGCCCGTTCTGGTCGAACCCTTGCGCATCGGGGCGGCGGCCCTTGTGGCCGGGGCAGGGGTCATGCAAGGGGCGCGGGCCTTTGCAAGCCTTGCCGTGGTGCGGCAGGGGGCAGAGGCGCTTCTTGCAGCCGTGCGCCAGCGGCTTGATGAGCCGGGGGTCAGCGGCGGCGCTTCGGCCTTTGACGGCCGCCTGATGGTGCGCCTTCTGGCCACAGACGGTTGGCCCCTGCGTCGCCAGATCCTGCGGCTTCTTGAGGTGCTGCGCGCCGGGCCGCTGCCCCGCGTCTGGCAAATGTGAAAGGCACGCCCGATGAACCTGACCCCGCGCGAGAAGGAAAAGCTCTTGGTGAGCCTCGCCGCCATGGTGGCGCGAAACCGTCTGTCGCGGGGGGTAAAGCTGAACCACCCCGAGGCCGTGGCGTTGATCAGCGATTTCGTCATCGAAGGGGCGCGTGATGGCCGCAGCGTGGCCGATCTGATGGCTGCGGGCGCCCATGTCATCACGGCTGCGCAGTGCATGCCCGGCGTGCCCGAGATGATCCACTCGGTGCAGATCGAGGCGACATTTCCCGATGGCACCAAGCTTGTCACCGTCCACCATCCCATCCGTTGAGAGGTCAAGATGATCCGCCGCTTCGCCCCCGCATACCTCGGCCTTGCTGCCGCAACGCTGGCCCCTGCGCGCCCCGCTCTGGCCCATACCGGCGATCATGGAGCGTCTGATCTGATGCATCTTGTGACCGAGCCAGACCATCTGGCGATGATCGCCCTTGGCCTTGCGGTGGTGGTCCTGGTCGCAGTCAAGCTTTGGGGCCGGTCATGATCCCCGGCGAAATCCTGCCCGCGCCCGGCGATATCGTCCTGAATGCGGGCCTGCCGGTCACGGTCCTCATGGTCGCCAATTCGGGGGACCGTCCGGTGCAGGTGGGCAGCCATTATCACTTTGCCGAAACCAACGCTGCACTGGTCTTTGACCGCGCCGCCGCGCGCGGCCAGCGCCTCGACATCCCGGCAGGCACCGCGGTGCGGTTCGAACCGGGCCAAAGCCGCGAGGTGCAACTCGTCCCCTATGGCGGGGCGCGGATTGTTCATGGCTTCAACCAGCAGGTCATGGGAGCGCTTTGACATGGCCCACAGGATCTCGCGCGAGAGCTATGCCACCATGTATGGCCCGACCACCGGCGACCGGCTGCGTTTGGGAGATACCGATCTGATCGTCGAGGTCGAGCGTGACCTGACGATCTATGGCGAAGAGGTCAAGTTCGGCGGCGGCAAGGTCATCCGCGACGGGATGGGTCAAAGCCAGATCAGCCGTGCCGGTGGCGCGATGGATACGGTCATCACCAATGCGCTGATCATCGACCATTCCGGTATCTACAAGGCTGATGTGGGTCTGCGCGACGGCCTGATCGCGGCCATTGGCAAGGCGGGCAATCCCGATACGCAAACCGGTGTGACGATCATCATCGGGCCGGGCACCGAGATCATCGCGGGCGAGGGGCGCATCCTGACCCCGGGCGGCATGGACGCCCATATCCATTTCATCTGCCCCCAGCAGGTGGAGGATGCGCTGCATTCGGGCATCACCACCATGCTGGGCGGTGGCACGGGGCCTGCGCATGGCACGCTGGCCACCACCTGCACGCCGGGGCCTTGGCATTTGGGCCGGATGATGCAGGCCGCCGATGCGCTGCCGATGAACCTGGCCTTCGCCGGCAAGGGCAACGCCAGCCAGCCCGAAGCGCTGGTCGAACAGGTCCGCGCCGGGGCAGCGGCGTTGAAACTGCATGAGGATTGGGGCACGACCCCGGGTGCGATTGACTGCTGCCTTGGCGTGGCCGATGCGATGGATGTGCAGGTGATGATCCACACCGACACGCTGAACGAAAGCGGGTTCGTGGAGAATACCCTTGCCGCCTTCAAGGGCCGCACCATCCACGCCTTTCACACCGAAGGGGCAGGGGGCGGCCATGCGCCCGATATCATGAAGGTCGTGGGATGGCAGAATGTTCTGCCCTCCTCGACCAACCCGACGATGCCCTACACGGTGAACACCGTCGAAGAGCATCTTGATATGCTGATGGTCTGCCACCACCTCGACAAGCGCATCCCAGAAGATGTGGCCTTCGCCGAAAGCCGCATCCGGCGCGAAACCATCGCGGCCGAGGATATCCTGCATGACATGGGGGCGTTCTCGGTGATCTCATCGGACAGCCAGGCCATGGGCCGCGTGGGTGAGGTCATCACCCGCACCTGGCAAACCGCGCACAAGATGCGCCAGCAGCGTGGGCGATTGGCCGAAGAGACGGGCGACAACGACAATTTCCGCGTCCGCCGCTATATCGC
>JACCDH011666862.1_pt1 | contig 28383 bp, 25 predicted proteins | sample 7442481 | NCBI WGS metagenome assembly JACCDH01 (sample SAMN15323433, study PRJNA562643) | freshwater metagenome | isolation source: river surface water | place: USA:Blue River Watershed | collected 2017-08-15 | reverse complement strand
CCCTTCGTGATAGTGAGATGGTGCAGAACACCATCCACCACCACAGCAGGGGTAGTCGAGCTAGAGCCCAGAGGTAGCACCACCTGCACCGCACCAGCGTTCTCACGTGCAGCACGGAGAGAGCGAAGGGTAGTCTCACCACCCATAGACAGGGCGGTGTACTCGGCCTCGTGCAAGAACGACATGTAGCCGGTGTTCACCACGACTCCGTTGCGCAGGGCGGCCTGACGAATCAACTCCAGGTACAGCTCCGTGCGCGCGAGGTTGGATCGCGCGACGGGGTCGTTGGGGTTGGACTCGATGGCCTTCTTGGCAGCGAAGTAGGCAGCACGGGCGGTACCAGTGCTACGAAGGTAGGAACGACGGATGTCGGGTTGGGCTTGGAAGTAGGTGTTCAGAAGGGCGTTGAACGCGTCGCGAGCCGCCTGGGAGGAACGATAAATCGCCGCCACCTGGGCGAGCAGCGCGGCGCGCTCAGAAGCCATGCGGTCGGCGAGGGTGGAAGGCTCCTCAGCGCCAGTGCACGAGGCACGACGCTCAAGAGCAGGGGGAGTGGTGTGAGCAGGGTGCACATCGCGGGCAGGGGTAGCAAAGGAGGACATGGTTGTAGACTCGGAAAGCTGGTTAACTGCTGGGAGTTATTCTTAATTAAACAAATTATTTTCTATCCTCTCTGACCCATCAGTTTTTTTATATTATATATATTTATACAATGAATTTAAAATATATAGAGTGCCTAGACTTATTGAAAGTATAAAGCCATCTGAATACCCTTCTCTTTAAATCCACACTTCTCATAAAATTCTTTTTTTGATTCCATACAATCTAATATCACTTTATAACATCCCATCTCTTTTGATTTTTTAGTTAAGTGCCGAATCATCATCTCCCCTAACTTCTTTCCTCTATACCTCTCATCTATCACTATATCCTCTATATGTCCAACCTTACCCATCCCATGTATTATCTTTCTTTCAATGAACAAAGTGCCTGTACCTACTACTTCCTCCCCATCCTCCAATATCCATATCTGATGCTCTTCATTTAACTTTTCACAAAACTCTTTCATCTCCTCTTTAGATACCTCTTCACAATCCGTTAATTGTCTTAATAATTTTATATATCCCCTCTCTATATCCTCTATCTCTAATCTCCGAATCTTCATTCTTCTTTTTAATATATACTTAAAAAAAACATTTCTTTCTTTAAGTTCAATTTTACTTAAAATGAAAAATAAGGTTAAAATGGACTTAAAGAAAATAGATAGAAGATAAGATATAAAAAAGATGTCAACGGCACCAACACAGAATTATATACCGACTATCTCATGGTATCAGAATAACTTATATGTCTTTTGTGACATAATGATACCAGATGTTCAGAACATGATCTTTGATGTAGAGAGTCATGAGGAGAATGCTGTATTTTTATTTGAGGGAGATAAGGATGGTAAACATTATTTAGTATGTTTTGAGTTATATGGAAAGGTGATTGATGCGATGAGTACAAGAAAGAAGACGGAGACATGTGTAAAAGTGGCACTTAAGAAAGAGAAAGATAATGAAGAGTGGCCTCGTTTACAGAAGAATAAGGATTTATATAAAGGACAAATTAAAGTAAATTGGGACAAGATGGAATTTGAAGATACTGACGAAGTACCTTCGGATTATGCAGAGATGTTAAGACAACAGAAGATGTTTGAAATGATGAATGGTAAAAGACATATGGCGGATATGATGGGAGCTGAAGAAGATGAGGATGGAAGTGGAATGGATATGGCACAGATGATGAGAATGATGGGTGGAGGGGCTGGTGCTGGTGCCCCAGGTGGAATGGATATGTCACAAATGATGAGTATGATGGGGGGTGGAGGTGGAATGGATATGTCTCAGATGATGAATATGTTGGGGGAGAAAGAAGGAAGTGAAGGTGGAATGGATATGGCAAAGATGATGGAAATGATGAATGCCATGGGTGCTGGTGGTGATGATGAAGAATATGAGGAAGGTGATGAAGAAGAAGGAGAAGAAGGAGAAGAAGGAGAAGAAGAAGAATTAGAGTTAGAATCATCTTAAAAATCTAATTTTGAGGTAAGTATAAAAAAAATATTGATAAAAAATAGTAAAATGAAAAAGAAGAGTATGATGTTACCTTTTACAATGGATGAGAAGTATAATACAAATTATATGAAGGGTAAAGGGATGGAGAATATTGTATCTGTAAATAGTCTATCGATGTTAAGAAATATGATACAGAAGATATCATCAAAGAAGGATGTTAAAAAGAATCAAGAAAAATATACATTTATTAAGGCGAGTGAGAGTAAGAAGATAGGTGGAGGATTAGAACAGGTTATTTTTCCGGCTGGTTTAAGTGGTGCGACGGCAGTACTTGGTTTAGCAGCACTTCAACATGCGGTTAAGAAGAAGTATTCATCTAAAAAGAAGAAGACAACGAAAAAATAAAAAAGAATATTTTTTAATTATATAAATCAATCAAATAAAGATTTATTTATAGAAACAAGGGAAGTTATATTTAACAACGGCTTGATAGAAGTTTTGTATACCGCGTTTAACAGCTTCTTCAATATCATTTGAATATCCCCCTTTTTTACATAATTGAGGGTCTTGATAATCTTTGTATAAAATATTGTTAGCAAGGAAGATAGAGAAGAATGGAATCACAATAAATATTAAAAAGTATGAGAAATAGGTAAGATATAGATTTTCATGAATCTCTTGATATAAGATAGAGAAGATAGAGAAGATGAAGATAATTAAAAAGATGGGTAAATAGAAAGTGAAATATTGTAAATTCAATTCTTGATTCATCTTATTTATACAATCTTCATCTCTATCCTCCATATATTTTTTACCAGTTAATAATATATCTAAACTTTTACGATTGATGATGGATTGTATGATAACATAAAATGTACCTAAAATAATTGTACCGAATATAAATAATCGTATATATACATTCTTCTCAACATCTCTCTGTGTCACATCCATCATTTGTATAAAAGTATGAACTCCAATAGGTATTAAAAATAATAAAGATATCATCACATATTTGGAATATAATAAATAAGTATCCTTAACTGGAGATTTATCAATCTTAGATACAGTACGAGGATTTTTATAAGGATTTACATTCTTATTAATTTGAACACCTCCAAAAAACATCTGATAAATATTTGTACCAATCATCTTTTTTAATAATAATAAATATCCAATTAAAATAAAAATAGTTAAAAAGAGATATGTCTGAAAAGTGAACCCAATTGCTTGATGGTTTTTATAATATTCAAATTGAATAGGTTGAAAATGATTGAAAATAGAATGAGAAAAATCTTTAAATCGATTTTCAATTATCCTATCAATATAATCCTGTATCTTATATGTCTGAATCTTCATTGAAAATAAAAAATAAAATACAATAAATGTGATAAAAATATAATACATAAAGAATTTAGTATTACTACCATATAAATTATTATCAAATTTATCAGTATTTATAGAGAATGTTTCATTTCCTATGTTAGGTCTCTTATTATCTTGATTATTTTTAGAATTTGATTTACCCTTTTTCTTTGCCATACTCCTCTCTCTATAAACAAAAAAGATTATTTTACTATTTCTTTATATTCAATTCATTTTAAAAAATAAATTAAACTTAAAGAAAATCCCGATATTTCGAACTTATTGCTGTAAATATATATAAAACTATATTATGAAAATAAATATTTTTTATTACTAAAAATACAGCATCTTATTATCGAATAATGTTTACTAAATACTTGATATCGCACCCATTATCAAAAGATAATTAGTGAAAAATATATGATAAAGTTAAATAATATTTATAAACTTTTATTCACCATACTCTTTTGTTCTAATCGCGATAAAATTGTTTCTTTATATATATTTCATTCTTTAAATATATGAACTTAAAGAAAATAATTTAAAAAAGCGGACCTGCAGGTCCGCGTCGGGCTATGCCCGACTGCGACCCGTTGGGTCGCACTCGCCCTAAGGGCGAGGTGTTTGATTGACAAAGTCAATCAAACTAATAGATATCAAAGATACCACATATAATTAAAGCTATCCAACATATAAAATATAAATTAGCCGTCATCGAACCAGTAGTCATACCTGTTCTCAACATCGAAAACATATCTTTAAATCCTCCCATCTTATCCGCTGTTACTGCAGTATTTTGCATTAGTGTAAAGAAGTTACATATACTAAAGACAACTATTGCTTTTACCATCTGATTCGAGAATCCTATATTTGTAGGTACATAAGGTAAACCTTTCTCTTTCATAAAATTACTTAATCTCTCTTCTAAATGAAAGAGTCTTGAACATATCTTCGCTTTATCTTCTTGACCAACATTCTGATATGCTTTTTCATAGAATGCTACACATACATAAATCACTGCCGAATATAAATCAAATTCTTTTAATTTTCCTAATTGTGATGTACTGTTAATTGCTGCATATAACATATCACCATAGAACATAAAGTTACTTGGATTACAACAATCTCCTTTACGAACATCATTATCTATTTTAATATCTTTTGAACCTAAACTTGTCACATTTTTCATAAAACGACCTGATGCCTCACTTAATTTAAAATTCTCTTTACAACCAAGTTCTAATATCGTATTGATTACTGAATTTGCTACATCTTGAATCTTATCAAAACTCATAAATGTTAATGCAAGTGAAGGTGATACTCCACTAAATTTTGCCATATCTATTAAACCCTTTGTACCCTCCGCTACTGGTGCCACTATTGTATCGGTACTCTGTGATTTAGAAAATACTTTCTTAATTGCACCTATAATCATGGATGGACCCATGAATAAAAAATAGATAATCATATACAATGTTGTTAATATTAAACCAGTGATTGTCGCAGCATTTAAAGGTGAACACATATTCTTCGGTGAATCAAATATATTCTTTCCCTTTAATGTAAATGTTAAAAAAATAAGAGGAAGGGTAAATGTCACATATATCATGATGATAAATATAAAGAATTTTAAAATATCAACTACAAATTTAATTCTTTTATACAATGATATTTTACCTAAATTCATAGCAAGATATAATCCAACTTTTTCAAATGACTGTTCAAATACAGATTTTAATAAAGAAGATTGAAGAGGTACAAACCATGTGATAAAACCAAAAAATGGAATCATTGATAAAATAATACCAAAGATAACTAACCATGGATGTTTTTTAAGAAAATTAAAAAAATCACCAAAACCACCACCAGGAAGACGATGATGAATTTGAATAGTTGAATTTGTAGATATATGATAATAATCTAAAGAGAGTTGATGATTATCAAGAATCTTATTTTGGAAAGTAAAATAAGAAGATTCAGGTTCTAACGAGAGAAGAGAATAAAGAGATAAGATAGATTGATACGGATGCACTTCATGCTGAATTATTTTTTCATTATGGATAAAAGAAACAATCATACTTCTAATAAAGTATACGATAAAAAAAATAAGAAAAAAAGTAATTCTTAAATAGAAAAATGTTGAAACCTCGTTTGTTAACAAACCGTTTTGTACAAAAAATTGTTCAAGAAAGAAATGAAAGAAGTTTATATTTAAAAAATATATTTTTATCTAAATCTTTCTATGTTTTTATTGGTGTTCTTACATTATGTTTATTTTTATTTTTAATATTTAGATATTTTGATAAGAAAGATAGAATAAGAGAAGAGGAATATAAGAAGATGGTTGGATTAGAACCTAAATATAAGGAAAAAGAAAATATACCTGAAGAATATCAAAGAGAGACAGTAATACAAAAAAATCATAATGAAGAAGAGATTGATCCAAATATGTTATCCGAAAATATACGAGTTATGAATTCTGTATTAGAAGATAAAAATGAGTTTATTCAAGAAATTAAATTCGATGAATAATTGGTTTTTTTTCTAAAGAAAAGATAAAGAAAGATGTCAAATCAAAAAGGCGGTGCTCATGCTTATTCTGAACAATTTGGAATGATTAAACCTCAACATGTTAATAATACTCAAGTTGTACATGGTTATGATGAAAGTTTATTAAGCTTTCCTGAATCAATGCGTATAAATTGTCAAAATGCAGGAAAAAAGAGAAGAAGTAGAAGTCGCTCTCCCTCAAAATCTAAATCAAAGAGAACTTCTTCTAAATCGAGAAAGATGCGTGGTGGTGCTGAGGCTGAGATCACTGGTTTAGGTTCTTCCCAATTCTCTAATGCTGCTCCCATCGGTGCTGAATCTCAAAGAAATACTATCCCTCTCGAAACCATCGCTACTCCTGACTGGGTAAATAATGGTCAAAAACCTGGACCTCCTCCTTATGCTGCCGAATCATCTGTTGGTTGGAATGAATACCAATTCGGTAGAACAACCCCTGATAATAAATTTATTGTCGCTACCGGTCTCGTACCTAAACCTGGTGCTCTTGAAATGATTGGTGCTGGTAAAAAGAAGAAGGGAACTACCAAGAAATCTTCCAAATCATCAAAATCTTCTCTCTTATCCGAAGGTAAAAAGACATTCGAAAAGATTGGTGATACTTTTATCAAATCAGTCTCTTATGTAGGTAAGAAATCAAAGAATTCTTTAGGTTATGTAGGTAAGAAATCAAAGAATGCTTTAGAATTTGTAGGTAAAAAATCCAAAAATACCTTAGGTTATGTTGGTAAAAAAACATATAATACAGTCTCATATGTTGGAAAAAAGACAAAGAATACATTAAGTTATGTCGGTAAGAAGACTTCTAACACTGTTAAATCTGTCTCTTCTTCTTTATCATCCAAGAAAGAAAAGTCAAAGAAATCAAAAAAGAGTAAGAAATCAACTAAGAAAAGTTCAAAGAAAGATTAAATGAGTTTATTTTTTTTAATAAGATATACTAAAAAATATGATTTTATAGTATAAAGAATGAATTCTACTGCAAATGGAACAAGGAAATCTACTTTAAAAAATAGATTAGAAGAAAAATTTTCAATTTTTTTAATGGAAAAATATCCTGACTATGATATTAAGATTGTAATGAGTGAAGAAGGAAGTTTACCTTATATGGGACTTGTAATGTTTTATTCAAAAAAAGAAAAAAAAGAAAATAAACCAAAACTTGTTTTTACTATTATTTTAACTCAAACTTCTAGTGGACATATCACATATGTGTTTGTTAAAGATGGGAAACCTGATCTTGACCATAAAGGTATGATTCGAAATTTTTCATTAAATGATATGGTTAATTTAGTAAATTCTAATAATAGTAAAACAAATTTAGAAAAAATAATTAATAATTTTTTAAAACCTGAAAATAGACTTCAGACTCTTTATAATAATGTTATTTCATCTAATCTACCAATGGTTCAACCAAATTCAACACAAGGACCTTCAAATAATGGAAATGGAAATCTTTATTCAGGTGGTAAAAAGAAGAGAAGTACCAAGAAGAAGACTTCAACAAAAAAAAAGTCTACCAAGAAAACTTCTAAAAAGTAAATTGTAGAATGAATTCATTTTTCATAAATTTAATTCTTGATATAAAATAGATATATCAAGATGGAAATAACAAAAATACCATATGAAGTAGATTTAGTAAAGATGTATGAAGAACAAGATGTGATTATGAATTCTGAAGAATATCAAAAGTATTTTCGCTATTTAGTTCGTTATTTTGAAAAATCAGATAGTAAAAGTAAAAAAAATTATGTATCGAAGAATTCTGTCGATGGTGACTTCCTCCTTCAAAATCAAAAAAACGAAATTAAAATTCATCCTGCCAAGTTCGTTAATATTGATATCTACCGTATAGAAGCTCTTGAAGAATTAAATGATATTTTATATCAACTCTCTTTCCTAATCGAAAATCGCGATAATATCACGGATGAAGAAAGAAGTCAATTTGAAATTCTTAAAAATAATTATATCATTCTCAAAAAACATTTAGATGAGATCAAACAGATTGATAAGAATTATGATTCTCGTATGGAGAAACTTTATGATGAAAAACTTCAAATTTTTATTGATCTTTCACTAAAACTTCAACAGAGAGAAGAGATTTATGCCAAAATCACTTCTCAAATTAAAGTTCATGATAAGAATCGCCTAGCTGAGGAATTAACTATCGTTAAAAAAGGTGATAAGATGACACGTCTCGATTTAAGTAAATTAAAAGAATTAGCTACTGAATTAAAGATTAACACTTCCGAATTAGAAAAATGGATGGATTGGATTATCGCTTGTTATGATTATTTATTTATCAAAAAAAAATTAAGAGAATTAGATAGAATCATCGAGTATGAATTAAATATTCATAAACAAAAATCTACCAATTTACTCTATGAAGTACCCTTCTCTGAGAAAAAAAAAATGTAAAGTAGATGTAGTAGAATGAGTTTTTTTAATATCACAGAATATATAGACCCACTTTCATTCTTTATCGCCCTCTTTATCGGTCTATTTATCACTTATGTTCTAGCTCCTCCTAAAAAATATGTGATTAAATGGCCTACACCCGATAATACCGATGAAAATGTTTATAAGGATGATGCAGATGTATGTTATAAATATAAAGCTGAAGAAGTTCAATGTCCAAGTGATAAATCAAAGATACAACAAGTAGAAGTACAACAGATGAAAAAAGAAAAAGACCCTCGTGATAATACCATCGTCGACCAAATTCAAAATATCTTTGATTATGAAAAAAAAACGAGTGTCTAATATTTTTTATATATATTTATTCTTTAAAATTATTAAACTTTTAAAGGAGAACTTATTATAATTTTCTTTATATAGTATAGTTTTATCATAAATGAAGTTTACAATTACATTACAATTTTATAAAAATGATGGCACTATTTATTTTACAGATATACCTAATTCTATACAAAAGAATATTTTGGATTCATTAAAAACACCTAAATTTAAAAAATATTTGGAAAAAAATATAAGTGATATGGGTTCAGCATGTAAAAATCAGGTTAGTCATTATTTACAATTAAAAATTAAAAAAATAAAACCAGTACAAACAAAACCATTTTTATACTTTTTTGGTAGTCATTCAATCAATTTAGAAATTGAGGCTGATATTAATCAAATTAAAAAAAAAATAGCAGGTGAACAATGGTGTTTAAAAAAATTAAATAAATCAGAAATTAAAGAATTATTTAATGAAGATAACATGATAAATCATATAGACACTTCTGTAAAAGAACTTAGAAGAGGAGATCCATTCAAGAAATTTGATAAAAAATATTATTTTTATTTTACTTCCGCTTTTTTGTAAATATATAAATTATGATTCTTTCAAAGAATGAATCATAATTTTCTTTAAATTCAATTTAGTAAAGAATGAATCATAATTTTCTTCAAATTCATTTTTATAAAGAATGAATCATAATTTTCTTTAAATTCAATTTAGTAAAGAATGAATCATAATTTTCTTTAAGTTCAATTTTGTAAAGAATTAATTTTGTTTTCTTTGTCTCCTTTCTTTTATTTTTTAAAATAAAAGAAAGAGTAATAAAAGAAAGAGTGATATAAAAAAAAATGGAATATAAGAAAGAGGAATCATTAAAAAGATGGAATGGGAAGAGATAGATGAAGAACAGACATTTGTAAGAACGAAAGAGAAAGATCATTCATTAATACCATGGATAGAAAAATATCGTCCTCAGAGTATGAACGATATATATCATCAAGAACATATAACCGATATTTTAAAGGCATCGATGGATACAGGAAACCTTCCACATTTATTATTTTATGGACATCCAGGTACAGGTAAAACGAGTACAATATTAGCATTAGCGAAGACATTATTTGGTCCTGAACTTTTTCGTCATCGTGTATTGGAATTGAATGCATCGGATGAGAGAGGAATTAAAGTAATACGCGAGAAGATTAAAACATTTGCTCAACAATCTATAAAAATATCAAATGATAAAGAAAAAAAATATCCTACATTTAAAATTATTATCTTAGATGAAGCAGATATGTTAACAACCGATGCACAATCAGCATTAAGACGAATTATTGAAAAATATAGTAAAGTGACTAGATTTTGTTTAATATGTAATTATATCACAAGAATTATTGAACCTTTAGCATCACGATGTGCTAAATTTAGATTTCAATCTTTATCAAATGAGAGTATTTATCGACGTTTAGATGAGATATGTCAAAAAGAAAATTTTGAATTAAACAAAGAATTAATTGAATTAGTCATCGAAGTAAGTGAAGGAGATATGAGAAAAGCAGTAAATTATTTACAATTTTTATATATACTGGATAAAACAAATTCTTCTACTCATTCTGATAAATTATATTTTTATAAATATGATTTATTAGGTATAATTCCAGAAGAGATTATGAATAAAATATGGTACCATTTAATCTATGGTACTTTTGATGATATATTTCAGTATATAACAAACATATTAAATAAAGGTTATCCGGTATCAAAGATAATAAGAACAATAATCCATCAATTAATATTAAATAAAGTAAATGATTTAAAAATAAAAGAAGAAGAGAAGGCAAGTTTATGTATTCAAATAGCGGAGATAGAAAATGGTCTTCAAGATTCTATCTTGGAAGAAGTTCATCTTTTACATGTTTTATGTCTTTTATATAAAACACTTCATATATGAAAATGATTTAAAAAAGAAGAGATAACAGAATAAAAAGATGATTAAAACAACATTCATTGAAAAAATTTTTACTATTGGATTTATATTATATATGATGTTATATTTATGGATATTTATTAGAAATATTAATTATATGAGAATATTTATAATCTTTTTTTTATTTGGATTTGGATATTCAGCGATACAATATACATTAAGAGAAGCGAAGAAGGAAGAAGATAGAGAAGAGGAGATTAAAGAAGAATCAAAAAGATATTTTCTTTTTGAAAAAGAAACAGAATTTATCTATACAATTGTTTAATCGAATCAATAAAAAAATTCTATCAAACAAGTAGAAGAATGAGCAATATATTTAAAAATCGTTATACTCGAATTATTTTAGGAATTATATGGGGATTCGGTCTTTCTTGTATTCTAGCTAAGTCATGTAATGATAAAAAATGTTATATTTATAAATCTCCTAAGAGTGAAGATGTAGTAAATAAGATTTATGGACACAATCAAAAATGCTATAAATATACCATTCAAAACTCAACATGTTCTCCACATGCTATACATTAATTTAATTTTTCATTTTTTGTTTTTAATATATTCTTTCATACTTTTGTAAAGAATATAAAATATAAGAAAATCATTCACAAGTAAAGGAGAATGTAAAAAATTAAAGAGAATGCGTAAAATGAGATATAAATAAAGATGAATCAAATATAAAATAAAAGAATGGATGATAAAAGTACATCAATTCAAAGTTTACATCAAGGAGATGACCCTGAAGTTGTAAATCAAGTGATGCAGAAGTATAATCAGATTAGTGATTTAAATCGAGATGATCAAATGAGTATGCCAGCACAATTAATGCCTCGTCCTCAATCATCTGGTGATATTATGGAACTTCCTCCTTTACATCCAAACCAACAACAGATGGAACAACAATTTGAAAGTCGTGATATGAATCAAGACCTTTATCGTTTAAATGCTCAAGACCCTATGCTCACTCAACAATTTAATCAGGATATGAAAAAATCAAGAGATTTTATTCAATCTCAATCAACTGTTGATGAAGGTGACTATGATGAATATGAAGAAGATGAGTATGAAGAAGAAGTTTATAAAGAACCCTTATGGCGAAGAATCTTAAATGAAATGCGAATTCCCTTTTTCATTATTCTATTTGTATTCCTCTTCTTTAATATTAATTTTGGTTTTGATAAATTATTATGTAGATATCCGTTCTTTGGTAATGCTAATTATGATTGTAATTGGAAAGGAATATTATTAAAAGCAATTTTAGTTGGAGTACTCTCATATATATCCATTCGTTTTTTACGAGTGTAAAAAAGAATAATATCTCACTTTAATTTAAAGAAAAGATGAAATCAATGAAAAATATAAGTAAGAAAACATCCAATATCTTTAAATCTATTGAAAATATCTCATTTGGTTCAGTAAAATTAGATAAAGATTTAAAAATGGGTTTAGTTGTTATTATCCTTTTACTTATCTTCGGTCTTCTTATTAAAAATATCATCTCCGAAATTATTCAAAAAGTGTTTACATTCTTCATTATCTTTACAATCTCTATCTTATTAACAAAGAATGCTGTTATATCACTTGTTGTAACTATTATTTTATATTTTATAGTTCAATCGATTATGAATAGTACATTTAAAATGGAAAAATTTAAAAATGAAAAAGATGAAGAAGAAAAGACAAATAAAAATATAGATGAAGAACCCATCACTCAAAAAGAGATAGGTGATTTAGACTCTGCAACAAAAGGTCTTGAAATTGATGATATATCTAAAGCCACACAAGGTCTTGAAAAATTAGGTAAGATGTTAAATGGAAAGATTGAATTAAAAGATGAAGATAAAGAAGAGACAAAACCCCTCAATATCGATTTCCGTAATACAAAATATGCCGAAGAGAAAGATACTCCACTATCCAAAGCCCAAAAAGAGACTTATGAATTGTTAAATACCGTAAAAGGTCTCGAAGATACCATTAAAACTTTATCACCGGTTCTTAAAGAAGGTAAACGTATTATGGATCTTTATCAATCATTGAATATGAAATAAATTTATTTTTTTTAATTATTATAGCTTTCTTGTGAAGTTCTTTAGAACTTCCAGAAAGCAACATGTTATTCTCATTAGAGAATAACTTGTCATCTATCTTTTTTATTTAGATATCCTAAATAAAAAAGTATCTTAAAACTGCTGCTGATGAATACCCATCTCCTCCTCAAAATTTAATGAAAAATATACCTTCTTTAATCCATGCTTCTCCATACATTTTCGAATCTTACTCATACATTTATGACAGGGTCGAGAATCCATAAATAATGTATTGTTTACTTCATATCCTACCCTAATCACATACAATGTTGCTCCATTTAACTTTTTAGGGTCTACCTTCATTAATGCATCCTGTTCCGCATGGATCGAATATACACCCTTCCCTTTACCCCTCTCCTCCCTATAATGATGCTTATTCACCCCTAATGAACGATTATGACCATATGAGATAATTTTACCATTTTTTACTATTACACTTCCATGTTTAGAACGCATATCACTCTTATTTGCTATACGATGTGCCTCTAACATAAAATCCAAATCTCGATAATGGACCTTCCTCAAATTCATTTTTATTTACCCTTCACCCTATCTCTTTATTTATATCTTTTTTTTTATATTAAAAACTCATTTTACTATTTTAAATAATTCTTTTTATTTAAAAATTATTAAAAAATTGGACTTAAAGAAAAAAGAGTAAAGATATAAAAAGACAATTGTTTTTTTATAAAAATCAGAATGAGTAGTATGGTAGCAACGAAGGAGGATGGATTAATTAAGGAGTTAAATATAGCGGTGATAGGAGGTGTAGATTGTGGTAAGAGTTCACTTTTATCAGTATTAAAGACGAGTGAATTAGATGATGGGAAAGGACTTGCGCGTTCAAAGATAGTAAAGTTTAAACATGAATTAGAGACGGGTCGTACATCAGCAATTAATCAACATTATATAGAGATTAATCCGGAGAAGATATGTTGTTTAATTGATTTATGTGGACATGAACAGTATCTTCATACAACATTACATGGAATGTGTGGATTTTATGTAGATTTTGCGATTATAGTAGTAGGTGGTAATTTATCGATAACGGAAATGACGAAAGAACATTTAAATTCCTGTTTATCACTGAATATACCATTTATGGTGGTAATCACAAAGGTGGACATGTCTCCTCCACATGTTCTAGCAAAGACAAAGGAGGTAATGACGGAATTATTAACACAGAAGGTGAAGATGAGGAATATAGTATGGATGAAGGAGGATGAGGTTGGTTTAGATTTGAAGAATTTGATGAAAAACATACCTATATTTACAGTAAGTAATAAGACGGGAGAGAATGTAGATTATTTAAGAAAGTTTATTTTTCAATTACCGGTGAGGAGGGATTATTATGAGGAGAATTTGAGGACAAATCCTGAGAATAAGAATATATTATATTCGATAGATAATTTTTTTTCGGTAAAGGGAGTTGGATTGGTAGTATCAGGGAAGACATTTAAGGGAAACTTAGAGAAGAATCAAAAATTATATATAGGACCACTTTCGGGACAATATTTTCCAGTATCAACAAGAACTTTCCATGATAATTTTCAGAATAGTATTGAAGGATTAAAGTGTGGTATGAGTGGATGTGTAGCATTAAAGAGTTTAAATAAACAGTTTGATTATCGTAAATTTAGACATCGAAAGGGTGTATTTTTAATGAATGAAGAGGAGATGAAAAATTCAGTCTATTTTGAATTTGAGGCAGATGTTATTGTAATTGGTAAACATTCAACACAAATATCAAAGAATTATACACCAGTAATTAACTGTAAAAAGATTGTACAATGTGCAAAGATATTAGAGATATATGGTAAAGAGTATATACGACCGGGAGAGATGAGTAAAATGAAATTTCGTTTTCAATATAGACCAGAGTATATACAAGTAAATGATAGATTTATTTTTAGAGAGGGTGCGACTAGGGGTGTAGGTATTATACGGAATCTTCTTGTTGATTCAGAGAAAGAGTAATATATTTTATTTTTTTTAAGTTATATTTGTTTTTTTGGTAAAAAAAAAATAAAGAATGATTAGAGTGATATAGATGGAGATTGAACCGAAAAAATATATTGATTTACAAAATATATCTAATTTAGAATATGAACATGAAAGTGAAAATGAGAAAGAATCAATAGATGAAGGTATATTATTAGTTGGTGAAGATTTTCAAAATAAAATTTTTATGGAAAATTTTACTTCAAAAGTTGTTGAATCATTAAAATCAAAAAATAAAGGTAAAGGTAAAGATAAAGGTAAAGGTAAAGGTAAAGATAAAGATAAAGAAGGAGGTAAAGATAAAGGCGATAATCAAAAAAAACCTCCTCCTTCATCAGAAATAGCAGATACTATTGAAATGAAATTAAAAAAAAAAGCATCTGATGTGAAAGATGAAGAACTTATTAATTATCTTCGTGAAAAACTTCAAAATCCTCGTTTAAATATTTTAGATAAAAAAGCTACTCTAAACTATTTAAATGAATTAAAAACAAATCATACCATACAAAATGCTATCGGTAATCCTACTGAAATTATTGTTGGATTTATATTTTTATTAATCCCTTTTTATTATTATTATCCACGTTTTTATCAAGGTAATTGGTTAATTATACTTGTTGGATTATTTGGATTAACTTTTTTAATTCATTCTATACAAAAATATAAAAAAATTAGTGAATTAAAAGTTAAAAATGCATTCTTATTCAAAAATTTAGATTTATGGTTGATGATTATATCCATTCTCTTCTATTTTATCATATTTGTTCTTATTTGTAAAGTTAATCATTATTCTCTCTTCTATTTTAGTTTAATTATTGTTTATCTTTCTATGTCTTATATACTCAAATTGATTATATTTTTACCAAAAAAAAATAATTCTTTATCCAATAAAACATTTAGTTATCAAATAAATCCAGCTGTCTCTACTTATACATCTACCATTGAGATAGCTTGTAAAGAGATTAATAATAGATATAATTTGAATATAGGAGATACCTATAAATTATATAACTATTTATCATTCTCAAAAGAAGATAAAAATAAAGACCAACTTCAAAATTTTATCTGCCATATACTTCAACCCATTGTTATTATACCACTCCTAGCTTTATTAGGATACTTTTCAAATAGTTATATAAGTGAAGAGACAAAAATACAAGCGTTACCAGTAATAGGATTTAATGACGAAAATTTTAAATATATTCAATGTCAAGCTAATTATATAATACCAGATAGAATGAATTATCAAGAAAAAATTATGGAAATTCTTAATAAAAAATGTTTTAATCAACTTCTTCAACAAAAAATGAAAAAAGTATTAGATCAAATTGGAAGAACTTATTTAAATCTATATCGTCCACTCTTTAGTTATTTATATAATAATGATTTAACAACATTAGATGTAAAAATAAATATAAATGAAAAAGATAAACAAGATTTAATTGATGAGATTGAAGATAAACATCAAAAATTATTGGTAGAAGATGAAGATATTATTCAAAAAAATATACCTATCGTTGAAGATATATTAGAGACTTTTTGTATGGAATATGAAAAAATGTTAACAGTGGGAGAACCAATGATTATTGATAATTATAAAAATCATATTCCAGGTAATCAAACTATCTTAGATAGTCTACATAAAAATTCAAGTTGGATTTGGAAGATTATATTATGTATCTTGTCACCTTTTATACTATTTGGAAAGATGTTCGGTTCCTCATGGCTTTTATCAAATTATACAACAGGATATTTCCGAGGTATGAATCATATAATGGAATTATTTAATAATGATTCATTCTTATGGAGATATTCAACATGTGGTGCTGACCGTTTACAAATTCAAACTAATCCTACCGAATCTTCATCCATTTTAAGTGTCATTATCTCTATTTTACTTATGTTCATCTTTTTACCTTTTATTACCATGATGAATAATATAATATTTGGTTTAACATTTACTCCAAAATATATTAATATGATATGGATCTTATTATTAATGGGAAATATAATAGGTAATATTATGTTAAATAAAGATGGAAGTAATTTAACAACATTTAATATTGGTTATATTATTGTCTCTATATTAATTTTATTGGCGATTTCAATCACAATGATTATGAAAAACAAAAAGAAAAAATAAAAAGAAAAAAAATGATAAATAAATATCTCAATTTATAATAAGTGTGAATTATGAATTCAAATCAGATTGTAGTAAATAATGCAGTACCTCTTCCAACCTATGCATATTTTGATAAAAATCCAAATACCAAAAATAAAAAAACAAAAAGAAGTGAATTAGTAGCTAGTATCACCAATTCTTGTAAAAATGAAAATACACCTTTATCTGATACAAATGTTATAACTGACGGGTTCCCCAATTATAATGACCTATCTGGTTTTAGTGGTGATGGTGAAGAAAATGATGAGTTTCAAGCAAATGTATTGAAAAATTTAGTAAAATATCCTGCTGATAGACCAGTTGGTCTTGCGGCAGCAGGATTATTAACAAATGAAAAAATAACTGAATCAGACCAAAATACATTAAAAAATCAAATTCGTTATCTCGCCTGTCAAGTCGCTCAAATGCACGCCCGTGAATATGATTCATCCAAATTTCCAACTACTATGGGTTTTGACAGTGTCACTAATATATTTGCTAATTTTTTAAATTTACGACCTTATTTAATCATTATCTTTTTTGTAAGTTTGTATATTTTAATTCAAGGATTCTTCGGTTCTGTTGATGTTGGATTTAATATAGCTACAAACTTATTCTCAGGAAATGTAGGAAATGATGTTGGATATTGGGCTGGTATCTTTATTGGTGTAGCAATACCATTTATAATTATGATGGCAATGATGAGTAGTGAATTGTGTAAAACCTTTGATAAGATGGATAATATTAATATTACGGAAAATCCATATGGTGAACAATCAAAATTAGATCCAACTGAAAAGGCTCTTGATTATTCCATGTTAGTTATCTTTATCTTCTTCATCTGTCTTCTCATGTGTGTTCTTTATGTATCAGCAACAAGTCTTGATAAGAAATTTAATATGTTTGTTCTCTTTATCGTTTTTGGTGTTTTATTATTATTATCTGTATGTCTTTTTGTCTTTTATACTTACACACCCTTTATAACCGACACTGGTAGTGAAAGTTTAATTAATAAAAAAATACCTCTCAAATTATATGTTGAAAAAGTAAGTGATGTTGATACTATACGCTCAAATCAATCTTTAAATACTGGATTAAGAAAAATGTTTTTAGGTTCTATTATTATTATCTATGTATTAGCCATGGTCTTCTTTAAAGTAAACCAAAATAAAGTAGGAAGTGATAAATGGTATGGTTCTGTAATTAAAGGTATGACAGGTTCAAGTGCTATTTTAATAATACCAATTCTTTGGGTATTTAATGCTATGTTATCTATTAAATTATTTTATATTTATCCTATCTTTATCATAATAGCTAGAGGTGTAAGATACTTTGGAAGAGTTGTCTTCTATAAATTATTAAGTTCAGGTACAGATATCGCTGAAAAGATTAAAGAAGGATTAGGAGATGGATTCTTAGAAGAGATGACAAGCGAACATATGAAGACCTACACACCAAGTTGGGGTCTTCTTGGTATGGGATTATTAAAGACTTGGATGAATATGTGTGGATTCGAAAATCGTTTATCCAAAGAAATTGTCGAAAATTCAAATGGACAAAAAGATTTATCTCAAGATACCTATGTATCTTCATTCTTATTATTAAGATTATTAGCTAAAGATGAAAGAAATGGAAGTGATATGAAATTTGCTGGTATCATTTTATTAACTACTATCGTCTTCGGTAGTATCTACCTATTCGGTGTTGAAAAAGTACAATATATTAAATAAGTTTAAAATTTTTTTATCATGATTAATTATCTTATGAAATAATAAGATAATATGAGTTTAAAAAATATATTAGATTGGAAAGATTTAAATATCGAATCCGTCGATGCTGATATCATAGAAACAAATATAAAAAGAGGAGATAAAATAGCTATTCGTATCACATATGATAAAGGTTTTTCTATTACTGAATCTTTAAAATCAATGAAAAAATTATTAGGAGAACCTGTTGTCCAATCTAATTATATTTATTGGATATGGGGACCTACTGATCTCTTTTATAGTTATTTAAATTTACTCATTTATTTATTAGAAGATTTAAATTTAAATCAATATTGTAGTAAATATAGTGTGAGTTTAATTAATGTATTAGGAAATTTATGGAAAAGATATAGAGATAAACCAAAAGATTATATAAAAAAACCTACAAAAGAGATTCATTTTACTAATTTAAAAACTTTTCTATTCGAATTTTTGAAATTTTATGAAGATACCTATTTTCAATTTACAAATCAACGTTTATCAAGAACTCAATTAACAGAATTACCTTCATTCACTCGTAAACAAATTTTTACAACTGATAAAGATTTATATATGCTAGATACCTATCCTGAATTATGGAAAAATGTACATTCACTATGGTATTTAGGTACTTCACTTAAACTTATTTTACAAAAAGAACCCATAAAGATTCCTAAAAAAGTGATTAGAAATATATTTGAAATAACTAAAAAAATAATTGAAAGTAAAGATTTTCAACGTTTAAAGAATATATTTATTTGTGTAGCAACACCTACAAGATCATTAACAATAGTACAAACTTTATCATCAGTACCAAATGATAAAAAACTAAAAAAAACTATATTTAAAGATATTAAAGATTCAAGTATAAAAAAAAGTTATAAATATTGTTTTTTTAATGGTGAACATTTAAATATTAACATAGAAAATAATAATGATATTGATTATTTAAAAGAATTGTTAAAAGTTTTACAAAATATTGAAAAAATATATGAATTATTTTTTAAACTAAATAAAAGAGATGCGATATTAGCATTTATTTTAAATCAATTTGATTTTTCGATTGATAAAAATAACAAAAATTCTTTTAATTATCCAAAAGATACAATTCAAAACCCCATATCGACTTTATTAAAATTTTTAATACAAAATCAAGAATATTTAATAAATCCTCATGAATCAATATCAAATCGTGAAAAATATAAAAAAATAAGAGAAAAATTTAATAATTCAAACTTAAAAAAAAATAAAAATCAACAACAATTTAATATATTTTTTAATAGTAAACTTTTACCTAAATTAGGATTAACATTAAAAATAAATGATATTCGTCAAAAGATGAAAAAATTAAAAAAATATCAACGAGATATTCTTATTCGATTCATCAATTCTACGAATCTTAGTTTAGAACCTCCCATATTTATAGATTATCAAGGTGAATATCATATTAAAAATATAGATACACCAACAAAGATAAAAGCTTTATTTGATTTTTATACAGAAGATGATATACTTAAAAAACATGAAGCTTTCAGTAATTTATAAGGTAAATTCTATTTTTTATTTTATAATATCTATCTACTAAATAGAGGAGATATGAGTTGTATAAGTCATCCGGAACCTTATCAGAATTTATTAGACTCATCTTTACATATCACTTATGTGGATAATCAAAATATTGAAATTTTATTATATAATAAAAAAACAAAAAAAGAGATAAAATGGATTTGGGGTTCAATAAAACATTTTGTCGAAGAATTTGTTTATTTTTATAAAGATATATATGAACCACAAACAATTCAAAAACCATCAACTTTTTTTATAAAAATAACAAAAAATTATTTTCATTTATTTAAAGAAATACCTCCTGAAAAATTATTAAATTTATTTATTCAGAATGTAAATTCTTTTTTTGATGAATTAAAACCAGAACAATTGAATTTTAATAATTTTGTAGCATTTTTGTTAAAAAATTATTCAAAAGAATCAATATTTTTAAATCAAACTGAATATAATGATATCTTAAGTTTACCTATTATTCAAAAATATCAAACAGATTTTCAAGATGCAGGTCTAATATCAATCGATTTTTGGAATTTATTATTTAATATATGTATAGATGAAAAAGAATATAATAGACAATATTTTATATCAAATCAAAGTATTCTTGAAATATTAAATGAATATATGGGTAATATTAAACAAATACCTATTGAATTTACTTCACATCTTGTTCAATTTAAAGATGAAAAGGATACATTTTTTTTTGAACTAAAAAAAAAATTTGGTATAGAAGATTCTTCAAATAATCTTTTAAAATTTTTAATCGCTTTAGACAGATATTTTAATAATATACCAGATACAGAACAAAAAATACAATATAATTCATTTATTGAATTTATCTTTTCACAAAATGAAAATTTTGTTAGTGAAGTGAATGATGATACAAAAAAAAAAGAGATGGAAGATATATTATTAATACCTAGAACAGAGATAGTAAAAAGAGTATCTCCTGGAGAACCATCACCACATTTAAGACAAATATTAATTAAAAAGGTAAAAGAAATAGAAAGAGATATAAATAATTTAAATTATAGTAAAGATTCAAAAAAAAGGAATTTAGAACAGAGTAAAAAAGTTAAAATTCAATCAATACGAGATGTAATGAGTCAAATTCTAGATATTAAAAGATATGAAATCATTGAAGAATTTAATCATCTTGAACAGACAAAATTTGATGAGATTAATCAAATGGTAGCAGATAATGAAAATATAAATGATGAACTTGATAATTTAAATAAATTAATTGATGAACAAAATAATTTTAATGGGGCAAAAACTATTTTAATACAAAATATTGAAGATGATTCAAATCTTTTAGAAAGAGAGATTGAACTACTAATTCAAAATGGTATTCATCCTCTTCGACAAGAAATAAATGTTCATATACAATTTATTGAAGCTCAACGAAAAGCATTCAATGCTGACAAACAAAATAGATTAATAGCACTTGGTAATCTATTTAAACAAGAACAAAGATCACTAACTGTAATAAATGGTCAATTAACAACAGAAAATACAAGTTTGGTTAAAAAACAGAATGATATTCAACGATTGATTTTAGGAGTATCACTCGATAGTTTTGAACCACGAATTCAAGAAATAAATAGATTAATTACAATTTTATCACAAATACAAAATGATTTAGGACCTCTTCCAGGACTTATTCTTCAAAATGGAGATGCTGTTATTCAAAGTTTAGAAGAATTGAATAGAGATTTAGATACAGAACTACAAAGAATAGCTGAAGAAGAGAGAAGAAGAATAGAAGAAGAGGAGAGAAGAAGAAAAGAAGAAGAAGAAAGATTAAAAAAAGAGGAAGAAGAGAGAATAGCAAAACTTAGAGCTGACATAGAACAAAAAACAGTTGAAAGAGATGAAGATGTTGTAAGAGCTGAGACTTTAAAACAACAAATAGGATTAGGTAGTATTGAATTATCACAAAATATAGACCAATTCGGAAGTGGTTTAGAAGAATGGAAAGAAGGACTTGAATCGAGAATAGCTTTCGGTGAAGAAGAGTCAAGATTAAGAGAAGGTATTTTACATGAAGGAGATGGTTTACCCTTAGGTATAGAAACTTTAGAACAACGTTCGAATGAACTTAAAAGTGAATTAGAAAGACATATTGAGGAATTAAAAGAAAAAGAAAGACTAGAAGCTATTCGTCAACAAGAAATAAAAGCACAAGCTATAGCTGATGAACTTGCTAGAAGAGCTAAAAGAAGAGAAGAACTTGAAAGACAAATTGAAACACAACGTCAATTAATCGTAGGAAAAGAAGAATTAATTAAACAGATATATGATACTATCCAAGATAGACAAGCTGAGATAGATAATTTATCTAGAGAAAGAGAAGAAAAAATAGATAGACATGATACATTAGTACCAACTTTAACTCAAACGAAAGAAGGATTTGAAGAAGATTTACCTCAATTAGAAGAAATTATAAATATAAATAAACATATTAAAGAATACGAAGAACTTTTACGAGGAAGACCCAAAGAAGAAGAGATAGAAAATGCTACAAATAAATTATCTGAAGAAATAGAAATACTTATTGAAGAATCTCGAAAATTATATCAAGATGTAAATGAAGAATTAAAAAATCGTTTACAAACTTTAAAAGCTGAGAAAGGACTTGAAATATCTGGAAAATCGAGTGAATTAAATATTCGTTTAACAGCACTTTCTGATGAATTAAGATTAATCAATGAAACCTATTTAAAGAAAATAGATGAATGGATTCGTTTTGAGAATGAAAGAGGACCTAAAGAGACGGAATTAGAAGGTGATTCATCCCGACTTGAGAATGATATAAATAGTCTACTTGGAAATATTCAAATTTTCAATGAAGAATTAGAAAATGAAAAAAGACGAATCGAAGAAGAGATAGCTAATAAAAAACGTAGAGAGGAAGATAATAAAAGAAGATGGACAGAAGAACAGAGAAGAAGAATAGCTGAATTAGAAAAAGCAATTGATAATGAAAGAAGAAAAATAGCAGAACTGGAAAATGAAGAGCTAGCTCGAAAGGAAGCTAATAATGAATATGAGAGAATCATCTCACAGTTTTTATTAGATAGTAATTCTAAATTAGATTCTTTAACCAAAAATATCAGTGATGTATCTAATAAAATAGGTAGATTAAAAGAGATAGGTGATAGACTACCTGGTATACAAGAAGGTATTGAGAGAGATTCAAATGTAGTGATGGGAGAACTTACAAAATTAAATGAAAGTTTAGATAAAATATTCGAGATTCTTCAAAAACAAGAAGAGTTAGTACCCTTACATAAATCAGAAGGTAAAATGAAATCTGAATTAGTCGAAGAAACAAAACAACTTGGAGAAGGTGTTGATGAATTATCCGGAATCACTCAAGGATTTAAACAATTATTAGGAGAAGAAGTTCAACTAACTGGAGAAGCGAATCTAGGGAAAGAAGCAATAGTGAGAGAATCACACGAATTAAATGAAGGTATAACTCTATTAATGAAGGAGACAGGTGGTTTAAGTGAAGAGATAAGAGAAGCGATTGAAAGAAATCAAATGGCTCGTAGTAACTTTAATTCTCGCAAGTCTTCTACCTTAGATGGACTTAATCAAGAATTAAGAGAACTTAATAGAATGTTAGGTCCTCTATCAACAAATATTCAAGATTTAGAAGCTGAAAATTCAAGATTAGGTGAGACTATCGAATCTTCAATACCAAGAATTGGAAGATCTTTAACTGATATAGAAGGTAAAGTAAAGAGAGTAAAAGAATATTTGGGAACAATCAATCAACAGAGAGAAGAATTAAATAGATTAGAACCTGAGATTTTACGAAATGGTAATTTAGTGATTGGACAGTTAACAGAACTTGATCGAAACTTAGACAGATCTATTTTAGAAGTAAATTTAAGTGAAGCGAGAGAGACAAAGAATGTTTTGGAAGTTCAAAGAGGAGATTTAGAGTCTAGAATGGAAGAAGAATCATCACGACTAGGTGATGAATTAGATGGTTTAGAAGGATTCTTACAAAATTATAAAGGAAGATTAGAAGAAGTAAATACTCTTCGTGACAATTTATCAAGAATGGAGACTAGAATGGAAGTAGAAAGTGAAAATGTAGAAGGAGAGATTGATAGATTAAGATTAGAAGGAGAAGAGATGAAAGTAGGTTTAGAAGGAGAGATAGAAAAACAAAGAATTAAAGCATTAAGATTATCTCAACTTGAAGAGAGAAAAGCCTTATTAAGAGCCTCTATTGAAAATCAACAAAAAGAAATTGGATTAAAAGAACGTACAGTTGATTCTTTAAGAACTGAGATTGAAGGTAAGAGTAAAGAATTAGATGAATTAAGAGGAACTTTCGGAGAAGCAAGTCAAAGAGAAAGTGAATTAAGAGGAACTGTAGTTTCAGGTAGAGAAGTATTAAATGTTGAGAGTGAAGAATGGAGAAGTGAATTTGAAAGAATACGTCAACATTATAATGAATTAAATAGATTTAGTGAAGGAGAAGCTGGACTTAAGAGAATTATTCAAGGTGAGAGTGAATTATTAAGAGAGGAAGTAAATGATTTGATGAGAGAATCAACAGGATTTAGAGATGAATTATGGAGTGAATTTAGAAGAAGAATAGATAACAAGGAATCATCTTTACAGACTCGTTTATCGAATTTATTAAGAGATATTATGATTCAATCTGAAAATGTTCAACGTTTAGAAACTTTCATACAAGATATAACTACACAACAAGGAGAAGAATTAAATCAAAAGAGTACATTAAGAGAAGGTGTACAACAATTAGGAAGTGATGTGGATTCTCTATTAACTCAAACAACTTTATTCAAAGATGAATTAACCGCTTTAAGTGAAGGTAGAGTTGCTGAAGCAAGAAGATTAGAGAGTCTACGCAGTGAACTACAATCCCTTGAAGAAGAATCACAAAGAATAGATGGTCAATTAAGTGTATTTAAACAATTGGAAGAAGCTATTCAAAGAGATACAAGAGGAGTTGGTGAAAGATTATTAGGTATAGAAAATATGATTGGTAGAATACAAAGTAATTTAATAGATAATCCTAATCAATTATATAGATTACAAAGGGAAATTCAAAGTAATGGTGATATAGTAATCAGGCAATTAAGTGCATTAAATGATGAACTTGATAGAGAATTATCAAGATTACCTAGACCAGAACAATCAAGATTGGATTCTGTTGAAAATTATAATTCAGAAGAAGAAGAGACGAAAGAAGATGTACCACCGAGTGAACCAGTAGTAAGTAGACCTGCTGTATCAACATTAACACAACAACTACAACAACAAAGATTATTAGAAGAAGAAGAAAAACGAAAACAAAATAGAAGAACAAGAACAGCACAATCTATATTAAATAGAATATCTCGTGATTTAAGTAGAGAAGTTAAATACAAGAGTGATATATCACAAATTTCAGAACAAGAATTACAAAAATTACAAAGAATATATCGATTCTTTAATGAAAGATATAATCAAAAAATACAAGAATTAGAAAATAAACAAAGAATTCCAAAGATTCGTAAATATTTAAAGACTTTAGAATCAACAAAGCTTTATAAAGAATTAGTAGGAGATAAAGAAAGATTATCAAATAATGACTTATTGGAAATATATGAAAAATTACCTAAATCAATGAAAAATATAACAGACATGTGGAAAGTTGAACAAAATGAAACATTATTACAAACATTAAAAGACCAATTAATCGGAGATTTAACAAGAGCTAACCGCAATTATAATATTCAATTTGAAAATAATGAAAATCTTCCTCAGGCAACATGGAGTGAAAGACCTTCAATCATAGATAGTCATGTTCCTAATAGAGAAGCAGTTGTTCCTTATACTCCTTTAATTCAACAACAAAGAGGTACATTTTCCCCTGTATTAGGTACTTCTCTACCAATTCCTATCACATCTGTACAAGGTGAAGAACGTGTTGAAGAAGTAAATAATGAACAACCTTCAACAAGTGTAAGAAGAATGACTGCCTTAAATCGTATTGGACAATTACCTTCCCATTTACAAGGAAACTTATCTAGATCTAGAGTAACTGTTGTTCCTTCAAGAGAACCTCTACAACAGGCTACAACCACTAGACCCAATGTAGGAGTATCAACTTCGAGAAATCCAACAAGTCCTTCTCAACAACAAAGTGAAACACCAGGGACACAAAGAAAAACACCAAGAAAAGCATTTCGTGGGTTGAATTATTGGGGAGGCAAAAAAGAAAAGAAGATAACTATCCCCAAAAAACAGAAAAGAGGTAAAAGAATGAAATAAATATAAAGAAAAGTATTTTAGAAATCTCATTTTAGAGTAGAGTGAATCATGTCAACACCTACAAAAAATGTGACAAAAAAAATATTAAATATAGAGATGAAACCGATACCTATCTCTCAACCTTTTAATCCTGATAGTTTTTCTATTCAATTTATATTTACTTTAAATGAAGATGATGGTACAGGTACAGGTAAAAAAAGACAAATAACATTTGAATCAGAAAAACCAGAATTAGGTTTTTTTGAAGATTTAAATAAGATTGTTTTTGAGTTTGAAGGTATGAATATACAAGATTTAATACCCAAATTAAAAAATAAAGATATTTATAATATTTTAGAATACATATTTGAAAAAAATTTTAAATATGAAAATGCTTCGAATCAAAAAATAAATACATGGACGAATCGAATGAAATCTGTAAAAAATAAATTAAATCCACCTTTAAAAATAAAATATTCTAAAAAAGAAGGACCCTACTTAAAGAAAATTATGGATTTAATCTCTATTTATGTCTCTACAACAAGACCATTGATAAATTCAAATATAAAAATAGTTGGTACATTACCATTACCATTAACAACAAATAATCCAAAAATAGTACGTAGAATGTATATAGATCATATTAAATTATATTGAATAACGTCCATGTTCAAAACGTTTACAATTGGAACCATCAATATCATATTTGGGTGTAATCTTATCATTACAACAACCCCAACGAGTCCATTTGCAATTATCTAATTTTTCATCATAAGGAAAATAAGGATTGTAAAAACGATAAATCTGATAAAAGATATAAAGTAAAATGAGTAATATAACAAGAAGTAAAATCGTTAAGTAATTATATTCCATTTATAAGTTACTGAGAAAAAAATATAAATATAAATTAGATAAAGAAAATGGAAAATTTATATACATTCATCTTTTTAACCATATTTATTATCATCTGTGTTGGTTATTTATCATCCACATGTGACTATGGTTTTATTGAAAAATTCGAAACTTACTCCTATGGACCTTATAACTTTGCTACTACTGGTAGTGACCCTTTAACTTTCTATCAATATCCCGTTTATCGTAATCCCTATAATTATCCATTCAAATTCGTATCATCTTACCCTTACCCTTATCTCACTTATCAAACAAATACTCTTTAAGTTTATTTCATTTAGTTTATTTTTTATATTTAAAGAAAATTTTTATATGAAAGAATATAAAAAGATATCAATAAAAGATAAAAATAGGGATGGTGATATGGAAATTATATCATTTATATCGAAAATGGATTGAATTCCAGCGATTTATGTATATTTGTTTATTTTATATATGTTTTACAAATCCTTTATCTTATAGTTATTTTGAGAATTTATTAGATTTAGAGAAGGATGAGTATCATTTAATTGAATATTATGAAAAATTAAAAGAATCAAATGTATATCTATTTACTGAAAGACCTAAGCTTCAAAAGAGAATTTATAGAAAGATAGTCAATTTAAATTTTTTACAATTATTTGAAAAGATGATTATGGATACGAATGGAAAAATATATGATTATTATGATTTATATTATATGGTATTAGATAAATGTGATTTTTTGAATATATTTTTGAAGAATACGAACTTTTTAAAACATATAGAGACATTTTGTAAGAGGAGGGAGAAGAGGATGGGTGAGAGGATAGGATTTGAGATAAAAGAATTAGATAAAAAAGAAGAATGTGAAGATGATTGTCCCATCTGTTTAGATAAGATAGATGGTATTAAAATATCCTGTAAAAAATGCAGAGTAGAAGTCGATTTAGT
>JACCDH011212410.1_pt1 | contig 28429 bp, 3 predicted proteins | sample 7442481 | NCBI WGS metagenome assembly JACCDH01 (sample SAMN15323433, study PRJNA562643) | freshwater metagenome | isolation source: river surface water | place: USA:Blue River Watershed | collected 2017-08-15 | reverse complement strand
TTAACAGCAACTGGGGCGGCAACTTATTCTTGGACCAACAGCGTTCAGAATGGGGTGGCTTTCACACCAATTGCAACAACTACCTACACGGTTACGGGTACCGACGCTAATGGCTGTACGGCCACCGACGCAGTAACTGTGACACTTGTTCCTACACCAACAATCTCTGCAACAAACACAACGATTTGCGCGGGGCAAAGTACAACACTTACGGCTGCTTCTACGGGTTCAGGAACGCCATGTGCCTCTACGGGTTTAAATGGCTCACTAACCACAGGTTTAGTTAGCTTCTGGCCTTTCTGTGGCAATGCGAATGATGCTTCTGGGAATGGGAATAATGGTACGATTAACGGCATCAACTATGTTAATGACCGATTTAATAACCCAAATTCCAGTATAGAAATTACAGATGGACTTGATATTATGTGCTCATCGAATCAATTCACTAATCCCAATAATTTTTCGATTAGTTTGTGGTTTAACTCTTCAAATACAATATCAAGCTCACCAGAAGGCTTAGGGCGAATTTTTGGTTTTGATAACGGTCAATGCACACACCTTTTTAACCAAGATCGATATATAGATTTAATGGCTAATGGTCAAATTAGATTCCATATCAATCATACAACTGGAAATTATTTTGCATATTCTAACCCAGGCAAAAACAATGGTCAATGGCAACATGTCGTATGTACATTTGGAATTGACGGAATGAAGATATTTGTTAACGGAGTACTCGAAGGTTCAAATTCAAACAATTTAATTTCAAGTTATAACGGTTATTGGAGAGTCGGTGGGTTAAATAATACTAACAGTCCAAGTTTACTTGGTAAAATTGATGATATATTATTATATGATCGAACAATTAACACCACTGAAATCCAACAACTCTATACCCAAGGACAAGCTACCTACTCTTGGAGCCCAGGTGTTGCAACAACTCCTTCAATAACAGTTTCGCCGACTACAACAACTACTTACACTTGCACCGTGACCGATGCGAATGGCAATTCATGTTCGCAAGACCAACTGATCACTGTAAACCCTACTCCTACTGTGAATGCAGGAGTTGATCAAAACATTTGTAATGGTTCAACAGCAACATTAACAGCAACTGGGGCGGCAACTTATTCTTGGACCAACAGTGTTCAGAATGGAGTGGGATTCACGCCAATTGCAACAACTACCTACACGGTTACTGGTACCGACGCAAATGGCTGTACGGGCACCGACGCGGTAACTGTTACTCTTGTGCCAACACCTACGATTAGTGCAACAAACACCTCCGTTTGTGCAGGGCAAAGCACGACTTTAACTGCGAGCACAACGAGTGGAACATCGAATTGCCCTTCACTTGCTGGCTCACTAACAACTGGCCTTGTTGGCTACTGGCCATTTTGCGGAAATGCGAATGATGTCTCTGGGAATGGCAATAATGGAACCGTGAATGGTGCAACTTTAACCACTGACCGCTTTGGTAATGCGAATAGTGCTTATAGCTTCAATGGATCGAATTCGATTGATATTGGCACCAATGGATTTGCAACAGACAATAGCCAGGTAACTTTAAGCGGATGGGTATATATTACAACCAACCCTGCAGGTGTTTCATATATTGTGGGCTATGGAAATCCAAATTTAGAAGGAAGCGTTTTTGCCACCGGGGTATATGGCTCAGGTGGTTTGTTCGGTACTTTCTATGGAGCAATTTATGACGCCATTTCTAATATCAATTGCCCTTTAAATAGTTGGAATTTAATTACTACTGTGAAGGAGACAAACGGAACTGTTAAAATATATCTGAATGCGAATTTGATTTACACTCAAACTGCTGCCACACCTCAAATCAGTAACGTTTCAGGGCGCATCGGTAGAGCAGTTTGGAATTCAAGTGAATATTGGAACGGGAAAATTGACGACGTAGCCGTGTGGAACCGCGCACTTACCGCAGCCGAGATTCAGCAACTCTACACAACAGGCCAAGCCACCTACAGCTGGTCTCCAGGTGGGGCAACAACTCCTTCAATAACTGTATCGCCGACCACCACAACTACTTACACTTGCACCGTCACTGATGTGAATGGAAATAGTTGTAGTGCAGCGCAAACCATTACTGTTATACTGTTCAACGGCGTCAATGCAGGTGCTGATCAGAGCATTTGTAGCGGTGGTTCTGTTACGCTCAATGCTACGGGTGCAACTACATTCTCTTGGAACAACAACGTTCAGAACGGAGTTGCTTTTTCACCATTAAGCAGCGGAACTTACATCGTAACTGGCACGCAAAACGGTTGTACTTACGCAGATACAGTGGCTGTTACAGTTGTGGCAGACCCGCTTATTTCGAATCCTGTGAGTGCAAGTTATTGCCAAAATGGAGGAACAGCAGCAGCACTTTCTGCGAGTGCAAACGGCGGTCTTGCAAGTGCCTATACCTACCAATGGTACAGCAATACAAACATTGCCAACTTTGGTGGAACCGCAATTGCTGGTGCTACCTCTGCTAATTATGTGCCATCGCTTTCTAGCGCCGGAACTTTCTATTATTACTGTACAGTGACACAAGGCTCTGCAACAAGCGGCTGCTTGGCCACCTCTGGCGGCGCTTCAGTGAGTATCGGTGTACAACCCGCTATTACTAGCCAACCAACAGCAAGCCAATCTGCTTGTGTGGGCGCAAGTCTCAATGACCTCACTATTACAACTACAGGTGGAATAGGCAGCGCTGCTTATCAGTGGTATGCCAACACTACGGCTTCTACAACTGGTGGGACGGCAATTGTCGGTGCGAACTCCGCATCGTATGCGCCATCGAGCACAACGGCAGGCAATTTTTATTATTACGCAATGGTCAGCTACCCGAGCGCAGCCACAAGCTGTGCGCAAGCGACGAGCCAAGTTGCCAACGTCAATATCATCAATGACCCGATATTTACGCAAGTGCCACCAGCCAATCAAACGGTATGTATTGGCGGCACTACACCTGCCCTTACGATATCAACAAGCGGCGGTTCTGGCACAGCAAGTTACCAGTGGTATTTGGTCAACGGCAATACCTACACGACCATTCTTGGCGCTACCAACCCAAGTTATACACCACCAGCCTTCAATTTAGCTGGAAACTACGCTTACTCAGTTGGCATGACCCAAACCTTAGCTGGTTGTGGAACCGGATTCTCGCCAGTGGCCAATGTGAGTGTGGTTGCCGACCCAACGGTGTCTACCCCAACAGGTGCAAGTTATTGTCAGGGAGGTGCAGCAAGTGCACCGCTAACCGTAATTGCCACAGGTGGCATCAATGCTGGTTATACTTATCAATGGTACAGCAACGGTAGCAACAACAATTCAACAGGTATTCCAATTAGCGGCGCCAACGCAGCCTCATACACCCCGCCTACCAACACAATTGGTAATTTATACTATTACTGTATGGTGAATCAGGGGTCTGGTTGCCAAGCGAGCTCTGCTCCTGCCGCCATTCAAGTTGGCCCTGGCCCGGCATTTACCACTCAGCCAATTGCGAGCCAAACGGTTTGTGCTGGCGCGAGCTTAAACACACTCACTGTTGCCTATTCAGGTGGTGTGGGCACCCCTACATATCAATGGTTCAGCTCTACCACCAATAACAATTTTGGCGGAACACCTATTGCCGGCGCAAGCAACACCAGCTTTACGCCTAACCCTAATGTGGTCGGCTTGAATTACTACTATTGTGTGGTTTCTTATGCTGCATTTACCACCTGCTCGAACATCACCTCGAATGTGGCACAAGTGAATGTGATATCGAATCCAGTTTTCAGCAGTTCGCCATTGGCCAGCCAAACCATTTGTCAAGGATCAGGAGCCCAAACTTTGAGCTTCGCTACCTCTGGCGGATCTGGCACGGCGAGTTATCAGTGGTATAATGTCAATGGCAGCAACTACACACCAATTCTAGGTGCAACAGGACTCACCTACACTCCACCGACCAACCTTCCGGTCGGAACTTACAACTACGCAGTTGCGATGAATCAGGCTGCAAGTGGCTGTAGTACAGGCTTCTCCTCTAATTCAGAACTTGTAGTCCTTGCACAACCAGTTGTAAGCACACCAGTTGGAGGGGTTTATTGCCAAGGCGGAAGCGGCCAAGCACTGAGTGTGAGCGTAAGTGGTGGGCTTGGTTCAAGTACTTATCAGTGGTACCAACACACCATCAATAGCAACAGTGGTGGTACGGTAATTCCACAAGCAACATCAAGTACATACACTCCTTCTTTGAGCAGTTTAGGTACACTATACTATTACTGTGTAGTGACGCAAAACGCAGGTTGTGCGTCGAGTTCTGCGGTTGCTACGGTTGTCAGTAACCCAAGCCCTGTGATCAGTACGCAACCAATTGCGAATCAAACCATTTGTACGGGTGGTACGCCAAGTGCACTTACAGTGAGCTACACTGGAGGTGTAGGAGCCGCAAGCTACCAGTGGTACTCCAATGCGCAAAATTCAAATGTAGGAGGAACTCCAATTACAGGCGCTACCTTCAGTACCTACACTCCGAGTAATTTCACTACAGTGGGTAGTTCATTTTATTATTGTGTGGTGAGTTTATCGAACAGCAGCTGCCCAATCGTTACCTCAAACGTTGCTGTGATCAATGCAGTGGCAAACCCAAGCGTCAACGGACCACTCAGTGCAACCTATTGCCAAAGTACGTCAGTAGCACAACCTTTAAGTGTTGTGGCAAACGGCGGCACATCAAACAACTATAACTATCAATGGTTCAGCAATGCCAGCAATGCGAACTTCGGAGGAAATCCTATTCTCGGGGCAAACAACGCGAATTATACGCCGAACATCAATGGTTCGAGTACTTATTATTACTGCGTAGTGAGTCAGGGGGGTGGTTGCCAAACGGCATCTACACCTGCTGCTGTCACAATTGTGAGTGCTCCGACTGTGAGCAGCCAGGCGCTCAGCCCGCAATCGGTTTGTATCGGCGGTACACCTCAAGCCCTGACGATTGCCACAACAGGCGGCGTAAGCGCTCCAAGCTACCAATGGTATAGCAACAATTCCAATACAATTGTAAATGCAACAGCCATTGCAAACGCCAATAGCCCAAGTTTTACACCAAATAGCGCCAGCACGAGCGGAACTCTCTATTATTTCTGCCAAGTCACCTACCCTGCAAATAGCGCCTGCCCAACTTTAGTCTCTAATGCTGCTATTGTAAATGCAGTAGCCGATCCAGTTGTGAGCAGCCCAAATAGTGGAAGTTATTGTCAGAACACCACTAGCGTAGCGCCTTTGAGTGTAACGGCCAGCGGTGGTATCAATACAAGCTATACGTATCAATGGTACAGCAACACTGCTAATTCTACGATTGGAGGCACGCCAATTGCGGGTGCCAATACGAATACTTACGTGCCGTTGGTCAATCAAATTGGCACCATTTACTATTACTGTGAGGTCACTCAAGGGAGTGGTTGTGCGGCGCTTTCGGGCTTGAGCGCAATTAGCGTTGGCGTAGCCGCTACAATGAACCAACAACCAATTACTGCACAAAGCCTTTGCTTAGGGCAAACACCGAGCCCATTGACTGTGGCCGTAAGCGCTGGAAACTATGCGCTCACTTACCAATGGTATAGCAACATCAACAACAGCACGAGCGGCGGCAGCCTCATTGTGGGGGCCACCAGCGCAAGTTTTCTTCCGCCAAGTAATGTTTTAGGAACAAAATACTACTATTGTATTGTGACTATAGCTGGCGGCGGTTGTGGCAATCTCACAAGTAACACCGCAAGCATCAGTGTCGTGACCACGCCATCGATGTTCCAGCCAAATAGCCAATCGATTTGCTGTCAGGCATCGAGCGCTCCGGTCAACTTTGTAGGAACGGCCTCGAGCTACAGCTGGACAGCCAGCTCGAGCTCGCCTTTACTCACAGGTTTCAGCAGTACTGGAAACGGCGATATTCCTGCTAATGTGCTCACCAACAACAGCAGCACACCTCAAAATATTGTCTACCTCGTGACGCCAAGCAACCAAGGTTGTAACGGCACACCTGTGCAGTTCAATATCAGTGTGATGCCATGTCTGTCGGTTAGTGTACCGTCTGACCAATATTATTGTGCTGGCGAGTCAGTTCCGGCTTACGTATTTGCTGGAGTTGGGCAAACTTACAGCTGGGTCAATACCAATACAACCATTGGCCTTCAGAATGCGGGCATCAACTTTGTGCCGAATTTTGTAGCTCAAAATACATCGGGAATCACTCAAGTTGCGACTATTTCTGTGACACCCAATTTCATGGGTTGTGCCGGAGCAACGCAAAGTTATACGATTGCTATATATCCTTTACCAGTCATGGATGCCGGGCTTGATCAAGAAATATGTATTGGCGGTTCGGTAACACTCAATGCAAGTGGCGCTCCAATAGTTGTTTGGGACAACGGTATTCAGGACGGGCTTCCTTTTGTTCCGAATTCAACTGCGACTTACACGGTAACAGGTACCGACAACAACGGCTGTCAGAGCTCGGATGTAGTTGTGGTCACGGTAAACAACCCAACAAGTGCAACCTTGAACGTAACAGCTTGTGATGCCTATACGCTCAATGGGCAAACCTATACGGCAAGTGGCACTTATTCGCAATTGCTTTCAAATAGCGCGGGCTGTGATTCAACGCTCACCTTGAACTTAACCTTGAATTATGCGCCAAATCAGCCAAACATCTACGTCCAAAACCAGGTCAATCTTTCTACGGACCTCGTTCCTGGACTCACTTACCAATGGATAACTTGTTCGGACCTCACGCCAATTTCTGGGCAAACCGCCATCACCTACAACCCAACATCGAACGGCGTTTATGCAGTGGTGGTAACGAACGGCTGTGGATCCGATACCTCGCTTTGTACGAGCATCACCACAATTGGCCTCGACGACCACCTTTCTTCACAGATTTTGCTTTACCCGAATCCGAACAACGGCGTGTTCACCCTTGAAATGCCTCAGGCCCTTATTGGCCAAACCATTCAGATTTTCGACATGGCCGGCCGACTTATTCAAGAAAACACCGCTCAAGAAATGAAACAGCTCATCGAACTCAATGACGTCGCAACAGGTAGCTATTGGTTGCGCATCGGCAGCGAAACTCCGATGAAATTGGTGAAGAATTAAAATGAACTAAGTTGAACTCAAAAGGCTGAATAAATCAAGGCTTGCCAGTTTTTTAAGCTCAACAATTGAACCTAACTTTGTAAGTTGAATAGAATGCCACAAAATTACGCTCTCCGACATATGAAAAACTACTCTCAAACGAGCCTAAAACTCAAATTTATACTGGGTTTACTCAGTCTCCTATTTGTACATTTTTCATATGGGCAAGGTGGGCCAAGTTTGAATATCGGCAGTAATCAAATCATATGTTCGGGCAGTAATACAGCTATTGTTTCGGCCACACTGAATAACTTAGGAGGCCTGACCATACTATCCTATTCCTGGACAGTAGACGGTGTTGCTACAGGGTCAAGTACATCTTCGAGCATTACGGTAAATGCGAGTTTAAGTCCGAATAACCCTCAAAATGTAGCTTGTACTGCTCTACTTTCAGACAGTACCACTGACAGCGACCAAATGAAGGTGTACACAATAAATCCCGGAGTAATTGCAGGTGATCAGTTTTCATGTACTTCGCCCTATGATCCAGACCCGTTTACAAGTACCAGTGGAGGAACTACCTCACTAAATAACGTCAACAATTTTTCTCATACGTATCAATGGGAATCTGCCACCAATATCAATGGCCCTTGGACGCCTATTGCAGGTGCAACAAATGCAACATACAACGCTCCAAACATCAGTTCAACAACCTACTTCCGCAGGGTTTTAGAAGTAACAATTGGTAATAACACCCCCATAACAGAAACATGTATTTCCAATGTGCTTACCGTTCAGGTTTTAAATGCGCCTACAATTAGCGCAACCCCATGTATTAACAGCGGTTCAACGGCTAGCCTTAGTGTGAATTTTAATCCATCATTACCTTCGGGGTATACCGCAACTTATCTTTGGTCGGGACCAAATAATTTTTCAGGATCTAATGCCACAGTAAGCGTTCCTAACTTTGGTTCAAGCAATGTTGGAAGCTACTATGCCAATGTAACTGTATCTGGAAATGGAAATTCATGTCCGTATCCTTTTTTAAGTACAACATTAAATTTAAATCCTAACACACCAACATTTACGCTACCTACAAATGGGTGCCCAGTAACAGATTACAATCCTTTGTCATTCACGCCGCAGACGGGAGTGAGTTATCAATGGACTGTTACTCCATCAAGCAATAGTATTGGTTTAAATTCAAATAATCCGACATTTATTTTTGGCAGTGGAGGCAGCAACCAGATTACCTACTCTGTGTCGGTTGTTGCTTCATTAGGTTCTTGTTCATTGCCCTCCTCAACGCAAAGTATAACTATTTTAAATCTTGCCAATGCGGCTCCGGAGGTGTCTGGTGTAAATTTACAAGTCATCAATGGTGTCAATACCTACCCTATTTGTTCGGGAACGAGTACTTCTACTGCTTTAGTTTACAACAATAATTTCAGTAATCCTCCGAATACAACTTATACCTACAGCATTAATAACGGGCCGTCTAATCCTATTGATACGGGTGTTGTGGTTCCAATAATTTATGGGAGTAATTCATTTGTAATCACAGCCAATAACGGCGTTTGTAGTTTAACAAACGCCATTAACATTTATTCAGGATCAAATCCATACGTGGCATTGGGAGGAAGTAATTCTATTAATCTCTGTCCAGGTTCAACTGTCAATTTTACAATTGACCCAACGCAAAGTGTTGGTGTTACAAATCCACCAGGAACCACTTACTCATTGGTCTTTAGTGATGTTGCCGGGTCAATAAACTTTAGCAATTTATTGAATGACACCATTATAGCGCATCAATACAATACCACATCATGTAATATTTCAAATGCTGGAACAACATTTCCAAACAATACCTATTATGCTGTAATAACGGCTCAAAACCCTTGTGGAACAACACAAAGTTTCTATTCACCTATTACGGTACACGATTTACCAACAGCAGACTTTTCTGTTTCAGATTCCACCATCTGTGCTGGTCAAACAATTACCGTAACGAGTTTAGGAGCACAAGGATCCATTGCCGGAACCAGTTCACCATATAACTGCTCTCCCCAAGGTAAATTCAAATGGTTGATCACCGGCGGAACCTTAGGAACAAATTTCACAATAGGCGCAGGTCAACAACTAGGAACAACAAATACCCAATGGGGAAATACAGCAACTAACGGATCGAATACACTAAATGTTACATTTACTACCCCAGGTTATTACACTATTTCACAAGTCTATTATAACTCATGTGGTTCAGATGTTAAGGTACGCAACATCTGCGTCATCAGCCCTCCTACCTGTCAATTTACGGCAACACCTTCAAGCGGATGTTCGCCATTGACTGTTGCGATCAACAATACAACCGTAGCACCTACCTGTGGAGGCACACCAGTACCACTCACCTATGCTTGGACGGTTACCTCTCCAACAGGTACCACTGCGAGTTATACGACGAGTACGGCACAAGCTCCAGGAAATTTAGTGTTAACTAACCCATTGACAACACCTCAAACATTTACGATTTCACTTACAGTTACACCAAAAGATCCGTACAACACTGCTGTCAATTTTGGAAATCCCAACTGTTTTTCGACATGCAGCCAAACCGTTACGGTTAATCCTAAACCCATTTATACACCTGTTAATATTTCGACTTGTAGTGATCCATATACGGCTGCTATTAATCTTCAAAGTGCAACAAATATTGCGAATTGCACTTATAGTTGGCAGGCCAGTGACAATACAAATGTAATCGGAGAGTCTACAACTCCTCAAACGACTACTACCATCAATGACATACTCGACAACACAGTCACAAGTCCTCAAACCATCAGTTATTCTGTTGTACCCACTTCGCCACTTGGCTGTGCTGGAAATGCAGCGACATCAACAATTCTTTTGAATTACGTAGATGCGGGTGTCATCTCATCTGATATCACAGTATGTAATGGCGCAGACCCAGGCCCAATAACAGGGACCACACCAATTGGGGCGGGAACTCCAAGCTACCAATGGCAGAGTTCAGCCAATGGAGGAACAACTTGGAGCAATATTGCATCAAATGGAACAAGTGCAATTTATGATCCGCCAGCTGGAATAGCTGCTAGCACTTGCTTTAGACGAATTGTTACTTTTAATTCTAATGGAACCAATTGCCAGGCTACATCTAATATGGTCTGTATTACAGTGAACACAGTAAGCCCTGGTACAATAAGTGCGACCCAAAATATCTGTGCAGGTGATGACCCTGTTGCGCTCAATGTTGTTACGAATGCGAGCGGAAGTGGTATAATCAGTACTATTTGGCAACAAAGTTCTAATGCATCAGGGCCTTGGAATTCAATTTCTGGGCAAACAGGAAACACTTACGACCCACCTGCACCAAGTACATCTGTCTATTACAGTATATTAGTTACAAGCGCACAAAATGGCGTCTTTTGTACGGCAAATACACCGTCAATAGCCATTAATATTTACAACCTTTCTCCGGGTTCTATTGATGCGAATCAAACGATTTGTGTTGGTGGTGACCCAATTGCGTTTACTAGTGTTGCAGCAACATCCAATGCACCTCAGATTGCATACCAATGGCAAAGCTCCACTGACAACACAAATTGGTCGAATATTCCGAGTGCAACCAGCGCAACCTATGATCCGCCAGTACTGAGTACAACCACCTATTACCGACGTATGGTTTCTGCATTAGTAGGCGGTTCAATTGTTTGTCAAAATACATCAAATACGATTTCAGTGACCGTTGTAACCGACCCTTCGGTTACTTCACCAACAGGTCAAACGATTTGTACCGGAGGAACGCCAAATGCACTAACAGTAACTGCGAGTGGTGGTATCAATTCTAATTATAGCTATCAATGGTACAGTGGAGCAACAGCTATTAGCGGTGCAACTTCTAGTTCTTACACCCCAACTTCTGCAGCGGCAACATATTATTGTTTGGTAACTATTAACCCAGCGGCAACAACGGGTTGTAGTGTCAGTTCAGGTACGGCACAAATTACCGTTGTTGCAGACCCTGTTGTGAGTACACCTACTGGTGCTAGTTATTGCCAAGATGCAGCTTCTGTAAGTGCCTTGAGTGTAACTGCATCTGGCGGATTGAGCTCCACGTATGGTTACCAATGGTATGTCAACACCGCTAACAACAACACCTCTGGCACACTCATTTCAGGCGCCACTACATCTAGTTACACACCACCGGTTAACGTTGTTGGGACAAAATATTATTACTGTGTTGTAAGTATTGATCCAGCTTCATCAGGCTGTTCCACAGCATCTGCCGTTGCTGCAATTACCGTTACAGCAGGCCCATCAGTTTCAAGCCAGCCAGCAAATCAAACACGTTGTGTAGGCGGTACATTTACAGCTTTGAGTGTTGTTAGTTCGGGAGGAAGCGGCACGCCGACCTATCAATGGTATAGCAATACTACGAATAGCAATTCAGGCGGAACTTTGATCAGTGGCGCAACAGGCGCCTCTTATACCCCACCGGCAAGTTTAAGTGCAAGTGCGGGTGTTACTTATTACTACTGTGTCATTAGTTTTAGTGCAACGGGCGGTTGTTCGGTGATTAGTTCTAATGCAGCTGCTGTTACTGTTTTAGGTGCTCCTACACTAAATGCCATTGGAAATCAAGTTTATTGTAAAAATGTGGCTGCACCTGCAACTCCCTTAACTTCAAACTATAGTTCTGGAATGTCTTACACTTGGGCGCTTTCAGGCTCATCTGTTGGGCTTTCTCCTACGTCTGGAACAACTGCTACAATACCTGGTTTTACAACAGTTAATAACGGTACTGCACCTGTCACAGCTACCGTTACTGTTACGCCCAGCTATACCATTGCAAACGTGAATGGCGGAACGAACTTAACTTGTCCTGGAAGTCCTACAACTGCCTTTACAATTACGGTCAACCCGACGCCTGTAATGCAACAATTTAACCCCCTTTTGTATGTGTTCTGTGAAAACGCTACTGGTTTCGTGCCTTTTGCTGCAAATATTTCAAGTGGCATGTCCTATACTTGGACGAATGACAACACCCAAATTGGTGTGGGAGCAACTGGCACAAGCACGAGCCCAGGGTTGTCATTTACTGCGGTAAATAACCTGAGCAACCCGAACCAGCCCTTAACTTCCAATTTCATGGTCACGCCAGTTTATTCCAATGGCGGTGTTTCGTGTCCTGGAACAGCAGTTCCTTTTGCTATTACCATTAATCCACTTCCCGATGTCATTCCATTGCCAGATTATACAATTTGTGCAACCAGTACGGGATCAAATCAATTTTCAAGTTTAAATCCGATTGTTGGCTTAGGAACAACATATGCTTGGTCCAATTCCAATCTTGCAATTGGTATGGCTGCATCAGGAAATGGATCGCACTTCTTTACCGCAACAAACACTTCTCTTGTTCCAATTACAGGAACCGTTAGCGTTACCCCTACCTATACAAATAACGGGGTTACTTGTACCGGAACACCTGATCAATTTGTGATTACCGTTAACCCAATGCCTACTGTGAATCCTATCACAAGTCAAGGTTTGTGTGTGGGTAGCAGCACTTCAGCGGTAACACCAACCGGGAATATTCCCGGTACAGTTTACACTTGGAGCAACAATAACACAAGTACTGGCTTGGCAGCAAATGGTACAGCCTTGATTCCTGATTTTATAGGACTAAATACTACAAATGCACCTAATGTGTCTACGGTAAGTGTAGTGCCTAGTTATACATACAATAACATCACATGTACAGGAACTGCTGGGCAATTTGGTATCACCATCAACCCAACTCCGAATGTCAACCCTATTGCGGATCAACAAGTATGTGCGCAATACAATACAACGGTTCAGTTTACATCTTCTCCAAATATTGTCGGAACTATTTACAATTGGTCAAACAACAATACCGCTATTGGTTTATCAGCATCTGGTACGGGTGCGCTTTCTTTTAATGCCACGAATACGACAACTTCTCCGATAACTGCAACAATTACAGTAACACCGAGCTTTACTTCTGCCGGAAGTACCTGTTGGGGCGCTCCTGAGACGTTTGATATTGTCGTATTACCTACACCTGTGATGAATGCTTTGAGCAATCAGACGGTTTGTTCGGGTAATCCTAGTGCTGCAATTAATTTCTCTTCAAATTTAACGGGTACGCAATATACTTGGACAAATTCCAATTCCAACATCGGACTACTGTCTTCAGGTTCAGGAAGTTCAATTGGTGCATTTAACACCACGAATAACGGCTCTGCTCCATCTCAGGGTCTGATTAGTGTAACACCATCCTTAGTTACAAACAACCAAACGTGTTCCGGTAGCCCGGTAACCGCGCTAATTACTGTCAACCCTATACCAGTAATGACAGCCGTCAACAACCCTTCTTTCTGTTATGGTACAGCTGCGAGTATTCCACTTTCTTCTAATATCAATACAGGAGTGGTCTACAACTGGACCAATTCGAATACTTCTATCGGATTGGGTGCTGCAGGAATAGGCAACATCAGTTTCACAACCAACAACACCAATTCAACGCCTATTTCCGGGCTTATTAGTGTGAGCCCTGTTTATACAAATAATAATGTTCAGTGTACAGGAAATAGTGCAAGTTTCACCATACAAGTTGCTCCCAATCCTTTGGTGAATTCAATAAGTAACCAAGTTTTTTGTAGTGGTATTCAATCCACGGTCATTCCAATTAGCGGCACTGTAACCGGAGCTAGCTATAGCTGGGCCAATGCAAATACAGCAATAGGACTTCAAGCAACAGGCACTGGAAATATCCCAGTGTTCAACACTGCCAACACGAGTACTACGTCTGTAGCCAGTTCACTTGTTACAGTGACTCCAACCCTATTATTCAACGGCCAAACTTGTACGGGTCCAGCGACAACATTTAGCATTCAAATTAACCCCGGAACAACAATTAATACTGTACCAAACGTTCAATTGTGTAATGGTGAAACAAGCGTTGCCATCAATTTTTCAGGCAGTGGTTCCAACTACTCATGGGCCAACAACGGAACAAATATCGGAACTGCCGCTTCGGGTACGGGCGGAATTCCTCCTTTTACAGCAATCAATACGGGCAGTACGCCTGTTAATACGACCATAACCGTCACCTCTCAATTTTCAGGAGGTGGTACAGGTTGTAATGGCGGAAGCACGACATTTAATATCCAGGTGCTTCCTACGCCTTCGGTTGTGGATCCGCCGAATCTTGTGGTTTGCAGTGGCACTACCGTTAATGCAGTAAACCTTTACGGAGTTGCAACAAACTACACCTGGACCAATAACGCAACGAGCATTGGCCTGACAAATACCGGAACAACTGCAACCATTCCTGCATTCACTGCAACCAACTCAGGCACAAGCCCTGTGTTAGCGACAGTAAACATAAGCCCAAGCTATGTTTCGGGCACAAAAGTTTGTACGGGAACTTCACAGTCCTACACGATTAATGTCATTCCACTACCGACCATCACTTCTCAACCTCAAAGTCAAACGGTTTGTTTGGGAGGAAGTTTGAGTAACCTCAGTGTAGCGTATTCGGGTGGAAATGGTACCCCTACCTATCAATGGTATAGCTCAACAACAAATAGCACGGCAAATGGCAGCGCAATTAATGGTGCAACGAGTGCTTCTTATACGTTGCCTGCAGCCAGCGCCGTTGGGACTACCTATTACTATTGCACCTTAACGTTCGCAAACGCGGCGACATGTGCTACCATTACATCGAATTTGGCGACAATCACTATTACAAGCGGACCGTCAATAAGCACGCAACCCTTGGCCAGTCAAGCAATTTGCCAGGGTGGCTCGATCCCTGCACCACTAAGTGTGGCTTTCTCTAACGGTACTGGATCTGCAACCATCCAATGGTTTAGCGTCAATGGAGGAACAAATACGGCCATTTCTGGTGCAAATACGACTAGTTACATGCCAGGTGTATTCAACACTATTGGTACTTATTACTATATGGCTCAAATTTCCTTGAGCGGAAGTGGTTGTGGATTGGCACAATCAAATACAGTTCAAGTCAATGTTTTGGCAGACCCTACAATTACGAGCCCTACGCCTGCTTCCTATTGTTTGAATTCAAGCACGGCAGTTCCGCTCAGCATTACGGCCAGTGGAGGAACAAGCACTCCATATACCTACCAATGGTATGCCAACAGTGTCAATAACAACACGGGTGGCACATCAATTTCAGGTGCAAATTCGGCCAGCTATATTCCTGCTACGACCTCCGTTGCAACCACCTATTACTACTGTATTGTCACACAAGGCAATGGATGCAGCGTCAGTTCAAATGCAGCAGCCATCACGGTTACTTCAGCTCCTTCGATCAGTAGTCAGCCTATTGGTACGCAAACTGTTTGTTTGGATGGTGCCGTGTCTGCCCTATCTGTTGCTTACGCTAGCGGAAGTGGGTCTCCGTCATATCAATGGTATAGCAATAGCAGCAATTCATACATTGGTGGGGTCGCAATACCTGGTGCGGCAGGCTCATCTTACGTACCTTTGACCAACTTAGTGGGCACAACCTACTACTTCTGCGTCATTACTTTTGCCTCAAGTGGCTGTTCTTCCATTTCATCGAACATTTCGCAAATTGTGGTTGTTGCGGACCCTGTAGTCACTACCCAGCCTTTAACGACCCAAACCATTTGTGGTGGTGGTTCAATCCCGAATGCACTCAATGTGGCCTATTCAGGTGGAACCGGGACCTTAAGTTATCAGTGGTATAGCGTTAACGGTTCTACAAATACCCTCATTGGCAGTGCCACCTCAGCAACCTACTTACCACCAGCATTTACAACTCCAGGTACTTATAACTTTGCGGTGCAAATTAGTTTGAGTGGCAGCGGCTGTAATATGGTTCAGTCTAATAACGCACAAGTGATTGTCTTGCCAGACCCAACAGTAACAGCCCCGATATCGGCAACTTACTGTAATGGTTACACGCCTGTTCAGGCCTTGAGCGTGGTTGCAAACGGCGGAATCACGAGTGCCTTTGCCTACCAATGGTATAGCAATACCGTCAATTCCAACACTTCAGGTACGCTCATTACGGGTGCCACTGCAGCTAGCTATACGCCACCTGTCAATACAAATGGTGCGGTTTATTACTACTGCGTTGTGAGCCAAGGAGCGGCAAATACGGGTTGTTCGGTAGCATCGGCCACTGCTTTAATTACAACTTCTCCAGCACCTGCTTTCACTGCACAACCAACAACCATGCAAACGGCATGTGTAGGCGGAACACTCACCAACTTAACGGTTGCCTATTCTGGCGCAAGCACAAGCCCTAGCTATCAATGGTACAGCAATTCAGTAAATGCCAATACAGGTGGAACGCCGATACCAGGAGCAAACGCTGCAAGTTATTTGCCGCCTAACAATACGGCAGCTACGACCTACTATTATTGTGTGATCAGCTTCCCATCCATTAGTTGTACGACCATTAGCTCGAATACGGGTGGCGTAACCATACATCCGGACCCTATTATTTCGGTACAACCATTGGCCAATCAAGCGGTTTGTTTTGGAACTACACTCGGAGCTCCTCTGAATATTTCTTATACAGGAGGCTACGGAACCCCAAGCTACCAATGGAACTTCATAAATGGCAGTACATCTACAGCCGTAGCTACCACTGCTACCTATTTACCACCAAACTATAATGTGGCAGGTTCTTTCTATTACAACGTCATTCTAACTTTGTCTGGGAACGGTTGTAACGTTCAAACTTCAAATCAAGCTGAAGTGATCGTGATGCCAGTTCCTGTAGTTGACTCCGTTGGTTCTTATTTGTATTGTAATGACGACTTAAGCGATTTAGTCCATTTCACTGGGCCAATTGCCGGGACTACCTATAGCTGGATAAATGACAACCCTGGCATCGGGTTGGCCGCATCTGGTTTCGGTGATATTGTACCTTTTACCGTCACCAACATGAACAACTTTGGTATAGTAGGCAATATTTCGGTTACCCCACAACTGACTACACTGAATACAACATGTTCCGGAACTCCGGTTGAGTTCCAAATCATGGTGAACCCTTATCAAGACGTACAAGACCCACAAGACCTTATTTTGTGTCATGGTACAGGAGTCAATGGTGTGCAATTCTTTGGTTCGGCGCTCATCAATAACTGGACCAACGACCTACCGGCACTAGGCATACCTGCTTCAGGATCCGGAACACTCCCTGCCTTCTTAGCAGTGAACAACGGCACCCAACCAATTGTAGCTCACCTAAGCGTGACTCCTTCTTTCAATGCCGTTACAACCTGCCCAGGTGACATCGAAACCTTTACCATCACGATCCTACCGAATCCGAATGTAAGCGTAACACCTGCCACACAAACAGTTTGTAGTGGTGACCTGAGCGCCACGATCAATATGAGCGGAACAGCAACGAGCTTTGCCTGGACAAATAATCAACCTTCCATTGGCTTACCAGCAAGTGGTACAGGAAACATCCCTGCGTTCCTCACCACCGCCACTGGTTCTAATACAACAGGTACTATCGCAGTTACGCCACTTTATTCATTAGGCGGTGTTTCTTGCCCAGGGCCTGTTCAAAACGTACAAATTACGGTTGTTCCAACACCTGCCGTATTACCGCTTCAGGATATCGTTTTATGTAATGGCGAGGCTACAGGTCTCATTCAAATTCTAGGGAACGCCAGTGAACTCAACTGGAGCAGCAGCAACCCAAGTATAGGCACGGCTGCAATTGGGTCGGGCTCTATTCCATCGTTCAATGTAATTAATGCGACCCAAAGCCCTGTCAGTTCGGTCATCACCGTTACGCCTGTCAATTTCTTTGCCGGTTTAACTTGTATGGCACCTGCCACAGACTTCTCGATTATCGTTAACCCTACACCTACCATTACGCCAATTGCAGATCAAGTGCTTTGTGCGCAAAGCAACTCTCCTGCGCTGCTGTTTTCAGGAAATGCAAATAACTTCATTTGGTCAAATTCAAACAGTGCAATCGGTTTAGCAAGTTCTGGAACAGGCAACATTAGTTCGTTTGTGACGCAAAACACCTTGCCATCAGTTGCCACTGCCAACGTGAGTGTCACCCCTCAATTTACCAATGCAGGACTTACTTGCCAAGGTGCACCAGAATTGTTTGTCATCGATGTATTACCTGTACCGACTTTGAATACCGTGAATCCGCAAGTACTTTGTAATGGTACGGCCACCGCACCAATTACTTTTACAGGTAACGCAACCACTTATTCTTGGATCAACAACAACGTTTCTGTTGGCCTCGCTGGCGCCGGGTCTGGTAATATACCTGGATTTAATGCTGTTGCAGGCGCCACCAATAACGTGGCAAATGTGGTCATTACGCCAACATACACGTACAACAACACAACATGTGTCGGTACACCAGGTACCACTACCATTACGGTATTGCCAAGTCCATCGATCAATGCAGTCTCAGATGTAGTGGCTTGTAACGGAACTGCTTCAGGTGTTCTTGCTTTCTCCGGGACAGCAAATACCTTTAACTGGACCAACTCGAACCCAGCCATTGGCCTCGCTGCAAGTGGAAGCGGCAACCTACCGGTATTTACCAATACGAATACGAGCAGCAACCCACTTCTTGCTACAATTACCGTTACACCACAAACCGGACAAGGCAGTCAAACTTGCGAGGGAACACCGGAAATCTTTACCATTACGGTCAATCCGACGCCAAACATGCAGGCCCCTAACAACCAGGCCTTGTGTAGTCAAGCACAGTCTTTACCGGTTGTATTTAGTGGCAATGCGAGCACTTACGCCTGGACCAATTCCAACACAACAATTGGCTTACCATCGTTTGGTAGCGGAAATATTCCAGCTTTCATTGCTCAAAACAACGGCCCACTCAACGCTGTGGCTCAAATTCAAGTAACGCCGGAATATACTAATGCGGGCACCACTTGTTTAGGTACACCACAAAACCTCACTATTACAGTTGAACCAATTCCAACGGTACAATACAGTCAGATCTCTCAAGCGATCTGTACAGGTTCTGCTACAAATGCGGTGATCTTAAGTTCACCTACCACGGGGCTCACTTATACCTGGAACATCCTGAACCCTTCTGGTGCTATTTCCGGAATTACGAACATGAGTGGTTCTGGCAACATTCCGAGCATGACGCTCGTCAATGCCAGCAATGCTAGCGCCCAATTCAACTTCCAAGGAATTGCAGTAACGCCATTGGCATCATGTATGGGCTATGGCCCGTTAGGAACCATCAGTGTTGACCCAGCACCTGTAATGCAACCGCTCAACGACCTCACTATTTGTAGCAATGACCTGATCAATTACAACTTGGTCGCAAGCATCCCGTCAACTTTCAGCTGGTCGGCAACAAGCAATACCAATGTTGTTGGGCAACCTTCCTCAGCGGTCAACTCGAATTTGATTTACAATACGCTTCAAAATAATGCGACAACACTCCAGTATGTGACTTATACCGCCACACCAACCTCTTTCCCTTCGGGATGCCTTGGTGCGCCTGAGAGCTTTGTTGTAGAAGTTGTACCGAACATTCAATTCACGAATGTCATGAACTATGAAATCTGTAGTGGCGAAGCTACGGACATCACTTTGAGCTCTAATTTACCTGGTTTGTTTACCTATACGGCTACCAACAACCCGAACGTACAAGGTGAATCGAGCAATACGCAACCAGGATTCTATATCAACGATATCTTAAGTAACAATACGTCGTATGACCAAATCGTTAGTTACAACGTACAGGTGTCTTCTAACCCTTATGGTTGTTATGGTCTTCCTCAAGTGGTGAATGTAGCGGTTCATCCTGCGCTTACCATTACGAATACTTCACCAACTCAAATGTGTAGTGGAGCACCATTCAACTTGACCCTCACGGCTACAGAAAATGCCACATTTAGCTGGTATGCCACCCAAAATGGTTTGGTAGACGGAGAGTCGACTACTACGCAAAACACCACTGTACTCAATGATAACTTGAGCCTTGCACCAGGTGTGAATACCCACCAAATTGTAAACTATACAATAAGTGCAACTTCTACCGTGACGGGTTGTGATGCGCAGTCCTTGCCGTTGTCCATTATCGTGAATCCATTGCCGGTTGTAAGTTCATTGCCAGATCAATTGCGTTGTGCCGGAACAGCAACTGATCCAATTAACTGGACGCTCAATGGAACTGCCACCAATTATGCGTGGTCGAACACGAACTCGAGTATCGGTCTGGCGCTTAATGGCAATGGGAACATTCCATCATTTAACGTAACGAATGCAGGGCCTCAAACGGCAATTTCAAATATCACCGTTGTTCCACAATACATTAACAATGGTTTTGTTTGTGCAGGCACGCCAGATCAACTGACCATCACCGTGGAGCCAGTTCCAATTATCGATTACTCCTTGCCAAATCAAACGTTTTGCTCTGGTGACACGACAGATATTGTCGTCATCTCTTCAACCACGAATGGTGTGAGTATCTCTTGGCAATTACTGAGTGTTCCTAGTTCGCTATCTGGTTCGGACCCCACACTCCCTCTCATTCTTTCAGGAACAAACCAAATTCCAGAAATGGTGATCTCCAATTCAAGTACAAACGCGCAGCAAATCTTATTCCAAGGAACCGCTAGCACACCTCTGAATGCGTGTACAACCGTTGGGCCTATCGGACAAATTGTGGTGCTCCCAGAACCAGTTGTTTCGAATATCAATGACCTCACCATTTGTAGTGGTGATGTGGTTTCGCAAAACATCAATTCGAGCATCCCTTCAACCTTTGTTTGGGGAGCGCAAAACAATCCGAATGTAAATGGCGAATCAGTAGGGCCGGTGAACTCAAACTTCATTTATAACAGCCTTCAAAACACGAGTTCAAGCATTCAATATGTAGACTACACCATTACACCTACCTCTATCAATGGCGGCTGTGTGGGCACTGACCTCGACTTCACTGTAGAGGTGATACCCGACATCATCTTGAACACCGCAGTTACACCACTTATAGATTCGATTTGTAGTGGAGAGCTTACGAATATTTTCTTACAGACCAATTACCCGGCGAATATCGTGTGGCATGCCCTTCCTAATCCGAATGTAACTGGTGAAACAACAACTGCGACAGCAGGTGCCTACATTAGCGACATCCTGGTGAACAACACACCGTTCAACCAATATGTAACGTACTACATCGACATGCTTTCTACACCGAACGCTTGTCAAGGTGTGCCACAAACCATCACAATTTTGGTCTTCCCGGCGATTCAACTTACCAATGCCACGAACATCAATTTGTGTAGCACAGATGCGCTCAACCTTAATTTAGCAGCAACCGTCAATGCTACATTTACTTGGTACGCCACTAACAACGGCGTGGTGCAGGGTGAAACCACTACCCCTCAGAATACCAATTTAATCAATGACGTCTTGATCAACAACTCTGCGCTTACCGAACAGGTCTATTATGCAGTAGATGTAGTGGCAGATATCTCTGGTTGTGTGGCATTTGATTTACCAATTACTGTAAACGTATTGCCATTGCCAATCTTGCTCAATAACGATACAACGATCTGTTCAGGTGAACATACGAATATCAATTTGGTGACGAATATCCCTGCAAGTATCATCTGGAACGGGGTCTTTAACATTCCAATTATTGGTGAAACCTATGCAAATATCTCGGGTACTTACATCAACGATGAATTGATCAATGATTCAGGGCTAGACCAAATACTTGTTTATGAAGTTTCGGCCACGGCAAATGGTTGTACGGCCCCACTTGACTCCGTTTTGGTGACTGTTCACGACAAACCAGACGTAGACTTCATTGTGGCCACCAATCCACTTTGTTCTGAAGACGACATTCAATTCACGAATTTATCTTCTCCAAACTTTGACTTCGACTGGAGCTTCGGAGACGGTGGCACCTCAGTGGCCTACTCGCCTACTCACATCTACAACAACTCTGGCGTTTATGAGGTTATGTTAGTTGGCACCAATCCGCTCAACAACTGTTCAGCTGCTGACTCAACTACAATTATCGTAAACAAAATGCCAGATGCAAATTTCTATACGGTAGATACAATTGGCTGTGGCAACCTCAACGCGACTTTCTATGCTAACTACCAAGCCACTAGCGACATGGTCTGGGATTTCGGCGACGGGCAAACACTAGCACAAGTGGGCAACGTTACCAACTACTACGGCCAGGCAGGCTGCTATGACGTTACCCTTACGGTAACGAGTCCGGAAGGATGCGTAGCACAGGAAACGTATAACGACTACGTTTGTGTCTATGAAAACCCAATTGCGTTTATTGGCGCCTCACCTACTAGCGTGAATGCCTTGAACCCAACCGTACAATTCTCCAATTCTTCCCAACACGCCATTTCTTACATCTGGCAAATGGGCGACGGTGGCATCAGTTACGACGACAACCCAACCTATACCTACCCGATGGAAGGTGCAGACTACCACGTCTTGATGACGGCCTTCAACGAAGTAGGCTGTTTTGATACCACTTCTATCGACATCCATGTCTTTGAAGAATTGATTTTCTATGTACCGAATACCTTCACGCCAAACGACGACGAAAAGAACCAAACGTTCTACCCAGTGCTATCGCAAGGCATGAAGCGCACTTATATGGAATTCTACATCTACAACCGTTGGGGCGAACTCGTCTTTGAAAGCCACGACCCAAGCTACGGATGGGACGGCACCTACGGCCCTGCTGCATTGGATTGCCCAACCGGTACCTACACTTGGAAACTCAAACTCGAAACCCTACAAACCCAAGAAATCTTAGATTTCCATGGCCATGTGAATTTGATTAGGTAAGCAACCACCCTTCTGATGCGTTCGATACGTCTCTATTTGACGAATTGATCTAAAAAGTGTAGTTTTATTCTTTTGGATGTAATTCATTGATAACCAACGCCAGAACAAATGCTGAGAAACTTACTAATTTGTCTTTCCTGCTTCCTTCACTTCGCACTCTTCGCACAAGTTCCAAGTGTTGTTATTTCGCCACTCAATCCGAGTGTTTGTAGTGGAAATACCATAACGCTAACGGCAAGTACCAATGCGGCACCCGGCGCAACTTTTCTTTGGATGCCCGGGGGAGCTACAACACCAAGTATTGCGGTAAGCCCCAGCACGAATACAACATATACCTGTACGGTTACGAGCGGTGCCTTCAGCAATTCGTCGAGTAGTACGGTTACGGTCAATGCAATACCCAACGCAACTATGGTCGTCAATGGCTTAACTTTGAGTATCAATGCAAGCGGCCCTCTCACCTATTTGTGGCCAAATGGTACAACCACTCAAAGTACTACTGCTTTTCAGACTGGTCAAATTTGCTGTTGGCTTACTAATTTATCAGGCTGTAGCAATTCTATTTGTGTAAATTATATCAATCCTACACTTAACTATTCAATTGCGGGTCAAGACGCTACTATAAATTGCAATCAAAATACCAATGGCTACCAATTAGGAACTGCGCCCATAGCGGGGCACACCTATTCTTGGAGCCCAACCAGCGGCTTAAGCAACCCGAATATTGCCAACCCAATTGCGAATCCAACGGTTACAACAACCTACACGCTGACTGATTTTGACGCCAATGGAAATACTGTTGTCGATCAGGTAACCATAACGGTAAACACTACGCCGCCTACCATTAATGCAGGGCCCGACCAAACGGTGTGTCAGGGCAGTAACGTGACGTTAAACGCCACGAGCAATGCGAGCCCCATCACCTGGAATAATGGTGTTCAAAATAATATCCCATTCGTTGCAAATACACCCGGAAGCACAACCTATACAGCAAGTGTGACGGGCACCAACGGTTGTGTCGCTACTGACAACATGGTAGTTCTCGTGAATCCTCAACCGCAGTTTAGCATCACTGCCTCAGGGCCAACCACGTTATGCTCAGGACAAAGTGTTACGCTTTGCGTTCCGTATCAATACCCTTGGACCTATGCCTGGAGTAACGCATCCATAACGAATTGCATCACGGTTTCCTATCCAGGCACGTATTGTGTATTCATCACGGACTATTTGACGGGCTGCTCTAACATGGCATGCATTCCTGTGAACATCTTTAATAGCACAAATGCAGGGCCCGATGCGACCATTTCATGCACGCAAAATACCTCTGGAGCTCAAATTGGCTCAGCCGCTGTTGCAGGCAACACCTATTCTTGGAGCCCAGCAACTGGTTTAAGCAACCCAAATAGCCCGAATCCTATTGCGCAACCTACCACTACCACTACTTATACGCTTACAGCAACCAATGCCATTGGCTGTACGGCCACAGATCAAGTTGTGGTCAACGTAAACACAACGCCACCTACCCTCAACGCGGGGCCCGACCAAACGGTGTGTCTGGGCAGCAACGTAACGTTAAACGCCACTAGCAATGCAAGCCCCATCACTTGGAATAACGGTGTTCAAAATAACATTCCTTTTATTGCCAATACACCCGGAAGCACGACCTATACCGCAAGTGTGACGGGCACCAATGGTTGTGTCGCAACTGACAACATGGTAGTTCTTGTGAATCCATTACCCCCTGTTAGCATCACCGCCGCTGGATCAACTAGTTTATGCCCTGGACAAAGCGTCACACTTTGTGGACCTCCAGGAAATACCTGGGGTTATTCTTGGTGTACAGGCGAGACCACCGCTTGCATCACCGTTACAAACCCCGGAACATATTGCCTAAGTACCTATTCGTTCAATGGTTGCTGGTCTAACACTGCTTACATCGTTATCAACTCGGCAGTTCTACCAATTGCCAATGCAGGGCCCGATGCGACCATTTCATGTACGCAAAATACCTCTGGTGCTCAGATTGGCTCAGCCGCTGTTGCAGGCAGCACCTACTCTTGGAGCCCAACAACCGGCTTGAGCAACCCAAATAGCGCGAATCCTATTGCGCAACCGACAGCAACCACCACTTATACACTTACCGCAACCAATGATAGTGGCTGCACAGCTACGGATCAGGTGGTGGTCAGCGTAAACACAACCCCGCCATCCATTGCTATTGCGGCTAACGGAAGCACCACCATTTGCCCAGGCGCTAGTGTTGTACTGAGTACAACAACTGCTGGTCTAAGCTACAGTTGGAAGAAAAACGGCATTCCAATCAGTAATGCAACAAGCGCGAGCTTCACCGTTACGCAACCCGGAACCTACACCTTAAACGGAACCACCGCATCTGGTTGCATCAGCACATCGAACAGCATCACCATCAGTTTTTTACAAGCTACACTGAGTGCAACAGGTCCTACGACGATCTGCCCAGGATCTTATGTGGTTTTGCAAGCAACTATAGGAACAGGCTACACGTACCAATGGGTAAAAAATGGAAATGCCGCAATAAACTTCAACAATAATGCTGGCTACTCGGCCATTAGCAGTGGTATTTACAGCGTCAATATTTCAACGCCTAGCGGCTGTCTGTTAAGTAGCAACAGCATTCAAGTACAAGTACTGCCTAGCCCAACGGCATCCATTATTGCTACTGGATCGAGTACAATTTGCAGCGGGAGCAGTGTTACACTTATTTGCAGCACCACAGGCAACGGACTCAATTACCAATGGAAGAAAAACGCGCAAGTCATTGTTGGTGCCACAAGTTCTAATTTAACCGTCACCCAAGCAGGTATTTATTCATTGAGTATAAGTAATGCTGCTTGCCCAAGCAATTGGGTTACATCCAATTCGATTACCATTACTGTAAATCCTAGTCCGAGCCCGAGTATCAGTGCCTCTTCTTTAACCATTTCTCCAGGAAATACAGCTACACTTTCAACCCCATTGATTGCCAACCAAAGTTACCAATGGCAAAAACAAACAAACCTATTCCCTTTTTCAATTCCCGGAGCGACCTCAGCAAATTACACTACGAACGTTGGTGCGAGTTATCGTGTTCGCGCAACCAATGCTTATGGTTGTGTCGGATATTCGCCCTACCTGACAATCGTCAATGTATTGTCGCCAGAAACAAGTGCACCAAAAACATGTCAAAGCGTTTCTGATGTTGAGCCGCGTATTTATCCAAACCCAACAGCGCGTTTTTTGACAATAGAAATTCCAGAAGCGGAACTCTATCAGTCTATAGACGTTTTGGATTTGAACATGCGTAGCATTCAACATTTTGAGAGTACGGATCTCCAGATGCAAATTGACCTTTCCTTTTTAACCCCTGGAATGTACTGGGTAAGAATAGGAACGCACCGCTGTCTGCCTTTTGTGAAGTACTAAGCGCAACGAATTGAGCAAGTTTAAGCCATCTTCAGATGGCTTTTTGTATTTTTACACTATGTCATTTTTCACCGAAGATTATTTATTGTTCTTTCAGGAGCTTGCTGCCAACAATCACAAAGAGTGGTTTGATGCCAATCGCAAGCGCTATGAAAAAAGTGTGAAAGAGCCCTTCAAGGCGTTTACTGAGCATCTGATTACAGAAATTTCCAAGAAAGAACCTGCATTTAAGGAGCTTCGGGCAAGTGACTGCATTTTTCGGATCAACCGAGACATTCGTTTTTCCAAAGACAAAACGCCTTACAAAACGATGTGTTCGGCCGTTATTTCTCCGCAGGGGAAAAAAAGCAGTTCTATTCACGGGATTTATTTTGAATTAGGCCCTGAGCATGTTCGCGCCTATGGCGGTGTATACGAAATCGAAAAAGACGATTTATATGCACTCAGAGAAGGAATCGCCGAAAACTTAGCCACTTTTCAGAAGCTCTACAAACACAAAGATTTCAGTAATTTATTTGGCCAAATCCGCGGAGAAAAAAACAAAAAACTCGACAAAGCTTTTCAAGAGGCCGCTGTGCAAGAACCGCTGCTTTTCAATAAACAGTTTTATTTTTTCGCCCACTTTGAGCCGCAGACCGTGCTCAGCCCTACCCTAGATCAACTCATATTGGATTGCTACAAAGTGGGGCGCCCCATCGAATTATTTTTCAATCAATTTATACAACGTTCATGAAATTCTTCTTCCAATTGTTATTCATCGGACTCACCTTTGTGAGTTTTGGTCAAAAGAAAACCTTCGACCTCAAGGAGTCTGTTTTGAAGCAAAGAGCGCTTTCGCCGGTGCGCCTCAATAATTTCCAATGGATTCCAGAAACCGACTCCTACACGTTCTGCAGTACAGATTGGGGAAGCTTGCAACAAAGTTCTGTGGCTTCTGAAAAATCTATTGAGCTCACAAGTGTCAAGGAAATCAATGAAAAACTAAATACTTCTTTTGCGCACCTCGCTTATGCAAAATGGGTGAGCAAAGATGTACTTGAGGTTTCTGACGGCGGTAGCGTTTATGCGCTTTACAACACCGCAACCAAAACAGGTAGCGTTCATCAAGTGAAAGAAGGTGGTGAGAACGCGCATTTTCATGCAGCGAGTAAGCACCTCGCCTACACCATTGAAAACAACCTCTATATCGATGGGCGTGCCATTACTAAAAACAAAGACAAAAACATCGTTTCTGGCCAAACCTATGCGCGCAGTGAGTTCGGGATTACAGAAGGAATTTTCTGGTCCAATTCTGGGGCTTTGCTCGCTTTTTATCAAAAAGATGAAAGTGCGGTTCACGACTACCCACTCCTGGACATCAACCAAACACCCGGCGCAGTTCAATTCATCAAATACCCAATGGCTGGCCAAGCGTCAGAAAAGCCGCGCGTGGGTATCTACAATCTCAAAACCAAGAAAACAGTCTTTATTAGCCCCCTTTCAGGAGTCGATTCCTACCTCACCAATGTGGCGTTTACACCAAGCGAAAAATACCTTTTGGTTGCAGAAGTCAACCGCGATCAAAACCACATGTGGCTGTACCTCTATGACCTAAAAGGAAAGTTAGTGCGCACTTTATGGGAGGAGCAAAACGACAAATGGGTAGAGCCCGAGCATCCGGCATTTTTCCCGTCCAAAATATCAGATAACTTCGTTTGGATTTCAGAAAAGAATGGTTTCAACAACCTCTATTACGTAGATATTAACGGGCAAATCATCAAGACCCTAACCTCCAACAAATTTGTAGTAAAGGATATCCTCGAAGCGAATGAAGACGGCAGTAAAATTTACTTCTCGGCAACGGGCGCCAATCCGTGTAATACATTAGTTTATGAAGTAGATTTACAAGGCAACCAACGCCAACTGACGCAAGCAGAAGGCACGCACCGCTTTGCTTTGGCACCAAAAGGCGCTTATTATT